>Ga0187857_10000032_pt1:160000-172993 | contig 172993 bp, 148 predicted proteins | sample June2016WEW_8_10_FD_132984 | JGI IMG/M metagenome (GOLD analysis project Ga0187857, IMG submission 132984) | Peatland microbial communities from SPRUCE experiment site at the Marcell Experimental Forest, Minnesota, USA - June2016WEW_8_100 | ecosystem: Environmental > Terrestrial... | reverse complement strand
GCTGGTGGTGGCGTCCCTATGAAGGTCGCTGGTATCGCTCCCATTATTACGATCGGGGCTGGGCCCATTACAACAGAGTCCCAAGGTTCTACAATCATGTGGATCAGGGCTGGAGAAACAATTACAGAGCCCATAGCTGGCACGGCCGCCAATGGAACTACCAACGCATCCCCAGCCGCCAGGTCCAGGGACATGGACAACAGAGACAGGGACATGGTCAACAGGGACATGGTCAACAAGGATATGAACAACAGGGACACAATAGAAACTAAAGGAAAGATCGCATAAGGAGAAGAAGGGGTGATAATGGAAATAGGGGTCAGTGCATAAATGGTCTCTGACCCTTTTTTTCTTAACTCCATATTGCGTGAAGGTTGGTACTTATGCTACCAGTTGTATTAGTAACACTATGAAATTAAATATTCTTATAGGAGTAGCGTATGTATCAGCTAATCAAACCAGACAATGTGCCGGAAATACTTGATCAGTCTGTAAGAAAATTTTCACAAAGACCTTTTCTTGGGACAAAAAACAAAAAATTAAAACAGTTCGACTGGATAACCTATGCCGACTTCGGGAAACGCGTGGACAATGTAAGAAGCGGTCTGAGCCAACTGGGCATTCAGAAAGACGATGCCGTGGGAATTATCTCGAACAACAGCACAGACTGGGCGGTGTGCTTTTTCGCCACGAGCGGTCTGGGCGCCCGGTTTGTTCCCATGTACGAAGCCGAACTGGCACAGGTCTGGAAATACATTATCAATGACGCCAAAATAAAAGTGCTTTTTATCACCAAGAAAGAGATATACGCCAAAATAAAAGATTCGCTCTCTTCAATACCGACATTGCAGAAAGTCATCATCATGGAAGGCGATGGGCCGGATACGCTCTCTGATCTGGAAAAGAAAGGCGCATCCCAGAAAGTAAAAGCTATCTATCCGGATCATTCGTCCATCTGCATCCTGATCTATACCTCGGGAACAACAGGCGACCCGAAAGGCGTGCTCCTTACCCAAGGCAACATCACGAGCAACGCCCATGCCGTAACCGAATGTTTTCCTGAAATCAATGAGAATGACACGTCCCTGTCCATCCTGCCATGGGCGCACGTCTTCGGACTCGGAGAGCTTGTGGTCTACTGCCTCCTGGGCGGGTCGACAGGTCTTGCAGAAAACGCAAGCACCATCCCCGAAGACCTGGGTCTGGTCAAGCCGACGTTCATGGTCGCCGTGCCCAGGGTCTTCAACAAGGTATATGACGGTTTATGGACGAAGATGAACGAAGAAGGCGGTCTCGCCAGGAAGCTGTTTGTCATGGGGGTGGAGAGCGCCAAAAAAAAGCGGGAGCTCGCTGCGCAGGGCAAGTCGAGTTTCTCGACGAACCTGAAGTTCAAGATTGCCGACGCAATCGTGTTCAAGAAAATCAGGGGAAGGCTCGGCGGCAGATTAAAAGGCGTCATGACGGGAAGCGCTGCGATGAATCCGGATATTTCCCACTTCTTCTGGGACATGGGGATACCGCTGTATGACGCATACGGACTGACCGAGACCTCGCCCGGGGCGACGATGAACAACGCCACAAAATATAAGATTGGCAGTGTCGGCCCTGTCATGGGCATGTGCAGGATCGTGATCGACAAGTCTGTAGTCGGGTCAGAGGCTACGGACGGGGAGATCATCATTTACGGGCCCAATGTCATGCAGGGATATCACAACAAGCCCGAGGCCACACAGGCCGTCATGACCTCCGACGGGGGATTCAGAACAGGAGACCGCGGACGTCTTGACAAGGACGGCTTCCTGTTTATAACCGGAAGGATCAAAGAGCAGTTCAAGCTCGAAAACGGTAAATATGTATTCCCCGCAGCCATCGAAGAAGACATCAAGCTGAACCATTACATAGAAAACGCCATGATATACGGGGAAGGCCGTGAGTATAATGTTTGCCTGGTAATCCCGGACTTCATAGCACTGGACAAATGGGCTGAAAAGAATAAATTGTCCAAGGACCATGCCGAGCTGTTGAATCGGGAAGAGACGAAAAAATTCCTGGAGAATGAAATAATCTCTACCTTGAAGACCAAGTATGGAAGCTATGAAATACCGAGAAAATTCTTATTCATCGATCAGCCATTCTCCATCGAGAACGGCATGCTGACCCAGACCATGAAACTCAAGAGACGTGTGGTATTTGATAAATATATGGATCAGATCAATAAGCTCTATGTTAAATAGGATTTTTATTTCGATCCTTTTTTTGTGATCAGGGAATAAAGGGGACGTTTCTCTTTTATCTATAAAAAAATGGAAGCGTCCCCTTTTCCTTCCGCTTCTTGATATCCCTGGATTTCTTCCTGTGTGTTGCTTTTGCCCGAAGGGATTCCTATATAGTTGTCAAAAGCAAAAGAGGGATTGATGAAACGGAAAGCATCAGGAACCGGGATGAATGGGGTAGCGGACAGTCTTGGAGCCATCATATTTCACAAGCATGTCCCCATGCTTTCCGTTGGGTCATAGGAGGCGGCTCCATCAGCCTGAAAGGAGAACGAAAATGGCATATGGTATCGTACATTACTTTCCGGGCGGCACGAAGGAGCAGTACGAGGCGTCAATTGCAGCGGTGCATCCCGGCAGAGATAAACTGCCGAAAGGCCAGATCTTCCACGCGGCCGGCCCATCGGCTGGAGGCTGGACGATTGTGGCGGTACATGAATCCAAGGCGAGTTGGGAGGAGTTCCGCGACGGCATCCTGATGCCCCGGATGAAACAGGGCATCAAAGGAGGCTTCACCACGCCACCCCAGGAAACGCCCTTTGAGGTCCACAACCTGAAGCCGTAACGCTGTTTGGGATCGTTTGCGGCATTCGTTCAGACCGCCGGTACAGTGATCGGCAGAGTGAGAATAATGCTGCAGCGGTGGGTTATAGGTTAGCATGGATAAATGGGCACAGAGACTATTTATAAGTGATAATTCTTAAAAATGGTCTCTGACCATATTTTCTCGAAGCGGTATGGAGGTTTCCATGAAGATACTTATTAAGTGGCTTCTGATGACGGCGTCGATCATGATCACTGCCTATCTGCTGCCCGGTGTTTCGGTCCAGAGCTTCGGGACAGCACTGGTGACGGCCCTGGTGCTCGGGCTCATCAATGCCGTGCTGCGGCCCATCCTGGTTGTGCTGACCTTTCCTCTCACCATTATCACGCTGGGGCTCTTCATCCTTGTCCTGAACGGTTTGCTCGTGCTCCTGACGAGCGCCATCGTGACCGGGTTTTCCGTCATGAATATCTGGTGGGCAATGCTTTTCAGTGTTGTCTTTTCAGTAATAAGCTTTGTGTTACATCAGATCTTCACCTGATAGCCTATGAAGAGGGACGCCATAAAGAAATCTGTCGCCTTTTTCCTACCTGACCCCATTTTTCGGAATGGTTTACAACTATCGGGGATAGACGGGTTTTACCGATAAGAAAAGAACTGATGGAAGAGGACCTCAAAAAGAAGATCGAAGAAATAACAGCCAGAATGGACTGTCCCAAAGGATTCAAATGCGCAAAAGGTGGTTTTGAACGTCTCTGCAAGACAAGTAATCATTTTGGTCTCGAAAACCATTTTGACTGTCTTGAGGAAAAGCCCATGCAGTGTCCCTTTGCATTTCTATTTGGGTTAAAGTACCTATGTCAATGCCCACTCAGGGTGTATCTCGCAAAGAATTTAAAAAAGTAGGGCAGCTACGATTCTTAAGAAATAGATTGACTTAGAAAATGGTCTCTGACCCCATTTCTTCCAACTTGTTCCCTGAGGCAAGGAGAGGTAATATCTCACCGATGAATTGATTGAAACGGCTGGGGCTTCACCTTACCGGGCTTGCCCGCCGCACTGCATTTAAAAGGACGAGACCATGTTTAAGACAAGAATGACAGAGATGTTTGGGATTAAGCATCCGATCATGCTCGCCGGGATGAATTGGATAACGGAACCGAAACTGGTGTCAGCGGTATGCAATGCCGGCGGTCTGGGCATTCTGGCCATTGCGCGCTGCACCCCGAAAGAGGCGAGGGAACTGATCCGCCGGATCAGGGACATGACGGACAAACCCTTCGGGATAAACCAGATCCTCATCGGGCCGGGGGCCAGGGAGAATCTCGAGGCGGCCATCGACGAGAAAGTCCCCATAATCAACTACTCCCTGGGCAAGCCATGGTTTGTCGAAGCGGTTCACGCCTACGGGGGCAAGGTCATCGGCACCATCGCCATCGCAAAGCACGCTGCAAAGGCCGTGCAGGTTGGGTGCGACGCCCTGGTCGTCACCGGGCACGAGGCAGCGGGCCATGGCGCTGCAGCCACATCGATGGTCCTCATCCCCATAGTGGCGAGTATGGTCAAGGTCCCGCTGATCGCGGCCGGAGGATTCTACGACGGCCGAGGCCTTGCTGCGGCTCTGTCCCTGGGCGCGGACGGCATCTCCATGGGAAGCCGTTTCATGGTGGTCAGGGAAAGCATGGTTCATGACAACTTCAAGCGCCTGTGCATCGAGGCGACCGAGCAGGATACCCTCTATGACACGGTTTTCGACGGGCTTGAAGGTCGCGTGCTGAAGACGACGGAGGCCCTGGCCATGACCAAACGTGGTTTCCCTGTGGTGGAGGCCTTCAAGAGCGCTCTCCTGGTGAAGAAGCTTATGAACCTGTCATGGCCGAAGTTCGCTGCCATCACCCTGGAAATGCTCAGGGCCGAAGAGGGGCACCCCCTCATGGTGCTGGCCCGCCAGGCCGTGGGGAACATGAAGCACCTCAAGGCCATCAACGAGGGCGATGTGGAGGGTGGCATCCTCTTTGCCGGCCAGTGCTGCGGCGGCATTATGGACAACCCCACAGCCGGGGAACTGATCAACCGCATCATCGTCGAAGCGGAGGCAGTATTGTCAAAGCTGAACAGCCTGAAAGCATGATCTTGTCGAATGCTAAAAACGAGGTCACACTGGATTACAGCTGGAAGAATGCAAACACAATGGCGCCATTGAACCTCAAAAAAGCCCAACTCATGGGAACGTGAGGATTATAGACCATTTATGAGAGATTATTCAGATAAAAAAATTGATAGAGGCAATGGTCTCCGACCCCATTTTATTTCCATATGGTATCCCCGGATTTTCACCCCTAAATAATTCTCAATTCAAGGCCTGACCCCAATCCCCCTTTCTCCTCTTGCATCTAAACAGATAATAAGGTATCCTTACTTAAAGGGGGTAAGAAAGTATGCTTGCCAAAAAAACATCGAAAAATCAACTGACACTGCCCAAAGAAATCGCAGATAAATTCCCCGGCGTTGACCTGTTTGACGCAAAGGTTAATAACAATCAGATAGTGCTGGTGCCGGTCAAGGTCATTCCGATTACCTCTTCCCTGGAAAGCATCCGGGATAAAATGGAGAAGCTGGGGATTACCGAAGATGATATAGCCGGTGCAGTCAAGTGGGCAAGGAAAAAGAAGAAGAAGATATGAACCGGGTCGTACTGGATACCAACGTACTCGTCTCAGCAATCCTTCTCAAGGGGCACCTTGCAAAGTTCGTTGATCTCTGGAAGGAAGGTTCCATTTCACCTGCCGTCTCCAAGGAAACCTTTACTGAGTTGAGAAAAGTGCTCAGCTACCCCAAGTTTGGCCTAAAAGATGACGACATCAAAACCATTATCGAAAAGGAAATACTTCCATTCTTTGAGGTCGTCGACATCAAAGAAAAAATTCATGCCGTATGCCGTGATCCCGATGATGACATGTTCATCTCAGTTGCATTCTATGCCAAGGCATCCCACATCGTCACCGGCGACAAGGACTTGCTTGATCTGAAGAAATATAAATCGATAAAAATCGTATCTCCGCAGGAATACCTGGCGCTCCTTCAGAAATAGATTGACTCAATAAAATGGTCTCTGACCCCGTTTCCCCAGCTTGGTCCCACCCCATTCCTGCTGCACCTTTTCATTTTTTGAACAGGTGAATGACACAGACGCCGCCCGCGCCGACCATATGGGCCAAGGCATAATTGACAGGCTTCAAGATCTGCCGTTTGCCGCACTGACGGCGCATCTGCCAGAGGATCTCGGCCACCTGGCCGACACCCGTGGGTCCGACGGGATGCCCCATGGAAATCAGACCGCCGCTCGTATTGATGGGATGCTTCCCGGTAATGGCCGTCACGCCATCCTGAACCAGCTTCCCTCCCTGCCCCATTTCACATAAGCCAAGCGATTCCAGATAGATTATCTCTTCGATCGTGAAGGCGTCGTGCAGTTCGATGAGATCCAGGTCTTCCGGACCGATGCCGGCCTTTTTATAGGCTTCCTGGGAGGCCAGCCTGGTCAGGGTGATAAAGAAATCGCCATCTTCCGGCGTACTTTTATTAACAGACGCCACGACAGTCGGACACAGTTTGTCGGTATATTTTTTTGCTGTTTCCCTTGCGCAGACGATGACCGCTGCAGCCCCATCATCCATTGGGCAGCAGTGCAGCACCGTCAGGGGATCTACAACCATGCGGGCATTATTGGCCTGCTCCAGTGTGCATGGCTTCTGAAAGTGCGCATAGGGATTCAGGCTGGCGTTGAAATGGCTCTTGACCGAAACCTGGCCCAGCTGTTCCCGCGTGACGCCGTATTCTTTCATGTAGTGTTGGGCGAGACCGGCAAAGTATTGGACCGGCAGCACCTTTTTGAACTTCGAATCTACCCTTTCGCCATTTTCCGGCTCCGGCTGAGGCTGTTTGGACTCGGGCGGTACCACATTTTCCGGCTTCGGCTGCGGCTGTTTAGATTCGGGCGGCACCGCCTGGAGCTGCGAGCCGAGTTTATCGATGCCGAAGGCAAGCACGATATCGTTCTCTCCGGAGGCGACGGACAGGTACGCCTCCCTGAATGCGCATGATCCACTGGCGGACGCATTTTCCACAATAGTAATGCCCAGGCTCGTATATCCCATTTTATTGCAGATGGCATGCCCCCCGGATACACCGGGCTGCACCGTGCCGCAGTAAGCGGCCTCAATGTCTTTCCAGGCCATACCGGCATCCTTCAGCGCAAGGGAAATCGCCTCCGTGCCCATATCAATATTGGTTTTTTCAGGAAAAATCCCGTAGCGATGAAGCCCGGCTCCGATGACAACAACATCTCTCATGATTAACCCCTTCCTGTAGCCAATGTTGTTTAAGTTGAAATAAACTATTTCACATTTATTGTAAAAAAAACAGTCCCCTTTCTCTCCACCGTTTATGGTTTTCTGTAAACCTAAAAATAGAGCAGTCCCCTTTTTCCCGTCAATCTGAGGATCGAATTCAGAGGCCAGGGCCGACCTAAAAAATAAATCTGTCCCCTTTTCTTCCTTTAGTATATAATCATAATCATTCAAATTTATTTTGACGCAAAATAATCTACGATCACATCTACGATTAAATGAAGTTCATATTTTTTGTGAAGGAATCTATATGCAATCTAATATACATTTTCGTTTTAAAGGCTTTGATTCTGATAATAGTGATATAAATTTAACTGATCTAGGAAGTTCCTTAATAGGTTTTGATAAGGTTATAAGGAAACTTACAAAAACAGTTAATCTCAAAGGTGAAATCTTTATTAAGGCATCATCTTATCGTGATGGTTCGATAATTGTCGATGCAATAGTTGAGATAATTAATGAATATAATCAATTGCCGTTTGATAAGCTAAGTGATTTACTAGATTTTTTAAAAATTGCTAATGATATCGCTTGGCAACAAGCTAATCATTTTTTTGCTGATATAAGCAATAATTATAAAACATTAAATGATTATTTTACATCTCATCCACTCGATTTAGGATTACTTATTTTTGCGATAACTGAGTTAATTGATTACGCAAAAGATCATAAAAAAACCTCAGATCTTGGCAAGAGCAAATTACCAGTTCGAATCGCAAAAAAATTACATTTATTAATTCGAAAACATGGTTTTAAATCAGTAGTAAAACCAATGGTAGAAGATAAAATATCTTCAATTGAAATAAGCCCTGACAGAGAATTTAAAAAGTCTGCGATAATTGATCAGACAAATTTTGAAAAATATTTAGCAGAAGATGATATGATACTACCTGAACTTGAAAATGGTAATATTTATCCTCTAATTGGCGTAATAACCAGTTTAAAAAGTACAAGAGGGGATAGTCTGACATTTAAATATGTACCTACGAAAAAAATATATTATTTAGATTTATTGCCTCCAGATGGGATCTCAACGAAGAAATATAGAGATTACTATCAGGATGAGGTTATGATTAAAGCTGAAGTGATAAGATCTTCTTTATATAAGAAACCCAAATTGAAAATAGTCGATATTGGATATAAAGACCTTACCCTAGATTTTAATAATGAATTATATGAGAAATGAGAACCCGTCCCCAGTTTCTTTTCTTAAGTTGTTTAATTTTTGTTATCTTAAATGATGAAAATATATGTCTAAAGAAAAACACCATAGCCTCTCTATTCTTTTATTGAAGGAAGATTTTAAAAGTTTTGATCAAATAATCAGAGAAGATCCACTCATCAAGAGCTTCGAAATCAAAGATAGGCAAAATAAAATAGGCACATTATATATAAAATCTACTATCCCAAGTCCTCCCAAGTGGTCATCTTTTTTCGAAGATTTTATCGAAAGAAAAAGTATTGGAATCAATACATCAGTTGCTGCAGCATTATTGGTTGAAATTCAAGGTAAAATTTTTGCCGTAACTTTTGGACCTGGTAGATACCTATTACAACCTGATAGTTGGTTAGAACGTTTTGGGTTAAAAGTGGCATTAAATAGTATAGGTAAAGAAAGAATAAGGACAATTGATAAGAGAACCTTTGATGCTATTTCCAGGCAAACCAAGGAACAAGCCAGCAAAGAGACTGATGCAAGTGATTTTGGATTGGACATTGAACAAGATTTGTTAAGAGCAGTAACTGGTGTTCCAAAGGATAAAAAGATTGGGAAAAAGATTTATGGAATGGATTCCTTAAGTGTATTAACTGATATAAAACTTGATGTGATGAAGGGTTTTTTACAAAAAATTTATGCAAAGTATTTAGATGATTCTTATAAAAGAGATTTTCCATGGGTCGATCATATAAGCGAAATAAAGGACAAGTCAGCTATTGAAGAGTTGGATACCCTCCTAGTTTCAAATGTTCTTACTGGAAACACAGACAAAATATGGATGGCAGTACCTGAAATAATTGAGTGGGAAAAAGTTGGTGGCTTCTGCTTTAGAATGGGGCAAGGTGATCCTGAATTTCAAGATGTTAATCTCCTGGATTTTATGAGTTCTTTAAAAGAGCATGAGAAAGAAAACTTCTGCACGGAAACCTTTACTAAAAAACATGTAAGATGCATAAATGCTGAAGGATATTTAATGCATTCCTGGCAAGCATATAAATGTTTGTATTGTGAAATTGAAAAAGAGAATAGGACATACTTATTAAGTGGTGGAAAATGGTATGATATTGATAGAGATTTTGTAGCAAATGTAAACCAATCATATAAAGAAATACCGGAGTATGAAATCCAACTACCTAAGTATAATGACGACTGCGAAGAAAAATATTGCAAAAGGATCTCAACTGAATATTCAAATCAATTTGCATTAATGGATCAACAAATGATTTTCTACGGCGGTGGTCATTCGCAAGTTGAATTCTGTGATCTTTATTCGATAAACAAGGATATTATTCATATCAAACATTACGGCCAATCAAGTCTATTAAGTCACTTATTTGCTCAAGGCAGGTCATCTGGAGAGATATTCCAAATGGAAAAAGTATTTAGAGAAAAAGTTTCTGAAAAATTACCAAAAGACTTTGAAATTAAGAACTCTCATGAGAGACCTAGAAGTGATGATTATCAAATAGTATATGCAATTATTAGCAATGTACCGGGAGCACTAGAGATACCATTCTTCTCAAAATTGAATTTAAAAAATAGCGCACGAAGCCTTCGTGGCTTGGGATATAGGGTAGCAAAAGCAAAAATAGAGGTAGATGATAGAAAAACAGTCTTAAAAAAATATAGAAAAAAAAGAGTTTTTTAGTATTTTTTATTTATATGGCAAGTAAACCTATACCTAAAGAATCAATTTTAGAAGATTGTGAACCCCTTGGGGCAAGGAATGGTATTAAAAGATGGAGATCGCCTGATGGAAAAAGAATATATACTTGGGATTCTCTGCATGGAGAAATTGAAGTATTCAACAATCGTGGGTATCATTTAGGGGTTATTGATCCCTTAACAGGAGAAATGATAAAATTAGCAGTTAAAGGAAGAAAGATCGATGTGTGAGCATAATGAACATCATACATTTATTGAATTATGCATAAGCGGCAATGCATTAATGGAAGAAATTGACGATTTCATTGAAGAATGGCATAAGTCCTCAAACTCAAAAGAAATTCATGAATTTCTAGGCATGAGTTTGGAGGAATATTCTTCTTGGGTTGTAGAACCAGATATTTTGCCATTTATTATTACTTCTCGGATTGAACATAAATCTTTAGCTGAAATCATTGAGGAAAATGAAAGTTTACCAATAGCTGCTCGCACTAGTAGCCCTAAGAATGCAAAATTAATCTTAGCGTGGTTAAAAAAACAGAGAGCGAAATAAATGGATAACCCTGAAATTAATTTAGCAAGAAGACTTGTAGAGAGGAAAATATTAACCCCCCCCATAGATATTTTTAAATTAACTAAAAATTATGCAACAATAGAAATTAATAATATTCCATTTGAAATTGACGGGATCTCTTTAGATTTAAAAGTACCCGGGAAAAAACCTCATATTATTTTAAATAATATTGTAAGCTCAACTCGAATGCGTTTTACTTTAGCTCATGAATTAGGTCATATATTAATACCTTGGCATATGGGAATTATAATTGATATTACCCGAGAATCTAGCAAAGGGTTTTTCCTGGAATCTCAAGAAGTTGACAATCATTATTATTGGATGATTGAAGCAGAAGCCAACCGATTTGCCTCAGAATTGCTGATTCCATCCTCCTGGGTTAAGGTATTAATAAAAAGATACAAAACTCCAGAAATTGTCACCAGAAATATTATGTCTCAAGCTAATGTTTCTCCTCAGGCTGCTACAATTAGTTTAATAAAAAATTTTCCTCCAGGTTATGTTTGTGTATTAGTGGATGATAAATATGAAGTAATCTTTTCTGGAAAATCCAACGGAACTTTAGCCAGTACACCAGAATGGAATACAATAATTGATCCTGAAAAGTGTTTTTCTTTTTGCAAAAATATTTATCAATTTGAAATTAATGGTAAAATTTTTATATGGTGGTCATTCAACGATGACGTTGATATTCCTCAAAAAATCGATAATCGAGAATGGCGTGATATATTAGATGGAATAATTGATGATATAAAAATGCCAGAAAACCAAAAAATAAGTTTTAAGCGATCTTTAAATGGAGTTATTGCAGCTGTAAATAGCAGAGTACGTGGCCGTGACAGAACTCTAAGATCATTATATTCTGCCTGTCTTCAGAGATTATTCCCTCGAAAAGAATACTCTTCACTGGTAAAACATTCTGATTTTAAAATATTCCTTTGGAAACGTTCTTATGATCTTATAAATAAAAAATAGCAATGCCAAACCAAAAGAGTCGCAATATTCTGAACAAATTAAATTCCCAGTGCGTCAGAACAAAGCAGACCAGGGAGCGATGAAATCGAGGAGCGAGGTGTACATTTTACGTACTCCGCAGCGATCTCGATGAAGAGCGACGCAGGTATGCAAAGTTCTGGCGCACTGGATAAAAATGAAAAGGCCCCTGATCTTTCGATCAGAGGCCTTTAATAATTGTCCTGGCAACGTCCTATTCTCCCACACAGCTACCCATGCAGTACATTCGGCGCTAAAGGGCTTGACTTCCGAGTTCGGGATGGGATCGGGTATTTCCCCTTTGCCATGATCACCAGGAACGTTTTGCTAAAATAATTAAAAATTCCTGTTGACGTAGTCGCGGCTGAATCGCGATTAAATCGCGGCTAAAGCCGCTCCTACAAATATATAAGCTTGGAAGAGAGCGATAAATCAATAGGTCAAGCCTCACGGCCGATTAGTACTGGTAAGCTCAACGCATTACTGCGCTTACACACCCAGCCTATCAAACATGTAGTCTTCATGTGGCCTTCAGCCCGCCGAAGCGGGAGGGAAATCTAGTCTTGAGAACGGTTTCCCACTTAGATGCTTTCAGCGGTTATCCGTTCCGAACGTAGCTACCCAGCTATGCCGCTGGCGCGACAACTGGAACACCAGAGGTTCGTCCATCCCGGTCCTCTCGTACTAGGGATAGCCTCTCTCAAATTTCCTCCGCCCACGGAGGATAGGGACCGAACTGTCTCACGACGTTCTAAACCCAGCTCGCGTACCGCTTTAATTGGCGAACAGCCAAACCCTTGGGACCTGCTCCAGCCCCAGGATGCGATGAGCCGACATCGAGGTGCCAAACCTCCCCGTCGATGTGAACTCTTGGGGGAGATAAGCCTGTTATCCCCGGGGTACCTTTTATCCGATGAGCGATGGCCCTTCCATTCGGAACCACCGGATCACTAAGACCTGCTTTCGCACCTGCTCGAGGTGTCCCTCTCGCAGTCAAGCTCCCTTATGTCTTTACACTCAACGGCTGGTTTCCAATCAGCCTGAGGGAACCATAGCGCGCCTCCGTTACATTTTGGGAGGCGACCGCCCCAGTCAAACTACCCACCAGACAATGTCCCTCTCCCGGATAACGGGAGTAGGTTAGCATCCCGAGTAGATCAGGGTGGTATTTCAAGGTTGACTCCACCGAAACTAGCGTCCCAGCTTCAAAGTCTCCCACCTATCCTACACAGACCTACCCAAGACACAATGTCAAGTTGTAGTAAAGGTCCACGGGGTCTTTCCGTCCTTCCGCGGGTTGCCAGTATCTTCACTGG
>Ga0187857_10000032_pt1:0-155000 | contig 172993 bp, 148 predicted proteins | sample June2016WEW_8_10_FD_132984 | JGI IMG/M metagenome (GOLD analysis project Ga0187857, IMG submission 132984) | Peatland microbial communities from SPRUCE experiment site at the Marcell Experimental Forest, Minnesota, USA - June2016WEW_8_100 | ecosystem: Environmental > Terrestrial >... | reverse complement strand
CTTAGGACATGGAGGAATATCCTGAGTAAAGAGGCGCAAGCCTTATCTCAGGGAAATCTCCAGGACCTGCAAAGCCTTTTTCAAGAAACATCAAAAATCCAGCACAAGCTTGGTAAACTGCTTGCGGCATCAAGCCTTGAAACAAAGAAGGATAAGAACGTCTCCACCATGATCAGGGAACTTCTTCAGGAACAGGAAAAGTTCATCGATTCCCTCAAGACCCAGACGAAAGAGCTCGCACAAGAAATCGGTTCACTGAAAAAAAGCAAGACCTCACTCAAGGGATATAAACAAAAAGGGGCCGCTTCGCCTCGTTTTATGAATGAGCGCACCTAATAATTCCCACCCTGATGAGTTGACAGACGGAATAATTTCTCCTAGTCTGTGGGCCTATGCAGATGCTACTCTCATCGGGCTCCCCGAGACGAAAAGAACTCCTTTCCCTCCTTGGAATACCCTTCCAGGTTAAGGTCCCCAACATACCCGAAGTTCAGCGAATAAATGAAACACCCCGGTCATTCTGTTTGCGGATCAGCAGGGAAAAGGCTGTCAAAGTGGCTCAGCTAAATCCTCATGCGCTGGTCATCGGGGCAGATACAATCGTTGTGATCGACGGGAAGATCCTCGGTAAGCCTCGCGACACAAGAGAGGCCAATGATTTTCTTATGCTCCTTCAAGACCGCGTACATGCCGTTTTTACCGGCTATACAATTATATTGGGCAATCATCATATATCAAAGGTGGTCCGCACGAAGGTCCGCTTCAGGGCCATGACCCCGGAAGAAATCTCATGGTATGTGTTAACCGGTGAGCCGATGGACAAGGCAGGGGCATATGCGGTTCAAGGAATCGGTTCCCTCTTCATCGAAAAAGTCCACGGATGTTACACCAATGTGATAGGCTTGCCGCTTTCATATCTCTATAACGACTTGAAGAAATTTGGAATACTGCTACACTCAGGTTCAGGAGGAGGTTTTGACTCATGAACGGATATGTACTGGCAATTGATCAGGGTACAACGGGAAGCAGGGTGATGATCCTCAACCACAAGGGTCAAGTGGTGGGATTGGCTTACTCTGAATTTCCCCAGATCTACCCCCAGCCAGGTTGGGTTGAGCATGACCCCGAGGTGATCTGGGATACAACCATGGGTGTCATGAGAAAAGCACTGGAAGCTGCAAATGTTCAACCCACTGAGATTGTAGCCATTGGGATTACGAATCAGCGGGAGACCACGGTCTTGTGGGAGAGAGAAACATTAAGGCCGGTGCACAATGCTATTGTCTGGCAATGCAGGAGATCAGCACAAATCTGCGATGCAATAAAGCAAGAAGGTCATGAGCACCTTTTCCGGGAAAAGACAGGTCTTGTACTCGATGCCTACTTTTCAGGCACCAAGGTCAAATGGCTCCTTGATACAATACCGGGCTTAAGGTCCCGGGCAAAATCCGGTGAGATCGCCTTCGGAACCATTGATACCTGGCTCATTGCCAAGCTTACCAAGGGCAGACTCCATGTAACGGACTATACAAACGCATCCAGGACACTGATGTTCAATATCCATGAAAAATCCTGGGATGATCAGATCTTAAAAATACTTGATGTGCCTCGTGCCATGCTGCCACGCGTTGTGTCTTCAGCAGAAATCATCGGTAAGACCGACCCGGGTATAACAGGGGCGGCAATACCCATTGCAGGCATTGCCGGCGATCAACAGGCAGCACTATTCGGCCAGGGGTGTTTTGATGAGGGACAGGCAAAGAATACCTATGGGACAGGATGCTTTCTTCTTCTCAATATCGGAGATAAAAAAATTGATCCGAAAAATGGTCTCATACTTACCCTTGCCTGTGATGAGACGGGTAGACCTTGTTACGCACTCGAAGGGTCGGTGTTCATCGCGGGAGCGGTCATCCAATGGCTGCGCGACGGCCTCGCCCTGATCGCAGATGCCGCACAGTGCCAGGCAATTGCTGAGAGCGTAAGCGATTCACACGGCATCTATATGATCCCTGCCTTCGCCGGTCTTGGTGCTCCCTATTGGGATATGTACGCACGGGGTGCCATCATGGGAATAACCCGCAGCACAACCAAGGCGCATATTGTGCGCTCAGCACTTGAAGGTATCGCCTATCAAGTAAAAGATCTTATCGGTGCGTTTGAACAATGCACTGGCAAATTTTTTGCTGATATAAAAGTCGATGGAGGTGCGTGCAGAAACGACTTCCTGATGCAGTTCCAGTCCGATATCCTGGGTTGCCCTGTTGACAGATCCAACCACATTGAATCCACAGGTATGGGCGCGGCTTATCTCGCAGGGATAGCAACAGGATTCTGGAAACCCGGTGATGAAATCAGTGCCCTGAGAGGCTCAGACCGTATTTTCAAACCTAAAATCGATGGAACCACCCGAGATAAAATGTATGCCGGATGGAAAGAGGCAGTGGCAAGGGTGCTATCCAACCATAGGAACGCATGAGCATATTCGAATACACCGGCAGGGCAACAATTGCCTTTCTGGAGGAGCTTGGTGCTTTCTTTATCTTCTTCTACCAGGCTGTTACCCATCTTGTGCGACCACCTCTGTTTATTAAACAATTCTTTAAACAGATGGAATTCATCGGGATCCGTTCAACACCTGTTGTGATGCTCACCGGCGTGTTTTCCGGGATGGTAGGGGCGCTGCAGACCTATCATGGATTCAGCCTCTTTGGGGCTGAGTCTCTTGTGGGCTCCACGACTGCCCTGAGCTTACTCAGGGAACTCGGGCCAGTGCTCGCATCATTAATGGTGACGGCCCGGGCCGGGTCGGCAATGACCGCCGAAATCGGCATCATGCGCGTGACACAACAGATTGACGCACTTGTCGTGATGGGTGTCAACCCCCTCCAATACCTCATTATACCGCGGGTTCTGGCCAGCATCATCATGATGCCCATGCTGACTTTAATATTCGACAGCATCGGGATGGTCGGATCTTATATAGTCGGCACTATGGTTCTTGATATCGACCAAGGGGTCTTCATGGCACGCATTGCGGAGATTGTCGTCTACCATGATCTTTTTTCCGGATTGATCAAAGCTGCATTCTTCGGGGCGATATTGTCCATCGTGGGATGCTACAAAGGTTACAGCACAAGCGGAGGTGCGGAAGGTGTAGGTCATGCAGCCACGCAATCAGTAGTAATCTCTTCGGTAAGCATCCTTATTGCAGACTACATACTTACCGCCATTATGTTCTAAAATAAAGAAAGAAGTCATCTTGCAGTATTCAATATTCTGAAATTATCTTACCCTTTAAGCCTCCGCAGCAGACGAGGTCATGGCAATGGCATCTACAGGGCAATCCAGTGCACAAAAACCGCACCCGATACAAGCCTTACCATCCTTGAGGTAAGGATGCCCATGGGGATCTGCCGAGTCATTCGGTTGGGAGAGGGCAAGGCAATTCACAGGGCAGGTATCGATGCATATGTTGCATGACATGCATTGCTTCACGTTTACTATAGGCTTTTTCCATTGAGTACGTTTAATCATGGCGCACAGGTTTCCGAACTGATCAAGAACCGAGGCATGCGGGCATATCCGACCGCATGCCCCGCATTCGATGCAAATGGATTGGTCGATGGCGTGGACCTCTTTCTTCTCACCTATTATAGCCATGACAGGGCAAACCTTCTTGCATGCCTGGCAACCAACGCATGATTGTGTGATCGTAAACGGCATATTTCCCCCCATATTTCTCAGCTGATCTCAATACCAAGCCTGGTCAAACACTGCTGTGTCGGCTTTCCCGTTACCGTGTCCCACCCGAACTGGGCCCAGTAATCACTCATCAGCTTTTCTATTTGCACCGTCCTGCCCTTATTGGCGCCGTGTATGAGAGGAGCCCTGCCGACTGCACGGTCGCTCAGTTTGTTTGATTTCGGCTCGATACCATGCTTGACATTGAATGCCTGCTTCAGGGTCTGGATACGCTCACCGATCTCCATGTATTCTTCCGGAGTCTTGTGCCAGCCGGTGACTGCATTGAGCCAGTCAAAGGTCGGGGTCCGCTTGATGCCGAGGAAGGCCCCGAACATACAGATACCCGCTCCGTTCACCACACACATATACTTGCTGCAAGCAGCGGATTCCTGTGCCTGCTTTTGACTTGCCTTATATCTGCTGTTTTTGAAATAAATCTCAAAGGGCCATTTTACCGGCAGGTCCTTCACTTTCTTCCAGAGCTGAAACATCTCGTAATAGAGATACGCACCAATGGTGTGCCGTCCCGGAGTCGGTTCGACAGAATATGCCACTGCAAACCCGGGGTCCATCCTGCCGTCGTGCATGGCAGGCTCCTGACCACCTGCATGGACTGCAAATTTCTCAGCCCCCTTTCCGATCTTTTTGGATGCTGCCTTGGTCCCATCCGCCAGGATGTCCCCTATCCCTTCACGGCTGATCATCATTTCTATGAGCGTTTTCGCCGCCTTGGTGTTTCCCCAGGTAAGCTCGATGCCCCCGGTATCCTCCTTGGTGAGGATTCCATTCTCAAAGCACTCCATAGCAAAGGCCACGCTCGCTCCTGCTGAGATCGTATCCATACCTGCCCGGTTTAACATTTCATTGAATTCAAAGAGGCTGTCAGTGTCCTCATTCATGCAGAGTCCGCCAAGGGCGAGAACCGATTCATATTCCGGTTTATGCGTCTCCATGTCCTTACCGGGCATGGAGCAGATACCACCGCAACCAAGGGGGCATGAATAGCAGTGATACTTGATCTTTTCATGACTATTGATGCGGTCGGGGTTGGCGGATTTGGATTTCTTCATGGGCCAGTCCACATTACTGCCCTTCCAATTCTTTATGGGAGAATCCCCCCATTCCACTGACATCTGGTTCAGGCCACCGGTCCCCCACTGCTTCAGTATCATCTTGTAGATCATCCCGTCCATGGCCATGGCCGTAGGCAGTATCCTCAGCAGGATTCCCAATAGGCCCATACCGGTGCCCGGTCCTAAGGGAAGCTGAAACTGCACCCACTTGTTACAGGTCTTGCTCAATCTCTTTACTTCGTTGCGGTCATTAGGCACGATACGCTTCTTCCCATCAAGCACAACGGCCTTGAGCTTTTTAGAACCCATTACTGCGCCAAGGCCGGAGCGCGCTGCAAGCCTGCCTTTGTCGTTGCTTATACCCGAGATAAGGGAGAGCCGTTCACCTGCAGGCCCGATGGATGCGACCCGTGCTCCTTCGCCGAATTCATTCCTTAAGAGCTCTTCAGTCTCGACCGTGTCTTTCCCCCACAACTGCGTTGCATCCCTCAGCTCTGACCTGCCATTCTTCACGTACAGCAGCACCGGCCTTTCACTGATGCCCTTAAAAAAGATCCCATCGTATCCACAGCGCTTGATCGCAGGAGAGAACGATCCTCCGCAATTGGCATCTCCCCATCCTCCGGTGAGAGGGGATTTGCCTACTGCCATCCACCGTCCTGAAAACAGGCTGCCGGTCCCGGTTAAGAGGCCTGATACGAACCCGAGGATGTTGTCCGGCCCCAGAGGGTCGGCACCGGCCGGTATCCTGCCGTACAGGAGATGGGCGGCAAGCCCTATCCCTGAAAGGTACTTCTCATAAACCTCCTCAGGTACGACTTCTTCTTTGATTTCGCTGGTTGTAAGATCAACCATCAAGATCTTACCCATGTAGCCTCGATCCATAACCCCTCCTTGTGTGCTGTATACATGAAGGTCCATTTATGAAAGAAACTGTCTTAAGTCTATTTATTGAAAAAATGGGACCAAAAAGTCTACTAATTTCTTGACATATACGCTTCTGAAGATATAATAACAATGTTATCTTAACATCGTTATTCTTATAGGATTTTATATGCCTAAGAAAGCCCGGAGTCAAGCAGACATTGAGACATTCAGAGAAAAAATCCTTGATGAAGCCTTATCTATCATATCTGATCATGGGTTTAAATACTTCAGCATGAGAAAGCTTGCCTCACGCCTCGGCATGACTGCTACGACGATCTATAATTACTATTCCAACAAAGATGAGCTCTATCTTATGATCCTGACAAAGGGGTTTGATGAGCTCGTTACCACCTTCAAAAGAATCGAAAGTACCAATGACGATCCATTAGAAAAAATAAAGAGAATAGTGCGCGCATATGTGGAGTTCGGCATCAAGAAATCTCATTACTACAATATCATGTTCACCTCTGATGCCCCGAAATATCTCGATTACGTAGGGACTACGATAGAGCCGGTTGCGTACTTTGAGAAGAATACCGCGGTTCAGCTCATTGAGATCACATCGAGTGTGGCCAGAAAAATAATGAGAGGTAATGATATCCCCGAAGAGACAATGAAACTCTTGATCTTCAGAATCTGGAGCTCTTTGCATGGTATTATCACCTTATATAACAGCCGTGTACTCCATGAGGTGGAAGAAAACCCGGATGCCATGCTTGAAAAGATGGTTGATACTATCATTGTTTCATTCCAGGAGCTCTTCATGAGACTCGGGAAGGCAGATACTTCCACCAGAGCAATTACTATGGCAGTCAGCTGACCTCAGGGGGATTCTATGAGCAAGAAAAACGTGGCAAATGTCCTTACCCACCTTGTTCTTCAAGTCATGGCACTTTGCTTTAATCTAGTCCCGAGTTTCAATAAATACCTCAAAAGTCGTGATGGGTGGATCAACTTTTCAGTAGCCCTCAGCACAGAGGATAAACGCGTGAGGCAGGTCATTTCATTCAACAATGGAAAGGCCAGGGTACGTTGGAATGCACCTGAGGATGTTAATGTTGAACTGGTTTTCATGGACACACATGTCTTGGGTGAGATGACCAAACTCCCCCCAAACGAGGTGCTGAATCTTATTCTGAAGAACAAGCTGACCATCAAGGGGAATCTCGCATATGCCCAACTCTTCAACTTCTTCATCTCCTTACTGTTAAAGGGCAAGCAGATCAAAATGATGGAAAAACAGGTAAAGGAACAGATGTATGCCCTCTGCGTGGCATACCCCGAACCGGCTAAAGAATTGCTGCCGAGGCAGAAGGCCAACATGGAGGCTGCTCGTGTTGATCCCGGTGTAAAGTGTATAACCAATGACCCATATCTCTCCCATTATTCACTGGATGATTTTCCGAGGCTGAAACGTTTTCTGGACATCCATTTGAATACAAGACCTTCTGTGTGCCATGAAAGACCGCTGCTGCTGACTGAATGGTTCAGAAAGAATGGCTTCGAGAATGATACCTCAGGGAAGCCATGGGTCCCTGAGCTTCGACAGGCCGAGGCATTTAAGCATCTGATGGAAAACAAAAAGCCCATCATCCGCAAAGATGATCTTATTGCAGGCACTACAACCACAAAAGACATCGGTGTAGTCATCTACCCTGATGCCCATGGGACAATGATTTGGGGAGAGCTGCTCACTGCTCAGTACAGACATTTGTTCCCCTATGACATTTCCGATGAGACCGTCGAGGTCCTCCATCATCAAGTCTTCCCATTCTGGACCGAGCGTAACTTCCGGGAATGGGTGAGGAACACCTACAATAACCCCTTGTGCCAACAGCTCGATGAGCGTTTTGCAGTCTATTTCCTGTGGAAAACCGTTGCCCTGTCCCACACTATCATTGATTATCCAAAGCTCCTCAAGATGGGGGCACGTGGGATCATTCAAGAGATCGAGGAAGAGATAGAGCAGGATGCAGGAGCCGACGAGCTCAAGAAGGATACTTTAAGGGCCATGATCATGTGTTATGAGGGTCTCATCGCTTATGCGAAAAACCTGGCCGGACAGGCCAGGATCGAAGCCGATAAACAAACCGATCCTCAGCGCAAGGGCGAACTGATGAGGCTGAGTGAGATCTGTGAGAAGGTCCCGGAGAACCCCAGTACGACCCTGGATGAGGCAATCAACGCCATCTGGATCCACTGGATCGGCGTGCACATGGAAAATACCAATGCCGGCTTCTCAATCGGTAGGATGGACCAGTGGCTCCAGCCCTATTTTGTTTCGGACTTAAAGAAGATCAGATCAAAGGCAAAAAAACAGGAATACATCAAACATGCCATCGAACTTGTGGGATGTTTCTATATGCGCTGTACGGATCACCTGCCCCTCATCCCGGATATAGGCAACTACCTTTTCGGGGGCAGTTCCTCAGACCAGGCCATCACATTAGGCGGTGTTACACCGGACGGTGAAGATGCCGTCAATGACATGACCTATATATTCCTCAAGGTCACAGAGATGCTGGGTATCAGAGATCCGAACATGAATGCCAGGTACCACAGGGAGAAAAACACGACCACCTACCTGAAAAGACTCTGCGAGGTCAATTTAAATACGACAGCCACCCCATCCATACACAATGATGTGGTTGTGATGGAGTCCCTTAAGGAGTTCAACTATATCCCTGAGCATTTAAGAGACTGGGCGGCCACCGGGTGCGTGGAGCCGACCCTCTCCGGCAGACACATCGGCCACACGAACTGCATGATGTTCAACATGGTTGCAGCCTTGGAGATGGCGATTTTCAACGGCCACCATCCCCTCATGAGGTGGGATGTCGGTCCCAAGACCGGTGATATCAACAATGGGGGTTTCAAAACCTTTGATGACTTTTTCGATGCATTCTGCACCCAGCTCGATTTCCTCTTAGAGAATTCATGCGAGTACAACAGGCTGCTGGGTGAAGCGCATAGCGTCATACGGCCGACACCGTTCATATCGGGCCTCGTGGAAGGATGTCTCCGGAAAGGCCGGGATGTAACCAAAGGCGGTGCGCTCTACAACTCCTCCGGTACAGCATGCATAGGGCTTGCAGACATTACCGATTCACTCATGGTCATTAAGAAGCTCGTTTTTGATGAAAAAAAGACCAGCCTTTCTGAGATCAGAAAGGCGCTTGAAACAAATTTTGCAGATAATCCTGTCCTGCATACACTCATACTCAAAAAGGTCCCTCTATTCGGGTCAGGTAATGCCGATGCGGTTCATATGGCAAACCGACTGACGCATTACATCCATGACAAGTTCGGGGAACAGGTAAACTTCCGTGGAGGAAAATACACTGCAGGGTTCTGGTCCATGTCCAACCACGTGGCCTTCGGGACACTGACCGGGGCACTGCCTTCGGGGAGACTTGCCTCCAAGCCTTTCACGCCCGGGCTCACCCCGGAGGCTCATGCATCTCGCAACCTTCTGGACAATATCCGGGACGTTGCCCAACTCGTGCCAGAGAACATGAATAATAATATTGCATTCAATGTAAAAGTTGTGCCCTCGGCCAAGGATGGACACGAAAAGACTGTCGAGCATATCTACTCATATGCTAAGACCTACTTCGACCTCGGCGGCATGCAGATGCAGTTTAATGTGGTCTCATCGGATACCCTAAGAGATGCCATGCTCCACCCCGAGAATTACAAGAACCTCATGGTCCGCATCTCGGGATATAATGCCTATTTTGTTACCCTAAACAAAGACATGCAACTCGAGCTTATCGAACGTGCAGAGTACGGACTATAAATAAAAGCATCTGATCTTTTTATGGGATTATTCGTTTAAGATGCCTTTCCACTTCCTCTTGGGGCATTGCACCCATGAGCGTATCAACAATATTGCCGTCCTTGAATAAGAGGAGGCTCGGGATTGAACGTATCTTATATTGGGAGGCCGTTAAAGGGTTTTCATCCACATTCACTTTCACGACCTTAAGTTTTCCGGCATACTTTATCGCTATTTCATCAAGTACTGGAGACATCATTTTGCACGGTCCGCACCATGAGGCCCAAAAGTCAACGAGTACGGGTGAAATGCAATTCAACACCTCTGACTTGAAATTCCCATCATTTGCTGTAATGGCATGTCCATAAGGTTGAACATCGATACGTGCATGACACTTACCACAGAACGCTTCGTCCCCAATCCGAACCTTGGGAATCCTGTTTTTTGAACCGCACTTCCTGCACTCAGTAATTATAAAACCATTATCCATGATGCGCTCCAATAAATCTGATCAATATGGAAAATATCCCAACCGCTCCTTTTCTTCTGTTTTTTTCATAGTGACACGCAAGGTCTTTTCCAAGGTGTTATCCTACAATTCTTTATTTTTTGGTTCGCAACATCGAATCTTCATCAACCGGCAAGGCACTAAAAATATATTGACATAAAAATCAATATGGTGTTATTTGATTTGTTGACATGTTGGTCAGATTTTATGATCCATCTATTTGTAATCATTTAGAATCGAATTTCTCACTAACAACGGGATAGTACATAACAGCAAAGGAGAAAGACTCTATGTCAGCATTCCGAGAAATCACCATGGGTAACCTCATCAGAGAGACCGCATCGAAATTCCCTGACAACGATGCACTCGTGTATCCTGACACCAACCTCAGGTTGAGTTATCATGAATTGCTTGAAAAAACCAAGGAGGTCGCGAAAGGGTTCATGGCCCTGGGGGTACAAAATAGCGATCATGTCTCGGTGTGGACCACCAATATACCCGAGTGGGTATATATGCAGTTCGGACTCGGTATGATCGGAGCAGTACTCGTGACGGTGAACACAAACTATAAGTCCAATGAGCTCGAGTACATCCTCAACCAATCCGATTCCACATGCTTGGTGCTTATGGAGGAATACAGGGATACGAACTTCTATAAAACTACCCGAGAGGTTATCCCTGAGTTAGATACCGCTAAGCCGGGAAAACTGAGCGCGCCCAAATTACCCAATCTCAAGAACGTAATTTATATCGGCAACAGGAAAGATACCCCTGGGATGTTTTCATTTGATCAGATACTTGCCATGGGCAAAGGGATATCTGATGAAGAGCTCGCCCGGCGTGAGAAGATAGTTCATTTCCATGACGTTGTGAACATGCAATACACCTCCGGCACTACAGGATTTCCTAAAGGAGTTATGCTCACCCATTACAATGTCATCAATAATGCACGGATGGTCGGCGATGTCATGGGAATGACAGAAAAAGACCGACTCCTTATACAGGTGCCTCTCTTCCATTGCTTCGGCTGTGTCATGAGCTCGCTCAACTGTATGGTGCATGGCTCCACCATGGTGCTTGTGGAAAATTTCGATTCCGCAAAGGCATTGAACTACATCGAACAGGAGAAGTGTACAGCGATTAACGGTGTCCCCACAATGTTCATCGCCATCCTAGGTCATGCGGATTTCAGCAAATACTCGATGAAGACGCTCAGGACAGGCATCATGGCCGGCGCACCCTGTCCTGTTGATACGATGAAACAGGTCATTGAGGTAATGCATTGTCCGGAGGTCGTGATCGCCTTCGGGCAGACCGAATCGTCTCCCGTAATGACCATGACAAGAAGAGATGACCCTATTGACTTGAGGGTTGCAACCGTGGGGAGATTGCTTCCTGACATAGAGGGTAAAATAGTGGACCCGGCAACAGGAGAGGATCTTCCTCCCAATGTTCAAGGTGAGATCGTCACCCGAAGCTCTTGCGTCATGAAAGGCTATTATAAAATGCCGGATGAAACGGCCCAAGCCATTGACAAAGATGGGTGGCTCCACACGGGCGACCTAGGTACACTAGATGATCATGGGTACTTTAAGGTCACTGGTCGAATCAAGGAGATGATTATCCGGGGCGGCGAAAACATCTATCCCAGAGAGATCGAGGAATTCCTCCGTAAAAACCAGAAGGTGATGGATGTCTATGTGGTGGGAATCCCTGATAAGAAATATGGCGAGCAGGTCCTTGCAGCTGTCATATTAAAATCCGGAGAACAGGCCACGGACAATGAATTTATCTCTTTCTGCCAGGGCAAGATAGCTCGTCACAAGATACCAAAATATTGGGAATTCGTGGAAGCGGTGCCCATGACAGCAAGCGGCAAGGTGCAGAAATACAAAATGGTAGAACAGTACGCCCGAAAGTATATGAATTGATCAAACTGATTATATATCCATGAAGGGGTGTACTTCAAACTGGGCTCACCTGATGGGGAATAGAGTCGCAACCTTTCTTTCCGGTCTGTCGCGAACTCCTCTACCCTGAACGACCCGTTTATTTTTCAAGTTTCCTGATCCTCATGCGTGCATCCAGGGCGCACAGACCTTTGCCCTTTGAAAAGACCCTGACCGGGTTTATGTCCAGCTCCTCTATCTGGGGGAAGGTAGACATGAGGTGAGAGACCCGCACGACACAATCAATAAACGCATCGACATCATAAGAGTCTTTGCCCCGGTATCCCTTGAGAATCGGGAAAGACCGAAGGGTCTCGAGTTTCTCCAGGACCTCTTCCTGGTAGGTCGGGCATAGTGAGGCAGCAAAATCCTTAAAGGCCTCAATATAGACGCCACCAATTCCAAAGAAGACCACCGGACCGAAAGAAGGGTCATGCTTTGCGCCGATGAACATATCGCATCCATCAGACACCATGGGTACAACACGCACACCCGTAAACCGCGCCTTTTTATTGTGAGCGTAAAGATTCTTCCGGATGGTCCTGAAGGCATCATTTGCCTGAGAAGTATCCCTAATGCCCAGTATAACACCCCCGAATTCAGACTTATGGAGGGCATCAGGGGATACGACCTTCATAACAACCGGAAATCCTACTTTCTCGGCATATTGAACAGCTTGATCTGCATCCCCAGCCACAAAAGATTCCACTCGAGTTAATCCAAAAGCCGCAAGGAGATCGAGGGCCTCCTCTCCGAAATCACCCGCCCTGCCCTTCGTCCACCTTTGTGCCTTGCGCATTTGTACATTGCCTGGCATTTCCAATCTCTTGGGTGGTCTCGATTTATCTTGATGGAAATTCATCTGCGCAGCCATGGCCCTGACCATTTCTTCAGCACTGTTGAAGATCGGGAAATTCACTGTCCTCTTAGTCTGGAGTATCATCCTCGATGGTCCGAAGAGACAGATAGCAAGGGGTTTGCCTGAGGAAAGGATCGTCCCCCAGGCCTCTTTTGACATATCAGTTAAGAACATCCGGTAGAACACATTTTCTCCCACCGGCATCTGGGGGCGCTGTCCCACATAAAGGACTCCGTCCACCTCATCACTATGCATGACTGAATAGATAACATGGGCCGTCAACTGCGGGTCATAGATATCCCCCATGTCCAGCGGGTTGGAGAACTGTATCACACCGGCATTGGAAAATTTCTGCAACCCTGTATAGAAATCCTGCCCGGGGTCTGCAAAAGTGAAACCTATCTTCTCGCAGAGATCAGCGGTTATAACAGAAAATCCCCCAGCCGGGCTCATGACCATGACCTTCTTGCCCTTCATGGGGGGGAGCTGGAATGCCTTCACCACAGCAATGAAATCATGGTAGTTGTGGATACGGATAACACCAGCCCTTTTAAAGGCAGTATCTATGATTGTCTCATCATTGCTCAAGGCAGCGGTATGGCTCATGGCCGCCTTTTTCCCGGCAACTGTCGTATTTGACTTCATGACTACGATGGGCTTTTCGCTTTGCATGGCAATTTCAATAAATCTCTGCCCCCTGTCTATGCTCTCCAGATAGAGACAGATGATCTTGGTGGCAGGATCAGAAATAAGGTATTCGAGGAAGTCAACCTCATCGAGATCAAGCTTATTCCCGATGCTCGCAAACTTTGCCATACCGATGTTCTCATCAACAAGGAAGTTAAATAACATGAGGGCAACCCCTCCACTCTGGGATATTACCGACATGCCGCCTTCAGGTGCCTTATGGAGAGGGACAAAGGGCAGGCACAGACCATTAGCCGTATTGGCCACTGTCACACCATTGGGCCCCACAAACCTGATTGCATATTGACGGGCCTTCGAGAGGGTCATCTCTGAAAGCTTCCTCCCCTCTTCACCAAACTCGGAAAACCCTCCACTTGAGATCGCCATCCGGTTGATACCGAATTTGCCGCATTGCTCAACCACATCAGGGACGAACCTGGCAGGTATAAGGCAGTATGCCAGATCCGGCACTTCGGGAAGATCTGTAAGATCATGGTACATCTTGATGCCATCTACATGCGCATCCTCGCTTTTCGCGTTTATTCCGAAGATCCTGCCCCGATACCCCCAGCGAAGCATATTCTCAAGGGTAATCCGGGGAATATTGTTGGGTTTTGAAGAAAGCCCGAAGATTGCAATCGATTCAGGATAAAAAAACCTTTCCATGTCCACCTCCATGATTCAGTAAAGATTCGGCCGCCACTTTCTTTAGGTATCGTGAAGTCCATGCATTGTTGCTTAAGGAAGCAGTGTAATAACTATAATCCAAAGAAATAAGCTTTGGAATGAGATTCCTGTATAGTATTAATGAAGTGAAAAGGATTTGCGGGTGCAGGCACATACTGAGCCAACACCCGCATCTGGCTATGAGGAGAAACTTTCTTCCGGTATCTCGAAGATGGACATATCTTCGTTCTTGATGGCCTTCACCGCAGCATCCACCTCAGGGAGCACATTCCTGATGAAATACTGGGCACCGGCAACCTTGCCCATGTAGAACGCAGCATCCTTGTTGGATTTTGCAAGGCCGGCCAGTGCTGTTTTATCGGCAGGATCAATACCGTTCTGTTTGGCAAGCCCATCCAGCTTCTGTTTGGCTACACCGGCTTGCCATAAGAGGGACCAGCCGGATACCACCTTTCCCATCATCATGAGGAAGGGGTAGGCATTGCTTATTGGAACAAGGAATTTACCTGCCTTACCACAATTCGCCAAATAAAGACCCATATCAGCAAGTGCATTCACACCGGCCTGGACTTTGTCGGCAAGATCCTTCAACTCATTGATGTTCTTATATTCCGTCACTGTTGCCCCCATGAGGCCCAGCATGTTCATGAAATATGTGCCCTTTTTCATGCCAAGTTTCCTTCCGATGAGGTCCAGGGCCTGGATACCGTTCGCCCCTTCATAGATGGATGCGATCTTTTCATCGCGCATGAACTGTTCCACTGGGTACTCGCTGCAGAATCCATATCCGCCATAGCACTGCATGGCGGTCTCCGTCACCCTGAACCCGATGTCCGAGCTGTAGGCCTTTACGATGGGGGTGAGGATCTCGGCATACCCGAGCCATTTGTCTTTTTCCGCCTCATCTGCTGCGATTTTGTGCATGTCGAAACAGTATGCAGTGAAATAAGCAATGGCCCGCAGGCTGTCCACGTTGGACTTCATCCACAACAGCATCCTCCTCACATCGGGGTGCTGGATAATGGGAACCCGAGGCGCCTGCGGGTTCTTCATTTCCATAAGGGATGAGCCCTGGAGTCTCTGCTTCGTATACTGAAGCGCATGCAGGTAGGCAATGGATGCACTGCAGAGGCCCTGCAAGCCAACGGCAAGCCTGGCCTCATTCATCATCTGGAACATGATCTTCATACCCTGCATCTCTTCTCCAAGCAGCTCTGCATAGCAGTTGTTGTTGTCACCAAAATTGATCAGGCATGTGGCGCTGCCATGGATGCCCATCTTCTCTTCAATCTTGGCGATCTCGTAATCGTTGCGCCGGCCGAGCGTTCCGTCCTCGTTGACAATATACTTTGGAACTATGAATATTGAAATTCCCTTGGTCCCGGCAGGGTCACCCTCGATCCTGGCGAGAACAGGATGGATGACATTCTCCGTGAGATCCTGGTCTCCGGCTGTGATAAAGATCTTCGTACCCTGAATCTTGAAGGTCCCATCGCTCTGCCGGATCGCCTTCGTACTCAGATTTCCCACATCCGTGCCTGCATTGGGCTCGGTCAGCGCCATGGTCCCGCCCCAGACGCCCTGGATCATTTTTTCCATATACTTCTTTTTCTGTTCCTCGGTCCCATAAGTCAGGATAAGGTGGGCCGCACCCTCAGTGGCAAACGGATACGCTATGAAGGCGAAGTTGTGGTAGAACCACTCGATAGCGGCGTACTTCACGCTTTCCGGGATCCCCTGGCCGCCTTCATCAGGGGAGAAAGACATACCTATCCATCCGCCTTCGCAGAACAGTTTGTATGCACGGTGGAAACATTTCGGCACGTAGACTTGACCATCTGCGAGCTTGCACCCCTCCTTGTCGCCCTGGGCAAGTGTGGGGAGGATCTCATCCTCTGCTATCTTCCGGGCCTCGGTAAGAATCATATTGAAGGTCTCTATCGATAAGTCCGCATACTTCGGATGCTCGCAGACCTTTTCCACTCCGAGCATCTCATAAAGAACAAACTGCTGGTCTCTTTCATCTAAAATCATGCTTGCCATCTTAATCCCCCTCCTGTTGGTTTATCATACACCTCGTTGTGGTGTAATTTTCTCATAAAGTCGCCTCAGTATACGAATCTAATACTTTGTATGACAGACTTATGATGCAGTGCTTAGTATTCAACGATTTGACAAATGAATCAAGCATTCTTTTCTCATCATCTTTTACGATGAGATTTTCATATCGAAGAGATATTCCCGGATGCAGGGTCTGTGGATCTCTATCAGGCAAGATACGTTCAGGTAATTTGAGGAGAGGGGAGATTACGACCTCGATCGTTTCCGTAATCTTGATACAAAAAAAGCCGGGGTGTTGCCCCGGCTTCTTCACTATTTCTAGACAATATTCTCAGAAGTCGATCTGCCACTTTGCACCGGCATAGGTTGCCTTGCCCATCTTTAAGCCACTATCGTTATCGTTCTGGTCAAACACACCGACCTCGGGGACAACAAAACATTTAGCACCTTTTGTCTCTGCGATCGGGACAACAGCCTGCAGATAGTAGGACTGGCCCTTTATTTTGGGGGCACCGCTCTCATCATACTGTGAATAGGTAAACCCATAACCCGCTTCAACCGTTACTTTTTGTATTTTAGCACCTACAACGCCTGCAACGCCAAAGTCCTTCTCGTTCGTGACATCACCGGTCGTCGCATCGATCAATGCACCTTGTCCGGTTACCTGGGCAACACCCATCGAGGTGGCATTCCGTCCGTACCATATTGATGCACCGCAGAATACCGGGTCGATGTTTGCACCGCCACCAATACCGATAGTATAGCTGTTCACCTTTGTATCAACGGTTGTTGTGGTTGAACCTGTGGTCAAATCCTTGACCTTGAATGTGCCCGCTCCACCGTAGACATCGCCATAGAACTTATCCATGGAAAGGTGATACTGCACCTCCAGGTGCGGCAGAAGGGTCTCATACGTAGCTGTTGCACCTGTCAGTGCGACAGTTGGGCTTGTTTTCACGAGCTGCACGGTGAGCCCTTTATAGGCCATCTGTACCAGGGGAGTAAAGCCTTCGTCGATGAAGCCCCAATCCTGCAGGTCGGTGTCTGGCCCATAGGGATTCCCGGCCTGGTTGCTGTAGGTGAAGTTTGTGAATATGGTCTCGCCCTTTCCAATAAGGAAACTTACATCGCCGCACTGGTAGCTGCCAAAGGCATGCCTTATAGAAACGGCATCACCAGAAGAATGCAGTCCAAGCAGAAGATCTCCGCCCAGGTCGCCGTGCTTTGCAGTCAACCCGATACGTGAATTCCCCTGCATATCCCAGATGGTGGTCTTGTTATCATCATTAAAGAGTCCACCCGCACCTGCATCGCCTGCAGAGTCCTTTTGATAGAAGGTCCCGAACCGGGCGCTCCCGTATATCGTCCAAGTCCCGATGGTGTCTTCCAGTGCCTGGAGCCGCTCTTCAACCGTCTTGTCAGCAGCTGGAACAGGAGCGGGAAGGACGAAGACCAAGCCTGCCGCCAGTAGAAATACAATTAATTTCCTCATACTCTCCTCCTCGTATTTTTTCTGATTTCTATTCTAGATTTTTCTCTCGTTACTCCCTCTGAATTCTCTTGTTAAACCACCTGCAATTACGTGTCAATGAAAGATCAATGTATTGTTCATCGGATGTGAAAGCATATAAATATATTTACCGATTATTAACACATTTGAAACCTTTCTTGAATGCTCCTCATACAATTACGGTTACCCTTGGGCTGCATAAGTGCATAAGGATTTCTCTCAATATGAGCAAACATCGTACCAAACCGTTTTACCTGCCACGAATGATTATAATATTTGATAGTTATAAATAATAAAGCCCTAATTCAGCTAAAACGCCCACCTATAAAATGATACAAACTTGAGACATTCCATTAAAATGATGCAAACTTGAGACATTCTGTTTTTTTCCTACTACACAATCAAACTTTATACATAAGCAGAGAAAATTCATATATCTTACTTGGGTCTGGAGGCGACCAGATCAGGCAAGAGATCTCTTCAAGAATATGATCGGCAAGACCTATACCGCGAGTCATAACTCTGCACGATATCGATGCAATTATGCATTTAGCATGCACTATTGCATCAGTGCAAATATGTCTCCTCTCCTTTTTGTGTAACCTCCATTTGTGATTAATATCCCAATGCATCAGTAGGAATTTTCTGACTGTCTTGGGGTGATCCAAGCTTTTATCGAAGTCTTGCTCCGTTCCTTGACAGGGTAGGACCGTTTGGAATTCATTTAAAACTTGGTGTCATTAATCTTCAGTAGTCAGCATGCTTGACATCTTGAGGATGATCCAGAATAATTGCCATAATGAAACAGGTCCTGATCTCGACCAATGATATCACCATCCAAGCATCTCTGCACGATACGCCCACTGCCCGGGAACTATGGAAGATCCTCCCTATTAAAGGAATTGTTAATGTATGGGGAGAGGAGATCTATTTCATAATCCCATTGAAAATGGATATCGAGCCCGGGGCCACCCAAGATATGGAAGTGGGCACCCTCGCCTACTGGCCAACAGGCCCTGCCCTGTGCATCTTCTTCGGACCTACACCGGTCAGCACTGATATGAAGCCTCGCGCTTACAGCCCGGTGAATATCATCGGCCGAACCATTGATAGCCCCCTCCCCTTGAAGTCGGTCCCGGACGGTGCGAAAATCCTCATCAAGGCCATTAAAGAGTGAATCTGTTTTTTGAGAAATCAAGGAGGACAAAATAAAAATAACCGGAGATGATAAATACTGTGTTATCCTCTGCACCTGCCCGAACGATGAACATGCCGAGAAACTTGCCCGATCCCTTGTAGAACACAAGTTCGCCGCATGTGTCCAGATAACCCCGGTCAGGAGCTTTTATGAATGGAAAGGGGAGATCTGCAAGGATGAAGAGCGGCTCCTCATGATAAAGACCAAGACAGTATTTTATGACAAGATCGAGGCTTTCGTCACCATGAACCACCCGTACGAAGTACCTGAGATCGTGATGTTGCCTATAACCGGGGGGCTTGAAAAATATTTCAAATGGATCGAGGGCATATGCACATGAGCATAGGGTTTGTTCCTTGACACACTCATGTCGTTCCCGTATCGTTGGGCTTAAGGGATTATGTATGTTTGAGGGCGGAATCTCCTGATATCATTATGCAGGGGGACTATGATCATCAGCTTTGTTCAGACCAAGGGCGGTACCGGTAAAAGCACACTCGCATTAAATACCGCCTTCTCGAAACATATAAATAAAAAGTTCCGGACCATTGCACTTGTAGAACTTGACCCCCAGGGGACTCTGCGGACCTGGTGGGGAGAGCGGGCCGAGCTCGGAAAAAAATCCGGGAATGTATCCTTCCACCACATATCCAGCACCCAGAAAGAGGTCTTCGCCGATGGTATCAAATCCATTACCGCTTACAATGACCTCATCATCATGGACATCCCTGGTGAGAGTACCGGCAAGCTCCATACCCGGTTTGCCTGCGCCGTCTCTGATCTGGTTGTCATTCCCATGAGGACCTCAACCAACGATGAGGCGGCATTCGCAGACAACCTCTATCCCATTATCAAGGAGATCATCAAGGTCGATCCCAAGAAGAAGGGCAGCTTTTATGTGCTCCCGTCCTTCACCCATCCCAAGGCCAATACACAGACCATCATTGAGTATTTCACCGAGATCCTCCCTCAGAATGTGGGATGTCTTCATGCCATCTATCCCGACAGATCGGTTTATGAAAATTTCAACCGCGAAGGCTGCACCCTCCATGAATATACCCTCTCGGTCAGCACGAATAAACGGCACTACAAGCAGGCTTTTATGGCGATCAACGACATGGAGGAGATCGCCACGACCATATCCGGAATAGTGGAGAGTGCGCATGTCATTGCCCAAAAAGCGAAAAAGGCTTGATGAGAACCCGACTTTTGACAAAGGAAAGCGAGACCCCAATCATGTCTCAAGCCGGGATATAAACCCGGGTAAAACGAATGAACGGATACTTAAGGATTCTCCGAGAAGCAAGCAGATGCTCAAGGCCTTTGAGATAGTCGAGCATATCGAACATGTCCATGAAACACCTGACCATAATGAGCCGAAACCTGCCGGCACGACATTCGGATCATCCAAGGAAACCCAGGTCTCTTCAACCCCGGATGGGCTCCGAGTACGAGTATCCTTCGGGCCTGACTCATCCAAGAAGATTGAACCCGATACCGAAACAGGTAGTGCTGCCATGCCCGTAATAGAGGTGAAGCTCAAGATCCCGTCTTTCCTCTGGAGGGTGCCTATACTTAAGGATATGACCCGGAATCTTATTAAAAGATTTTCAAAGGAGTAAAACTCTTACATTCACTTCATCGCCGGATGGTTAAGAAAAGCATGGACTCACAAGTACCCTCGACCCTTCTTCTGGATTTATTTATATCTTATATGATTCATCCCTTTATCGAGCCATTGTGTTTTACCGATAGAGTTGCTATATAGCGCACACTATGCACTCACTGGCCGGAAGCGCATGAGCACGAGAACAAAATACCTCTCTATATTTAGCATCATATGGTTGATTGCCCTATTCGCTGCCGCAACCGAACCACAGGCCTCCGAATCCCTCAACTCATCGAATTATATAATAGAAATTAAGCCGTTAAAAGAACACCAACGCGTTACCACTGAGATCATCAGGGAACTCAAGAAAAACCACTACAAGAAAGTCGCTATTGACGATGCGCTCTCGAGCAAGGTCTTTGACCGATATCTAACGGATATCGATTCTTCACACATATACTTCCTTGCAACCGACATAAAAGAATTCGAACCTTTTCGCTACCGGCTTGATGACGGCCTCTTGAAGGGAGATGTAGCCCCTGCCTTCACGATCTTCAACAGGTACGAAGAGAGGCTTGCGCAAAGGCTCGTTTTCATCATCAGCCGGGTGGATAGCGGTCTCAAGGACATAAGCCTGGATAAGAATGAGAATTTCGAAACCAACAGGGAAAATGCCCAGTGGCCGGCTTCGCGCTCCGAGCTCGAAGGCCTGTGGCTCAAGGCACTCAAGAACGAAGTGATCAACATGAAGCTCGAGGGAAAATCCTTGTCCGATATCTCAACGACCCTTTCGAAACGCTATTGGAGCCAGCTCAAGCGTCTTCGCCAGACCTCCAGCGAAGACATCTTCCAAATATTCATGAACTCACTGGCAACGAGTTATGACCCCCACACCTCGTACTTCTCCCCGAGATCTTCCGAGAATTTTAACATCAACATGAGCCTCTCTCTCGAAGGAATCGGCGCCATGCTCACCACGGAAAACGAAAACACCAAGGTAGTGCGGCTCGTTCCTGCAGGACCTGCCGATAAATCAAAACAGCTCAAGCCGAATGATAAGATCGTTGGAGTGGGCCAGGGTCCGGAGGGAGAAATAATAGACGTGGTAGGGTGGCGACTCGATGACGTTGTAGACCTCATCCGCGGCCCTAAAAACACCATCGTTCGTCTCAAGATCATCCCTGCCGATGCAAGTGACGACCATCAGACAAAGATCGTCAGGCTCATGCGGAGCACAGTCCAGTTGGAGGACCAGGCTGCCAGCAAAGATGTGCTCGATATCACCAGAGGAGGCCGCACCTATAAAATCGGTATCATCCATATCCCCACCTTCTACCTCGACATCAGGGCCATGCAGTCCGACACCGAAGATTATAAAAGCACTACCCGGGATGTGAAGCGCCTCTTAAGTGAGCTTGATGCGCTTCATGTAAACGGTGTCGTCATCGACCTGAGAGATAATGGCGGAGGCTCACTGCATGAAGCAAACACCTTAACTGGTTTATTCATAAAACGCGGTCCTACCGTGCAGATCCGCTCAGCCGATGGTGTGACCGAAACCCTCTATGACCGTGATAACAAGATCACCTATGCAGGGCCCTTGGCTGTGCTCGTTAGCAGGTTGAGCGCATCCGCCTCCGAAATATTTGCCGGGGCAATCCAGGACTACGGCCGCGGGGTCATCATCGGTGATACTACCTTCGGTAAAGGAACAGTTCAGACACTGCTCAATCTCTCTCGAGGACAACTCAAGGTCACTACTGCCAAATTCTATCGCATCTCTGGAGAAAGCACTCAGCACCGCGGGGTAGTCCCGGACATATATTATCCAAGTCTTTATGATAAGGACACTATCGGCGAAAGTTCACTCAAAAATGCACTGCAATGGGATGCCATCGGCGCAATACCCCACTATGTCTTCACAGACATCCCCCCTTACAAAGCACAACTCCGTTCCATGCACCAAGCACGCATTCAGCAAGATCCGGACTATCAATATCTTCTTGGCATGATCAATTATCTCAAAGAATCCCGGGACAAAAAGAAGGTTTCCTTGAAACTCTCCACGAGGCTCCAAGAAAAGAAAAAATCGGAAAAGTTAAGGCTTGCTCTGGAGAACAGGCTCAGAAAAGCTAAAGACCTCAAGCCCATAATAAATCTTGATCAGCTGAACGAAGATAAGGATGAATCCCCAAAGGTAAAGCCTGCAAAAGATGATGCTGAGCTTGTTGAAAGCGGGAATGTCATAGTGGATTATCTCACCATTAAAAACAAGTCGAATTCTCCGCAACAAGCCCAGACAGGGGTCCAATAGAAGATCGAGGGACAAGGAAGAACCCGATGCAGATACTTGTTACAGGCGGGGCAGGATATATCGGAAGTCATACCTGTCTTGAACTCCTTCAGGCGGGGCATGGGGTCGTTGTAGTGGACAACCTCATGAACTCCAAAGAGGAGTCTCTCAAGCGCGTGCAAGAGATCGCAGGGAGACCTCTGGTGTTTCATTGTGCAGACCTCCTCGATAAAAAGGCCTTGGAGGGCATCTTCGTTCACCACAAGATCGATGCCGTAATACATTTCGCAGGGCTTAAGGCAGTGGGTGAATCGGTCCGAATCCCCCTGATGTACTACCACAACAACATCACAGGGACCATCATCCTGTGTGAAGTCATGGCCGAGCATTCTGTAAAAAACATCGTGTTCAGCTCTTCCGCCACGGTCTATGGAAACCCTGCATCCGTTCCCATCCGGGAAGACTTCCCTCTCGGACCGACAAACCCCTACGGCCGGACCAAGTTGATGATTGAAGAAATCTTTAAGGACCTTTATACATCCGACCCATCATGGAATATCGCACTTCTGCGCTATTTCAACCCCATAGGTGCACATAAAAGCGGTCGGATCGGTGAAGACCCCAACGGTCTTCCCAATAATCTCCTTCCAAACGTTGCACAGGTGGCAGTTGGCAGACTGCCTGAACTGAAGGTTTATGGGAATGATTATCCTACACCCGATGGAACGGGCGTTAGAGATTACATCCACGTTGTGGATCTGGCACAAGGCCATCTGTATGCACTTCAAAGGCTTTTAACAGGGTGCGGGGTCATCACCTATAATCTCGGTACGGGCAGAGGATATAGCGTGATCGAGGTGGTGAACGCCTTTGAAAGGGCATGCGGTAGAAAGATCCGCCTCCAAATCATGGGAAGGAGAGATGGTGATATCGCAACCTGCTATGCAGACCCCTCCTCGGCAAATAGGGATCTCGGCTGGGCCGCCAAGCGTGGGATGGATGAGATGTGTGCCGACACGTGGAGATGGCAGTCACGAAATCCTCAAGGGTATTAACGATCACTTGTTCATGCAAAGCCATGTATCTACCTGAGGCTTTCACATGGGTTTTCTGAAAAAGGCCATAAAAAGCGGCAAGGACATGGCAATATCTTCTGCCGTCAAGGTTTTTGCTGAAAAGTATATATCCGGATTCGCGGTTATCAATACCATCGAGATCGATTCGTCCCAAAAATCCTTTACTGCCGAGGTGGTCCTGAAAGGTGAGAAAGACCCTATCTCCCTAAAGGTTGCAAAATACGAGATCATATCCGAAGGCGAGAGGCACCTCCTCATACCGCACAACGTCAGTGCATCCCGCCAATGGCTCGATATACTTGCAAAGGAATATCTCGAAGAACATGCATTTGAGATACCCGCCCCTATTGCAAGAGCCCTTAAGATAATGGTTTGATCAGGTTCTTGCAATTTACCAAGAACTCTTATAATTCTGTGGTCCAGCCTACAAAAATGCTTGGGTATGTGAATGATGCTTATTAAAGATATACTGAGTTCCACACCAACTACATTCAGTTTTGAATTTTTCCCTCCTAAGAGTGATGCCGGGTGGGAGCATCTCTTCCATACCATAGCAGACCTTATACCGCTTAAGCCTTCATGGGTCAGCGTTACATACGGAGCCGGAGGCTCAACCCGTGAGAACACCCACAACTTGGTTGTGCGCATCAAGAAAGAAACCGATCTCACTGTGGTTTCTCACCTTACTTGCATTGAGTCATCCAGGGAGAATCTCCTGGTAATCCTGAACCGCTATAATAAAAACGGTATTGAAAACATCCTGGCGCTCCGTGGTGACCCGCCTGAAGGCCTTTGTGGTTGGTCTGCCCCCTTAGAAGGATTTGTCCATGCCTCTGATCTCGTTACGTTCATAAAAAACCATTTTCCCCGCATGAGCATCGGTGTCGCAGGATTCCCCGAAGGTCATCCCGAAACGCCTAATAGGCTCAAGGAGATTGACTATCTGAAGGCAAAGGTGGATGCCGGTGCAGACTACATTATTACACAGCTCTTCTTCGACAATCATGACTTTTATGATTTCTGCGAGCGCTGTGAACTCGCGGGCATCAACATCCCTATAATTGCCGGCATTATGCCTATCATCACAAAAAGCGGAATGATCCGTATGGCTGAACTTGCTGCAGGGGCTCGTTTTCCCGCCAGGCTTATGAGAGCTCTCAATCAAGTGGAAACCACAGATGCAATTGAAAAGATCGGCATAGAATGGGCAACCAACCAGGTACGTGAACTTGTTGGAAACAAGGTAAGGGGCATTCATTTCTACACCCTCAACAATGCCCGCGCGACCCTGGGGATCTATAAGGCTCTTGGGGTAACGGACTCCTCCCAGATGGGACCGCCGTTGAAGCTGCCATGTTTTTAAAGCATGTTCACAAGGGAATATCACCCCTTGGGATAAACCCCCTAAACGAACATCGATACTTTAAAAGGGGTATTTCCATTTCTAAATCAAAGATGATATCGAGGAGGCAAGGAAGAGACGACGCAGGCGTACTCTAATAGTACGTCGAGGAGTCGATGACGATGACAACACAATTCGGCAGGATGGCCGAATTGGACGTCCCGAAGGGACGCCTTTAGGCGAAAGCCATGGATGGCCTGAGTCAAATTTTCGCAGGATAGCGAAAATTGTCGCATCGCAGGTGCGCCCGAAGGGTGAAGGACATGGATGTTCTGAAACAAAGATTACGCTTTGATTGAGAATTGGAATAAGCCTTATGGAAGATGATCATACACCACATCAGCTTATCGTAGACGGCGAACTAGATCTTCATATGTTCAAACCGAAAGATGTGAAAGATCTTGTGCCCGACTACCTTGAGGAATGCCGAGAAAGGGGTATCCTGTTTGTCCGGATCATACACGGCAAAGGGACCGGGACCTTGAGAAGAACCGTGCATGCAATCCTTGAAAGGCTGCCCTGGATAACCTCATTTCGGCTTGCATCCGAGTTGGAAGGTGGATGGGGGGCCACCATTGCAGAGTTGATGCCCTTGGATAAGAAAGACCCTGGTAACAGGACTCATGACCCGTTATGAATAAGACGGATTAGCTGCTTAAGGTGTCAATTCAGGGAATGGCTTATCGGATCAACACACCTTGCCTCATACCTGTATACCATTCATTAGAGCCGATCCATAAAGGCCATGAGATTCTTACTTGAAAATATATACGAAAACAGGTTAATAAGAACTATTAAGAGCAAACACCCTGTGGATAACGGGGTGAGTATGCATGGGTACTAAATAGGCTTTATATAAGAGCATTACAGTACAATGTTATGGCAACGCTTAACCCATAAGAGGGAATCCCAAATAAAATATCAAGAGGAGGGTACCATGGTTCTGAAAAGAGTTAGTATCACATTACTTGCAGTTTTGTTTTTTGCTACATCTGCCTTCGCCCTGGAGATTATCGGAGTTAATATGCCCGAGACCATCAAGGCTGGCGGAAACGATCTGGTTCTTAATGGCGCAGGTGTGAGATCAAAATTCTTCATCAAGGTCTATGTTGGTGGTCTTTACCTTAAACAGAAAAGCAGTGATGCCGAGAAGATCATGGATGCTGATGAACCAATGGCGATCAAAATGGCTATGACTTCAGGGCTTGTGACCGGTGATAAAATGGAAGCAGCTTTCAGAGAAGGGTTTGAAAACTCCACCAAAGGCAATATCGCTCCAATCAAGGACAAGATCGAGGTTTTGATAAATGCCTTCAAGGCCAAAATGAACAAAGGCGACATCTATGATTTTGTCAATGTTCCGGGTAAGGGTGTTGAAGTCTACAAGAATGGGTCCTTATTATCGACGATTCAGGGACTTGATTTCAAAAAAGCCCTGTTCGGCATCTGGCTTTGCGACAAACCCGCTCAGGCAGATCTGAAAAACAAAATGCTCGGCAAGTAAGACTTGCGGATGAACTCATGGGGCTCAGGGGGCAGCATCTTGCCCCTAGCCCCAAATGAGCTTACCCTTACCTGCATATCCTGCAGCATATGTATATGTGAGACGCAATGAAGCACGTCCTGCGCAGATGGCTCAAACAATACTTTTCCGATCCCCAGCTCATGATCCTTATCTTTTTACTCCTGTGTGGATTCTTACTGATCTTCGTATTCGGCAAAATGCTCATGCCGGTGTTTACATCCATCGTTATTGCATTACTCCTTGACAGCCTCATCGAGTGGCTGAAACGTTTCCATTTGCGTCGGGAAGCAGGGGTCTACCTAGTGTTCATGCTCTTTCTTGCCCTCTCTTTTGATCTGCTGATAATTTTGCTTCCAATGATATCCCATCAGATAGGCCAACTTGTAGGAGATCTCCCATCCATAATAACCAAAGTTAAAGGTGAATTGATTTTGCTGCCTCAGAAATACCCGGGCATTATCTCCGAAGAAAGGATCAACCAGTTCATTGCACTGCTGGCCTCAGAGTTCAACGACTTTGGGAAGAACATCATACGGATATCCATCTCTTCTGTCCGTGGGATCATCACCATCATTATCTACCTGATCCTCGTACCCTTTCTGGTGTTCTTTTTTCTTAAAGACAAGGCGATGATACTGGAGTGGTTCAGGAGACTTCTGCCGGAAGAGCGCGGCTTGGCCATTCAGGTATGGCAAGAGGTGTATGAACAATTTTTTAACTATCTCAGGGGAAAAATCCTTGAGATCCTCATTGTGTGGGCCATTAATTATATAGCTTTCGCCCTGTTAGGATTGAAGTATTCTATCATCATATCTCTCTTTGTCGGTCTGGCCGTGCTTGTCCCCTATATAGGTGCCGCTGTCATGTTCATCCCGGTTATTCTGATCGCATTTTTCCAGTGGGGCTTAGGGGCGAATCTTATCTATATCATCATAGCATTTTTCTTCTTGCATGCACTTGACGGGAACATGATCGCCCCACTGTTACTCTCAAAGGTAGTGAAGATCCATCCTGTCGCAATCATTATCTCCATCCTCGTCTTCGGCAGGCTTTGGGGCTTTTGGGGGCTGGTCTTTGCCATTCCTCTGGCAACACTCCTGCATGCCGTTCTCAAGGCATGGATAGGTTCGTCCGTTTCCTCAGAAGAATTTTAACAACGACTTTATCTCATTAAATTGTCTTTTTCATCCGATAGATAGATGGAGGTAAGGATAAAGTGCGTCTTGATAAGGTTTAATAGGAAAAACATGGTTAGCCTGAATATTATTAGGCAATTGAGATGAGGATATGACGAACAGCCTTGGCCTTCCAAAGGGAATCCATATACTCATTGCAGATGCAAGCGCCGTAGTACGCAGCTTCCTCTCCCGTGAGCTTGGTAAATCGGGCACCCTTATATCAGTTGCCGATGACGGCGAGCAGGCCTTTGATTGCGCATCATCAGGGGATATCGACCTTGTTATCGCCGATGTCGACCTGCCAAAGATCAGCGGAGTCGAGCTCTGCAAAAAGCTCAAGGCAAGCCAGAGCACACAGCAGATACCGGTAGTCATCCTTGACTCACTGAATACCGAGGATGGCATACAGAAAGTATATCAGGCAGGGGCCACCGCCTGTATTCCCAAAACCCAGTCAAAAGAAAGCCTGCTCGATGCCGTCGGGAATGTCATCCTTAAGGCGACTTTCCAAAGAGGGCGTTTAATCCTGGTTGTGGATGATTCTCTTACGGTACGTTCCCTGGTCAGCAGGAGTCTTAAAGGTGCCGGCTTTACCGTCATTCAGGCGGAAAACGGGAAAGTGGCCTTACGTCTCTTGGGGTATAAGAAACCCGATCTCATTTTAAGTGATATCGACATGCCCGAGATGAACGGCGAGGCCTTCTGCCAAGCCGTTCATGCCGATCCTGTACTCGCAACTATTCCATTTGTCGTCATGAGTGCCAACAGCCAGCGGCCTATCATGAGGCGCATGCTCCAGCTCGGGGCGGATTCCTATCTTGTGAAGCCCTTCAATGTGGAACAACTCGTGATTACCGTTGAAAAACTGCTATCTGACCAGCTCCTACTCCTCCATAAGGAAAAGGAGCGGCTTGAGATAGAACAAAGACTCATTCTGGCCAGCATCACAAGTCTTTGCAATGCCCTTGAAGCCAGGGATTCCTACACCAGGGGCCATTCAGAGGCAGTATCCGACATCGCTACCAAGATCGCCATGCAGATGGGCATCTCCCAGGAAGAGATCGAGCTCATCCGCCTTGGCGGCAAGCTGCATGACCTTGGCAAGATCGGAGTAGTGGACAGTGTGTTATTGAAGACCGGAAAGCTCACCGATGAAGAGTTTTCCATCATCAAGCGGCATCCTGTCATAGGTGCGGAGATCTTAAGACCTGTCCCTTCGCTCGCGCCTATCATCCCAATAGTCCTGTATCACCATGAACGTCTCGATGGAAAAGGATATCCTGAAGGACTCCATGGTGCATCGATACCTCTGTGGGCAAGGATTACCGCAGTGGGTGATACATACCATGCCCTCACAAGCGACCGGCCTTACCGCAAGGGCATGCCGAAGGAAAAAGCACTTGAGATCATCCAATCGGTAAGCGGCACCCAGCTCTGCCCCGACTGCGTGGAAGTCTTTATCAAGATGGAGCTCTGGGACAAATCATCTTCATGGTCGGATGAAGAGAAACGACCCGTTGAAGAACCATCTCGAATTGTCCTCGTTACCGGCACTTGAATGGATATTTGAAAGGGTACAAACAGGGTTTTATAAAGGATTTGTGTCAAGAAATACATTGCATTTACCGTATGTTTTGTTTATGTTTTCAACTAAAGAACCCCTGAATCGGCTAATGGAGAGCAATTACAAGGCTTAAGTGGAGATGACGACCATGAGAAGAAACATCGTACACGAAGGGGCTGAACAGCTCACCTATGAAATCCGGCAGATCGTTGCTTTTGCCGAAGACCTTCAGAGACTAGGCGTAGAGATCACCTGGGAGAACATCGGCGACCCTATTGCCAAAGGGGAAAAGCTCCCCCAATGGATGAAGGATATCATAATCAAGCTGGCCTCCGAAGACAAGACCTATGGGTATGTCGCCACCCAGGGTGTGGCAGAGTCACGCCAGTTTCTTGCAGAAATGGTGAACAGCCGTGGCGGCTACCAGGTCACCAAGGATGACATCATATTCTTCGACGGCATCGGTGATGCCATTGCCAAGATATTCGGCTATCTGAAGCGTGAGGCGCGTGTTATAGGCCCCTCTCCTGCTTATTCCACGCATTCCTCAGCCGAGGCGGCCCACTCGGGATATGAGCACCTCACCTATGAGCTCGATCCGAACAACCGCTGGATGCCCGACCTTGCCGATCTGGAGAATAAGATCAAATACAACGACTCCATTGCCGGCATTCTCATCATCAACCCGGACAACCCTACAGGCGCAGTCTATCCTCGCGGGCTCCTCGGCAAAATGGTGGAGATCGCACGGCGCTATAAGGTGTTCATGGTCTGTGACGAGACCTACACCAGGCTCGTCTACGGAGGCGCCAAGACAGCCCATCTAAGCGAGGTCATCGCGGATGTTCCTGGTATCGCGCTCAGGGGGATCTCAAAGGAATACCCCTGGCCTGGTGCCAGGTGCGGGTGGATCGAGGTCTTCAACCAGGATAAACTCCATTTCAAGCGGTACATAAAAAGTCTCATCAATGCCAAGATGCTGGAGGTCTGCTCCACGAGCCTGCCTCAGCATTCCATCCCGCTGGTCATGGGGGATGTGCGTTATGAGGAGCATCTGGCCTCAAGGAGGGCCATGTATGAAAAGAGGGCCCAGGAGGCCTGGGAAATCTTCTCGCAGATAGAAGGTATCCGGGTGAACAAACCCCAAGGCGCCTTCTACATGTCGGTGCTCTTCGAGGATGGTGTCCTGAACAACAGGCAGACCCTGCCCATCTCCAACGCAAAGGCCCTTGAGTACATCGAGAACAAGGTCAAGGGCGTGGAGGTGGACAAACGTTTCGTCTACTACCTCTTGGGCTCCACGGGCATTTGCGTGGTGCCTCTCACCGGTTTCTGCTGTAACAGGAAAGGGTTCAGGATTACCCTGCTTGAGATGAATGATGAAAAACGCCTGTGGACCTTTCAGGCTATAGCTGAAGGCATCAGGAATTATATCAATTCCACCAGCAGCACTGCCGCCTCCAGTCAGTCTGCAGTGTAGCATGGACATGTCTTGAGGCAGGCAGATCTTAGTATATATAGCCTGCATTTGAAAATATGGGAGACGGTGTGATCGTCAGCAAGACGAATGTATCCTTCCTTTCCGGTCCCGATAAAATCGTTGGGGCCCTCTTCATCCCGAAAGCCGCCACACCCTTGCCTGCACTCATCATCTGCCATGGGGCACTGGACTTTAAGGAAAACTACCATGAGCTCTGCGAGTACCTCGCCGGAAAAGGTATCGCTTCTTTGGCCATCGACATGCACGGTCACGGTGAAAGCGGCGGGAGCCGCTTTCATATCAATATCTCAGACTGGGTATCGGACATCAGGTGCGCCATTGACTATCTTGAGCAGAGACCGGAGATCAATGGCAAATCAATCGGCGTTTTCGGGCTCTCTTCAGGGGGAACGGCAGTGCTTGAAGCTGCCATGCTTGACAAGAGGATACGATGCATCATCACCTTGGACGCCACGGTGAGAAACACATTGACCCCTTCAGAGCATCTCGGCATAAAAATCTTGAATACCGCAGGCCGGATCAAACGTTTTATCACAAAAGAGGATTTGAGGCTTTCCATGGTAAAGCCCTTTGCAAACGTGCCGGCGGCATCCGACCCGGAGGTCAACCTCAGGTGGAGAGAAAATCCAAAAGTCTTAAAGATGTGGTCTAACGTACCGTTTCCAGGCTTCACCCCATCTCTCATCGTGGATACCATCAAGAGGGTGCACCTGATAACAGTTCCGACACTCGTCATCCATGGTGAGGACGACAAGGTGGATCCCCCCGAGACGGCACGACTCCTCTTTGCCGCCCTCGGCTGTGTCAAGCGCCTGTGCATCGTCCCGGGCAACGGCCATTTGGGACATATGGACAGGAATAAAGATGTCGTGATGGAGCAGACCTCTGACTGGGCGCACACCCACTTAGATTGAGAAATCAGGGCCTCTGTGCTATCCTCATCGCAACCCAATGTTTCTACCCACTACCCAGGAAGAAATGAAGACCCTTGGCTGGGATGCGCTCGATGTCATCCTGGTTACCGGGGATGCCTACATCGACAGCCCCCATATCGGGGCGGCGGTGGTGGGCAAGGCCCTGCTGAAGGCGGGATACCGTATAGGCATCATATCCCAGCCTGACACTGGGTCATCAACCGATATCATGAGACTCGGCGAGCCGGAGCTGTTCTGGGGCATTACCGGGGGCAGCATCGACTCCATGGTGGCCAATTACACCCCTCTCAAGAAAAGACGCAAATCGGATGACTACACCCCGGGCGGTTTAAATTCAAAAAGGCCGGACAGGGCTGTTATCATATATGCAAATCTCATCAGGCAATACTTCAAAGAAAAGAAACCCCTCGTGCTCGGCGGCCTTGAGGCGAGCCTGCGGCGCATAGCGCACTACGACTTCTGGTCGGATAGTATAAGGCGCTCCATCCTCTTCGATGCAAAGGCCGACATCCTGGCCTATGGTATGGGAGAATACACGGCCGTAGAGCTTGCCCGAAGATTGGGCTCTGGCAAAGATATTCATGATATGAGGGGCATCTGCTACATCAGAAAGGATAAGCCCCAAGAATTTATTGAGCTGCCCTCTTATGAAGAGGTTGCTACTGATATGGGCTCCTTCACGGCAATGTTCCACACATTTTACCGGAATAACGATCCTCTTACAGGTAAAGCCCTCTGCCAAAGGCACGGCGATCGCTACCTGGTGCACAACCCGCCATGGCCCGTTCTCACCGAGCAGGAGTTGGATGCCGTCTATGAGCTCGATTTCGAGCATGAGGTTCACCCGCATGAACTTGCCCAGGGAGATGTCAAGGCCATTGAAACCATACGTTTCTCTCTGAGAACCCACCGGGGCTGCATGGGACAGTGCAACTTCTGCTCCATTTCCGTCCATGAGGGATCGAGAGTGGTCTCCCGCAGCGAGGCATCCATCCTGAAAGAGGCCGAGAAAATCATCTCCCATCCGCAGTTCAAGGGGTATATCCAGGATATAGGCGGCCCCACAGCGAATATGTATGGATTTACGTGCACCAGGAAAGGCCGACAAAGCGCTTGCCATGAACGGGGGTGCCTCTACCCTGAGATCTGTCCCCATCTGGATGTCAGTCACAAGCGACAGACCGCGCTCCTCAAAAGACTGCGATCCATCCCAGGCATCAAGAAGGCCTTTGTGGCCTCGGGTATCAGGCACGACCTCGTATGCGCGGACAGTAGATATGGTGATGCTTATCTGGAAGAGCTTGTGGAGCATCATGTCTCGGGTCAGGTGAAACTGGCCCCTGAACATTCAGAACCAGGCGTGCTCGCTCGGATGGGCAAGACCGGTATTGCCTCACTCATGGAATTCCGGGGGCGCTTTTTTGCACTCTCAAAGGAAAGTCACAAGAAGCAGTTCCTCACCTACTATTTCCTTGCTGCCCATCCCGGATGTACAGAATGCGATATGAACAGGCTCAATGCCTTCATCAATAAGAACCTGAAGCTTAATCCGGAACAGGTGCAGATCTTCACACCCACACCATCCACATACTCCACCCTCATGTACTACACCTGTACAGACCCGTTCACGGGTGAGAGAATATTTGTTGAAAAAGACCCAATGCGCAAGAAGAAGCAGAAGGGCATCCTGATCGGACAAAAGAGGTAGACCATATTATGAAGAGAGCGGGTATTCCCATAGATCGGCAGATGCCGCCTGAGCAGGAAGAGAAGAAGAGCAAGACCAGGCTCAAAAAGGAGATGATCGAACTGCAGAAACTCGGGGAGCAGCTTATTGATCTCCCGAATTCATACTTAAAAAAGATCGGCCTGTTTCAAGAACTCCTGGAGGCCGTACTCTATGCCAAAGAAGTCCGTACCCATGGGGCTAGGCGTAGGCAGAAGCAACGCATCGGCGTGCTCATGCGGGAGGCGGACCCTGTTCACATCAAAAAAATGCTTGATGAATTTGGGCAGACGAGGCAGACCCATGCGCCTCTAACGACTGAATATGATGATTGATATCAACAATGGATACAAAAAGGAGGTAGTCATGAAAAAAATGCTTCTGAAGGCATTCTCACACATGTTTGTTCTCTTTGCCTGCCTCTGCGTCCTTGTATTTGCAGGTTGTGAGGGCAGTGACGCAAAGAAAAAAATCACAGATACTGTCCATACGTTGGTGGGTAGTGAGGTGGTCAAAAAGGGTGAAGATATGAAGAAGCAAGCCGACCAGGCCATGAAGGAAGAGGCCAAACGCCTGATTAAGATGGATAATGAAAATAAAGGCGAGGGAACCGATGAAGGTTCAGGCCCTCAGAACGAAAAAGAATCCGACAAGTAAGGAGGTTTCCCCATGTCTATATCCGGCAAGGTGGTCTGGATCACCGGTTCATCCTCGGGAATCGGGGAGGCCCTGGCGTATGCCTTCGCCAAGGAGGGCGCTCACCTCATCCTCTCATCACGCAACGCTTCTCAGTTGACTGAGGTGAAGAACCGGTGTCCATACCCGGAGCGGCACCTTGTGCTGCCGCTCGACCTCGAGGATTCCTCAACCTTTTCCGTCGATGTCCGATCCGTTCTTGATAAATTCGGCCGCATAGATATTCTCATCAACAATGGTGGTATCTCTCAGCGGAGCCTTGCCGCCCGGACGAGCCTCGAGACCGACCGGAGGATCATGGAGACCAACTTCTTCGGTACGGTGGCATTGACCAAGACGGTCCTGCCGTCGATGATCGAACGGGGTTCCGGCCATATAGTGGTCATCAGCAGTCTGATGGGCAAATTCGGCACGCCCTTGCGCTCGACGTATTCCGCATCAAAGCATGCGCTGCACGGCTTCTTTGACTCGCTGCGCGCCGAAGTTCGCTCGCAGGGCATCAGGGTCACCCTTGTCTGCCCGGGCTTTATCCGGACAAATATATCCATAAACGCCCTGTGTGCAGACGGGTCATGCCACGGGTCCATGGACGATGCCCAGGCCGCCGGTTTGCCGCCCGGTGTCTGCGCTGCAAGGATTGTCCAGGCGGTTGCCAAGGGCAAGGAAGAGGTGTTCATCGGGGGGAAAGAAGTCATGGGCGTGTATCTCAAGCGATTCTTCCCCGGCATCTTTAGCCATTTTATTGCAAAGGCAAAGGTCACCTGAAAAACTCTTAAGGAGAAGCCCCCATGTCAGTGAACCTGCTTTTGCTGGGTACAGCCGGTGTTGAGCTAAGCTGTGATGGGCGGGTAATTCTCATAGATCCCTACCTTTCCAGACCCTGCAAAAAGGATATCTTATTGAATGCACTCATACCAAAAAGAGATATCGTGGAGGTTGTGTATTTTCCCGAAATGCAGCCATGGAGGAGGAAAAGGTCATGAATGTGATCATCGAGAAAAGTAACCGCATTACCACTATCATCATCAACCGGCCTGATGTGCGCAATGCCGTGGACGGCCCCACCGCTGGCGAGCTGGCAAATGTCTTCAGTGCCTTTGATGCGGATGAGACTTCAGATGTGGCTGTTCTTTCAGGTGCAGGCGGGCACTTCTGTGCAGGCGCGGATCTGAAGGCCATCAGCTCCGGTATGCATGCAAATCGCCTTGATGAGACAGGAAATGCCCCCATGGGCCCATCGAGGATGTTGTTAAGCAAGCCGGTGATCGCTGCTGTGGCGGGCTATGCAGTTGCCGGCGGGCTTGAGCTTGCCCTGTTCTGCGACATGAGGGTCGTTGAGAGGAGCGCCGTATTCGGCGTATTCTGCAGGAGGTGGGGCGTACCTCTGATCGACGGCGGTACCATCAGGCTACCCGGACTCATCGGTCTCAGCAGGGCACTGGATCTCATCCTCACCGGCAGGGCTGTCCATGCGGAGGAGGCGTATGCCTTTGGCCTGGCCAACAGGGTCGTGGATGACGGGACAGCCTTACAAGAGGCGATTAAGCTTGCATCCGCCTTAGCCCGATTCCCCCAAGGTTGCCTCCGCCATGACCGTTTGAGTGCATATGAGCAGTTCGATCTTGACCGTGAACAGGCCTTTCTCAATGAGTTCCGGCACGGCATGGAATCCATAAAGGCCAATGAAACCCTTGATGGAGCCAGAAGATTCGCCGGAGGCAAAGGGAGGCACGGGGCCTTCGAAGAATAAGCACAACGGCCTTGAAGCTTGCCGGAAAAAACTTCCCGCCCATTGTCATATTCTGCCTTTGTTGTGACGATATAATAGACCAGGGCACACCCAAGGAGAATGACAATGAAAAAGTATGCATTTTATCTGTCAGCACTCGCCTGGATCATCCTCTCTGCGTGCGGGGGCGGAGGGGGCGGAGGTGGCGGCGGTGGCGGCGGGACGAACGACGGCAGTTCTCAGGCAATCTATTCCTCGGACTATATGACCTATGATCCGAGTAAAACCTATACCTTTCAGGAGATAGAGGCTGATTCATCCGGAAGCACGACAACCACAATGATTTACAGCTATGCAACGGTAGATTCGATTCCCAGCAAATACGGATATTCCGGCACAATTGCAGGACCATATACCCTGGAGACCATTAGTCCTGTAGGGAAGAATCAAACGTTTATCTACATGAGCTCCGGGGAGACCATCATCAGTGATGACTCATCTTTCTTCACCAGTTTCGCTCACTCCACCTTTACGGGCGGCAGCCTCCCGCCTGATATGGTCATGAACAAGGAATACTCTTTTTCCAGCACAGAGGATCTCTTCATCTCTGATTCAAGCCTAGGGACAGTTGGTACAAAGGTAGGCACCAAGACATCCGAGTGGTCCATTACGGTTATCGGAGTGGAGAACGTAACGGTCCCTGCCGGCACCTATGAGGCATTAAAGACCGAAGACTCCTCTACCGTCATCTATACCATCGATAGTGTCGCGACCCAGACCACAGCATCTTCAGGGAACACATGGTTCGGCAAAGGCATAGGGACCGTGAAGAAAGTCTCCAATAATACATCTACCTACTCCGACAACACCACGACCACCAGCACGGTCACGGACGAACTGACAACAATAAATTAGTGACGTGCAACAAGGCCGATTGCTGGATTTCGCTCAATATCCACACACTCTAAAAAGGGCAGGCATGAGTCCTGCCCCTCTAATCATTTGTCCGGGTTCGCTGTCGCTCAGCCCGATCTACAATCACGGCTAAAGCGGCTCCTACAACATATTATTGAGATGTAGGAGCGCCTTCAGGCGCGACCCATTTTTGGATGTCGCGGCTAAAGCCGCTCCTACAATTATCGGGTACAGACCCCCATTCACTGGTCACTGGTCACTCTGTTATTTATCTCCTGGCTCATCACCACTCCAACGATCACCAGCGCAGATGCTAAATATTGGACCGTGGTAAAGCGCTCTCCCAGAAAAATCCAGCCGAAGATCACCGTGAGAACCGGTATGAGGTTTACGAACGCCGATGCCTGGCTTGCAGGCACCTTGCTTACCGCGTAGTTATACAGGCCGTAGGCCCCCAAGGTGACAAAGACGCCGAGATAGACGATGCTGAAGGCCGGAACGGCCTCAAAGCGGACCGGCAGGGCCGTTGTGGGGAGAAAGAGAAAAGGCAGGAAGAAGATGCTCCCGGCAAAGGCCTGGAGTGCGGTGAGAAAGAAAGGATCGTATCGGGCGGTGAGCCGCTTGAGGGATATTGTGTAGCCTGTTGCAAAGACCATGGCCAGAAATTCATAAAAATTGCCCAGCACCGGGTTCGGTGCAGAGTCATTCGATTGGGCGGCCATGCTCAACAGACATACGCCGAGAATGGCTGTGAGAAAACCAAGGATCGTCTTTATGGTTATAGATTCTTTGAGGTAGATGCCGGCCGTAATGGCCACCATGAGAGGGAGCATGGCCGTGATCATGCCTGCCTGGGAGGCCGTGGTGTTCTTAAGGGCGGCAGCCTCAAACAGGAAATAGAGGCACGGCTCGCAGGCGAGCATGAAGCCCAGTACCGCAATATCCTGTCTTCTGAAATGGGCCCGTTTAAAGGCGCCTGCAAAGGGTATTATACAGATGCTTGCCGTGATCATCCTGCCGAAGATGACAACCATGGGGTTATAGGCCGCAAAGGCCAGCTTCAGGGCAATGAACGAGCTCGCCCACAGTATCATTGCACCGAGCAGGCAGAATATGGGACCGAAAAGGTTTCTTCGCTGCATTGGTATTCCCCGACCTTTTGGCTGTCTATTCATGATCAGCCCTTTTGACATACCATGAGCATGATGTGCTGAGAAATATAATCTTCTTTGCATGATTCCGTTGCGACATACCGGCAACCCATTGTATACAAATAGACGGACACTAAGGTATGTATCTTATCCGAGAAGGGTGAATTATCATGAAATTTTGTCCGCAATGCGGCCAAGGCCTTATCAATAAAGTGATTGAGGGAAAAGGGAGACTTGCCTGCTCATCTCCCACATGTCAATTTGTATTCTGGGATAATCCCATTCCCGTAGTGGCCGCCATAGTGGAGCTTGACAACAGCATTGTCCTGGCGAGGAACAGGCTCTGGCCTGAAAAGATGTTCGGCCTGGTCACAGGATTCCTCGAACAGGGCGAGTCGCCTGAAACCGCAGTACTGCGTGAGGTGAAGGAGGAGCTCGACTTGGAAGGAACCGTGGCCGAATTCATCGGCTGCTACAGCTTCTTCGAGAAAAACCAGCTCATCCTTGCCTACCATGTCAGTGCACACGGCACAGTGACTCTGGGCGAAGAGCTTGCAGAGGTGAGGTACGTGAACCCGGAGCGTCTCAAGCCCTGGCCCTTCGGCACCGGGTATGCGGTGAGAGATTGGCTGGAGAAGAGAAAAACAAAGTAGCCAAACAGCCAAGTCTGTAGGGATACCATTATTACAATACCAAGGAGTTGAATATGGAAAGGAGAGTGTTTGGTCTTATGATGATCTTGTTCAGTCTGCTCAGTGTAAACGTGCATGCCGCACAGAACCCGAAGGTGGTCCTGGAGACAAGTATGGGGGACATCACCCTTGAGCTCTACCCCGACAAGGCACCTGCAACAGTCAAAAATTTCCTTACCTATGCGGATGAGAAGTTCTATGACGGAACCGTCTTCCACAGGGTTATCAGCGGTTTCATGATTCAGGGTGGAGGGATGACCTCCGATATGAATGAAAAGCCCACCCACAGCCCGATCCTTAATGAGGCGGACAACGGATTGAAGAACGACCGAGGTACCATTGCCATGGCACGCACGAATGATCCTAATTCCGCCACAGCCCAGTTCTTTATCAATGCAAAGGACAACACGTTCCTGAACTTCAGGAGCAAGACGATTGAAGGATATGGCTACTGCGTCTTCGGGAAGGTGACCAAGGGCCTCGACGTGGTGGATGCAATTGAAAAGACCCCCACGACAACGAAGGGGTTCTTTCAGGATGTCCCGGCCAAGCCCGTGATCATCAAAAAGGCCTACCGGCTGAAAGAGAAAAAAGCGGCTTCCTGATGACGCTTGGCTCAATGGGCAGAAACTATTAAAATGCCATGAGAGAAGCACCCATGGAACAGGGCTCCAGAAAATCAGTCCTTGCATGGGCCATGTACGACTGGGCGAATTCCGCCTTTGCCACGACGGTCATGGCAGGTTTCTTCCCCATATTCTTCAAGCAGTTCTGGAGCTTTGGAACGGACACCTCCTTGAGCACGGCCCGGCTGGGCCTTGCAAACTCTCTGGCAGGCGTGTTGGTGGCTCTTGCCGCCCCTTTCCTGGGCGCTATTGCGGACAGGAGCGCTGCCAAAAAGAAATTTCTTTTTTCATTTGCATCAATCGGAGTTGCCGCGACATTGAGCCTCTCCTTTGTGGCCAAAGGGCACTGGGCGGCTGCAACAATGCTCTATGCCTTTGCCTTGATGGGCTTTTCAGGCGGCAATGTCTTCTATGACGCCCTTCTCAAAACCGTCTCTGAAGATAACAAGATGGATTACGTCTCAACCCTCGGCTATGCCCTGGGCTATCTGGGAGGAGGACTGCTCTTTGCACTGAATGTGCTGATGGTCATCAAGCCATCTCTATTCGGCCTGGGCAATGCGTCCGAGGCTGTGAAACTCTCGTTTATCACCGTGGGCATCTGGTGGGCCGTGTTTAGTATACCACTTGCCGTTTTTGTATATGAAACACGCACCAGGGGCAAAGAACGCACCTCTCGGATGGTGTCCCAGGGCTTTCATGAGCTCAGCCGGACCTTTGCCGAGGTGAGGCATCTGAAGGCCATCACCCTATTTCTGTTTGCCTATTGGTTCTATATAGACGGCGTAGACACGATAATCGTGATGGCGGTAGATTACGGTCTCTCTCTGGGCTTCCACAAGGAAGACCTGATCGCGGCGCTGCTGCTCGTCCAGTTTGTCGGCTTCCCCTTTGCCATAGCCTTCGGCCGTATTGCAAACTACATGGGCACAAAGCGATCGATCCTCCTGGGCATCTGCGTCTATCTGTTCGTATCCATCTGGGGTGCATTCATCCGGAACCGGGCAGAATTCTACATTATGGCCGTGCTCATCGGCATGGTCCAGGGGGGAGTCCAGGCCCTGTCGCGCTCATTCTATGCCAGGTTGATTCCCAGGGACAAGGCCGCCCAGTATTTCGGGTTTTTAAACCTGCTCGGCAAATTCGCCACTATCGTGGGACCGGTGCTCATCGGATCGACCGTACTGATAGCCCGCACCTTGGGCGCAAACCCTCATTTGGCCTCCAGGATAAGCATCTCATCCGTGGCCGTGCTCTTCATATCAGGAGGCATACTTCTCTGGTGCGTGGATGAGAAGAAGGGGAAGCAGGAGACTTAAATCTTTTTAGAGTATCGTCCTCTTCCCGTTATATCTTTCCGTGTCATAGTACTTATCGACTTCCACGACCCTGAGCCTGTCGATGACCTCTTTCATGGGCACCGAGGTGATCTCGCCGTGGAGGTAGCTCACCATCCTTCCATAATCCTCATTCATGATCATATCCACGGCCGCGATCCCGAACCATCTTGCCATGAGCCTGTCACGGGCGGAAGGCGACCCGCCCCTCTGGAGGTGGCTCAGGTTGACATAGCGGGCCTCGAATCCGGTTCTCCTCTGGACCTCTTCGGCAATGTACGCTGCAATGCCCCCGAGTGACCTGTGTCCGAACTCATCCACCTTCTCATCCTTGTAGAACTCCCTGTCGCCTGACAGTTTGGCACCTTCCGAGACTACGACGATGCTGTACTGGATCTCGCGGCCCCTGCGCCCCTGGAGGAGTTCGCAGACCCTCTCAATGCTGAAGGGGTACTCGGGGATCAGGATGATATAGGCGCCGCTGCACTCGCCGCCGTGCAGGGCCAGCCAACCCGCATGCCTGCCCATGGTCTCCACTACGAAGATCCTGTTGTGGGAACCTGCCGTAGTGCGAAGCCGGTCGATCTCTTCCATGATAATGTTTACCGCCGAGTCGAACCCCAGGGAATATTCGGTACCCACAAGGTCGCCGTCGATGGTCTTGGGAATTCCGATAGTCTTGACGCCCTGCCTGTAGAGCTTGTAGGCCACACCGAGGGTATCCTCGCCTCCGACGGCAACGATTACGTCTATCCCAAGTTTTCTGATATTTTCAATCACCTTGCCGGAACGGTCTTTCTTAGGGTTGAAGGGGTTAGTCCGGGAGGTACCGAGGTTGGTCCCGCCATAGCGGTCCCATGTGCGGACAACCTCTTCATCGAGTTTTATGATGTGCTGAGCCATGCTCTCAGGGTTGTCGGGGTCGACCTCTACGAGCCCTTTCCACCCTTCCCTGACACCGAGGACATCGAACTTGATTGACCTATTCTCTTCAAGAAGCGGGTCCAAGGCTGTTTTGGTTACCCACTTGATCGCGCCGTTCAATCCCGGACAATCGCCGCCGCCGGTCAATACCGCTATTCTCATGCTTAAGCTATCCTCCCGTCTCAGATCCGAAACCGCCTACTTCACGGATGGCCTTTTCACCATTATAATCCTAAAATACACCTCGGCAAGACGGAAGTAAAAATTGAGCATCTTTGGTGTTTGTTTGCATGAAGACTCCTATATCCTGTAAAATAAGATAAAAGGAGGGACACATGAAGGTCGTATTCCATGAAGACTTCTACAAGGTGTACACCTCGGACCCTGCGGCGGAGGATGGGAGGATAGAGGCGGTCATGGAGGTGATCGGCGGCAAGGTGGATCTGGTTACCGCCCTAAATGCACAGATAGAAGATATCGAGGCAGTGCATACAAAAGCCCATATCGATCGTATTAAGAACATGGGCCTCCACGAAATAGCCTCTCTGGCCGCAGGCGGGGCCATCCAGGCAGCAGAGATGGGGCTTACTGAGCCGTGCTTCGGATTGATCAGACCACCGGGCCACCATGCATCCTCGGATTCAGCCTGGGGCTTTTGCTTCTACAGTAATATGGCCATCGCCATGGACCACCTGAAGCGGAAAGGGGCCATAAAGAGCGCCTATGTCCTTGACTTCGACCTGCATTACGGCGACGGCACGGTCAACATCCTGGGTAAGAAGGGGTATGTGCAAATCCACAATCCCAAATCCTCTGAACGCAAATCCTATCTTAAAGAGGTTGCAGGCGAGCTGGAAAGTTTCAAGGCCGACATCATCGGCATCTCGGCAGGCTTCGATAATCACGAGGAGGACTGGGGCGGGGTCTTGAGCACCGATGATTACCGGCAGATCGGCAGGCTCGTGAGAGAGACCGCGAATCGCACCGGAGCAGGGTTCTTCGCCATCCTGGAGGGCGGCTACAACCACCGGGTCCTCGGGCACAATGCGTGGGCGCTCATGCAGGGAATGGAGGGGGTCTAGTCACTAGTCACTAAAAAAATATGATTCATCACAGTAAAGCATACTCGGATCATTGAGGAGCACACAGAGGGATATCTAACCACGAAGAGCACGAAGGATGAAATTTTTTGAACTCTCGAAACGGGACATTGGCTGTGCCATCGAGGTACATCGTATTCTCGGCCCTGGTTTGCTGGAATCGACATACGAGCAGTGCCTGGCACATGAGCTCCATCGGGCTGGAATAGCTTTCAAACTGCAACATCCATTGCCTGTGGAGTACAAGGGAACGAGAATGGACTGCGGCTAAAAGAGTTGATGTGCTGGTAAATGACGAGCTGATCTTAGAACTGAAGAGTTTCGAGGAGGTTAAGGGCATCCACGAGGCCCAGTTGCTTACGTATATGAAGTTGGCAGGTGTTAAGACAGGCCTGCTGATCAACTTCAATGTGAAGGTGCTTCGGACAGGCGTTAAGCGTTTTGTCTTATGATTTTCTTCGTGCTCTTCGTGTCCTTCGTGGTGAGAACAATGAGCTGGAAGAATGAGGCAAACCATAAAAGTATGCTTCACAGAGAAGAACCAAAAATATACAGGCTCATTTGCGTTGAGAGCTCGTTGTTGTGGTAAACTATTACATGAGCAACAACGATAAGGTTATTCAGAAATGCCTGAGACGAGATGATCATGCGAGGAGGCAATAGATGAAGGTCAGTACGGTTTCCGAGATGAGGGCTTTTGACAAGGCTGCAATTGTTCGATTCGGCATCCCCGAGGTGTTGCTCATGGAGAATGCAGGCCTTGCCTCGTATGAAGTCCTGATGAGGGAATTAGGTATTGCAGGCAAGTCCTTCGTGGTGCTCTCAGGCATCGGAAACAATGGCGGCGACGGGTTTGTCACGGCTCGGAAGATCCATTCCGCAGGAGGTAATGTCAAGGTCTTCATCCTGGGAGAGGCCGGTAAGTTCAAGGGCTCAGCCCTCATCAACCTCGAAGCAATCAGAAAAATCCCCATCGAGATCCATGAGATCGCGGCGGCAAAGGGCATCAAAAAGGATATCGCCCGTTGCGACATAATCATTGACGCCATCTTCGGCACCGGCCTGACACGCAATGTGGAAGGGCTCCATAGAGAGGTCATCGAACTGATAAACTCAAGCAATAAGACCGTCCTCAGCCTTGACATCCCATCCGGCATAAACGGCGACACAGGCCGGGTCATGGGTTGTGCCGTACATGCGGATTATACCATCACTTTCGGCCTTCCCAAGGTCGGTAACCTCCTCAATGCCGGATCTCATTACTGCGGCCGCCTCTTTGTCACCCATATCTCTTTCCCGCCGGCCTTGTACAATTCCGAATCCATCAAGCTCGCCCTCAACGACCCCCCTGCACTTCCGCCAAGGGACCCCGACGGACATAAAGGCGACTTCGGAGAGGCGCTCTTTATTGCAGGGGCCAGGGGATACTATGGCGCCCCGTATTTTGCAGCGCTCTCGTTCATGAAGGCAGGAGGAGGGTATTCACGGCTTGCAGCACCCGAATCCATAACACCTTTTATTGCCTCCAAGGGCAGCGAGATCGTGTTTATCCCCCAGGTGGAGACCGGTTCCGGCAGTATCTCACTGAAGAATAAAACCGGACTTCTGGAACTCTCTGAAAAGATGGACTTCGTTGTCCTTGGCCCGGGGTTGTCGCTGAACGAGGAGACTGCCGCGCTTGCACGCGGGCTGGCACAGAGGATAAAAAGGCCGCTGCTCATCGACGGTGACGGTATCACCTCCGTTAGCAGAGACCTCACCTGTATCAAAAAAAGAAAGGCGCCCACCATACTCACCCCGCACCTTGGCGAGATGGCAAGAATAACCGGAAGACCGGTTAAGGATATTGATGCCGACAAGATCGGGACCCTCAGGGAAGCTGCAGCCGGCCTCAATGCCGTCATCGTGCTCAAGGGTGCCCGCACGCTCATTGGATATCCGGATGGGAAGGTCTTCATCAATATGAGCGGCAACTCCGGAATGGCCACTGCCGGATCGGGTGACGTGCTCACCGGGACCATTGCAGCCATGTACGGTCTTGGTTTGCCCCTTGAGGATGCAGTGCGCAAGGGGGTCTTCATCCATGGTGCTTCAGGGGATCTGGCGGCCCGCGATAAAGGTGAAGACGGCATAACAGCCCAGGACATCCTTGATTATCTACCCTCTGCCATGGTGCAGGACCGGCAGGGAGTCCTCCTTAAACGATACGGCTTACCGGTCATATTCTGAGTAATTAATATTGAATTGCCGGGAATTAACCGGATTCTTAGCCTTTTTAGGGTATGACACAGAGGGAGTGTTCTCTCCTCCCTCTTTCATGATATTCATATTGAGAAGTACCCTTAACAAATTTTTATTCCCCCTGTTAAGTTTATTTCAGATCGCGCCGATATACTTACTAGCCAGAAAGAGTCAACACTCTCTTCGTAACTGCCAGGCCTTGTTAGCTTGGCATTTTTTTTACCCTCATGGATGGATTTTATGTTTTTCACTATCAATCATGTCCTGTGGTATGTAAGAAAAATAGGTACAGGTTCAGGACATAGGTAACAGATGAGGTTCAAGACATGGGTTACACTTTCTGATCACTGGTCACTATCCAAAATCTCCCTGACCTTCTTCGAAAGCTCGGCCATACTGAAGGGCTTCTGGATGAAACCTTTGCAGCCGCTTTGCATGATTTCCTTGGCCTGGCCGTCAAGACTGTAACCGCTTGAGAGCAGCACCCTCACTGCCGGGTTTATACGGCGCAGGGTGTCAAAGGTTTCCTTACCGCCGAAATCAGGCATGATAATGTCGAGGACCACAAGGTCGATCTTGTCCATATTCTGCTCATAAATCAGTAAACCTTGTCTCCCACCCGGAGCAGGCATCACCTGATAACCGAGACTTTCGAGCATTCTGGAGCCGACATCCAGGATCATTTCCTCATCATCGATGAGCAGCACGGCCTCTTGTCCCTTCATGATCTCGTCTTTTGTCCCGAGCTCTTCTTGCACATGCTTTTCTGAAGCAGGGAGGTAGATCATGAAGGAAGTACCAAAGTCTTTTTCACTATCCACATGGATGAATCCGCCGTGATTCTTGATAATACCATACGCGGAGGCCAGCCCAAGGCCGGTTCCGCGTCCGCGCTCCTTGGTGGTGAAAAACGGCTCGAATATCCTTGATTTTACCGACTCGTCCATTCCGATGCCCGTATCCGTGACAGTCACCTTCACGAATCTACCCGGGTTGATGTCGTAGGGACTCACATCAACCTTGTCCAGGTCGATATTTTCAACCGAAAGATACAGGTCACCCCCGCCCGGCATAGCCTGCCACGCATTTACGAACAGATTGAGCAGTACCTGCTCCATCTGCCCCCTATCCACTTCTACTGACCAAAGTCCTTCGGCGATCTTGTGGTGTATCCGTATCTCCTTCTTGGTCCTGCCGAACAGCTCGGAGCTCTTGTGGATGAATTCCCCGAGATGGGTGGGTTTGACCTCGTACTTGCCTCCACGGGCAAAGCCCAGGAGCTGTTTGCTGAGGTCGGAGCCCCGTTGTACGTATTCCTCAACGCTCTTGAGTCGGTCAAAGAACGGATGAGACTCGTCACAATGCATGAGCATGAGGGATACATTACCAAGTATACCCATGAGCAGATTGTTAAAGTCATGGGCAATACCCCCGGCAAGAGTTCCGACAGCCTCCATCTTCTGTGCACGCATGAGCTGCTGTTCCAGGTTCTTCTGATCGGTGATGTCGATGAGGAAGCCCCTCAAGCCTGCGGGTTTGCCATTGCGGTAGATGACCGTGGAGTGCACCAGTGCAGGGAAAGTGCTGCCGTCCTTTCTCCGTGCCTCATACTCATTGAGGCCAAGCCGCTCACCCTGCAAGACCCTCTGGTAGTTCATGATCAGACGATCACGATCCTCCAAGGCGAATGCATCCATGACATTCATGCCTTTATCCACTTCTGCCTGAGTGAACCCGAACTGCTTCAAGGAACTCTGATTCACAAAGGTCACTATCCCATTCTCATCAGTCTCAAATACCGTCTCTGGAAGCAGATTCGCTATGTCCCGGAATCTTTCTTCGCTCCGCTTGAGCGACTCTTCCGCCTGTTTGCGGTCGGTCATGTCGATGATGGACGCCACGCTGTCCCTGGTGCCCGGGATTATGGCCACGCTCATGAAGAGGTTCCGGATCTCCCCCGAGCGGACCTTCACTTTGAATTCATACGAACTGGGGGCTGAACCGGGGTCGCCCCTCCTCTTCATGTGGTACTGCTTCATCATCTCGAGTTCTTCTTTCATCACGAAATGGGTCCAGCTCATCTTGTTCTCCACTTCCTGCCTGGAATATCCCGTGAGCTTCTCGAAGTTGGAATTCACGAGCAGTATTGTGGTGCCCTCGGTCACGATCATATTGGCTGTCGCAGTGCTCTCGAATATGGTCCGGTACCGCTCCTCACTCTGCTTGAGGGCATCTTCCATCTGTTTGCGTTCGGTCATGTCGATGAGGGACACTACACTGTCCCTGGTGCCGGGTATCATAGCCACACTTGCGAAGAAGTCCCGAACCTCCCCCGATCGGATCCTTCCTCTGAATTCATACATCCTGGGGGTTGAACCGGCCTCGACCCTCCGCTTCATGTGGTATTGCTTCATCTTCTCGAGATCTTCTTCCACCACAAAATGGGTCCAGCTCATCTTGTTCTCCACTTCCTGCTTGGAATATCCGTTCAGCTTAACGAAGTTTGAATTCACCAGCAGTATTGTGGTGTCCTCAGCCAAGATCATATTGGATGTCGCAGTGCTCTCGAATATGGTCCGGTACCGCTCCTCACTCTTTTTTATGGCCTCTTCGGACTCTTTCCGGTCGGAGATGTCGGTCTGGGTGCCTATTATCCGCAGCGGCCTTCCATCCTCGGACCACCTTATGACCTTGCCGCGTTCCAGGATCCATTTATACATCCCGTCCTTGCATTTGATCCTGTGCTCGCTCGTATAGATGGGCATCTCACCTTTCAGATGCCGGATAAGATTCTCTTGGGACTGCTGCCGATCATCCGGGTGGACCAGATTCGTCCACTCATCCTGATCGTCGGTGATCTCATCCTCCGTATAGCCGAGCATCTCCTTCCAGCGCCTGGAGCGGTAAACTTTTCTGTTTGGGACATCAAAATCCCATACCCCGTCGCCCGCGCCCTCCAGGGCGAACTGCCACCGTTCTTCACTCTCACGCAAGGCCTCTTCCACCTTCTTGCGCTCGCTTATATCCCGGGTGGTCCCCAGAATACCCGTCGGATTACCGGCTTCATCATACAGGATATTAATCTTCACCTCTGTCCATACAGTGGATCCATCCTTGCAGAGCATCTCGAGCTCGATGCTCTTCGTCCACTCTCTGCCGTGCATCTGTCCGCCGAACTCCAGCAAACGCTCCTGTGTAAAGAGATCGACTACTTTCTGGTAGGATTCGGGCGTAAGAGTATGCTCCATGGCATGCGTCATAACTTCTTCAGGGGTGTATCCCCTGAGCTCCATGACAGAAGGGCTCACATAGACATAGTGCAAGGCGGGGTCGAGAACCCAAATAACATCCCGCAAGTTCTCGGCAAGCAGCCTGTAGCGTTTCTCGCTTTCCTTGATAGCATGTTCCGCCTGGATCCTTTCCGTGATGTCTCTTCCTATGCCCCGAAAGCCTGCTGCCTCTCCCGATGGCCCATACATCAGAGATATGGACGCCTCGATGACCCTTTTATCCCCATCCTTTCTCATTATTTCATAATCCACCATGGTATTTGATATGCCGGTCCTGAGTATCTCGTCGAAAATCTGGGATGCCTTTTCGGCAGACTCCGGTGTGCTATAGACCTTGTAATTCATTCCCATGAGCTCTTGCCGGGAATAGCCGAGGACTTTGCTCAGGGAATCGTTGAAAAAGGTGAAGCTGCCCTTGAGGTCCAATTCGAAATATGCCTCATCAATGTTCTCCAGGATAGTGCGGTACTTCTCTTCGCTCTCCCGAAGGGCCTCCTCGGCCCGTTTACGCTCGGTAATATCCCGGACAACCCCCCTGAAACCAATCGGATCTCCGTCGGCATTGCGCCTCAGGGATACCGAAGCCTCTACGAAGATCCTACGGCCTCTCTTGTCCTTCAGCTCCCAGTCGACCAGGGAGATCGGCTTACCTGAGAGAAAGACGCTATGGTAAGCATTGAACACCTTCCTGGCATTCTCCTCATCCATATACTTGCGAAAATTCATTCCATTGAGTTCATTTATGGTATAGCCGAGTCGATTCAGAGTCTTGGAATTGAAGAAGGTGAAGTTGCCCTTGAGGTCCACCTCGTAATATGCCTCTTCCATATTTTCGAGGATACTCCTGTAGCTCTCCTCGCTTTCACACATGGCCTCCTCTGCGCGCTTACGCTCGGTGATATCCATACAGGAGGCCACGCTATCTTTGGTACCTGGAATCAGGGCTAAAGTCAGAAAGATGTCTTTCATCTCTCCAAAGCGATTCTTGAACCTGAACTCATAGGAATTTGGGGCCGAATTCGAGTCAATCCTGCGCTGAACATGGTAGCGCTTCATCATCTCAAGGTCTTCATCCGCAATAAAGACAGTCCAGCTCATCTTCCCTTCCATCTCTTGCCTTGAATAACCGGAAAGCTTCTCGAAATTGGAGTTCGCGAGCAGTATTGTCGTGTCCTCTCCAATGAGTATGGATGCGTTGCCTGTATTCTCGAAGATGGTGCGGTAGCGTTCCCCGATCTTCTTCAGTTGTTCTTGGGCCACCTTCCACCCCGTGATGTCACGGGCTATGCCCTGGATGGCATAGGGTTCTCCTCCCCGGTAGATGACCGAGGACCTCGTCTCCAGCCAGAGGAAGCTGCCATCTTTACGGCGAACCATGTACTCGCTGGACCCCTTCTGGGAACCTGTTTGCTTAAGTTCTTTTACGATGTTAAGCCCAATGGGCATCTGATCGTCTGTGAGCAGGGTTCTCAATGTGAGGTTGGGCACCTCGTCTCTTGAATATCCCAGCATGGTGAGGGCGGAATTGCTGAGATCAAGGACCTTGCCTTCAAAGTCATGGACATAGATGATATCAAAAGAACGCTCAAAGAATGCCTGGTAGCGCTCCTCACTCTCCCTGGCGGTTTCCTTGGTGAGGAGATATTCCTGCTCCAGATCTTTGAACTTTTTTTCCAGTTCCTCATAGCTCGGCCGGTCGTTCATCACCTTCTCCTTCTGAAAGAGATACGGGCCTCTTTTTCCCATACCTCGTCCGGCAAGATACACGAGTACCTTTTGTAAATACTTTATCGGTAAATTGCCCTGCCGATACTTAGCATCTCATGATGAATTGGTAATATTGATTGTTGAGGGCTACTTATGTGAAAATCAGCTGCCCCACAGGAGGCTGTTCAGGCCGGAGCTTCGCTGTGTCCGTCTGGCAACCGCGGCAGAGAAGACCACATCGCTTGCCCATATCTCGATTGCGTTCCTGGCCCGGGTGATGCCGGTGTAGACGAGCTCTCTGGTGAGGATGGGGGAATCTCGGTCGGGCAGCACGAACAGGACTCGGTCGAACTCGGAGCCCTGGCTCTTGTGCACGGTCATGGCAAAGGCGGTCTCGTGCTCAGGCAGCCTCATGGGTGAGATCTTTCTGACAGACCCGTCCTTGTCCGGGAAGCATGCGCGCAACGCTCCGTCATCGTTCAGAATGAGCCCGATATCACCGTTAAAGAGCCTCACCGTGTAATCGTTCTGTGTGATGAGCACCGGCCTGCCGTGGTAATGCGGCCCTCCTGGCTCCAGCAGACCGGCATCGCGGAGGATCCCTTCCGCCATACGGTTTATGGTCTTCACCCCATAAGGCCCTTCCCGAACAGGACAGAGTATGCGGAATGTATCGAAGAGCCTGAAGCGGTCATGGATGTCATCCGTGCTGAGATAACCTTTATAGCCCTTGAGCAAACTATCCTGTAATTTATCCCGAAGCTTTTCAGGCCTGGGCAGGTCATGGTATCCAAGCTCAGGGCCCGGGCCGGACCCAAGTATCTCAAGGCAATGCCCGGCGTCGCCGGCATTCACTGCCGTGCTTAAACGATAGATGGGGCTGTCACCGGCAAACCTGTAGGTCTTGGTGAGATCCACTAATGAGTCCTGCATGCCGCTTGTTTCGCTGCTTGTGACGGCCACACCGGTAATCTCTTCAATCAGGGATGCAAAGGCCCTTGAATATTCATGGGTACCGCCTACATCACAGATATCACCGAGCACATAGCCTGCCTGAACGGATGCGAGCTGGTTCTTGTCGCCCAGGAGGATTAGTCGAGCCCCGACCTTGAGGGCCTGCACGAGGTTGGACATGAGGGCCAGGTCCGCCATGGACGCCTCATCGATGACCACCACGTCCGCCCTCAGCGGATTGTCAGCCGAATTGCGGGGCCGTGAAGACCCTGGTGCGAAGCCGAGGAGCCGGTGGATTGTGGAGGCTTCATGAGGGATCATGGCCTTGACATCAGGGGTACAGTCGAGCAGGCTCAGCCCGCGCTGAATAGACTCCTCAATCCTGCGGGCGGCCTTGCCCGTGGGCGCCGCCAATGCGATCTTCAAGTTCGGCTCCTGTTCGAGGATCAGGGCCAGGATCTTGCACACAAGGGTGGTCTTGCCCGTGCCGGGTCCGCCGGTTATCACGCATAATGACCGGGTCACGGCGATCAGTGCGGCTATTTTCTGCGGGATGTTCACATCCGTATCATCAGGGAACAGGCAGATCGTGCCGTCGCGCAGCAGTGCCTGATCAAAGGGTTTCTCCCGGGCATTCAGGTCCAGCAGGGCCCTGGCCAGCCTCTGCTCGTTCTCATAAGAACGGTAGAGGTAAAGCCTGCCGGCCTCATCCAGGATCAGCGGACGATACTCCCCTGGGCTTCCTACCACCGGCTCTGATCTGAGAGCTGCCATCCATGCTTCAGGAGAAGGCAGATCCGTGATAAGGGCCTTGTCATCCCCTTCGGCAAGCGATGCCAGGGGGTTATTCAAATCCATGCAGGTGTGCCCTTCCCTGCCGAGCCTGCTGACAAGCGCGGCTGCGAGGATGAGCTCAGGGCTGTTCGATCCTGAGAGCTGCATCATGAAACGGGCGAAATGCAGGTCAATCGGCTCGAAGACGTCCACGGACAGTATCAGAGCCTGATCAAGGTCTTGAAAAAAGCTTGCAGTATCATTTGCCATTTATTTTGACCCTCTGTTCATATATAAATCTGCTTTTTAAATATGTTTCACTCTTCAATCAATGTCCATTCCCCCTCGCTTATCAACATCTAGTTCAGTCAATTTTCCTTCTTCATCAGGGGAAAGTTTAACTCTTTTACCCATCCCCCATGACATATATCTTCGCGCCAAAAGGCGCTCCTAAAGCCCCGTATCCAACAGAACATCGCACAGCCGCTCTACCGTCTCTTCATCCGGACGGGCGCGGAATATCCCGTACTCTGGGTCCATCTCCGGGTCCACGCCGCGCAAGTAAACATAGAAGACCCCGCCGAAGTGCTCGTCATACGAGTACCCTTCAAGCCGGTGCATGAGATACCGGTGCAGCGCCACGGTGTAGAGGTGGTACTGGAGTATGTAGTTGTCCCTGATCATGGACTGAAGGAGCGCATCCTGGCTGTAGTCCTCCACGCTGCCGCCCAGGTGGTTGGACTTCCAGTCGATGAGATAGTACTTCTCCTGGTGTAGGAAGATCAGGTCCATGAAGCCCCTCAGGAAGCCCTTCACCGGGTCGAAGGTGAAGCGGGGAGTAATGGCCGGGAGCCGATCCCCCTCTCTCTGTCCCTTACCCGTGAGGGGAGAGGGGACCTTCATGGAGGACATGCAGTCAGTAATGGCCTGATCGAGAATGCCGGGTGTGAGCGGCTTGAGAGGGAACATGAACTCCAGCTCAGAGAGCCGCTCGCTGTTTGCAATGCCTGATAGTCGAAAAGCACCGATGCCCTCGACAGGATTCGTACCCCTGCCCTGCCTCTGAGCTCCACCGTCATTAAGGCCCGGGTCCGATACCAAAACCCTGCCCAGGTCAACATCCAGGACCTTTCTCACCATGCCCGTCACCGTATCGGTCCAAGCCATGTCGAAGCCATGGGCACCGAGCGTCTCCTCCACCACGGCCCGGACCGCCGCATTGTCCGCAGTGAAATCGATCCGCTCAAAGACCTCGTGCAGGAGCGTGCCTGCGCGTGCACCGCGGGGGAAGGAGAAGATGTCCATCGATGGTTCCAGCCTCAACTGTGTGCCTGCAGGCGTGCCTGCCCGAACAAGGGCCCGGGTATCAGGCACGAGAGCATCCCTGTCACCGGGCACGAGCACGTCCCGGTCAGCGGCATCGAAACCCTTGTGCAAGCCATGGATGAACGAGGTGTAGCTGGCAATCCCCCAGGTGGGGTCAATGGCCCCCGGGAAAACCCTCGCCGCAGGCTCTTCTGGCGATACGGCAGCCCCGATAAGCCCTTCGGGCTGGTCCTGGGGAAGGTCCAAGATCCGGGCATGGCCCGATCCTGCTGCAAGGAATTCCTCCAGGCTTCTCCGCAGGTCTCCGGCATCCATGCCTTTCATGAGATGGGCCATGGCCGAGTTCTCGCCCCCTCTCACCTTCCCCCAGGCTACATAGCACCGGTTCTTTGCCCGGGTGAGCGCCACGTAGAGGAGCCTCACATTCTCCGCCAGGATCTCCTCCATGGCTTTTACCCTGTGGTCCTCCTGTTTAGTGGAGCCCATGTCCAGCACCGCGGCCTTTGTATCATCGTGGAACAGGACACCCTCTCCCCGGTCCGGCTTCGCAGCGCCCCAGGCAAAGGGGCAGAATACCACTGCGAACTCGAGTCCCTTGCTCTTGTGCACGGTCATGACCTTCACCGCATCGTCGTCGCTCTCGAGCCTGAGCTGGTACTCGTCGCTGCCGGGCACCTTGGGGTCCCTGCGCTCGGCGAGCCATTTCCTCAAGCCAAGCATACCAAGCTTTTCTGCTGCCTCGGCCTTGCCCAGGAGCTCGGCGATGTGGAGCACATTGGTCAGGGCCCGCTCGCCGGCGCCCATTCCCAGCAGGCGCTCCCGCACCCCTTCCCCGTCCAAGAGCCTGCGGATCATGGGCGTGAAGCCGAAGCGCGCCCAGAGCTCATGGTATCCCCGGAACCGCTCGATCCGATTTTCCCACGCCGCCTCGTTTTGACTGAGCGCATCGATGGCTGAAGCGTCCATGGCGAAGATGCGGGTCATGAGCGCGGTGCGCACGAGCCCCTCGCGAAGGGGCTCGGCCAGGGCGGCAAGCAGCACCTCCATCTCAAAGGCCTCGATCGAGCCGAACACGTTTTCGTCGCTGAAGAGCACGCTGGGGATGAGCGCTGCGTGCAGACTGTCCCTCACCATGCGCGCCTGGATGTTCGTGCGCACGAGCACGGCCATGTCCGAGGGCTTGAGCCGCTCGCCGCCGAGCTTCACCTCATTACCGCCTGCCCCGTTCAGGAGCCGGGAGATCTCAAATGCAACGGCCCTGCACACGGCCCTGCCCGCCTGCTCCACGGTGAGCTCAGGGGCCTGCCCTGCATCCATGAACCAGACCTGCAGATGGCCTTCATCAACTCCTGTCAGCGTCTTCCGGTCGGTCTTCGGAGCGGGCTCGGCCGCCTCGAAGCGGATCCAGTCGAACACAAAGGGATATTCCACCCTTGAGAACACCGCGTTCACCGCCTCGATCAGACCGGGCACGCTCCGCCAGTTGTGGACTAGGGTATGCCTGTGCGCCTCCTCCACGCCGGAAGCGGCCCGGGCATAGGTGAACACATCCGCGCCGCGGAAGCTGTAGATGGCCTGCTTGGGGTCGCCGATGAAGAACAGGCACGAGCCTGCAAAGCACCTTGTGAAGATCTCATACTGCAAAGGGTCCGTGTCCTGGAACTCGTCGATCAGGGCCGCCTTGAACCTGCCGGCTACCGTGCCTGCCAGTGCGTCGCCCCCCCGGGACCTAAGGGCCTGGTGCATCCTCACCAGCAGGTCGTCGAAGTGCACGAGTCCTTGCTTCTCCTTTCGTCGTGCCAGGGCCGTATCCAGGAATGCGAGGAATTCCACCTTGAGCCCGGTGATCTCGTCTTCCATGGCGGCAACGAGCGCTTCGCCTGCCTCCTGCAGGGCCCCGCACAGGCCGAAGACCGGGTGTTCCGGCACTGCGGCGCCCTTCTTTGTGGCCTTTCTGATGGCCCCCGGCGTGAACTTGGCAAGGCTCCCGGCCGCTGGCAGTATCACCGAACCCATGGTCAGGTAGCTGTCAATGTCCTCCAGGTACCCGGGTATCCTGGTGATCTTGTGGGTCGTCTGGTTGATGGTGTCCGGGTCGCAGATGAGCCGCTCCACCTTGCCTCTTCCCTCCGGCCATGCCGAGGCCAGGGCAGCGAATGCCTGCCGGAATGCAGACAGGTAAGGCTCCAGGGCCTCTCCCCGGCCAGGAGGTGCGCCCTTAGGGATAATCTCTGCCGCGAGGTTCCTCTGCCTGGCCAGGCCCATGAACCACTCCGGGCTCACCCTGCGGCTACGGGCAAAGGCCACGAACTCGGGCACGGTGACCGCGGTGATGCGCATGCGATAGAAGTCGTCTGCTATGGATGCCACCATGTCTGCCTGGTCCGTGACCAGCTCGGTCTCGAAGGGGCTTGCCGTCTCAAAGGCCAGCTCCTTGAGCATGCGCTGGCAGAAGCCGTGGATGGTGGAGATGGCGGTCTCGTCAAACCTGGCCAGGGCGTCATCCAGAATGCCAAGGGCCTGCACACGGTTTCCCACCTTTTCCAGGAGCCGGGTGGTGTTGGGGTCATCCGAGGCCCCATGCACAAAGGCGTCACGGGCCTGGCGCAGCTTGTCCCTGATCCGGGTCTTGAGCTCGTCGGTTGCAGGCACCGTGTAGGTGACCACGAGGATCGCCTCCACGGGCATGCGCTGCTCCAGGAGGAGCCTAAGGAAAAGCGATGCAATGGTGTAGGTCTTGCCGGTCCCCGCGCTTGCCTCGATAAGATGCGTGCCGGAAAGATCTAAAGCCATGAGGTCCAGTGGCTTCACCATTTCCTTGCCTCCATCCGGTCGATGAGCGGTCCGTACACCTGCACCGCCATTTCCCGGAACTCATCATCCAGGGGATCAATGCCTGCAAAGCAGAGGTGCATGGCTGCATCCCCCGCCTCGGCCATCCCCTGCCACCCCCCGGCCCAGGCCTTGCGGGCCTCCTGCATGGCCCTGTCCGGATTGAGAGTCTTCTTCACCACCTCTGCATAGGCGTACGAGCTCCTGGGGAAGAGGTGCACCGGCCGGCACAGGCCCTGCCAGTACATGTCCAGGAGCGCCTTCAGCACGACAAACGGCTCCTCCACTGCGCTGAACCGAGCCTGCCCTGCCTTGTGGATGTGCAGTCCCGTCACCTGCGCACCCGGGCTCATAGCCTGGAGCAGGAGCAGGCTGACCCAGGCCCGCATCAGGTCGCTCGGTGTGATGTCGGCATAGCGGAACGAGAGGAATCCTTGTGCCTCAAGGCTATCCACGGCCCCGAAGATCGTAAAGGCGTCCACCGCCACTGTCACGTCCTTCCTCATCATCCCGGCGCCCGTCATGGCCCGCCTGATGAGCGGGAGGAAGGCATCGATCTCACCGGCGATGCCGGATAGCGCCAGCTCGCCCGGCAGGCCGTGGGGCAGGTCCCCCTCGGCCCTGAGCCGCGACAAATCCATCTCCACACCCTTGCCTGCGAGCCTCTCCGCAAGGACCCGCTGCTGCAGGGTGTATCGCTCCAGGCCGGTCATGGCAAAGGGCTCCCGGTCGAGCAGGGCCTCCTCCTCCCGGGGCAGCATGGCGCCGAGCCTATGCCTCAGGAAGAACCGAGCCGGGCCCCGGAAGAACTCCAGGAGGCGCTCCATGTCCACGATCCGCCACTCCTTCTCGGGCTCGGAGAGCCGCATTGCGCTGACCGGCCCTGCATGCCCATCCATGCGCAGCGCCCTGGCAGCTAAGGCATTGTCCTTGGAATAGCTGAACAGGCCCGTGCCTGCTGTGAAGTATTTCGGGTTGAAGGCCTGGAGGCAGTGGCGCACCACCACATGTTTGCTCACCGGTCCCTCCGGGGTCACAAAGGCCCGGTCCAGGTACTCCAGCAGGCTGCTCACCACCACCGAGGGCGGGATCGAGGCATTGTCCTGTATGCCCTGGCCCACGTGGCTGATGCAGAGCACGTCTCTGGCCGAGAGCAGGGCCTCGAGGAAGAGATAGAGGTCGTCTTCGCGCCTGGAGCGGTCGCCCTTGCGCGCCTGCATGGCCATAAGGTCGAGCCCGCTTGCATAATCCCTGCGGGGGAAGGATTCATGGTTCATGCCCATGAGGCAGATCACCTTGAACGGGATGCTCCGCATGGGCAGCATGGAGCAGAAGGTGACCCCGCGCTCTAAGAAACCCGCCCCTTCCGCGGCATGGCTGAAGGCCTTAGCCAGGTGGTGCCGTACCACGTCGATGGTCACCTTGCCGGTGAATCCAGCATCCCGGGCGATCTTCTCCAGGTTCCGCACCGCTGACTTCAGCCGCAGGAGCTCCTGCACGGTCTCTTCATCCGCAGCAAAGAGGTCATCGATGATCTTCAGAAGCACCTCCGACCACTCGCCCAATCCCCTTTCCTGCCTGAGCTCCTCCACACCCGAAAAGAGCCGGTGCACGAAGTCCACAAAGCTGCCCAGAAGCTCTGCCGAGGCAGGGTCCATGTCAATCAGCGGCGCAATGCCTTCGAAAAGTCCCTCATCGTCCCCTGCCATGGCATAGCCCAGCAGGAGCCTCTTCAGGCCAAAGCCCCAGGTGTTCTCCTCGAACCCGGGCAGGCCCATTTCCTCTTTTTCCTTGCCGTCCCTACCCCACCTGATGTTGGCATCTGTTACCCACGTATGGGCCTTCCGCACTGCCTCCTCATCCATGTTGAACCGGCTGCGCACCGGCGCCTTGTCGAGGAGGTCCATGACGAGCGACGCCTCGAAGCGCTGGCTAGGCAGGTCGAGGACGGCCATGAGCGCATCCGCGAGCTGGGAGCTCCTCCTGAACGACCGGTCCGAGATGCTGTAGGGGATGCGGCGGCTATCATCCCCAGCCATATCGAACACGGCGCGGATGAAGGGCGCATACGCCTCGATGTCAGGCGCCATGACCAGCACGTCCCGGGGCTCAAGGCCTTCGATCATTACCTTATCTTCCTCTCCCCTGGTGGGAGAGGATTGAGGAGAGGGGGGATTCTCGAAAAGCGCAAGCAGCGTGTCCAGGAGCACCTCCACTTCCCGCATGGGGCTGTGGCAGGAATGGATCTGAATGGAGCAGTCCCAGGGCTCCACCTCCACCAAACCCTCTTCGCCGGGCTGCCTCAGGTTCAGGATGTCGTCCTGGACTTTGGTAAGCATGGTGGAACGCTCACCATCATCGAACAGGTCCGTCTCCTCGGGGTCGAGGTCGAGGACCATGTCCAGGAAGTTCCTGCCGAGCCTGCCCATGCCTGCCAGGAGGTCGTTGCGCGATTCCAGGTGCAGGTCCGTCTCCGGAACCTTGCCCGCGATCCTCGTGATGCGCCTCTCCGGCATGATGTCTGCCCAGTATTCTCTGCAGGGGTTCAGGCAGTAGAGGGTGACATCGATGAGCTCTGCAAGACCTTTCAGCACCTCCAGGTGAAATGCAGGAAGATACGAGATGCCGAAGATGGACACCCGCTGGGGCAGCTGCGAGACGTCCGCCTTGGCAAGGCCGCGGCTGAAGAGCTGCTTGAGCCGGGCCCGGTGGTTCGCATCGACCCCTTCGATTATCTTTTTCCAGAGCACTGCCTGCCAGTTCTCCGGGTAGCCTGTCGGCGCGACCTTGCCCTCTTCCCATCCGAGCACGAGCTCGGGCCTGAATATGACGTACTGGTCAAAGATGTTCGCCATCATGGCGCTGAACTGGTAGAGCTTCATGCCTGCTGTGTCGCCCTGGAGGTAGTCCCTGATCCGGCTGAAACCGACTTGGCTGAGGAGCCCTGGCAGGCAGTCCATGATGCATAAGCCGAGTGCATCCTTTTCGAACAAAGCGGGCTGTGTGAAACCCGGCAGGATGCGCGAGAACATGTCCAGCACAAAGGCATTGGGAAAGGGCCAGCTCACGTTCGCGCATATGCCGCTGCCGCGCGCCAGCTCCATGGAGAGCCAGCGCTGCATGCCGCGGCTCTGCACCACGATGACCTCTGGGGCCAGCGGCGAAGAGAGCGGCTCGGCCAAGGACGCAGCAAGGGCCTGCGAAAGGACCTCGAGCCGGTTGCTCTCAATGAGTCTCAGGCCTGACAACAGACGCCTCCGTGCATGGAATTAAAAAGTGGGGATAGTATAGCATGGAAGACTCGTTCTGTGGGTGGAGAAATGTGGCAAAAAAGGGGACATTTATTTTTACTTCACCTATGGTCGTAAGAAATCGGCATTAAGCAATAGGACCGAATTTATACACCGCACTTTTTACGGCACCACTCAGCCATAAGAGCGAAGATAGGAAGATGGGAGTCAGGTCTTGCTTTTTGACTATTCCGTGTGAATCCGGGGATAAATTGATAAACATCCCCTTTCTTATGCTGCACGGCTCAGGCTGATGCGCATACCTGCCCTGGTCGCCAGAGTGATGAGCATCTCCAGGCTGAACTTCTCCCACTTGCCCCGGACAAGGTCCGATACCCGGGACTGGCTGATGCCGAGCATCTGAGCTGCCTGGGCCTGCGTGACCTTCTTCGCCTCTATGAGTGTGCGCAGGTCAGCCATTAGATCGGCACGCATCTTCAATATCGCTGCCTCGTCCGGGGCGAACCCCAGGTCGGTGAATACATTTCCCGAAGATTTCGTTGAGGTCTTTTTCATATACTACACTCCTATCTGTTTGTATCTCATGCGGGCCAGCTCTATATCCTTCAGGTTTGTCTTTCTCCCTTTCTTGTGAAACGAGTGCAGAACATAGACAGCATCCGCACGTTTCGCCACGTAGATGATCCGCCATTCTCCAAGCACATGTATGCGGATCTCCTTCACACCTTTTCCTATTGTCTGCATGGGCTTCCAGTCACTGGGTTCTAAACCACATTGCACGGCGTAGAGCTCAAAGCCTACAGCCCTACGCACTTCCATGGGAAAATCACGCAGGTTATCAAGGCTTGATCCCATGAACAATAGAGCCTTCATGGGATTATTATATAAGTTTTTATATATCTGGCAACATTAATTTCATACGGACAACCAACCCCCTTATGCCTTGGAGTGGAGAATAATATACTGCTATTTTAGGGATTGACAGACGGAAACAAATCTGTCTAAAAATGTGCCTCATGTAGTCTTTGTTATGTTTACCCTCGCAAAACTCTTGCGAGACTGAGGAGGTTGTTTCCAATGAACAACACTTGCCGTGTCAGGACACGTGTCTATTCGTTTGTTCCCAGGCTGGTGTCGGTCTTGTTCCTCATCTTTCTCTTCCTTGTACCGCTGAGCCCGTCAAAGACGAGTGGAAAATCTGCTGAAATAACCTGCACCCCTGATCCCCATAACGAGATCGCCACCGACAAGAACCTTCCGCTCGGGTGCGAGATGACCCTGAGCAGTTCTTTTTACCACGAGATCCAGGGCAATCCCCTTCTGTATGAATGGTACGGACCGTTCTCTCCGAGCACCATATCGGAGCCGGAAGTGTTCATGCCCGAAGGGACTCATGCAGTCTCCCTGCTTACCTTTGACGGCGTGCAACGCTCTGCCCCCCACGTCCTCTACATCACGGTCGATCCGGCATTCTCCATTTCCGCCGCTGCAAAGAAGGGGAAGGTAGTTGTCACGTGGCCCCATGTGCAGGGGGCCACTCGCTTTGACATCTACCGCGCCAAAGAGAGCGACCCTAGCCGATTCGAAAAGATTGCAGAGCTCCCGGCAGCAACAACCTCCTATACGAATGTAAACCTATGCGATGCAACCTATCTGTATGCCGTGGGTGCGTTGTCAAACAGGCAGTGGCTGTATTCTCAGGTCAAGAGCTCTCATCCGTATTTAACATCCCCGATGTGCAATTACCCGCCTGTCATATACTCCGCACCCATAACCAAGGGCATTGTGGGCCTGAAATACACCTACGACGTGCAGGGGTCAGATCCCTTGGGGGACATGCTCACCTACAGCCTCTTAAGCCCACCGGCGGGCATGAGGATAAACTCCCAGAGCGGTCTCATCGAATGGACACCTCCTTCCCTGGGAGACTATGAGGTTACGGTCAAGGTGAAGGACTGCAAGGGCTCATACAAGATACAAAAATTCATCATTGAGGTGGATGAGCTCCCCGACATCAACAGGAACCCCATTGCCGATGCAGGCGGCCCATATGCCGCAGAGGTGGGCCAGCCGATATCTTTTGACGGCTCTTCATCCTATGACCCTGACGGCGATCCCCTCCTGTATGCATGGATCTTCGGAGACGGCTCAAGCGGAAACGGGGCCTCTCCGAGCCATGCATATGGTGCTCCCGGAACATACCAGGTTACGCTCACGGTCTCTGACGGAAGGGGCGGAACCGCGACCGATGCAACCACAGCAAGCATTCAGCAGTGCCTGCCGCCAACAGTAGGCTTCTCTTCGAACCCGGCGGCCATACGGCAGGGCGAGTCATGCACCTTGCTCTGGACATCCAAGAATGCCTCCACCCTCAGTATCGACCACGGCATCGGAGACGTGGGTGCATCGGGAACCATCACAATACAGCCACAGGCCACTACCACCTACACGATCACCGCAACAGGCCGCTGCGGGACGGCTGCAGAGTCTGTCACCGTCATTGTCCATTCTCCGCCTGTTGTTCATTTGACCGCTGTCCCGGGGTCCATTGCGGCAGGGCAGACATCTAAGCTCTCCTGGACATCCGAGAATGCGGATACGGTAACCATCGACCAGGGCATCGGCCCGGTGACGCCGAACGGCTCTCTCGCCGTAGCTCCCACATCTACCACAACCTACACCATTACTGCTTCCGGGCCCGGAGGGACTGCAACCGATAGTGCAACAATCACGGTATACCAGCCGCCGCATGTAAGCCTGACCTCCCAACCCCAAGCAATCGCCGAAGGCGGGGCATCAATACTCACCTGGACATCCGAGAATGCCGACTCTGCCTTCCTGGATAACGGCCTGGGCAATGTCGCCGTGAACGGATCGCTGGCGGTTTCCCCTGCAGAGACGACAACCTACGCAATAACGGTCCAGGGTCCCGGAGGCACGGCAACAGCCAGTGCTTCAGTAACCGTGCTTCACAAGCCGGCAGTCATCATTGCGGCCTCACCCGACACCATCGACGCAGGCGAGACCGCCACCCTGACTTGGACTTCCACCAATGCCGATTCCGCATCCCTTGACCAGGGCATAGGGGCCGTGGAGGTGAACGGCAGCCTGCAGGTGAGCCCATCCGAGACGACCACCTATACCATCACTGCAACAAGCCCCGGAGGCATTGCAACCGCCTCTGTGCCGGTCGGGGTCAACCACCCGCAGCTGCAAAGAAAGGCCTGCGCATACATCACGAACATGGAGAGCGGTGATGTCACGGTGGTGGATATCTCCACGAACAGTATCATAACCCGTATCCCGGTGGGCACGGCACCCTACGGCGTTGCCGTGAGCCCTGACGGCGACCGGGTATATATCGCATGTGGAGGGAGTGACGGCGGGATATATGTCATTGATACCATTACCAATACGGTGGCAGGCACCATAGAAGGAATATATGCGACCACCCTGGCAGTGAACCCGGATGGATCGATCATCTATGCCGTGTCAGCCGTTGACGGGACACTCACGGCTATCGATGCACATTCCCATGGGGTCATCGGGGTCGTTCAGACAGGACCGTCGCCTTTCGGGATAGCTGTAAAACCCGATGGAACAAGGATCTACATCACATCCATGGAAGATGGCACCATGAGGGTGATCGATGCTGCAACCTTGGCAGTCATAGACACCGTGCAGATTGTATACACGGGGAAGCCCCTCTGGGATGTCGAGGTGAGCCCCGACGGGGCATTTGTGTATGTGGTGTCGAGTGATTCATGCCTCCTCGCCGTCATCGACACGAACACGGATGCTTTCGTGAACTCACATTTTTACATGCCCGAGAGGCATCTCGGAAGATGTTATCTTGCTGTGAGCCCTGATGGAAACCGCATATACCTGAGCATAAACAATAGCACCTATTCCGCAGGATCGGTCTATGTCATTGACACACTCTCCCTTGGTGTTGTGAACAGGATTACCGCAGTATCCCCTTCGGACCTGTCATTCACCCCGGACGGAACATTCCTTTATGTGCCCGATAGCGGGGCAAACGGCGTCATGGTCATCGATTCCGGGTCAGACTCAGCGGCTGCTTTCCTGGGAGACGATTTCAGCCGCCCCACGACCTGCGGCCATTTCATCACGAAACATAGGGAGCGGATTACCGGCAGGATCGTGGCCGATGGCGCGGGGGTCGAGGGAATCATGGTCACGCTCACCGATGGCCGCATGACCTGGAGCTGTCCGACCGATGCACAGGGACGCTACATTTTCTATGCACCGCCCGGCAGCTATACCCTTTTCTTTTCCGGCAGGGGATATGCATTCGCGCAGCAGAACCTGGCAGTGAATGTCAGCGACAGGGAGATATCCATCACGGATACCGAGGTGCTTCTGGGCGTGAAGATATGGTCGGAGCCCGGTTCAATAGCATCCGGACGAACGGCACTCCTGCTCTGGAGCTCGATCAAGGCTTCAAGCATCACCATAGACCAGGGCATCGGCAGTGTGGGAACGAGCGGTTCTTACGCAATATCTCCAAACGAGACCACGACCTATACGATAACCGCTTTTGACGGCCAGGGCAGGACAGTGACTGACCAGGTGACGGTGACCGTCTTCCCTCAGCCCCAGGTGAATATCAGTGCGGAGCCGCAGGTAATTTTGAAAGGACAGCCTGCCACCCTGTCATGGACGAGCACCAATGCGGATACACTTACCTTGGGGCCATACGGATGGAATCTGGAGAACATCGGCTCTATCACGGTATTCCCTCAGGAGACCACGACCTACACCATTACCGCTTCAGGTCCGGGCGGGATTGCCACCGCCTCTGCCACTGTGACCGTGTATGAGCCGCCCCAGGTCACTATCTCAGCAAACCCCCAGACCATCTATGCAGGTGAATCCTCTCTTCTCACCTGGTCCTCTTCCAATGTAGATCATGTCAGCATCGACAACGGCATCGGCAATGTGGAACCCGGCGGCTCAATGACCGTGAACCCCGCAAAGACCACGACTTATACCATCACCGCATCAGGCCCGGGCGGGGTCGCCGAGGCTTCAGCCACCCTGACCGTGAACAGCATCATCAGCCTCCACATCGATTCCCCGGCAGAGGGAGCCCTCATCGACAGGCCGGACATCCTGGTGAAAGGCACCATGACAAACGTATACGGCAATGAGACCGGGGTGACGGTGAATGGGGTTCCGGCTGTCATTCATGGGGACAGGTTCTTTGTGAATCATGTGCCGCTCTCTCCAGGAGAGAATTCTCTGATAGTGCGGGCCGCCGATGTTCAAGGGAATGCTTCCGAAGTCGTTATTCCCCTTGATTGCGAGGTTACAGGGCCTTACATCACCCTGTCCGTCAATGATGCCGCGGGTATTTCACCATTCGAGTCAATATTGAGGGTGGAGTCCTTCTTCGAGCCTGACAGCCTTACCTTCTCAGATTCCGGTCCCGGACAGATCGAGTATCTTGACGGATCGGATACGAATGAACGGCTCATAAAAATCCCAAATGCCGGAGTCTATTTCATTACGGCAAGGGTTTATAAAACCGGGGTGCTCTATACAGATACAATAGGGACTGTTGTACATGACCGGACAGAACTTGATGGGATGCTCAGGCAGAAGTGGGCAGGCATGCGCACTGCCCTCCTGAATAATGATATTGATACGGCAGTGAAAGACATATCAAGCAGGACAAAAAATATATACCGGAATGCATTTGGCTATCTCACCGACAGCCAAAGAAGCAGCCTGGTGAATGAAATTGGTGACATCCGGCTCATCAAGATGAGAGGCACCGGAGTGGAATATGACATCCAGACAACAAGGGATGGTACCCTTTACTCATACATTCTTCTCTTCGATCTGGACGAAGACGGGATGTGGAAGGTCGCAAACTTTTGAACTATCCCGTTGCGATTGAACATCTGCTAAGGGGTTGTGATGGTATCATTACAGGTACTACAGGGCTTGTTTTGAAAAAGGGGGAATGGGAATGCTGACAAAAAAGGCATGTCTGATACTGACCATGGCGATGCTTCCTCTCGGTCTTATGGGTGCAGACCTGTTCGGGAATGTGACATTCAGGGGCAAGGTGATCGATGCAGACACCCTCAAACCCATCGAAGGGGCGGTGGTAGTGGCCGAGTGGGAGAAATGCCACCCAGGGATAGGTGAAGGCTCATTATGTGATTTCAAGATGGTTAAAGAGACACTGACAAATGCTTCTGGTGAGTGGAGCATCACAGGGCCACAAGGTGATAGTTTACCTAGTAAGACTCGGGAGATTCTCGGGTTCATCGTATCATGGACAGCACCGCCTCGTTTTCAGATCTACAAACAAGGGTACTGCAGACTTCACCAGAAACCAGGCGGATTACATGCATATCCATATGTAAATAAAGAAAAGAGGTTGGAAGGGATCGTATTGGTCCGCATGGGTGATACGAAAGAAGAGGAAAATGAATTTATGAAACAATATCTTCTAGAAGGTTTCGTTCCTTTTATTCCAGTTAAGGATCCGGAGAGGAAGCTTCGGGAGCTGAATTTCGACTTTCGATACCCTCCTGATGTTATGAGTATAAGGGATGTTTGGGAAAACACTATGTATGATGTAATCGGTTTAAAGAAGGCAGTGACACAAGAAGAAAAGAAGGAAGCGGAAATATTGCCTGCCACTGTAGATCATTGGATTTATCTGCCTCTGTTAAGGAAGACAGTTGAAAATAGTATGAAATGATTGCTGAAGAGGAGGTCTTGGTGAAATGAAGAGGATATGGTTAATTGTATTCTGTGGGGTCAGTCTTCTCAACCTTGTTGTAATGCATATGGACTGCTTTTGTTACAATGTGAATGATCATGGGGAAATGTGTAATTTTGTATCAGATAACACTGTTGATGGTTTTTCTTTTGACCAATACCTGAAACACAATCTCGGTTTTGACCTCGGCAAGGATCAGTATTTCACTGAAGCCCCGATCATGGCACTATTCTGGTTCGGCATCTTTGCAAAGGAACCGGTTAATGCAAAAGAGTGTCTTGCCCAGGGAGCGAGAGACGAAGACTCTCCAGTCATTCGTTGCAAAAACCATTTTCACGACCCCTCAATGACTTGGGATCTAGCTGGGTTAAATAGGGGTGAAGGCTTAGAGGGTGGTAAGTCATCGATACTCTGGGCACAGCTTGGGCAGGGAACACAGGATTATGGTGCGTATAGCTGGCATGATGCACGGCAATACTTTTACAAAGCGCTTACCACAACAGATCCTAATGAGAAAGGCATGAACCTTATGATGACGTTTCAGGCAGTCGGTCACCTCATGCACCTGATTCAGGATGCCTCAGTGCCGGAACATGTGAGAGATAATTCTCATATCACAGGATATAATTACGAAAAATATGTGTCAGTATATTGCAATCCAAAATCTGATAAATACAATACCTTTCTGAATTGGCTAAACGATAATACAGGATACACCTTCAACGACTCTGCCTTCAATCTGCCGAGCAACAGCGAAGCCCCGATCCCCATTGCGCGGATCGTGGATACAGACAGATATGGCGGCACGAACCCCTCCATCACCATGGAGCAGCCCATCGGCATCTCGGAATATACAAATGCAAACTATTTCAGCAAGGACACGATCTTCACATTAGATAAATATCCTTTCCCCAATTGGGGAAGCGTGGATACCGGTGCAGTGCTCATCCAGAACCCGAGGAATTCATCCGGAGAAATACACAGGCAATATCTTCTTAAAGTGCAGGACGGAGATTCAGGTTATCGCCTCTGCACGGCACCTCTGCTTGCCGGTCAGGTCCCTGACACGGCCGAGTATCTGGCCCCCATGCTGGATGACTCCGTATATGGAGACTATGCCGCGCGGCTGGTTCCCCGGGCCGTGTCTTATTCGGCCGGGCTGCTCAAGTATTTTTTCAGGGGTACCCTTGAGATCTCGCTGCCAGCGAGCGGTGTGTATGCATTCACTTCAACTGAACCTGCAGACCCGAGGTCAAAGGGGTTCAACAAGGTGTCCCTGATGGTAAAAAACTCTTCGAGCTCAGGTGAGCCGATGAACGCAGGGGGGATCGAACTGGTGGTCCAGTACCGGTTCCTGACGAACGACCAGAATGCCGATGACCCTCGTTCGGCGGCACTGGACCCCTTTGTCATGTACCCGGCATCGAACCTGCCTGCCCTCAGCAAACCCATATACCTTGTGAAGGCCTTGGATTCGAATAAAGATCATCGCATAACCACTGACCCGCAATTGCTTGAATTCAACCTCGATAACGACGAGATCCCGCTCTGGGCAATAGATGTAAGACTGTATGTCGTGTACAAGGGCAAGCTCGGTACGACCGGCAGCGGGGGATATGAGGAAGATTCCGCGGTATGCGTAGGATACAAGAATATCAATGAACCTACTTCATTGGATATCATCAATGACACAGATACGGTCTGTAAAAATGATGAATGGTGTGAAGCATCCGATGTCGAGAATGTTAAACCCAAATATATTACGAGCTTCTATCTTCGATTCTCACCGGAAGCCCAACCCCAGGATGCATCCCCTGCAGAGGGAGAACATATTTATGCGCTCAGCAATATTAACCCCGGGAAATACAAGAGAGTCTATCTGCTGAGCGATAATACGTACAGCGAGAGTGTCCATTATTCTTATCACTTTGCCGGAGAAAGCGATATGTATGAGGGTTCAAGCACCTATCAGAGGACAGCCATCAAGAATGGGATATATCGCGATGACATCAATGATACGGTGATAAGATATTACCCCATATTCGATGATTTCAGAAATATTACTTATTGGAACATGTTCTACTTCCTCAATTTCGACATATGTACTTTGAGCTCATGCCCGGAAGGTTGTGATAATGCCGATAATCCCTTTGATCTTGAATTGATGTTATAACTGCAGGTTGGCCTGAATAATCGATTCACCTATCACCGGGTGGCACGGGCAAAGGCGCAGGCCCGGTTGCTCTCAATGAGTCTCAGGCCTGACAACAGACACATCCCCACATGGAATGAAAAGTGGGGGTAGTATAACATGGATGGCTCGTTTCGTGGGTGAGGAAATGTGGGAGATCATTCCAAAGTCGAGAATCCCATTTTCCTCTCCAAACCTCTGTTACTCACCTTGACACTGGTCACTGATGAAGGCATGATATAATTATTGAGAGGTAAGTATGAGAATATATACAGCGGTAATTGAAAAATGTAGCGATACAGGATTGTATGTCGGATACGTACCTGGTTTCGCCGGTGCCCACTCTCAGGCTGAAAGTCTCGATGAGCTCAAGGACAATCTAAAGGAGGTCATCGAGATGTTGTTGGAAGAAGGAGAACCCGACCTTGAGGCCGAGTTTGTTGGAACCCAGACAATTCAAGTTGCCTGATCATGGTGAAGCCACCCATATTAAAACCCAAAGAGGTGGTGATTCTTCTTGAAAAAAAAGGTTTTACCGAAGTCCGCCAGAGAGGTTCACATAAACAATACCGCCACCCGGACGGCAGATACACAACTGTCCCCTTCCACCCCGGCCGTGATATTTCTCCTATACTGCTGAAACAGATCGCCAAGGACATTGGGCTAACTGTCGAAGAATTGGTATCCTCCTCAGATTCGAAATAATTTCTCCTCACAGGGTCTTTCAGCAGTGAATTAGGTATTGTGTCCCCGGAATCGGCCCATTATGACTGTGGTTGACAGATATACAACATCCAGTTAATGTCATTAATATCATATTGAGATCAGATCTTATTTCAACATGTACTGGGGCTAATATAACCATTGTATATTGGGAAGAGAATTGAAAAATTCAATGATCACCTCAAAGAATTTATTATGATGAGGGTTTATCCCAAGAAGAATGTGTCCATAACATAAAATGTTGAGGAGGATGTGGTATGAAGAAATTTGATCCATTTGATTTTCCAGAGGAACAGATACCAAAACATTCTAAGGTTGTTAATGTGGTATGTTTTTTTGATGTAGTTGAATTTACAAAAGAGACTACTAATAAAGATATGCAAAATATCATAAGGAAAATTGAAGAAGATATGTCGGATTTACTTTATAATGGTTTTAACTGGAATGAAAAAGGAAGAGATAAGTACGACGAGCCTATTCACAATGATCTTATTCTAATCCCAACTGGCGATGGTTACGGTATAGGATTCAACCCCGGCCTCGACGATAAAAGAATATTAGATACAATAACTAGTATATATAAGCAGTTGCTCGCGGATAATGGTTTGAAAATCCGGATGGGTGTAGCTAAGGGGCCCAATGTAAGACATATAGACAAGAACGATGTTGTTAATCTCTTCGGATATGGTATAAATTTAGCGGCCAGAGTTATAAATGTGGCAAAACCAAATCAAATTCTTTTACACTCTGTTTATGCTGAAGAACTTGGCCAGGCTACAAAGATGTCTGATCTATGCAAGATTGAAAAGCCTATGCCTAGCAAACACGGAGAAAGCATTATCGTCTATAATTATTATAGAAGTGGCGAGTTTGGCATCCCACATCCCAAACAATAATTAATAAATAACAATAAAAAATATGGAATACTATCTCTTTGTAACACATGCATGCAATATGAGATGCGCTTATTGCTCATCTCAAAGAGTATTATCTTCAAATAGCAATTCATTGTTAACCGATGAAAAGGTAGATCAAGTTCTGGAATACATAAAAGAGAATCAAAATGGAGTTGAAGATACACTTGTTTTCTTTGGTGGTGAGCCATTATTAGAACATCATTTGATCGAAGATATTATGAATAAGAGCAAAAACTTAAAACTAAAATATATGCTCTATTCTAATGGTTTATTAATTAACAAAGTTCCTCTTGCCCTTTTAAACTCACTCGACGCCATTTTTATATCTCTAGACGGAGATAAAACCGCGCATGATAAATATAGAGGGTTGGGAACATATGATAAGATAATTGATAACCTTAAGTACCTAAAAGCAAATGATGTTTCTTTTACAATTGGAAGGATCACTGTTGAAGAAGAGACAAATCTTTATGAATCTGTCACAAACATCTTACCACATGTCAATTCAGTATTTTGGCAAATCGTTAATAAACCAAATTTTACCAATCCAACCAAATTTATTAAAAATTATAAAGATGAACTAAATATTCTTTTTAAATATTGGTTAGATAATTTTAGTAAAGGCAATTTAATTAATATAATCCCCTTCTTAGCCGTTGTTGATTATTTGGCATTTAACAACCGTAGGAGCCATTCATTTAGATGTGGGGCGGGTAGTAATTTTCAGGCAATTGATATTGATGGTAAAATATATTGGTGTGATGAGTATGTTGGTGATCCAGCTGGCGTAATAGGCAATATTAAAAACCATAAAAATAACAATCATTACATATGCCACAGGGATATCTTTGAGAATTGCAAAACTTGTGATTTGGGGGATATTTGTTTGGGTAGATGTAGAAAATGTCTAACTGACTATAAAGCCGAGCACGTAGCAATGTATTGCGAGTTAACAAAGCATCTTATTAATTTAATTAAAGATAATTTAACAGAAGTTAATCAAATAATTACTAATTATAATTATAACAGCAATACTTTTTACAATATTACTCATTGCACGGAAGAAATTCCTTAATCTTTTAAATCGCTTATAGTCCCTATAAGCCTACACCCTAAACCCACCGTTTATCTCATCCGCGAAAAAGATGGGGTCAGAGTCCATTTTCTTCTTTAGAAAAATAAATCGTTTCTGACCCTATTTTTCCGGCTCTGCACTACAATGACCTCGGGGGTGAGCGGCGAGGAGAGCTGCTCGGACAAGGACGCAGCAAGTGCCTGTGAAAGTACCTCGAGCCGGTTGCTCTCAATGAGTCTCAGGCCTGGCAACAGACGCCTCCGTGCATGGAATTACTTTTGCCAGAACCTTTTTATGATTATCTGCCGGGCATAATCTGCAGATTTTGGTTTGGCAGGGAACAGGCCCAAGACATTTGTTGGGACACCCTCAGGAAATCTATTAAGAATACAAGCGCCACTGGTACCACACCTCTCAAGCACATTTGTCCAGACACCCTTGGGTGACATTCGCAATGGTTCAACCCATTTTAATGAAGCGCTTTGCCAATTACTCTTGAACTGGGGATCCCATAAATTATTGTCTTCGAATAACAATTGTCCAGTCTTGGGATTCACAAATGCAAACTTCGAAGTACCATGTGTTGATGAGTGATAAACCCCGAGAACCGCAACTACACAAATGTTGTTGTTAGTAAAACTTAAATCACTGAGGATCTTATAAGCATATATCTGGTAGTCGAAAAGCTCCTCAGGTTTACCTGTAAGTAAGGAGAACTCATTTCGATTAGTACCCTTAAATGACAATTCGAAAATAAATGGTTGATTAGGATCTTTGGTTAGGATGTCTAGTGATACAACCCCTTTACCTATTTCAATACCATTTGTCTGAATCAAGATAGGGACTTTGTATGGCTGATATGCTTCACTTAAACCGTTTAGAACATCAATTAAGCTCGACCACTGGAGTGTAGGTTCACCGCCAGTGAAACGGATGAAAGCCTTACCTTTGTCGTATAGAATACTTCGTGTCCCATCTATTATTTCTTTTGAAGATAATACATGCGAAGGATCATCTGTCTCCATTGGCCTAGATGCTGGACTCCAGCAAAAGTGGCAACTGAGATTACATCCCGAAAAATCCCACCGGATTTCCTGATACTCTCCATAGAAGAAACTTCCGGGTGAGTACTTCTTTCTTATCCTGAGCATCCTTTGGATACCTCTTTTTAAAAAGTACTTTATTGTATGGTTAAGGTCTCATTTACTATTTCAGTAGATTCTCTTTGGCAAAGGTTTGTAAAATTTTTTGGCTAGGAAAATCTAAACTGATACCAACTTGTTTGCTAGAGCAACTGGAATAAGAGAGTTATCATACATGTTACACCTGAGTTCAGCGATTAGAGAGAGGATCTCCTCCAAGTGTGGTATGTCTGCTGATCTTGGTTCTGCAAGATAAGAGGTTGCAGGAACAGTTAAAACGTGCATTTCTCCACCAGAAGCTCGGTAAAATATTTTCTGGCCGTAATAGGTGTTCTGGCCATAAGATACCCCAGCTTCACCCGGTATGATATACTTACGAATATATGAGTCTCCAACTATGAAATATGATCCCTGTTCCATACAATCCTGGATAGCTGCTGCATGCTCGACGAATGCGCCGCTCTTTTCAAGACCTGCTAAACGAACTGTTGGACCAGTAGGTCCTCCAGGCTGGCTTAGCAAGTGTGAAATAAGCTCTCTCATAGGTTTGTAAAGGGGCGCCACTAGACCGAAAAAGGCGAGAGGACCATCTTTGATGAAGAGTATGTTTCGCATTAGGCTTGGCTTGAGGTGTTCAAGAATGTCATGGAATAGATGTACTAAGATGAGCTGCTCAAGCATTGTCATTAAATAAGAAATTATTCCACCTGCTCCGAGTTCTTCGTCAATGCGCTCATGTAATCTAAAAGTGTCTGTCAGGTATATTGGTTGATTGCATCCAGGGCATTTTTTATTAGTTGGATCACCATACTTAAAAGTAATATTGTCATGACCACAATTGTATGGGCAGTGAGCTATTGTTTCTTCATAGTTATTGTCTTGTTTACGCATCCAGCGACGGAAGAGAAACCATTGAAGACTGTCGATAAGCTTTTCACCTTCACCATGTTCCTTAATAAAAAAATCATATATGGTTCGCCGGATTGTTGCAGACAGGGACGTTTGATCTTTATGACGAATACCCTTTGTTGGTATAACAAGTGAGTAGCGCTCTATCTTCTTTAGCCGTGCTAGATCTTCTGGGGCAATAAACCTTTTGCAATCAAGGGATCGTAGGTCTGAAAGCTCAAATAGTAATGGACCGAATGTAAAGAATGTAATCGAAGCTGAAGGATACTCTTCACGCACAAAGGTTTCAGTAAAACCACCATCAATTGCAATTACTGCTGAGACTTCAGAAGTATCTACATTGTCAAGAATGGTCAGATAAGGCTCTAAAAACAGAGAGTCAGGTGCTGAAGGAATGATGCATTGATCAATATAAGCCTGAACATTAGGATTCTTGATTATTTCAACATGAGCGATCTTACTTGCTCGTTCAATTGGTTTACGGCCCTTTGATGAATATCCCACCTTTATTGCCCCTTCAACACTGTGAATCGATCAATTTGAACAGGTACAATGAAGGCATTGGAATATGTCTTCATACGAATAAAGCCTTTGTCTGTTGTTCTTCGTAAGCTATCAACAAAGTCTTCATAATCGTAATACTTGGCTATCTCTCTTAATTCATCTCTGTTGTTTAGGTGTGAGACAAACCAGTTCTGGGTGTTCTTTAGCACGTTGGCCGAAATAGAACTTACCTCTTGCGTTGCATAGATCAATCCCAACCTGAGTTTAGCACCTTCCTTTGCAATCCTGTTGTATATCAATGTTAAGTCAGCCTCATTCTTTTTAGGAAACAGGTTATGTGCTTCTTCGAAGTACATCTGAATGAAGTTAGCTGGTTCGTTGTTGATGAATCTTTTCATAGCATCACTGAAGATAGCTCCACATAGGCGATCAGAATACGTTCTCTGAATTTTAGGATCACCTTGCGACAGATCAATAATTACAACCTTCCCTTCACGTAATAAATCAACTACCTCCTCTTCATAAGACTTCTGGAGTGTTGAGGTGTGAAGGTTGCGGATAGGTATTAGTTTTCGAAATCCAGCCTCACTTGCTTGATGTCCAGGAGAAGGTTTTCTTGTAAGGAACCTCATCAAGCTCTGCAAGTCATCATCAGCCCATTCGTGATTGTGACTCGTTCGATAATTGCTGAAATATTGGTCGGTATTGTAATTATCCCAAACCCAGGTAAACCAACGTATAGTCTCGTCAACAGTAAGACCATCTTTCGGATTCAATCCAACAGCATTGTTGATATGCTCCGTTCCAACAAATTTAATCTTATGTTTTTGAGGAATAGTGAAACCAGCATTGCCAAGTATAGCTTGGTAGCAGGCTTTACGCCTTCCATACCTTGTTGTTGCACTTACATCCTGTGAATCAGGTTCCTCCCAATTAACATTCAGGAAGGCTTGGGTATAAATTGCCCTGTCATCTTGTAGGTTGGCCCTGATCATCTCAAAGCCTTCAAGAAGCTGCTTATAGAAATTGAGCTTCATTACTTTAAAGCCTGGTTTCTCGAGTATGCTGTATCTAGTTACATCATCTTTGTAGAGGTTATAAATGGCGGTACCTTCATCTTGCTGATTGTCATTTGCGTACTCACCATTAACATCAAAGATGATCTGACCTATCGGCCCAACTGTTTCTGTATCTAACATTTTCTCTAATGTAGTGATTTCAGCTGTGGCCTTGATTACCATCTTCACTGTATTGGATTTACCAGTACGTGTCATTCCAAATAGAGCTGTTCGTTTTCCTAGGTAGTCAAGTGCAGAAACATAAACTGGCACTGATGGTCCCTGGGTATGACGCTGACTAGATGCATATCGTACCTCACCAATCCTCTGATCACCTGGTCCGCCTGGTAAACCAGCACCTTCTCTGAAGTTTACAATATATTCAAGCACTTTCCCAACTGGCTTATAGATCGAGTAGTTATTCGGACCATAAAAATTATCTACATCTGCACCAAAGCATGTCTTGCCGTCAGATATACGGTAGAAAGATCCTAGAACACGACATTCAAGGCCTGAAAACTGGAACTCATACCTAGTGTAGCTATCAAGTTGATTAATCGAAGATTCACTCTCTGCACGTTCTTTGTAGTGATCGACCATGGCAGCTACAACATCTGAGTCAGAAGGAAGTGTTGTTGGGCCTAATACACGTAGAAGAATCAGTTCAGGATTCTCCTTATCATTATCAAATATGGCTGTGAGAAAAGAACCTGCCGGAATACCCCCAATCTTCTCTTTCCAATAATCATTTGATAGCACCTTCATTGTGTTAAAGTCGAAGTAAAAGGGGCGGCCAACAAAAGCCTCAGGCTTGGCTACATCATTGAATAAATCAACAGTTGCAAGCTCCTTTAGTCTTTCCTGAAGTGACATATACTTTCATACCTCCTATGCCCAGTTCTTCGAGGATGACCATTCAATCGGATTTAACCTAGGCAACTTTTTTTTGTTTGTTTTCTGGTGACCCAGGATAAGAATTCTATCAGTCTTTGTGGCCTGTCCACGGGTGTGCTTCCAGATACGGCTTACCTTATGCTCAGATGGTACTTCATCAACTATAACTGCAATACGATGCCAATCAAGCTTGGATGCAATTTCAGCCCAGACACACTCAGCAAGATTGGTAATTTTACCAGTACTCTTCTCCATGACATCACCAAAGATTAGACAGAGATATCCATCATCTCGTACGGCCTCCTTAAGTTGCTCTAGAACTACATTCATGAATGCAAGGTATTTTCTAAGAGAACTTGTTGAGATAAGCTTTTGATCTACATTCTTAGAATCCTGCTTAAGCATCCATAAGCGTATCCAATTATATTTTCCATAACGTATAACACTTAAATATGGGGGTGAAGTGAAGACCAGCTTAGCTGGATTATTCCGAAGATCTTTTGGAAAAGGATCTCTCACATCTTGTCTCCAGGCATGTCCTCGTGTCCCATCTTCATTTGGTAAGTGCATCCTAGCCAACTTCGATTCCATTAAATCAAAGACATCAATATAAGGTGGAATCAGTCCATTGTCTTTGATGTATCGACGTACGTATCCTGGTGCCATTGAGAATGTGTTTGGCATACTAATCGAAAGACCTCTTGCTGGTCTTCCTGGCTTATAATTCGCATGCATGATTCCAAGCAGTAGAGCCAATAAGAAACGATCAGTACGATCAGTGCTATTAAGCGAATCACGTAACCATAAGAGTTGCCCAAGAACAATTGGGTGATAAAGCATTTGGATGTCATCTGGAGCCTCTGCGGGGTTACCAGGGCAACATGCCTTACGGAGTATATGAATTCGGTCAAGAGCCTCTTTTTGAGAAGGTGGGTTTACCTTTGCACCAGTTAATATGTAAGCTAATGGGTTTGCATCAGAACCAAAGCCAATGCGCCCTAGACGGCATGCCTCCATGGGGGTTGTACCTCTACCTGAGAATGGATCATAAACGATATCCCCTGCATCAGTCAGCCAGCGGATGAAAACATGTGGAATATGTGGCGGGAACATAGCAAAATAAGAGCAAAGAGAGTGCAAGGGATGGCCCCAGCGTCTTGGTGCTATATGCCACTGTTGATTAATATGGCTGGTACATACTTTTAAACTTCGGGCGTAATTCTCAGACAAAATATGACCTCCATACCCTATGCTCCCAACACCATATATAAATTAAGACACATGTTTGGAGTGGCTGAACAGAAAATACATTAATGATCAGCATAGAAACCCCTCGTTCTATTGAATAACATTACATTTTTCTTTTACTCCGCCGCTAAATAAGCGTCAATGGGAGAAATTGGGGACGGGTTCACATTAAACTTACCCAACTTTTGAAATATGAACCCGTCCTCGATTTCTCTCCTCTTTCTTTCAGGCAGGGCCTTTGAACAGTTCGGAATTCCGGGGGAATTCCGGGGACACAATACTTAATTCCGCATAAAATACGGGGACACCATACTAGTTTTTCAGCAATAGATAAATTGGGGCAAGCAAAAATAAAACTGCCCTTTTTTCCTGTCTCCCTTTATGAATGTTGATTTTTAATTAATAATTAATTATATATTCATTATGATCAGTTTCTCCTGGGACCACCGGAAGAGTGTTGCCAACAGACAGAAGCATGGTGTGTCCTTTGAAGAAGCCAAGACAGTGTTCTACGACGAGCATGCTGTCAGATACTATGACCCGGATCATTCAGGGGATGAAGACCGGTTCATCATGCTGGGGCTCAGCTTGCACTTGCGGACTTTGGTGGTGCACCACAGTTATAGACAGGACAATTCGGTCATCAGGATCATATCGGCAAGGAAGGCCACCGCATCGGAGGAAGAAGCCTACTGGAAGGAGCGACCATGAGAAAAGAATACGATTTCAGCAAAATGAAAGCCCAGAAGAACCCGTACATCAAGGATTTGAAGACCCAGATAACCATACGCCTCGATAGAGAAACGGTGGAGTATTTCAAGGCGCTGGCCAAGAAAACCGGCATGTCCTACCAGAACCTGATAAACCTATACCTGAGGGAATGCGCCCAGGCAAAGATGGAGCCCACCATCAAGTTTCACACCTCAGCGGGGTCATGAGATCGGTAACGGCGTATCCTTGGGAGATAGGGGGCAGGTCTTGCTTTTTGCCTATTCCGGCAATTCCGGGGACAGTAGACTACTATTGAAAAAATGGGTCAGAGTCCATCTTCTCCATATCAACCGTGTGCTTTTCCGAGAAGCTCATCCCTCTCCCTTTCCCCCGGTAAAACTCTCCTTTCTTTCATGCAGGGTCTTTGAACAGCTCGGCATAGATCAGCGCCTGGTTGCGGTTCTCCACACCCAGGGCCTGCTCCAGGCCGCCGATGTCCATATTGATGTTGATTGCCTCCTTGGTCAGGCGCAACCCTGCCGGGTTCTTACCGTTCATGTTCCTCGCAAATTCCAGTGCGGTGTCCATCAGAATGTCCCGCTCGACCACGCGGCTGACAAACCCGAGACTCATGGCCTCCTGGGCTGACATGAAATTGCCGGTAAGCATGAATTCATAGGCCCGGCCCGCCCCGATCATGCGGGGCAGGAAGTAGCTGCAGGCCATGTCAGCACCCCCGAAGCCGATATTGATGTAGGCTGCCGAGAACCGGGCGTCAGAGCTTATGATGCGGATATCAGATGACAGGGCGAAGCTGAACCCGATCCCAGCGGCAGCACCATGAACGATGCAGACGATGACCTGCGGAGCCTGCCGCATCCTGAGCATCAGCTTGGCCATACGGACCTGCGCGTGATAGAACTGATGGGAGTTCATCTTATGCCGGATCTCCATGGCCTCATTCATGTCGAGTCCCGCGCAGAAACCTTTCTCTCCGTTTCCCTTCAAGATGATCACGTGAGTGTCCACATCGTTTTCACGCTCGGACCAGAAATGCTCCAGCTCCATCATCATGTGCTGATTTACTGCATTGTACTTCTCCGGACGGTTAAGAGACAGGATTCCGATGCCCGGCTCGCATGTTTCGTATCCGATCGTTTCGTAGCGCATGCAGACAACCTCCCCCACCAGAAAATGCCTGTGCCGATCAATGTACTTACATCTGTAACAGAGTATATGCATTTTATAAACGAACAAAAAGAGGACCGATTTATTTTCCAGCTTTCCTGGGTCGTCCTCGGCCACGCAATTCTATCCTGATCCTCAGACGGGATTCACCTTCATCAATGAATTTTCTCGGACAAATCAATTGACCTCCATCGCAGAAATCGGGAACGGGTTCATATTTCAAAAGTTTGGGGTAAGTCTTAATGTGAACCCGTCCCCGATTCCATAGGTTTGCTTTCTTGGTTAAGAGTTCACTTCACAGGCGGGTCGTGAACGCGTGATTATTTTTTGGACAGCTTGCTAATCACGACAACCAGCAGGACCACCACCAGTACGCCGATCACCATCCAGACCCACATCCCTCCGCCCATTCATCCGTATGTATTGTTCATCATAAAGCCCCTTTCGTTGCACTGCGCCTGGCCCACCACCGCCGGGCCAACAAGAACGTGAGCGGAGGTAGCAGCGTCATTTGGAGTAGCGGCCACAGCCCCGCACCAAGCACGGACACAACGGGCATGCGCTCCGTGTACGATCAGCGCCTGACGGCACGTCCAATCTTGCTGTCCTGCAAGATTGTGATCTTCGGCCTTTCCTGCCTTCGCCGCTCTTTACCGCACCTGTTTGAAACCACTACCCGGCACAAAGCAGTACGGGCATTGCTCAGGCGGTTCATCTCCCAGGTGTACATAACCGCACATGGGGCATCGCCAGGCCTTGGTGCCCTGCATGGTATCGTTGAATTCGCCTTTTTCATCCTCCCATCTGAGGATGGGCAGGTCGCTCAACGAAGGCATGACCGGTTTATAGGAACTGAAGAGGTGCCCGGAGAGGATCAGGTGCTGGATCTCCGATGTGCCTTCATAGATGCGCAGCAGACGGATGTCCCGCATGAGCTTCTCCACGGGATACATCTTGGTGTAGCCATACCCGGCCATGATTTGGACGGCATCGTTCACCACCTCGAAGGCGGTCTCGGTGGCATAGAGCTTGGCGATGGAGGCTGTGGTTTTGGTGACAACTCCCTGATCCACCTCACAGGCGGCTTTCCAGGTCAGGAGCCGGGCCGTCTCGATCTTCATAAACATCTCGGCCAGTTTGAACTGGATGGCCTGATTGTTAGCGATGGGGGTCCCGAAGGTGTGGCGTTTCTTGGCATAGTCCAGGGCAAACTCCATGGCCGAGCGGGCCGCTCCCACGCCGAAAGCCCCGATGGCAGGCCTGGTCTGGTCAAAGGTTTTCATGGCCAGGATAAATCCTTCGCCGGGTTGGGCCAGGATATTTTCCTTGGGCACCCGCACATCCTTGAACTGGATGCCAGTCGTGTTTGAACAGCGCTGCCCCAGCTTGGGGATGGTTTTGCCAATGGATACACCTTTGCCCTTCAGGTCCACCACAAAGGCCGCAATGCCCTGATGACTCAGTTTAGGGTCCGTGGTGGCAAAGACGCTCATGTAATCCGCTATGCCCCCGTTGGTGATCCAGTACTTGGTCCCGTTGAGGATATAATCGTCACCATCTTTTTGGGCACGGCATCGCATGCCGGCCACATCGGAACCCATGGTCGGTTCCGAGGTACCGAAGCAGATGAGTTTGAACTGTTTGGCGATCTCGGGGAGGTAGCGCTGCTTGATCTGGTCTTTGTCCGAGAGCAGGATCGGGGCATATCCCAGGGAATTATCGTATAACGAGGTGGCCAGTCCGGAACAGCCGGCGGCGAATTCCTCGATGGCGATAACCCCGGCCAGGAGCCCGAGCCCCGGCCCGCCATATGCTTTGGGGATATCGGCATTCATCAGGCCTTGATCGAAGGCCTTGCGGAGCAGGAACAGCGGGATTTCGCCGCGTTCGTCATAGTACCAGGCAATCGGGAGAATCTCATGAAGCATGAACTCACGTGCGGCTTTCTGAACGGCCTTCAGTTCCTCGGTGATCGTAAAGTCCAACATAGCTTTTCTCCTTTGGGCCTAGAGGACACCCTGCCTCACAGCCATAACAAGATCATGACTGCCGCGATTCCCTCCCACAAGCTTGGGATTAATATAGTAACCAGCAGGCCTGTGGGAAGCAAGGGAGGTGGATATGTCCCTTGCCTTCCGAAACTATCTTCCTAATATAACTTGGACAAGCTCACCACGAGAGGAGATCATGCATGACAAAATCAACAAAACTGGCACTCTTCGGACATAGGCAATGCGGGTCCAAATTTTTTACGCATCTGAACGACGAAAAAATGCTCCAGTATAAAGGCATGTGTCCGAATCCCAGCTGCAACCACTATGTAGAGCTCCTCCCCGAAGAGCTCTACACTTCGACCGACAAGGCACGCCGGGATTACATCAAGAAAAAGACTAACGGCGAGCATGATGATATTTTCTGGCATATGTGAAAGCGTGGACCATGGAGCGTAGCAGACCATCCGTCACGCCTATGTTTTTGGAGGGGAAACGGGGTCAGAGACGATTTTTATAAATCGACTCCGACCTTGTTTTTCACATCGCTATCCAAAAGACAGCACGGTAACCGTGCTTTCGGAAATATGGCCTGTCTCCTCTTCGTATCGAGGCTGGTATAATGACTCATGTAACTAACTGGGAAAAGAGGCTGGATTCATCCTGGAGGTAACTCTATGTCCTTGATAATTTATCTCATCGGTTTTGCTTTTGTCATTGGCGGCATTGCGTGGGCCCTTATTGTCGCGAAATTGAGCGCCGTTTATGTGATGATTGCTGTCGTCATACTTGTCGGTGTCGGTATCTTAACCGGGGTGACCCGTACCCGCACTAAAGATTGATCCGGAATTATTCCCTTTCCTTGAGTTTTTATTTTGATGACCGAACTCTGCGAACCAGGGGAAAGAGAGAGGCCGCCGGTGATTTCGGATGAAGAGCCGATGGTAGTGTACACCGAAAGCAGGTGAACGAATATGAAGAAATCGGGGATGGGTTCATATTTCAAAAGTTTGGTGTAAATTCTTAATGGAGGCTTCATGGATCTCACACCCCTGTTCGAACCAAAAAGTATCGCTGTCATTGGCGTTTCCCTCACGAATGATCTCAATCCCGCGAATATCATTTACTATAAAAACTATCTGCGCTATCCCGTGAAAGCCTACGGGGTGAACCCGCGCGCCGGGCTCCTTAAGGGTCAACAGGCATATTCAAGCATCAGGGATGTTCCTGAACAAATCGATCTGGCAATCATTGCCGCCCAGGCGGAAAGGGTACCCTCCATCATGGAAGAATGCATTAAAGCCGGAGTTAAGGGGGCTGCCATCATCTCCGGAGGCTTTGCTGAAATCGGCAGGGTTGATCTTCAGGACCGGATTGTAGCCATTGCCAAAGAAGCCGGATTCCCTTTTATTGGCCCTAACTGTCTGGGCATTTACTCAGCATCGCGCATGGATACTTTTTTCCTGCCCTCGGAGCGGATCGACACACCCAAGAAAGGCAATGTTGCTTTAATCAGCCAGAGCGGTGGTGTGCTCGTAGATCAGATGATCCGTTTTTCATCCGAGGGTGTGGGAATGTCGCTCGGCATAAGTATTGGCAATAAGGCCTTCATCAAGGAAAAAGACCTCCTGGACTACCTTGCCGATAAGCAGGAAACCAAGGTTATTTCATTTTATGTTGAAGGTTTTGGTGCTGATGAGGGCCGGGAATTTATGGAAAAAGCTCAAAAAACCGGCAAACCGGTGATTGTTCTCAAATCCGGCAAGTCACCCGGAGGCAGTCGCGCCATAACCAGCCACACCGCATCCCTGGCAGGTGATTACACCGTGTTTTCTTCCGTGCTTGCACAATACGGTCTTGTCGAAGCCAGGAATATGCTGGAGCTTGTCTACTTCAGTCAATCTCTAAGCGCATACCAAGTATCTACCAAAGGCCGCGTCGGTATACTTACAATCAGCGGCGGCCATGGTGCATTGGCGACTGATATGTGCATGGAGCTGGGCCTTACGGTACCCACCCTGCATGAGGTAGATCAGGAGGCAATCCGGCAGGGACTATCGCCAAGCATTCAGTCTATCGCTTCATGCATTAACCCGGTGGACCTGACAGGCAGTGCGGTTGATCAGGATATCGCGTCGGCTGCCATGACCATGTCCCTGCTCAAAGATATCGACTGCCTCATCATCCTCATCCTGCCATACGCCCCCGGCATGTCCCAGGACCTTGGCGCCATCCTCGGTTCAGTTCCGAGAAGATCGAATATGCCGCTTATTGCTTATCTTCCCAGGCTTGATAAATACAGAATCCTCATCGAGGGTTTTGAAATGAATAATGTCCCGGTTGCCCACAGCATCGAAGGTGCTATACACATGGCGAAAGCATTGATGAAATATAAGGGTGGAGCCGGAACCAAGGGGTAGATAGGGGAATTCTAAGGGACAGCGGTTGTTTATCTATTACCGAGATCAGGAGGAAAAGAGAATGGACGAGCAATTCAAACAACACGGGGCGTTTAGTTGGTGTGAGCTGATGACAACGGACGTGGCGGCGGCGAAAGTCTTCTACACCAAGTTGTTCGGATGGGACAGTGAAGCCATGTCAATGCCGGGGATGACCTACACCGTGGTCAAAGCTGGAGGTAAGGGAATTGGAGGGATCATGGCGATGCCGAAAGATGCACCCAAGGGGATGCCTCCGATGTGGGGTGCCTACGTCACCGTCGATGATGTTGACCAGACTGCGAAGACTGCGGAAAAACTTGGCGCCAAGATATTGATGCCGCCCACCGACATTCCAACCGTCGGTCGATTTTGTGTGATTCAAGATCCGCAGGGTGCTGTAATCAGCGCCATTACCTATAAAATGTAACTGTCGCGCAGGGTCGGCTGAGACAGGAATAGAAGCAAGAGGGAATAATAAAGGGACAGTGCCTATTTTCCTTCCTTCTATTTCTGTCTCCCTTGGGGAAGCGCCCGAAGGAAAGAGAATTTTCCTGCTTTCTCTCTTATGATCCCCCCTTCAATCCTCCCTATAAGGCCCATGCTGATGATACAAACCGGGGTGGTAATGTTCAGGGGGTTTGCCGTGCTCATCGCGGGGCAGTATAGGATCCCGTAGTCGCTTGATAGAGATGGCCTTCTCGGGGCAGGCATAGAAACAGAGCCCGCAGCCGAAGCAGTTCCCCTCGGTCCTGCTCCTGCCGTCCACGCTCCTGCGGGCCGAGAAGGGGCATGCCTCGATGCATTTCCCGCAGGCCTTGCACCTTTCAGAATCGGTTACCGCCATGAAGTAGCCGTCTATGAGCGGATAATTCCGCTGCGAGAGCTCGCGGTTGATGATGTAGGGCACGCAGCCGCACGTGCAGCAGTTGCAGATGACGTATTCGTTGTAGAGATTGATCGGGCAGTAGATAAAGACCATGTGGAACATGCCGAGCTCATGGGTCTGCTTCACAATGGCCTTGGCCTCTTCCCTGGAGATCCGGCGGTACTGGTGGGGAAAGGCCTTCATCCAGGCATCGTACCCGGTGCGCATGACGATATCGGTCTCAAGGGGGTGGGGGCACGACCTGTGGCCCATCCGGCAGCGGCACGGGCCCACCGCGATGGGTCCTGTCAGGCCGTCGATCATGGCGAGCACCTCGCCAAAAGGCATGGGCCTGGCAGTGTCTCCCAGGTAGCCGAAGGGCCGGGCAAGCAGGAACCCCGCCACGGCACGGAACCAGCCCATGCGGCCGATCCATTTGAACCTGCCCCTCAAGAGGTGGAAACAGATCTTCAGGAGAGGGACCTCGATAAAGGCGAAGATATAGAGCGTGAAACGCCTGAAGCGGCTCTGCTCCGCAGTGATGCCGTGGACGAGCATGCAGGCCTATTCCACCTTTTGGGCTTTGGAGAACATGCCCTTCGCCCCTATCACGCCCTTGAAGAATGTGAGGAGAACCGGCCGCAGGAATTTTGCCGCGATGAGCGGCTCCAGGGGCTTGAGCAGGGCAATGCGGTCTTTCCACTGCGGAAACTGATTCGGGTTCGCAGCGATCGGCTCCAGCCACATGCGGCCGTGAAAGCGGCCCATGTACGAGGCGCACTTGTACAGGGCCGTTGCCGTGATGAAGTCATCGGCCCGCTCACGCTCCCTCGCAACAGGCTGCTCGCCCGTTGCTTTCTGCAGCAGCTCCAGGAAGTAGTGCAGGGGCTGTGAATCGGGCCACAGGCGCTTGGCCGTGGAGAGCATGTGCGTGCATCCGGTGCAGAAGGTCACGAAGATGTCGGCCCTTGTTGCGAGCCCCTCCTCCACCCTGCGGTGGGCCACTTTAGCCATGCGTTCAACCTCAAAGGTCGTGCACCCGCAACCGAGACCGCAGCAGAGAGACGTCTTCCGGTTATGCCTCATCTCCACCGGGGTGAGTCCCAGCATGCTTAAAAGGTCGCGGGCCAGGTCGTAAAACTTGTCATTGTAAGGCCTGAAGAAACAGGGATCGTGCACCGCAGCGGTCCCTGAAAGACTGTTCGTTATCTTGATCTTCCCGGAGTCGATCCTTTCACGCAGCACCTCCAGCAGATGCACCACTTCGAAGCCATGATCCACTCCCAGCTTCTCGGGGTGGAATCTGCCGAACATATAGTTACAGCCAGCGCAGAAGGTGACCATGCGCTGAAGCCCCATCTTCTTGAAATGGGTCTGGAGGCGCTCTGCGATCTCTTTCGTCGCGTCCATGAAGCCCATCTGGTAGTAATAGGTCCCGCAGCAGAGCTTCTGGCTGCCGTGGATCTTCATCCCATCGAGCAGCTTTGTCTGCGTGATGAAGGGCAGCAAGGAGGTGTTGCAGCCCGGGAAGAGGATCTCATCGGCCTCGCACGGGCTCTCCCAATCGGTGAGAAGCTGCTTCTCGTCTGCGGGGAGACGTGCCTGGACGTAACTCCACAGGTTCGGCTGCAGATAAGGAAGAAGCACCCCGCCCTTTCTCGGCATCCCGGTAGCCCGGTATCTCTTCTCCAAGAGGCTCAGTATCAGGTCATACGGGTCATTCCCCTGGGGGCATAATTCCGTGCAGGCCAGGCAGCTTGCACAGCTCTCCAGAAGTCGCTGCGAGGGCGAACCGGCTATTGCCCGGACTATCTCTTCCTTCGCCTCTGTAAGCGGAAGCTCCATGAAAGGGCATTTATGAAGACAGATGCCGCATTGTGTGCATGCCTGCTCGTCGAACATCCGTTGCCTCCTTGTTCAGTTGCCTTCATTCAAAGTGATGGATCTTCCTTTAAATATTTTATAAAGAACCGTGCTTTCTCTTCATGATCCTCGGTCCGGTCACTTTATATCGAGGAACTTCTTCGCAGCGGCTGCGGTTCGAACCGGATCTTCTTCATGCGGTACATGGCCCAGTGTGTCGAATATCACGAGCTGGCTGCCTGTAATGTCATGGTGGAACCGCGCGGCGTTGTCGGGAGGAATCAATCGGTCGCGCCCGCCCCACAGGATCAGGGTCGGGAGCTTGAGTTCCCGGATGCGGTATGCGTCGCTTCCCGGCTGCGCCTGTTTGAACCGCTCAGCCAGGGCATGCCGGTTGCCCGCACGCAGGGTGATCTCATAATACCTGTCTACCAGCTCCGGCGTCACCCGGCTCGGGTCGCCGTAGACCTCGCGTACGCTTGATGCTACGATATGGCGCGGCAGTGTTATGTCCAGCAGCCGGTTCAGCACCGGTATCCGGGCTATGCGGAAACCGATGGGGATCGAGGTGGAATTCCGAGGGTAACCGTTCGCGTCCACCAGGATAAGCTTGTCTATGCGGTCCGGCAAAGAAAGCGCGGTCTCCCATGCAACCCAGCCGCCGAACGAATTGCCCGCCAGCACACAGTGCCGTATGCCGAGCTTGTCCAACATCGCTCTCATGAAGCGCACATAGCTCGGAATCGTATAGTCACCGTCCGGCGAAGGACCGGTCAGGCCGAATCCGGGCAGGTCGAAACTGATCGTACGACGCTGCCCCTTGAGTGAGTGCACCCACCCTTCCCAGGTATGGAGGCTCGACGAGGTGCCGTGGATCAGGATGATGGGACAAGGGTCACCCCGCGGGCCTTCATCGCGCAGGTGCACCTTCATGCCGGCAACATCGAGGAATACTGACGGAGCCGGGGCCCAGCGTGCCTGAAGTTCGGAAACCGCTCGGTCGGGTGCGAAGGTGGCGGCTATGGATACCACAACCACGAGCACCAACGCGGCAAGGATTCCGGCAGCGATCTTTGCAGCAGTCTTCATGGCGTCTCCCCTTTTGGTGAAACCGGTTCAGGTGATCTCCCCGGTGAATTCCAGGGACACCATGAGAATGTTATCTCAGAAGAAACCCCGGAATTCCAGTAAAAATAATGGCAGAGCCTTCGATCCCTGCCATCATCATCCATGGTGTTTTTATATCGACCGACTCTACAATCTACCAGGGGATCTCAATATCGGTCCTTACGATTCCATCCTATCCTTGAGGTTCTCCATATTCATTTTGGTCTCTCGTTCGTTGCGTCTCAGGAGGACCTTCTCTGCTAACCTGCCCAGCACCGGCAAAGGGATGGAATAATCGATGTCCAGGTCCAGGATGGTGAAATCTCCTTTCGGCTCGAACTTGCAGGTCCAGATACTCTCGATACCCCCCTTGCTCTTGAGCACGAGTTTTTTCTCCGGGATATCTTCGGTAACGGTCGTCTCTCCGTCAAACTTCATGCCGGCCATCTTCCAGGACCACTTGAACTGTCTCCCCTGTCCGGAGCCCCTCACATCCCTTACATCGATCATATTCGTGATGTGCTCCGGGGCATTCTCCGGATTGTCCAGGTATTCATAAACCTTCTTGACCGGCGCCTTGATCTCGATACTGCTGTGAATCTTCGGCATACGTGCTTCCCTCCTTTTTCCATTTCGAATTCCCCATGGGATACCCCATGAGGTAAGACCGTGGAGATTCACCCCCTTTCTCCTTAGTATGGAAAGTCCTCATTCAAGCTCCATCCCAGTGCAGCGGGTATAAAATGGGTAATCAAAAGGTCGTGCGATCAGAATAACAATGTTGTGTGATCAGAAAATATCATGGCATGCATAAATACAGAGTACATTCTATAATGAGACTTCATAGTAATACGCCCGGCACCGGAGAAGTCAAGGGATGCAACATGACAAAAAAAGGTGAGCGTTTTATTTTTCACCGTGCCCCTTATCCCCCACCTTCACCCCTGACGATAGCAATAACTATCTTGACAGGATGCTCTTCCTGGAAAAAACCTTGTCCATAAACACATTCTCCTTAGTTATTTTCCCTACCGGAGGACTACTACGGCATCTACCGCAATGAGCCCCTTGTCTGTCGCCATAAGCGGATTGATGTCGATCTCTGATATACGGTTCCCGGCGGCCCCGAGTGCTCCAACCTTTACGATGATGTCGGCAAGCGCTTCGCGGTTGACCGGCGGCATGCCGCGGAAGCCGTCAAGCAAGCGCTGCCCCTTGATCCTGCCGATGATCCGGAGCGCCTCCTCGTGTGTGATGGGCGCAACGGCAAAGGCAACATCCTGAAAGGCCTCTGCCATTACCCCCCCGAGCCCGACCATCACGCATGCGCCAAATTGTTTATCCCGGAACATACCCACGATGATTTCCACTGATTTGCCCAGCTGTTTCTGGATGCACACCGTGCCTTTCCCATCCATTGCAGGCATGAGCTCTTTATAAGCACTGACTATTGCATGGCGGTTGTCGATATTCAGCCGCACAAGCCCGCGCTCGGTCTTGTGGGTAATGCCCGGCATAAGGCCCTTTACGACCACCGGATACCCGAGCCGCTCTGCTGCAGCTATGCAGGCATCCGGGCTTTCAGAGAGTATTTCCTCAACCACGGGTATGCCGTTTGCACGCAGCAGAGCCTTTGCAGCATGCTCGTCGAGAGGCCCCGGCTCTGCATGATCGATTTCCATGTTGGATCGTCTCGGTGCAATAATCCCGCCCCCTAGTTCTTCTGACTTTCCCCTGAAGACAGCTGCCATGCACTCAACAGCACGGGACAACTCCTGGAATACAGGGATCCCGTACTGCCTGGCCTCTTCAAACACGCTAAACGCGGCATCGCGGCGCCCGAGAAGCCAGATAAAGACCGGTTTGCCGCTGCTGCGCGACTGTTCGGCAATATCCTTCAGGTTCATCCCTATCCTTGAGCTCCCTGCCATGACCAGTATGAGCGCACCATCAATCCCCGGGTCATTGAAGAGGCTGCGGATAGATCTGCCGTACACATCCACGTCCGAACCCAGGTGCCGTTCAATGGCCGGCCAGATATCTACCGGATTATTCACAGGCATCCATAACGGGTATAGCTGCTGAAGGTCTTCTTTACACCGGGGAGAGAGTTCGGCAACCGAGAGGCCGTGCTCTTCAAGAAAATCCGCACTGACGATTCCGGCCCCGCCGCTGAAGGTTAGGACGGCAATACGCCCCGGTCCGGCAGGTTTCTTTGGATACGCGGCCAGTGAACGGCAGAGGTCCATCATCTGTTTGAAGTCCTTGGCCTCATGGACACCGGTCTGCGCAAGCACCCCCTCGACTACGCGGTGGTTGCTCGCCATTGAGGCGGTATGGCTCATTGCAGCCTCGGCCCCCTTCCGGCTCTTGCCGCTCTTCAACACCACGAGGGGCTTGGTGCTGCTCCGGCATATTTCTGCAAAGCGTCTGGCCTGAGGGATCGATTCAAGGTACATCCCCACTACAGCCGTGTCAGGATCCTCAAAAAGCGCAGGAAGGATATCGCACTCGTTCACGTCTATCTTGTTTCCTACGCTGCATACCTTGCTGATGCCCATGATGCCATGGCTCATGATATCAACCAGGAAGCCGGCAGAGAGCATGCCGCTCTGCACAATGAGCGAAACATTGCCGGGTGTGAGCCCTGCCTGGAGATACGTTGGGTCCATGAAGGAAAAGACGTGTCTGTTGACTGCATCCACCAGCCCCATGCAGTTGGGGCCCCAGATACGGATGCCTGTCTCTTTCCCGATCCTGACAAGCTCCTCCTGGAGCCTGCGCCCTTCTGAGCCTATCTCTGCAAAGCCGCCGGTTTCGATGATGACCCCTTTTACATGAGCCGATGCACAATCCCTTACTGCGCCCGGTACCGCTGCGGCTGGGACAAAGACAACGGCCAGGTCCACAGGCTTATTGATCTTGCCGACAGAGGCATAACATGTAAGCCCCTCGATCTCGTGGTAATTCGGATTTACCGGGAAGATATCTCCCTTATAACCGATGATAAGGTTTCTCAGTATCGAATTCCCACCTTTTTGCCTGTTCGGCGTGGCCCCGATGACAGCTATTCCCTGTGGTTTGAAAAAGAATTCCATGTGTGCCTCCTGGTGTGTTTATGGTCCGAACAAACGGCGTACCTGGCTTACTGCTGAATCGAATAGTGGCGGTAAATCTCAAAGAAACAGTCGAGCTTTTCCCAGTCTGCCATTTCTTCCGTTTTCCTGCTGGCGCCCCATTTTACGAACCGCTTCCTGGCACGCTCAATGATAGCCAGGCCGAGATCGCACTTGGCAGGAAAATGGTAATGTATGGCAGCGTTCTTTATTCCTAAAGAGACGGCTATGTTGGCATAACTGAAGCCGTTAAAGCCCTGCACAAGGAGCAGCTTTTCTCCAAGATCGATTATCTTTGATCTCGTATCACCCGGCGATCTGCCCACAACAATCTCCTTGTAACCTTACTTACTAGTTAGTAAGTTTGCTGTCAAGTGATGATTTATTGTCTTTGAATACTTTGATAAAATGTAATTATTTCTTTGGAATGGAGCCCGATTGGCAAAAAGGGGATATTTATTTTTTAGGAATAGAAAATATTTCTGGCCCCTGTTCCTGCTGGACCAGTGCTTCCGTGGGTCTCACGCTGGCCTCCTTTTTTTGGTGGACCCAGTTATCTTACCATCACGAGCAGCATCTTGAACCTGGATCTGAGAATCATGGGACCTGTCTAACAGGCAATGGCCGGGAACTCCTTGATCCAGGTCAAGAAAAGGGGTGCGTTTCTCTTTTCAACCCGCAGCTGCCGCGAGCACTGCATCCAGGTCCGCATGGTCCCCGGCGAATTTATTGCGGTGCTGGAATATGAGCTTTTTACCCGGGCCCAGGACAAAGACGCCGCCCTGCTGCCAATTATCACCGTCCATGCGGCCCTGGCGGAAACCTTCTCTCATGGCCTGGATGCCGCGGATCAGAGATGCAGGGCCCAGCGTTTTCCAGAAGCCGCGCTCGAGCTTGAAGGCCCTGTACGCGCTGAGGTCCTGGTTGACAAACATCTCTCCGGTGAAATGGAGCTTCTCGATGAAATGCCTCGCACCTTCGGGGCTACCGCTCCCGATGGCAACCAGTGGTATTCCGGCCTCATCCAGTTTTTCCTTGATGCCCATGAGGGCAGCAGCCTGCTGCCGTGCGAACATTCAGCCGAAATGGCGGAGAAAGGCAAGCACGATGCGCCTGCCCGCCCATAGTGACTCAAGCTTGACCTCATTTTGCTCAAGAGACAGTACAGTTACGCCATCAATACGGGGCTTCAGTTCATCATAGGTCATCGCTCCCTCCTGTGCATGCATGGTGTGGATCGGGGTTAATGCCAGCGGGGACAACAGGGCTTTCTCCGCCACGGACAGGACCGCACATCTTGTCTCCTTGTGCCATAAGGTTACCCGGCCGGCCTCCTCTCTCTCTACTGTATAAAGGGGGCATTTCGATTTTCAAGACTGAGCGGGGAATAACAAGCTCTCTCCCTTCGGTCAAGATGACAATGAAAGAGAAGATACGATGCGCTACCTTATCCCCCTCTACCTGTCCTTCTCCCGCAGGGGAGAAGGGACTTGGTTGTGTCATTCCGTGGACATTCCCAGGGACAATATGCTGAATTGCAATGAAAAGGGCCTGAGACGATTTTCTTTTTGATCGTATCCGACCCCATGTATTCCCCTCCTCACACCTCGATGGCATCCCCTGCGATGAGCTCTTCAACGGTGATCGCCTCGGCCAGGATAGTGCCGATGGTCTTTGAAAAGATTGCCGGGTCGTCCACTTTTGAGCCTTCGGCAATGAGCGCCAGGTCTAAGAGGAGACGGGCATAGTCCTTCAGGAGCGGGTCCTTCCTGTTCTTCTCGAACATGAACTTGATGTTGGACACGGCCGGGTGGTCTATATTGAGCTCGAGGATCCTCTTGGCAGGCTCGGTCTTCTGCCCCGTCGCCTTCATGATCTTCTCCAGATAGGGGCTCATGTCATAGGTCTCGCCGGACAGGCAGGCAAGCGAGTCCTTGAGGTGGGTGGAGGCCTTCACTTCCTTTACCCTGTCTTTCAGCTCTTCTTTCAGGAATCCGAAGAAGTCGCCAAACTCGTGCTTTTTCTTCTCATCCACCGTGCCGAGGCTGAGGTCGCCCTTTTCCGCGCTCACGAATTTCTTATTGTCAAATTCCCTCAAGACCTGCACGACAAACTCATCTATGGGGTCTGTCATGAGCACCACCTCAATCCCCTTTTCCTTGAGGCGCTCCAGATGGGGGCTGTTCAGCAGGGCGGCGGTATTCTCACCGGTGATGTAATAGATTGCATCCTGGTCCGGCTGCATGCGGGAAGTATAATCGGCCAGCGAGACATATTTTCCATCGGAGTTCGTGGTCTGATACCTCAGGAGCTTCGCAATCCTGTCCCGGTTGTCGTGGTCGGTGGGAATGCCGATCTTCATGACGGGTCCGAACTCGGCATAGAATTGGTCATACTTTTCCTTGTCCATGCCCTCGAGGAGGTCGAAGATCCGCTTGATGAGGTTCTTGCGGATGTTGACTACCAAGCTGTCCCGCTGGAGGATCTCGCGGCTGATATTGAGGTTCAGGTCAGGGGCATCGACCACGCCCTGAATGAAGCTGAAGTATTCGGGCATGAGTTCCTTGCAGTCATCCATGATGAACACGCGCTTGCAGTAGAGGTGTATCCCGTGCCTGCGCTCGCGCATGGTAAAGTCGAGCGGCAGCTTGGAGGGGACGTACAGCAGGGCATTATATTCAGTCGTGCCTTCGAATTTGATGTGGATGTGCTCCAAGGGCGGGTTCCAGTCATGGCTGATGTGCTTGTAGAACTCGGTGTACTCCTCATCGGTGACCTCGACCTTGCTCCTGGCCCAGATGGCCTTCATGGAGTTGAGCGTCTCTTCACGCTTCACCTTCCTGGTCGTCTCGCCGATGGTGTTCCCGCTGCTATCCTTTAAGAGCTCGGCATCAGGGATCGGCTCGTCGCGCTCCACATCCATAACAATAGGGTAGTTCACAAAGTCGGAATGGCGCTTCACCACGCCTCTGATGGTCCATTCGTCGGTATAGTCGGGTTCGTCTTCGAGGCGTTCTTTGAGCTTGAGGGTGACCGACGTGCCCCTACCCTTCTTGGTCGTCTCTTCGATGGTGTAGGATCCGTCCCCCGTGGATTCCCACTTCGTCGCGCTCGAAGCGCCTGCCGCCTTCGTGATGAGGGTGACGTTCTCCGCCACGATGAACGAGCTGTAGAACCCCACGCCGAACTGGCCGATGAGCTCGGGCGCGATGCTCTGGCTCTTCTTCATGGTATCGATGGCATCGAGAAAGGCCTTGGTGCCGCTCTGGGCAATGGTCCCGATGTTTTCCACCACCTCGTCAAAGGTCATGCCGATCCCATTGTCCTCGATAGTGATGGTCCCGGCCTTGCGGTCGGGGATAATCCTGATCTTGAATTCGGTGTCTTTCCCTAAGATGTCGGGTTCGGTCTGCGACTTGAACCTAATCTTGTCGATAGCGTCCGAGGCGTTCGAGATGAGCTCGCGCAAAAAGATCTCGGGATGCGAGTACAGCGAGTTGATGATCAGCTTCAGAACCTTGACGACCTCTGCCTTGAACTGATGTGTCTCTTTCTTATGCTCCATGGCACCTCTCCGTTTGTTCCAGTATATGAATTATGTCGGATATCATTGGATTACATAGGTATTCATCGCCCAAAAATCAAGGCATAACTATAAACGGTTCGTGCCGGATTCAAATATGAAGGTGATCGTCTCCGGTTAACATTCCTTGATGGTTCTTGGCAGGGATGATAAGGATGAACATGTTAGGGTTTTTCCGGATGAAACCCTGTGGTGTGTTCATAATGGAGGGGAAGGCCATGCAAGATGATCTTCGTGAGCTGTTTTTTCCCGGGTCAATAGCGCTTGTCGGCATCCCGAGAGGGCTCAAGAGCGGCAAGGTGTTTCTGCTGGGGCTCCTCGATCAGGGTTTTGCCGGGCCGATATATCTCATTCACCCTACAGCCGCCGATATCGATGGCTATAAGGCATACCCAAGCCTGCTCAATGTGCCGGGTCCTGTGGACATGGCTATTGTAATGTCTCCGAAAGAGACGATCTTAGCGGTGCTGGCCGAATGTTCCCAAAAGAAGGTGAAGGCGGTGATTCTCTACACGTCGGGCTTTTCCGAGCTGGACAGTGAGAGGGGGCGGTCCGATGAAGCACGCATGAAAAACCTCGCTCGCGATGGGGGCTTTCGCATCCTGGGGCCCAACTGCATGGGTATATATTCCCCGGGCTCGCACCTTGCTCCCTTTCCGGGGATGCCCAAGACCATGGGAGACCTCGGGTTTCTCAGCCAGAGCGGGTCGCTGGTGAATTTCTTTGTGAATCTGTGCTCCGGGAAAGGCATGTTTTTCAGCCATGTGGTCAGTTATGGCAACAGTGCGGATGTGGGCCTCTCAGACCTCATCGAGTGGATGGCCAGGGATGATCATACCCGCCTCATCTGCTCCTATTGCGAAGGGATGCAGGACCCGCGGCGGCTCATTGCCGTACTGAAGGAAGCCACATCAAGAAAGCCTTTGATCATGTGGAAGGTGGGCCTTACCGAGGCAGGCTCCCGGGCAGCGGCATCGCACACCGGTTCGCTGACAGGCCGGAAAGATCTGTGGACGAGCATGTTCCGGCAGTTTCACATCCTTGATGTGTATGACATCGAAGAGATGCTCGATCTGGTCATGGCCTTTTACCACCTGAGGCCGCGAGTTAAAGGAAGGGTGGTCATCGTGTCCGGACCCGGCGGTCCTGCGGTGTCTGCAGCAGATGCCGCTGAAAGGAACGGGCTTACTATGGCCTCACTTGGGGAAGATGCTGTCCGCAAACTCAAGTCCATGCTCCCGCCCACCGGGACATCCCCGGCCAACCCTATCGATGTGGGGCTGAGTGCATCATTCGACCTCAGGCTCTACCAGGAGGCCCTCGACATCATCCTGGACGACCCGGGTGTTGATGCAATAGTGATGCTCGGTGGCGGCGCCTCAACCGAGATGAGCGCTGAATATATTCAGGGACTCATCGCATCAAAGGAGCGCTCTGACAAGCATGTGTTGGCCATCGCCTACCCCGGTTTCGTCCAGATCGATCAGGAAGATCTGCTCAAGCCTTTGCACGAGCACGGCATCCCGGTGTACCCGACCCCGGAGCGTGCACTGAAGGCATACGCCAGGATGATCGACTATTATCAGTACCAGGCCGGAAGCGAAAAAGAGACAAATTTATTTTTAAAGAGGTAAGTGCAAGACTAAAAAACTATAAGCCTGGTAACTACTTACGCGGGTATACACTCCAGCAGAAATGACACCCTGTTGCTTTTTACGACTATCGCATTAATAATATAGAATCCCAAAAAAATAATCTCAAAAAGCTGCTCCTGAGACCAAGAACCAAACCGAGGAGGACAAAAGATGAAAATACTTTGCCTATTCCTTACTTTGGCAGTACTCATGATGGCCCAGACCCAGATCGCTTATTCCGGATCTTCTATGAAGGCATCCAGCACTGCAGAACTGATCATACACCTGCAGCCGCACCTTGACCCTGAAATAGCCGCCATCCATGCAAAGTACATTGATAAATATGCAAGCAAATGGAATGTGGACCGGCTGAAGGTGATCAGCATAGCCCACCAGGAATCGCAGTTCAGGGCCGATGCACAGAGTTCCGTTGGCTGTATCGGCGCAATGCAGGTGAATCCGAAGACTCACCAGGACAAGCTGAAGAGGAGGGGGATCACCTGGCATGACCTGTATTTCTTAAGGAACAACTATGATATCGGCTCGGAGATATTGCATGACTGCCTGAAGTCGTCACGAAACTTTGATGAGGCCCTGAACAAGTACAGCGGGGGGAGCAAAAAATACACGAGTGAGGTAAAAAAGATCTACGGAATGCTCTATCGATGGAGGTTCATGACAAGCTGATTTTCCGCGGATAAACAGATGGAAACAGATGGGGTCAGGGTCGATTTATGAAAAATCGTCTCTGACCCTAAAATTTAGAAATTTAGGGTGTTTTCCCGCTACGGTTATCTGAGAACGGGCCTGATGTCGTGGATGTCAAGGCTCACCAGGGTCGGCCAGGGAAGAGGCCTGCTGCCGATGAGGAGCGGATATACCCGCCTTTTGACCGGCGCCTTGATACCGCCGAAGTCCTTGTAGTCGTCGCATAGGTGCGCTGCATGCGCCCAGGGGCCGACGACCCGGGCGGTATAATCCAGCCGCCTCAGATACCGGTGTTCATCGAAATAAAAGATCTGGGTCTGGCTATGGGTGGGGATGTCTCGCGGAAACTTCACCTTCAGGCGCGACCACGATGCATGTGCAACTCTGAAGGGTTCAAGCATTTCGAACTCAAAGCCTTTGTGCAGAAAGAGAAACGGTGCGGTCAGGTAGTTCCACGTGGCATAGCCGCCGAAATAGATGAAATCAAGGTCATCCCATGCAAACTGGCGGCTTATCTTGGTGAATGCAGCCCTGGGATTATTCCTCGTTGCAACGAGATTTCCTTGGGGGTCTCTGATGTTCACCTCCTCATTCCCTATGAGTTCGCTGGTGAACCCCTCGCGGGGAAAATCGAAGAAGATGAACCTGGGCTCATGGGCAAAGGCCCGCATGCGCACGCGGTGAAGAGCCGGCCTTCGCTTTGCCTTGAACAGGAAGCCTGATACAGTGATCACGGCATCGAGCGCATCGAGGCTGTTCCACAAGGCCTCGCCGCCATGCACATCTATCACTTCCCGAATCAACCGTTCAGGGTCATAGTTATTCATGGCTATTATCCTTTCTCTCCATGTAGTAAGGCCACAGAGTCCGGAATCAATACCTGGGGTACTCCTGGGGCACCTTGTTTGATTCAGGATTCGAAGTTTTCGCGGGGAATGAGGTTAATCTGTAGATTTTGAAACACTCCACCTCCCCCTCATCGCAGTCCTTCTCACGCAAGGGGAGAAGGGACCCGTTTTTGTCATTTCGAACTTCAGTGAGAAATCTTGGTTTTAAGATCTCTCACCACTGCATCTAGTGGATCGGCAGGGTGGAGACCCCTTCTTTCGGCCGTTTCAGGAAAAAGACGAACGGCAATGCGCAGATCACAAAGATTGCAGAGACAAAAAACGTATCCACGAAAGAAGCCAGGGCCGCCTCTCTCACGAGCTGCTGGTAAACAACACCGTGAACGGTAAGGTCGGATGCAGCACCGGTCTTTACCTGTATAAGCGGCATGATTTTCTGCACTGCCAATCGAAAGCGGGGATCAAAGGGATTGAGGACCTCGGAAAGGCGGGACTGGTGGAACTGGGTCCGTCTGGAAAAGAGCGTTATCATGAGTGCAGCCCCGGAACTGAGCGAGATGTTTCTCATCAGGGCGAATACGCTGGTGGCATTCCCTATGTCCTCATTTTCAATAGATGCAAAGGACAGGCTTAAGAGCGGAACCACAAGCATGCCCATGCCTAAGCCCATGACGACCCTCGTCCACGCGACGGTTTCATAATCAATGTAGAGGTTGATGCTGAGCAGCATATACATGGAGTAGGCCGCGACACAGATGCCGGCAAAGAGAATCAGCTTGGGATTGACCTTTTCGACCAGCTTCCCCACCACGGCCATTGCCACGAGCATGCCGATCCCGCCAGGCATCAGGGCTAACCCGGCGTGCAGTGCATTATAGCCCATGAGCTGCTGTAGGAACAGCGGCAGCATGATGAGGCTTCCCATGAACATGCTGAATGCACATGCCTGGATAATGATCCCTGCAGTGAACGAACGATCCCTGAATACCCTTAAGTTCACTATGGGGTCACGTGCCTTGAACTCGACTATGACAAAGAGAACCAGGGAGACGACGGTTAGTATCGTAAGCGTTGTGATAAGGTACGATGAGAACCAGTCCTCGCGCTGGCCGTGGTCGAGGACGACCTGCAGGCAGCCTATCCCGACAACGATAAGGGCAATGCCCCAGTAATCGATCTTTTCTTTTATGCTAGTGAGTTTTTTCAGATAGGGCGGGTCCTGTATGAACAGGTTCATCAAGAAGATGGAGAGGACACCGATGGGGATGTTTATATAGAATATCCACGGCCACGACCAGTTGTCGGTGATCCAGCCGCCCAGGACCGGTCCTGCGATGGGGCCGACCATCACACCGATGCCGAATACCGCCATGGCTATCCCGTATTCGGCAGGGGGAAATGCCTCGAGCAGTATCGCCTGTGAAAGGGGCTGCAGACCGCCGCCCGCTATTCCCTGAAGAACCCTGAAAAACACCAGGGCCTCGATACTCTTTGAACTCCCGCACAGAAAGGAGCTGATCGTAAAGAGGATGACCGATGCCGTCAGATAGCGTTTCCTGCCGATAAGCCGGCTCAGCCAGCCGGTCAAAGGGATGATGACGGCGTTGGCCACGAGATACGCGGTGATGGACCAGGTGGCCTCATCCACCCCTGCGGACAGGCTGCCGCGGATATGGTCAAGGGCAACGTTTACGACGGAGATGTCCAGAACTTCCAGAAGGGTTGGAAGTATGACCGTCAGTGCGACAATCCACTTATTTACCGGATTCATTTTGAGTGAAGATGGTGGGGATGCACGACATGCCTATATGCATTTTGTGTTTGTCACACGTCCCGTTGTCGAAAACGATCTTGACCGGAATCCGCTGGACGACCTTCACATAATTGCCGAGGGCGTTCTCGGGGGGAAAGAGAGAAAACGCCGAGCCGGTCCCTGCCATGATGCTTTCCACCTTCCCGGTGAAAATACTACCCGGATAGGTATCCACCTTAATCTCTGCACGCTGGCCCACTTTTACATTCTTTAACTGTGTCTCCTTATAATTCGCGGTCACCCACACATCACCCATGTCTACCACTGCCATGAGCGGCTGGCCCGCTTGTATCTGATTGCCTGATTCAACCGATTTCTTCGTTACATAGCCGTCGGAGGGGGCATATACTTTTGTATATTCCAGGTTGTGCCTGGCGATCTTCAGCTGTGCCTCGGCCGCATTCACTTGGGCTTTTGCCAGATTATAGGCAGTGCAGGCATTTTCATAGCGCTCTTTGGGTAGAATCTCCTTCAGGTATAAGGCCTCTGCCCGCACCCTGTCGCGTGAAGCCTGCTCCAGAAGGGCCTTCTTCACATCAAGGCCTGCCTGGGCATCGTTTACCTTCAGCTCATAATCCACAGGGTCGATCTCGAAGAGAAGCTCTCCCTTTTTCACACCCTGGTTATCATCGACATGCACCTCTTTGACCGTGCCGCCGACCTTGGCGGCAATGGTGTAGAACCTGCCATCCACATACGCATCGTCCGTGGTGACCCGGCTGAGACCCTTGATTACGTACAGGGCGAGAAATATGACGGCCGTTATTGCAACGACACCGGCCAGACACATGAATACCTTCTTTTTATTGTTCTTAAGGTTCATTTTTTACCACCGTTCTCTTTTTCAGTTTTTTCTTTTCATCCGGATATATGATGATGTTTTCGAAGGTAATCTGCATGATCGTCTCGACGTTCTTTGCATACGGATGCCTCACCGGGTCTTCGAGCCAGAGGAAGAGGAACGCGTTTGTCAGGCTGTCAACGGCGACGGCAAGATAGTACGGCTCCATCAGTTGTCTGAACAGCCCTCTTTTAATCCCGCTCTCAAACACGTCGGCGAGCTTTTGAAGGAAATCTTCATAGATGGCGCGGAGCTCAACATCGAGGCCGGACTTGATGTCGAAGCTGGATTTGCGCGTCTCTGCGAAATAGAGCCTCAGCAAGGACCTGTTGTTCTCAAAAATCCTTCCCTTGGCCGATACATAGGCGCGGATCCGCTCCACCTCGTCTCCCGGGCTGTCAAGAGCCTTTATCAGCTCACGGTGAAACTCATGGACGTAATCGCTGACCAGCGCGCTGTACAGGTCTTCCTTGTCCTTAAAGAAATTATAGAGTGAACCGATGGAGAACCCCGATTCCTCGGCTATCGTGTGCATGGAGACATTGTGGTATCCGTAGGCTGAAAAAAGCTCCAGGGCTGTCTTAAGAATCAGAGTGCGATTATACGATCTCAGGTGTGCACGCCTGGATACTGCCTTGAGATGCATAGAAACCCCTTCTTCAAATACAAGCAAAAATAAAATCCATTAATTGATGAACATCATGTCATTGTATGAACATAGTGTCAATATTTATAATTATATTCTATTGTATCTCGAGATGACATCATTGACAATTGAATTCCAAATAAATTTGGAGAGATTATCAATCTTTAAGGTTCCTGACAAACCCCGGACCCACAACTGTTGTTTATTTTCCTGTGAACTTACCTTTTTGTGGCATTTTTATGGAACGTTATATCCCTTAACAAGGTTTCATGAGATAAATTGAAATACATCTATCTATATATTTTAACAGGCGTTTCAGGTGATATGTCTGTTGTTGATGAGGCATATTCCCACCCTGGCACGTTTATTGAATAATAATCAAATGTTGCGGATGAAGTCGAATGGGAGATACGACATGAAAGAAGCTCATAGAGTGGCTCTTTACGGACATGGCCTCTGCAGGTCAAAATTTTTCACAGAGATCGATGATACGATTGCCCATCAGTACAAGGGGAAGTGCCCGAATCCCAGTTGTAATCGCCGGGTGGCACTCTTCCCTGAAAAACTCTTCACATCGACCGACAAGGCAAGGAGGGAATACATCAAAAAGGCTAGGGATGAACGCAGCTCCATCTATTGGCAGAAGTGAGTCATTGAATCATATCGCTCTTCCTGGGCTCTGCCAGTAAGTATTTTTTATTGTCACTTTTCCAGTAACGAACGCACCAGATTGTACGTGGAGAACTGGTTATTTGTGAGCTGGGCAAAGGGGTGTTCACCCCCGAATTCCTGCTGCATGATCTCCTCAACAGTCATACCTGAGCGATAGAGCCTTTGAACCTTTGCTGCAAGGTCCGTGAGGTAGCTGATGCACTGCCCCAGGGCCTTTCTCCCGTCCTGAACGATCTTTCCCACTGCGGTGAACAGGACGAGCCGTTCGGTTGGAAGCTCGATGACCTTGCGCATGGACTCTATAAGCTGCCCGATATTCTCCTCGGGCCTGATAAACTTCGGATTTTCTCTGGCAAAGAGGTCGCCCGTGAAGCACCATCCCTCTGAGGGCTCAAGTAGGCAGATGTGACCCGCACAGTGGCCAGGGGTCTCCACGACCCGGAAGGCGTAGTGATCCGTGTTCATGATATCAGGGATGGGTTTTATCGTGGTGGGCACCGGGTAGCCCCAGGCGATCTCCTGGTAGGGATAGAGATCGAACCTATGAGCGATCAGGGGGATGGATACCGGGTGTGCATAGATATCCACACCGAAGCGCACCATGATGTCATGATTCCCGCCCATATGGTCTTCATGATAGTGGGTGTTGACCACCTGATCGAGTCCTTTCCCTTCCAGGAAAGAAGCGAGTTCCTGCGAGGTATGGCTGCACCCGGTGTCTATGAGGAGCCCGTCCACCAGGTGGGCCGCCACCCAGTAGACAGGCTTTCCGTCGAGTTCCCTGCTCATGCGTATCTGGGTTACCTGCTCAAATTCTGCTGTCTCTATCACTGCTTCTCCTCTGATTATGGGTGTCTTTCATTGCTTTTCCTATTAGTTTTGTACCCAACCATAAGGGATGAACAAATGTCCTTGCTAAAGGTTCTTGTAAACCTTCTCTATGAGCCTGAACAACGTCTGCTTCTCTTCCTCGCTGAACCCCTCGAACAGCTTTGTATTCATCTTTTTCGATATCTGAAACAGGACAGGCCTGAGCTTCTTTGCCTTGGCAGTCAGGGTCAGGTACGTGTAGCGTCCGTCGCTCACATCCTTTTCCTTCATGATATAGCCGCCTGACTCCAGTTTGTTGATGACCGAAGAAATCGTCGACTTGTCCTTGATGGTATGTTTTGCAACCTCCTGCAGGGTGACGGTACCCTTCCGGTCAAGGACAAAGAGGATATCCCCGTAGGAAGGCGCAATGCCGTCTATTTTTTTCTTCGAGAGTTCCTTGCTTAGAAACTTGAAGAGCCGCTGGCGGATGTTAGTGATGATGTAAAGGAAGTTGGTGTCACTAATCTCCATAATGGTTTTGTATAAAACTAATTTGGCCCGGTGTCAATTCTCCATTCCCTGACCTTTGCCGCACAGGCACCTCGATGTACCTTCCGGGGACTTCAATCTAATGTTAAATCAAGGATTTTAAAAAACACGTCTCACCGCGAAGATAACTTTATGACACGAAGGAGGAAATTCTTTTGAACTCTCAAACCCTAGTCATTGGCCGTGCCATCGAGGTACATCGTATTCGTGGCCCTCTCATTGCTGGAATAGACTTTTAAGCCCCGGCAACCTCTCTTACCCCCTACATGACTGATTCTTAATGTCATATCATATAATAGGCTCTTGAACAGTTCCCGAGCATGGTATAGGAAGGTGCAGAAATAACAGTCTCTCCATGATGAATAGAGGGATATACTTACCAGGATCTATGGCACATATCGACACTATTTTCCTCGACCATGCCGCCACAACCCCGGTACACCCGGAGGTGCTGGGTTTGATGCTGCCCTATTTCGGCAATTACTTCGGCACGCCGTCGAACCCGTTTGGCTTCGGCGATGCCCCGAGGGAGGCCCTTGATAAGGCCCGTTTTCGCGTCGCTCAGCTCATCGGCGCACAAGGGCATGAAATCATCTTCACCTCTTCGGGCACCGAGGCCAATAACCTGGCCATCCTGGGGGTTGCCTCCGCACGAAGAGGGTTGAAAAATCATATCATCACAAGCACCATCGAGCATGCCTCGGTGCTGAATACCATACATCATCTCACAGGGACCGGTCTCGAGGTGACGGAAATCGGGGTAGATGCACAGGGGGTCGTCGATCCTGCCTCCGTTCAAGCGGCCATTAAGGATGACACCATACTCATCAGCATCATGCATGCAAGCAATGAGACCGGATCAATCCAGCCTGTCAGGGAAATCGGGCACATTGCCAAAGACAAAGGTATCACATTCCACTGTGATTGCATCCAGAGCGCGGGCAGGATCGAAGTCGATGTGAACACTCTGAATGCGGACCTGCTCAGTATCTCCTCTCATAAGCTCTACGGCCCCAAGGGTGTAGGGGCATTGTATGTGAGGGAGGGTACGGCCATCTCCCCCATCATCTTCGGGTCGGATCAGGAAAGAGGCCTGAGACCGGGCACCCAAAATATACCCGGTATTGTCGGATTCGGCATGGCCTGCGAGAAGGCACGAATAGATCTGGATAAGAATGCCCGGCACATCGTACATTTAAGGGATATGTTTGAGAAGGCGCTCCATGAGAGGTTACCGGGCGTCCGGATCAATGATAAAGATGCACTGCGCCTCCCCCACATATCGAGCATTTCCTTTGAAGGAGTTCAGGCCGATGCCCTGGCTGCCTGGCTCGACCTGATGGGTATCACGGTCTCCGCCAGGACACTATTCTACTCGAAGAGGTCGTCTCATGCGCTCTCGGCGCTCCATATCCCCCCTGACCTGGCCTCTGGTACCATCCGGTTCAGTCTGGGCTGGGAAAACACCGTATTAGAGATCGAAAGGGTAGTTAACACCGTTCAGCAAACCGTCATCCGCCTGAGGGAGTTTGTAGGGGGTTTGGACAATGATGAATCCTGCATCGTGACCTTTGCAGCCGGAGATGATTTGGCTCACGCCCTTCGATCTCTGGAAAATGAAGGCATCCCCTGTATAGTCACTGCACGGCCGGTAGAGTTCGCACATCTGACAGGGACTCGGACAGCGCTGGCCATACCCTGCTCAATGCAGGACGAAGCAGGCAGACTCCTGGGCTCACAAGGCATCAGCATCACCGGTATGCACCGCATCAAGGGCCTCTGCAGGCTCAGGGCTGAGAAAGAAGAGCAGTTCTGGAAAACTCTTGGCCGGATCAAAGAAGGGAAGAAACCGAATAAATGCTGATGGTCGACCATACGCATCCCTTGGCATTTCCGTTCTTGGTCCGAAGTCCGGCTCGGAACTGGTAACGATCCCAAAAAGGAAAGAGGGTAATACAAAGCATTATGCAAAAAAAAGACATTGCACTGCTCATTATGGCACCATTACTCATGTTCGTGGGCGTCTTCGACCATTCACTGTGGACGCCGGATGAGCCTCGGGTGGCCGAGATCGCCCGCACCATGGCAGTAACCGGGGATTACCTTATACCCCACCTCGCAAAAGATCCCTTCCTCGAGCAACCGCCCCTGTACTACGCGGTGACCGGTCTTTTCTGGCACATCTTCGGTACAGGGAATGAGGGCTTCGGAAGGCTCTCCTCGGTCTTTTTTGCCTTGGGCTCGCTGCTGGTGGTGTTCTTCGGGATGCGATCTCTTTACAGCAGCCAGGCGGCGGCCCTGACATCACTCATACTTGCAACCACGGTCGGTTTCTTTACGATCTCTCACCGGATCATTGTCGACAATGCCCTTGCCTTTTTCATCACTGCGGCACTTTTCTCATTCCTCCTGGCCTACCAAGGCATACTCAAGAAGGGTTACCCGCTCTTCTGGTTATGCCTTGCAGGCGCTTTCCTCATCAAGGGCTTCATCGGGCTTGCCCTCCCCGGCCTTGCCGTTATGCTCTTCGTTCTCTGGCAGAGGGATTTTGCTGTCATAAAAAGGGCATGGGTGATCCCCGGTATCCTTGTCGTGATCGCGGTCATAGCGGCATGGGGGGTTGTCCTCTATCAAAGAGGGGGAACAGCATTCCTCTACACCTTCTTCCTCTATAATAACCTCGGGAGGTTCTTGAACGTCGGCGGCATTTATAATGGAGGCCATGTCCAGCCGTTCTACCATTATTTAGGCGTGATCTTCTCCGACGGACTGCCCTGGTCGCTGATCCTCTTGCCGGCACTCGTCTTCCTGAAAAGACCCGATGAGAGATTACGGATCTTTTACTGCTGGTTCTTCGGCGGACTCATCCTCTTGAGCCTCTCTTCCACGAAACGCAACCTCTATTTTCTTCCCATGTACCCCGCCCTGGCGGCCATGGTAGCTGTCTGGATCGAGAGGACGGCGATACAAGGCGCCTCCCTCTGGGAGCGCCGCTGGCTGTTTGGCGTCGCCACGCTGGTAGGGCTTGCAGGTCTTGGCCTGCCGGTGGCTTATGTGAAGATAGGCGGATCATGGCCTGCAGCCATTTTCATGTTTCTCCTGTCCATGGTGCTGCTGTGGGGCTTTTTCAGGTCATTGCCCTTCACCCTATCGGAGCGTATTGTCTGCAGCTGGGCGGTACTGATCATTGCATGGTCGACACTGATCTTTCCCCAGTTGGACACCCTCAAGACCTACAAACCGTTCTTCCGGGAGGCAGGCAGGATTGCAGGAAAAGACACGGTCATCGGATACAACCTTAACGAGACCATGCAGGCCTTCAGCCCATTCTACGGCGGATTCCCGGTAGAGAATATCTCTGATCGAAATCAGTTTTCGCAGATTGTTACCACAGGCAAGGCACAGTATGTCTTGTTCCAGCCAAAGAAGAATGATATGGATTTGAGTCATCTCCTGGAATTAAACGGCCAGAGGCTACTGAAAATAGAAAACCAGGAGAAAAGGCCCACCGAGTTCTGGCGCCTTTCAAGACCTTTACCCGCACAGAAAGGATAATGACTATGGCAGACTTCATCCCCATGAGCAGACCATATTTTGGTAACGAAGAAGTCGAGGCGGTGACCGAGGTCATCAAGTCAGGCTGGATCACGACCGGGCCCAAGTGCGCCCGGTTCGAGGAGGATTTCGCACATTACACGGGCTCGGGGCATGCACTGGCGCTGAGTTCGGGCACGGCAGGCATGCACCTCCTGTTCAAGGCATTGGGCATCGGAGCGGGCGATGAGGTCATCACCCCTTCCATGACCTTTGCATCCACGGTGAACCAGATTGTACTGGCAGGGGCCAGGCCCGTATTCGTTGATGTGGACTACGAGACCCTGCTGGTGAAGCCTCAGGAAATCGAGAAGTGCGTCACCAAGAAAACCAAGGCGGTGATCCCTGTGCACTTCGCAGGCGCGCCTGCGGACATGGACGCCATAGAAGCCGTATGTGGCAATATCCCGATCATCGAGGATGCGGCCCATGCCGTAGGCACCTTTTACAAGGGCAGGCACATCGGATATCGCAACCTGGCCGTATTCTCGTTCCACCCCATCAAGAACATCACCACTGCCGAAGGAGGGATGATCACCGGCGGCTCCAAGGATTTGTTGGAGAAGCTGAAACTGCTGAAATTCCATGGTATCGAGCGGGACGCCTGGAAGCGCTACGGCAAGGCGTCAGACCCCACCTATGATATTGAAGAGCCGGCGTTCAAGTACAACATGACGGATATCCAGGCGGCGCTGGGCATCGTACAACTGGCCAAAATTGGGGAGATCAACGCTCATCGGACACGCATCGCCGAACGCTATCGGGATGCCCTCTCCCGGGTCAAGGGCCTCGACCTGCCGGGTGTGCCCACCTATGATCACGTCCACTCCTGGCACCTCTTTGTCATTAAGACCCGCACCGTTGACCGGAAGACCCTCATGCAGGAGCTTGCGGAGCGGGGTATCGGCTACGGCCTCCACTTCCCGGCATGCCATACCTTAAAATATGTCAAGAAACTCTTCGGGAAGATAGACCTGCCTGAGACCGAGACTGCATCGGAGCGTATCTTGAGCATCCCGCTGTATCCTTCCATGGATGATTCCCAGGTGGAGAGAGTTATCACTGCACTCAAGGAGATCTTTCTATGAAAAGGGCAATCTTTCTGCAGGAGGCTACAAGACCATGAGCCAGGCCAAGATCTCGGTCGTCATACCGGTGTATAACGAGGAGAAGGGACTGCCAAAACTCTTCGAGCGCCTGCTGCCGGTGATGGAGGGCATGAATAGGGATTACGAGGTTGTCCTGGTGGATGATGGAAGCGCTGATGAGTCCCTGAAAATCCTTAAGCACCATGCATCGGAAAGGGTAATCGTCGTGGAACTCTCAAGGAACTACGGCCAGCACTCAGCCATATTCGCCGGCTTTGAGACGAGTACGGGGGAGATCATCGTCACCATGGATGCAGACCTCCAGAACCCGCCCGAGGAGATCCCCCGGCTGGTGGATGTGATGGAAAAAGGCAACTACGAGGTAGTGGGTACGGTGAGGATGATGAGGCAGGACACGGCCTTCCGCAAGACGGCGAGCCGGATCGTCAATGCCATCACAAGGCGTATCACGGGCGTGCAGCTGAACGACTGGGGATGCATGCTCAGGGCTTACAAGAGACACGTGGTGGAGTACATGATTTCGAGCCATGAGCACTCCACCTTCATACCTGCCCTTGCCACCAGCTTTGCCAAGGATATTGCCGAGATCGAGGTGAAGCACGAAGAGCGCTTTGCAGGTGAGACCAAATATTCGCTTTCAAAGCTTATCTCTCTGCAATTCGACCTGGTGACATCCTTCTCTGATTTTCCCCTGAAGGCAATGCTCTATACCGGCTTTGTCCTGGCCTTTCTCGGCATCGGCTTCGGCACCTTTCTTGCGGTGGCCAGGCTTGCCTTCGGTGCCGAGTGGGCGGCACAAGGTATATTCACCCTGTTCGCCATCCTGTTCTTCTTCATCGGCGCACAGTTCCTGGCCTTTGGCGTTATGGGCGAGTATGTAGGCAGGATCTATAAGGAGGTCAAGCAGCGGCCCCCTTATACCATCAGGAGGATATACCGTTGAAGGCCCTTGTGTTTGCCTACCACAACATGGGCATTATCGGCATCAAGAGACTTAAGGAAGCGGGTTTTGAGATACCGCTCGTGTTCTCCCATGAAGACGACCCGAACGAGAACGTGTGGTTCGGCTCCGTACCGGGGCTCTGCCGGGAGCTTGCCATCCCGTGCGTCTGCCCAAGGGACCCCAACCAGTATGGATGGATCGAGCGGATCAAGGCGGCAAAGCCGGACATCATTTTCAGTTTCTATTATCGGTTTATGCTTAAAAGCGCGATCCTTTCCATCCCGCCGCTGGGCGCCTACAACCTTCACGGTTCATATCTCCCGCAGTATCGCGGCCGGTGCCCGGTAAACTGGGTCATCATCAACGGGGAGCATACCACCGGTGTGACGCTCCACGAAATGGAGGAAAAGCCCGATGCCGGCGCCATCGTGACCCAGAAGACGGTCGAGATCTCCCGGGAGGACACGGCCCTGACTCTCTACAAAAAACTCGAACAGGCTGCTGATGTCATGCTTGCCGAGATCCTCCCGCACATGATTATCGGCGACATTAAAAAGATACCTATGGACCTATCCAAAGGCTCGTACTATGGCGGCAGAAAGCCTGAAGACGGCCGCATCTTCTGGGACAGGCCCGCCGAGGAGATCTATAACCTTATCCGTGCCGTCACCAGGCCCTACCCCGGCGCCTTCGGCTTTATCGGCGATGAGATGGTCACCTTCTGGTGGGCTGAGCCGGCGAACGACATTCAACTGGAGCCGGGCAAGATCGTTTTTCAGGAAGATACTATTTTGATAGGCACCGGTTACGGATGTATAAGGCCGCTTGAGATAGAGGTAAACGGCAGGGTCCTGAAGGACTTGAGCCTTCATACCTATTTAAAAGACCACGAAGGAGAAATCGTACAATGAAGGTACTCATTCTGGGCGTGAACGGATTCATCGGCTCGCACCTGAGCGAACGTATCATGAAAGAAACGGACTGGAACGTCTATGGCATGGATCTGGGCGACAACAAGCTCAGGGCCGTGATCAGCAACGATCGGTTCCACTTCATCGAGGGTGACATCGCGATTAACAAGGAGTGGATCGAGTACCACATCAAAAAGTGCGACGTGGTCCTGCCGCTCGTGGCCATCGCCACACCAAAGACCTACGTGGAGAGGCCCTTGAGCGTGTTCGAGCTGGACTTTGAGGAGAACTTGCGGATCATCCGCCAGTGCGTGAAATACGGCAAGCGGGTGATCTTCCCCTCCACCTCGGAGGTATACGGCATGAGCACAGACGAGGCCTTTGACGAATATTCATCACCGCTCGTGCTGGGTCCCATCCCCATGCAGCGGTGGATCTACTCATGCTCGAAACAGCTTTTAGACAGGGTTATCTGGGCCTACGGCTCCCGGGGTGAGCTTGACTTCACGTTGATAAGGCCCTTCAACTGGATCGGACCACGCCTGGATTCCCTGGAGACGGCTAAAGAGGGTTCCTCCAGGGTCGTCACCCAGTTCATTGCATCCCTTGTGTTCAAAACCGCAATCGCCCTGGTGGACGGCGGCATGCAGAGCAGGTCCTTCACCTATATAGACGACGGGATCGCCGCACTCATGAAGATCCTGCACAACGAAGGCGGCAAGGCGAGCGGCCAGATCTTCAACATCGGCAACCCTGCCAACAACCTCACCATCAAGGACCTGGCCCACAAGCTCCTTGAGATGTTCAAACAGCACCCCAGCCATAAGAAGGACAAGACCTTTTCCGAGATCATCATCAAGCCTTCAGGGGAATTCTATGGAAAGGGATACCAGGACATCCAGACCAGGGTCCCTTCCATTAAGAATGCCATGACCAGGCTCGGCTGGAAACCCGAAGTGAGTCTCGATGAGGCCCTCAAGCGGACGCTTGACAGCTTCCTTGAAGAGATAGAAAGCAGCAATGACTGATCTGGCCCTCAAGGTGGACGTGGACACCTTCCGGGGCATGAAGGAAGGTGTGCCCGCCTTGGCGGCTATTCTAGGCGAATTCAACCTTCAGGCGAGCTTCTTCATCAGCTACGGTCCGGACAGGTCGGGCCTGGCCATGCTGCAGCTCCTCCGGCCCTCATTCTTGAAAAAGATGATCCGCACGAATGCACCCGGACTCTATGGGTGGAAGACCGCGCTCTACGGCACCCTGCTTCCAGCACCCATGATCGGCACTGCCTTTCCGGAAGTGATCAGGGGGCTCATGAAGGCCGGCCACGAGATCGCCTGCCATGCCTGGGACCACCGTATCTGGCAGGATTGGCTCTTTCTTATGAGCCGGTCATCCATTGAGACATGGTTTCAGAAGATGGTCGATGCACACAAAGGGGTTACAGGCTTGCAGCCCAAGGCCTTCGGCGCGCCCAGCTGGATGATGGACCCTCGATCACTGAAGGTCGTTACCGCTTATAATCTTTCATACCTGAGCTGTACCCGTGCCTCAGCGCCGTTTGTCTTTGCGGAGAATTCCATGCTGGAGATCCCTTCGAACCTGCCGTGTATCGAGGAAGTCGGCGTTCAGGACGTGACAGCGTCCATCAAAGAGAAGGCCGGAAGCCCTGTTCCCCAGGTCCTGCCCGTCCATGCCGAGGTGGAGGGCATGGTGTACCAGAGGCAATTCAGAGACATGCTGGAGTCTGCCCTTTCACTGGGATTTACCATACGTCCGTTACAGCATATTGCATCGGATCTTGAAAAGGGTAGGCTCCCAATACGCCCTCTCACCATGGGCCTGATCCCCGGCAGGGCCTTCCGCTGCGCGGTGTAATTCCTATAAGAAATAGACGCTGTAGGAGCGGCTTCATCCGCGACCCTGCACAGGCAGGGATACATCGAATCGTGTCGCGCCTAAAGGCGCTCCTACTCAAGCCATACCCACCGGCCGGCCGCTGTTATGGGTGCGTATGCACTATCCGGTTTACATCCGCCCCGCCTTCCCTACTCCTCCCGCTTGCGCATCTTTGACACGAAGCGCTCCCACCTGCGCGGACCCGGCAGCCGGTAGGGCGTAACCGCCTCGCTTACGAAACGCACATCCTCCACCGAGTAGAAGGCTAAAGGGTTGTGCTGCTTGATGATCTCCACGATATGCTCGATGTTGCTGCGCTCCACAATGGACATGATGACCTTCACCGGACCGGTCACCCCTTCGGCATCAATGATGGTAAGCCCGTATCCTGCGGACCTGAGGAAAGTGATCAGATCATCGGCATCTCTTCTCGTGATGATGCGGATGATCACCTTGCCGATAGAGAGCCTGTTTTCGATGAGAATGCCTACATAATTGCCTGTAGCAAAGCCCGCGGCATAGGCGATCATGCAGAAGGGGTTGCCCAGGTGCTGAAAGATCTGACGGATGGCCATGAGCCAGATCAGAACCTCGAAGAACCCGATGACGGTTGCATAATGTTTCAGGTGCCTGTTGATGAAGATAATGCGGATGGTGTCCAGGCTCACATCCATGATACGGGCAATGAAGATGAGGATGGGAAGTACCACCCAGGTGTACATCGTAGAATCGAAGAATGCAGGCATTGCCATATCCCTCATGCCCCCTTACGACGGCCAAGAAGAAAGCATATACCTGTTATCCTGTACCACCTCTTCATGGGAATGGGAATACCCTGTAGGGTAAAAGTATACGCTCTGTTCAACCAGGACGATAAGAATCAAACTCTATGGTACTGGGCAACAATTACTATCCGGCTAAAGAGCCGGCCATCCGAAGTCAAACTACAAAAAAAATCTTAAAATTATATTGCCTAGTGCTGGGTTTTCATTATTATTAAACTATAGAGGTCATAGTATAGCTCGGTTGTTTAGGTGAAATGAAATACTTGCAGCGGATTTTACCTCCTGGTTTGAGATCGCAAGTATGGCGTTGAAAAATTTCTTGCGTGCTCTTCGGGCCAACTGAGATGAAAGGAGCGCTTTGATGGCGGAGAGTGAATATCATGTAATCGAGCTCGTCGGAACAAGCTCTGAGTCATGGGAGAGGGCGGCGGCGGCCGCAATTGAGACTGCATCGAAACTGTTGAGAGACACACGGATCGCCGAGGTGGTTCAGCTGGACATGAAGACCGATGACAACAACAAGCCTGTATACCGGGCGAGGTTAAGGGTGTCTTTCAGGTATCACCTTATCTTTTCCCTTACACCGAAGTTTCATAAACGTTCGAACCACTGGTAGCCTTGTCGATTTTGGTGTTGGGTATACACTTTTATATATGGGCGGTTTTATCATGGTGACAGTAAAGATGAAAGGAGAGCATTTATGCCAGAGAGCGTCTACAAAGTGATCGAAATCATTGGGACCAGCCCGGTGTCATGGGAGAAGGCGGCTGAAGCGGCAATCAAGACAGCTTCGAAGTCAATAAAGGACCTGCGCATCGCCGAGGTGGTTGAACTGGACCTTCAGATCGAGAACGGCAAGGTGAGCAACTACCGCACGAAATTGAGCATCTCTTTCAAATACCAGGGCAAAGAGTAACCCGGGCCTGCATGTAGGGGGTCATTCCCGGCCGGGCCGCACAAGTGCGGCAGCCCATGCAAGTACGGAGCTCTACAATCGTGTTTCATACATCGCGGACTTCGCTCCTCATACGGTTTTTCTCGCTGAGATTGCAGGACTCATGGTAAGGTAAAGTCATAGCTGAAGGCTTTACCATATTAAGTTTGTGCAATCGGCCATAGCTATCGCAAATTACTTTGGCGAGGAGAAGGTTTCTTAAGTCATATGCCCAGGGGGATAAAGATGCTCAAAAAAATTTTTCTCTCAGCAATGCTGCTGACTTTTACCGTTTCGCTGTCCGCACAGGATTTGAAGCCGATCAAACTCCCGCCGCCGCAGCTCTACGAAGGTAAAACATTGATGCTCTCGTTGAAGGAGAGAAAATCGACACGATCGTTCAGCACGATCAAATTGCCTCTGAATGTGCTTTCAGATCTGCTCTGGGCCGCCTGCGGGATAAACCGTCCCGAAACCGGGCGGCGTACCGCGCCGTCCGCCTCGAACTGGCAGGAGATAGACATCTATGTGGCCACATCCGACGGTCTCTTTCTTTATGATGTGAAGGAGCATGCACTAAACCCCGTCATTCAACAGGACATCCGATCCCTTACCGGCAAACAGTCTTTTGCAGGCGAGGCACCGGTGGACCTGGTCTATGTTGCCGACTTCTCGAGAATGGGCGGTGCGAATGCCGAGGAAAGGAATTTTTACTCCGCAGCCGATACGGGTTTCATCAGCCAGAATGTGTATCTCTATTGTGCCTCCGCCGGATTGGTAACGGTCGTAAGAGGTTCCGTCGAGAGGGACGAACTGGCGTCAGCCATGAAACTGCGCAACAACCAGAAAATCATCCTGGCTCAGACTGTGGGTTATCCGGCGGGATTTATCGCCCGGAAGGGCCCCGGTGTGTTCAACCTCAACAAGGTATCGTATGAACAGCTCAAAGCGTTTCCCTTGTTAACCGAGCCGATTGCAAGAAGAATTGTCGATTATCGGTTCACCTACGGTCACTTTAACAGCATCAATGACCTCATTAAGGTACGGGGCGTAACCTGGAAACTTATCGATAAGATCAAGCCATATCTTGTACTCGAAGGGGATACGACTTTCGACCTTACAAGTTTTAGAAATACAGGGAGCTGAAAATAGCATTCCTGGAGAGGATTGGTGTGCTATGGTTATTGTCCATGTCTTTGTCCGTGTAAAGCAAGAGGCAATCGAGGCATTCAAGGACGCATCGAGGGAAAATGCAAGAAACAGCGTATTGGAGCCCGGCGTTGCGCGATTTGATGTCATGCAACAGAATGATACTCCTGAGAGGTTCCTGCTCGTGGAGGTCTATCGGTCAGAGGTTGCGACATCCCAGCACAAGCAGACTTCCCACTACGGACAATGGAGGGATACGGTGGATTCCATGATGGCAGAGCCGAGGTACAGCATCAGGTATACAAACGTCTTTCCCGAAGATGCTGCTTGGTGATACATGATATCACAAGAAATAATCCATTTTTAAGAGGTCTACTGCCATGCGTTTCGAGTTCGCCACTGCTGAGAGGATCATCTTCGGCCCGGGCAGCATCAATGAGATCATCGATGCCGCCTCTTCCATGGGGAAAAGGTGCCTGGTCGTCACCGGAAAGAAGGGGCTCAGGTGGTCGCAACTGCTCGACAGGCTCAGAAACAGATACGTCACCCCCATTCTCTATTCCGTCCCTAAAGAACCAACGACGCAAACGGTTATGCAGGGGGTTTTGGCTGCACGCGAGAATGCATGCGACTGCGTCATCGCCATAGGAGGCGGCAGTGTCATAGACTCGGGCAAGGCCATAGCAGCACTTCTAACGAATACGGGTGAGCTCTCTGACTACCTTGAGGTCGTGGGCAAGGCCATGCCGCTCACAAGGCCGCCGGCACCGTACATTGCAGTTCCAACGACAGCCGGCACCGGCAGCGAGGTGACGAAAAATGCGGTCATCATCTCCGAAGAGCATGGGGTAAAAGTGAGTTTGCGCTCCGCCTTCTTGCTTCCGCGCCTGGTCATAGTGGACCCTGAACTCACCCATTCACTATCCCCTGAGGTCACTGCAAGCACCGGCCTTGATGCCCTTACACAACTTCTGGAATCCTATGTCTCAAACAGTGCGAACCCCCTGACCGACAGTATCTGCCGGGAAGGTCTTGAGCGGGCATCAAGGTCCCTCAAGGCAGCATATGAGGACGGCAGCAATGCAGCGGCCCGGGAAGACATGGCACTGGCGAGCCTCTTCAGCGGGATTGCCCTGGCCAATGCAAAGCTCGGGGCGGTCCACGGATTTGCAGCGGCAGCAGGAGGCCAGTGCCGGTCACCCCACGGACTCATCTGTGCAAGCCTCCTGCCGCACGTGGTGGAGATGAACGTGCAGGCCCTTAAAAATCGCGCCCCCGACGCTTATGCACTCAAGCGCTTTGATGAGGTGGCACAAATCATCACCGGGATAACATACGCCCGGGCGGGAGATGCGATTGACTGGATCCATGAGCTCTGTTCCCATATGAAGGTACCGACGCTTTCATTCATTGGGATCCGTCAGGAGCACTTCTCGGGAATCGTTGCCAAGGCCCGGCGCGCAAGCAGCATGAAAGGCAACCCCATCGTGCTTACGGATGAGGAGCTTATGGCAATATTGGAAAAGGCGAGTTGAACGGTTATAAGAATTACGTACCGGGAACAGGATTCCAGGTGCCGGGTTAAAGAAGACTATTCCTCGACCCGGAGCCTGAAGCCTTCCTGGTTACTGAAAAAGGACACCTTAACCTGACGGCCTAAAAACAAGAATTCAATAGTCTGAAGAAGCTACTTCTCAGACTCATCGGCAACAAGCTGATCGGCATTCCGGATAAGCCTGGCAAGCGAATCGATTTTCTCCTCCAGTCTGTCGATTGTGACCTGCTGCTTGTATATCACGTCATTGAGTTTCTGAATCGTGTCTTCATGATAGGCCACCATGGTTTCCAGTGCAGTAAATCTCTTATCACTCATACTTCCCCCAATAGTGCCCTCTCATTCTCTTTCTCTGCCGTTTAGTTAACAATATATGCGGCTCGCTCAAGGAATCAACCTTTCGGATAGAAAAAATGTATTGATCTCCGATGATCTCTGTGATGCATTTGGGGGCATTCATCCTTCTCGTCTACTCTAGCAGGAGCGAAGGCCCGCTGAGTATCAATCTTTGTCAGGGGCACCCTTCCCCATATATCCACCCGGCCTTTTCCTGATGCTATGGATAGTATGGGCATGGGCCACCTTCTCACCCGATTCATTGAAAATATCCGCCTCCAGAACGGCGGAATTCCTGCCCCGTGAAAGAATTCTGCCTTCCGCACGCAATAACCCTTTCGCAGCAGGCTTCAGATAGCTTACGTCAAGGTGCTGGGTCATGGCATACTCATCCCGATGAAGCGCCACGGTAAGAGATATCCCGCAGGCGGAATCGGCAAGGGAGGCAATGGCACCGCCATGGGTGTTCCCGTATAGGTTTGTATGCTGATCCTCAGATTTCATTATCATGATACATCCGTGCTGCGTGAACCCTATCACCTGCATCTGTACATGGCGATAGTAGGGAGAGCTGTTGACAAGCTCTCTCACCTTTTCCATGGAATCGGCTCGTCCCTCGGGTGTATCCATATCCTCATTCATCTCTCTCATCAATAAAGTCTCCATTCATACGTAGATAACCATGTGCGTAAACTTGGCAAGCCTTGACGTGCACCAGGTGTACCTTGCATTGAACCATGGTTCGATACCTTAATGGCAGGCATCTTTTGGGGGTCCTAAAAAAAATCAAGAACCCTTTGGGGTAAGCACGATACCGGCATAACGGCTCAAGGAGGAAACGCCATTTATGCAGCAGTCCTTTCAGATGAGAAAGGTCAGACGACTACTACCGAATTTTCACTGTTCCCGTAAGGGCTTTTTACGTATTTGTCTGCGCAGTCGTCATTCTCCCAGGTAGAGCCGTTGAGCAGGTAGCGGTATTGATATTCTCTGCCCTTCTCGAGGTTGATACTCAGATTGAACGAACCGTCCTTTTGGAGTTTCATAGGGTGCGAGTTGGCATCCCAACCATTAAATTCCCCCACAATATAGACAGAGCCTGCCGATCCGGCAATGTCTTTGGGGAGAGTAAAGGTAACCTTGCACACCGATTTGGTTTTCAAATACTGTTTCTTAATACTCATCCTCTCCTCCTTGCTGTCCCTTAGCCTATGCAGATATGGCTTATCATGTATTAATATCCACTTGTCAGGTCAAGTCAATATTTATGACAATCTCATCTTAATCGGATATGAGGTTAAAAAGCCATGTGCATGAATAAAAAACCTACGGGATTTTGATCCCGCGTATCACCATTACGGCAATGCTGCGTTCCTTCAGCCTGTATCGCGGCCCATTAATGCGAGATGTTTTACCAGGACCGGCATAGTCTTTACCGTCAGCAAGAGAAGTATCTACAACCCTGTGCCATGCATGTTCGGCGTCAGGCTTGGGGAGCTCGAACGTCAGAGGCTCCCAGTAGGCATTCATCATGATGTAAACATGCTCTCTCTCGATATCGGATTTAAGTTCAAGGGCGATGCTGTGGGACCGATCATTAAAATCAGGCTTGCCGAGACGAACTCCATGCCAGGTTATGCTCACGTCTCTATCCGTATAGGGCGGTTTGGGGATATGCCTGAGATTGAAAACGGAATTTGAACGGGAAAACCTGATGAGTCCTTGCACGAACCTCAGCAGCCCCTCATGCTCTTTCACCGCATCCCAGTCGAACCAGGATAATTCATTGTCCTGGCAGTATGCATTATTGTTTCCCTGCTGAGTTCTGCCCACCTCATCGCCCATGAGGAGCATGGGTGTTCCCTGGGATACGAACAAGAGGGTAAGAAAATTTTTTATCTGCCTGATTCTGAGCCCATGAATAAGTCTGTTATTGGTCGGGCCTTCAATACCACAGTTCCAGCTTATGTTGTAATCATTGCCGTCGCGGTTTTGCTCCCTGTTCCTCTCATTATGCTTGTGGTTATAGGATACCAGATCATTGAGGGTAAAACCGTCGTGGCAGGTGATGAAATTGATGCTGCGGTTCGATTCGCGCTCAGGCTGAGGATAGATATCCGGGCTCCCCAAAACCCGGTTCGAAAGCCGGTAGACCATGGAATCTTCACCCTTGAGGAAACGCCTTATATCATCCCTGAACTGGCCGTTCCATTCTGCAAAACGCTCACCGATAAAAGAGCCCACCTGGTAGAGTCCGGCAGCATCCCAGGCCTCGGCGATGACTTTGGTGCCTGCCAGCACCGGGTCCGATTCGATGGACCACAGGATAGGAGGCCTTTCTAAAGGTTCTCCAAATTCACCCCGTGCCATGACCGAGGCAAGGTCGAACCGGAAACCATCCACATGCATATATTCCACCCAATAACGCAGGCTCTCGGTGATCATCCTGCGGACGATGGAATGGTTGGTATTTACCGTATTTCCGCAGCCGCTGTAATTCTCATACCGCCGGTGTTCGATGTTGTAAATGTAGTAGGTCGTGTTTTCCAACCCGCGCAGAGAAAACGTCGGCCCCTCATGGCCCGCCTCGGCAGTGTGGTTGAAAACCACATCCATGATCACCTCGATCCCTGCCCTGTGAAGCTCCTTTACCATGTCCCTGAATTCATTGATGGGGCTTAAGGGCCCGCCTTTTGAGCAGTAACCGCAATGAGGCGCAAAGAAAGCCATGGGGCTGTAGCCCCAATAGTTGCTCAAACCGGGCGGGGCGTCCTGCTCGTCGAACTGCTGGACAGGCATGAGTTCCACGGCTGTGATGCCGAGCTCCTTGAGGTAGAGAATCTTTTCGACAAGACCTGCATAGGTCCCCCTCTTCTCCCGGCTGACGCCCGAATTCGGATGGCGTGTGAAACCGCCTACGTGAAGCTCATATATTACACTGGTTTTGTAGTCGGTCCTTAAGGGCTCGTCACCCTGCCAGTCATAATCCTCAGGGTCCACCACTATGGATTTTGCAGCATGGGAGCAGTTGTCACCAGGCCTGCACCCGGCTACCCTGTCATAGTTTTTTCCGATGGCGACCGCCTGTGTATATGGGTCCAGCAGAACCTTCTGTCCGTCATAGTAATGCCCTCTGGCAGGGTCAAAAGGCCCGAAGACCCTATAGCCATAGATCTGCCCCGCACCGATACCCGGCACGAAGCAGTGCCAGTAGTAGAAGGTCCTATTAACCTTGGAGTCAAGCCTGATCAGTCGCACATGCCGTGCATCATCAATGTCGTCAAATAACAAGAGCTCTACTGCATAGCAACTCTTTGAGAATAGGGAGAAGTTGACGCCATCCGGATATACGGTTGCCCCGAGAGGATGACACCTGCCGGGGTGCACATTACCCTTAAGCACAATTGCATTCCTTTTGTCGTTTCATTATGGAATAAGGCATATAACCATTTTTCATGCTTTGGCCTGAGAGTCAAGAGACACCATGCCTCGGCATCTTCACATACAGTACCCCTTGATTGATTTTGAACCATGGTTATTCCAATTAATACCTATTATTCCATAATCATATCAATTAATTCTTAACTACAGCTATTGACATCAGAGGGATGATCTATTACTTCTTGTTAGCACTCAATATGAATGAGTGCTAATATCACCCAGGCTATCATTTTAACAAAGGAGAGGATATGATGAAGATACGACCTTTACATGACCGTGTTATTGTCAAGAGGATCGAAGAAGACCTGAAGACCAAGGGCGGCATAATCATCCCTGATACGGCAAAAGAGAAGCCCCAGATGGGCGAAGTCATCGCCGCAGGTTCCGGCAAGAAGACCGAGGACGGCAAGCTCCTGCCACTCGATGTAAAGAAAGGTGATAGGGTGCTCTTCTCCAAGTATGCAGGCAACGATATCAAGATCGATGGTGAAGAGCTGCTGATCATGAAAGAAGAAGATATCCTCGGAATCATAACCAAGTAAGGAGGCAAACACATGCCCGCAAAGAAGATCATATATGGCGAAGAAGCACGAGCCAAGGTTTTAAATGGCGTGAACAAGCTGGCCACGCCGTAAAGGCGACCCTTGGCCCCAAAGGCAGGAATGCAATACTGGACAAAATGTTCGGCGCACCGAACGTCACCAAGGACGGCGTCACCGTGGCCAAGGAGATCGAGCTCAAGGACAAATTCGAAAATATGGGTGCCCAGATGGTCAGGGAGGTCGCATCCAAGACATCGGATGTTGCAGGCGACGGCACCACTACGGCTACCGTTCTTGCCCAGGCCATCTACACCGAGGGCCTTAAATATCTGGCCGCCGGCATGAGCGCCATGGACCTCAAGCGCGGTATCGACAAGGCCACTGCCGCTATTGTTGAAGAGCTTAAGAATATGAGCAAGAGCGTAGAGGACAAGAAAGAGATTGAGCAGGTAGGCTCCATCTCCGCCAATGGCGATACCGAGGTGGGTTTGATCATCGCCGATGCCATGGATAAGGTGGGCAAGGAAGGCGTCATTACGGTGGAAGAGGCCAAGGGCATGGAAACCACCCTCGAATTGGTGGAAGGCATGCAGTTCGACAGGGGCTACCTCTCACCCTACTTCGTTACCGATGCCGAACGCATGGAGGCTGTCCTGGAAGATCCCTACATCCTCATCTTCGACAAGAAGATCAGCAACATGCGGGACATCATCCCCGTCCTCGAGACCATTGCAAAGGAAGGCCGCGCCCTGCTTATCATCGCAGAGGATATCGAGGGCGAGGCATTGGCAACTCTCGTGGTGAACAAGCTCAGGGGCACGCTCAAGTGTGCCTCGGTCAAGGCCCCGGGCTTCGGCGACAGGCGCAAGGCCATGCTGGAAGACATTGCCGTTTTAACAGGCGGTCAGCTGGTATCCGAAGACCTTGGCCGCAAGCTCGAGAGCGTTACCGTCGTCGACCTCGGCAAGGCGAAAAAGATCGTGATCGACAAAGACAATACCACCATCGTCGAGGGGGCGGGCAACAGCAAGGATATCCAGGGCAGGATCAGCCAGATCAAGGCCCAGATCGAAGAGACATCCTCGGATTATGACAGGGAGAAGCTCCAGGAGAGGCTTGCCAAGCTGGCCGGCGGTGTTGCGGTCATCAAGGTCGGCGCCTTCACCGAGCCGGAGATGAAGGAGAAGAAGGCACGCGTGGAGGATGCCCTCCATGCCACACGCGCCGCCGTTGAGGAAGGTTTCCTTCCGGGAGGCGGTGTCGCACTGCTGCGCTGCATCGACAAGCTCAATTCTTTGGACCTTCCGGGCGATCAGAAATCCGGTGTCAAGATCGTCCAGAAATCGCTGGAAGAGCCGCTTCGTCAGATTGCCGAAAACGCCGGCATGGAAGGCGGCATCGTGGTAGAGAAGGTAAAGGCCTTGAAGGGCAGCCAGGGCTTTAATGCGGCGAGTGATGAGTATGAGGACTTGCTGAAGGCCGGCATCATCGACCCCACCAAAGTCACCCGGTTCGCACTGCAGAATGCGGCATCGGTGGCCGGTCTCCTGCTTACCACCGAGGTCATGGTGGCCGACATCCCCGAGGATAAGAAGCCCTTGCCTGGTGGAGGCGGCGGCATGCCCCACGGCATGGATGACATGATGTAAAATCAGAACCCGGAAGCGGGGGCGGACCTGGTTCCGTTCCCGCTTCTTTTCATAATACCAGTTAAGATTTTTCTAAAAATAGTTCGATCTGTTCCATGACATATACTGGCTGCTTCGCATCTTTGTTTGAAAATGCGAGATAAGGAATCACTGCGTAGTGAATATAACAGCCATCTTGGACAATGCAAGGGGGAATAGGGTTCCAATACGATGACCGCCTTTTTATGGTATGAACAGTGAAGTGTGCCAGGCTATTATTTTATTGTCACGGCAAAAAATACAACTGGCATGGAGGCTCCTATGAAAACCAAGCGATCAGGCAAGGATATAAAACACTGGGAAACCCGCCCCGAGAAATCATGGGGGCGATTCCTTTTCAACCAGCCATATGAAGAGGGTTTGACACGGCTGAAAGAGGAAGTCCTTAAAAAAACCGCATTCGATCCAACAGTACTCTGGCAATGGGGAACCATGCAGGCCCTCGCAGTTATCGAGATCCTGAAGGCCGTTGAGCACGCGTTCGGCAGAGAGGGCCAGCAAGTCGTCCAAAAAAGCCTCTACCGGGTCGGCTATGACATCGGCAGACAGATCACTAAGGGTACTATCATCCCTTCCGACATGAGCGATGCGGAGTGGATCAGCTTCTATGCCACCATCATCAACCGGATCGCGTACGCCTCACTGGAATCACCGGAGATCCTTAACGACAATAAGGTAATCTTCCATATCGATTGGTGTCCCCACCAGGACCACTACGCCGCCTTCGACTGCAGGGTGCAGCGGTATTTCGTACAGGGGATGATCGATGCAGCCCAAGATTTCGCCCGCGAGCAGGGACGGGATGTGGTCTGGGATGTGGCCTTCAAGACCACCATCCCCTCGGGCGGCAAGACCTGTCTTTTTGAGATCTTCCGCGGAGACCCCGATGCCTCCAGGACATGGGCCGAGTACACCCGGATTCTTGAGGAGAGTGCCCTTCAAAAGGGAGGGCAGAAGCCTGATATTGAGTAAGACCTTTTGCTTGAAGATTGTGGACCTTTGACTTTTGCAACGCTGTACACTGCATCAACTCGGGCGACGAATGGACAACTACTTGTGAGGAAAGGATAGGAGAATGTCATACAGATTCGAGACCATCAAAACGGGCATATCCTTCGGAACGGCACTGGCGCCTAATCCTTCCTCGCCTTGGCGGCCTCGGGGAAGTATTCTTTAAAACACTCGGGACAGAGACCATGGCTGAACACGGCATCCGAGTGCTCCTCCAGGTAGCTCTCTATCTGGTTCCAGTATCCCTTGTCGTCCCTGATCTTCTTGCAGGCGGCGCAGATGGGGATGAGCCCGCTTAATGTCTTGATCTGGTTCAGGGCTTCTGTTAATTCCACGTTGAGGCGCTCTTTCTCCTCTTCCATCAGCTTGAGCACCGTAATGTCCTGCAATGTCTCAACGACGCCTAAGAGCTCGCCATCCTTGTCATAGATGGGCGAAGCATCGAAGATGAGATAACGTTTTTTACCGCCCACGTTCGGGTACCAGCCTTCGGCGTGCAATCCATGGGGGATAAGCACTGAAGGTCCGTGGACTGAGTAAAGCTCGTCCATCCTTTTAAGGTCGTTATCAATGATGAGATCGGACAGGGTTGAACGCTGATTATCGTAAAAGGCCTTCCAGTGGTTGGGCGTCCCGAGAACATCGGCAGCCCTGATACCGGTGAGCTCCTCGCAAGCCCTGTTCCAATGGATTACGCAGTGTCGGGAGTCTATGGCGAAGATGCCCACCGCGCAATTCTGCACCATATTTTCATAGATCTCGATCTGGGTAACGGCATCTACATCCCTTAAGGGACCGGGCTCACCTTCATGCATCGTAGAGGCTGCATCCTTCAAGAGGCCATCAAATAATTTCGGGTCATCTCTCATTGCTTACCCATACTCGTAATAATGTTTAGGACATGGGGTTTCAAGCCCCTGTATCGGTAAAACTAGCGTAATACAATGGGTATTAAAGTCAAGGCAGACTTTATTGATGGGTGATATTCAACAGGCTGCAGCGAAGATATCACATGCCTTTTTCTCATACCAGGCGGGCTTGAAGATCCCTTCCAGAAATCCGTTGTGCCCGCCAAAGTCGTTCATGAAGAGTTTGGTGGATGGCCCCAGGACAAGACGAGAGAAATCATCGGAGGGAATAACCGGATCGTCGCGAGAGGTTATGATGGTGGCGGGAATGCTCAAAGATTTGATCGCTTCACCTGTTACGGCATAGCCCTTGAAATAGTCCTCGGTGTCTGAAAATGTACTGTATTTCTTAAGGAGGGCATCCGTAACCGCACGAATGTTCCCCAGATCCATGATTCCCCTGAAGTCATAGAGATGCGGATAGAGCCCCTGTTTAACGGCAAGCGACCTCCGCCATTTTTTCAGGAAGTACCACCTTAAAAGAAAACTGCGGTCTATGGCATCGGTGGCCCGGCTGGGATTGAGCACCGGGCTGACGGCTACGAGGTGGCGAAGGGTTTCAATCCTTTGATCGTTGCACCTTCTTCCGATTCTGAGGGCAAAATTGCCGCCGAGTGAGAAGCCTATGAGGAACGTACACGATCCCCCGGGGAGGCGGGAGGCGGTCTTAACCGCATTGAAGACCTCATCCAGCAGGATCGCATAGAACACCCCCTCGTTGAGGTGATGGGTATCCCCATGGTCTCTGAAGTTAAGGCGGAATATATTGTAGCCCTTCTCATAAAAATATCTGCCCGAATGCAGGATATAAGTCGATTCCGCGCTGCCTTCCCAGCCATGCAGCATGATTACCAGGCCAAGGGGCTCCTTTGTGCGTTGGGGTGAAAAAAACCCCTGGAGCCGTATACCGCCGCCCGCATCGATGAGCATCTCGCGGGCGGCCTCTCTCATCGGGTTTCTCCCCACGGCACGGATTTTCGCAGATGCGAGTATGGTCTGGGTATAGGCACTACGCAAGAATCGCGGGGGTATAAATCCGTGCTCGGTAGACATGCCTTCTCCTTGCCCGCAGGAACATAAAACGCCTTCGATAGTGAGGCCTCAATCCAACGACAAAAGGGCCTTGCCGCAAAGCCTTTACGAGACCATCAGATTAAGGGGCTCGATATAGGCCGGGTCTTCATTATCGATGGTCTCCACAATGTGCCTGTGGAGGCGCCACTTGTGTTCCTTGAAGATGGTGCGGCCTTTTGTGAATGTCCGTGCAAAGGCAAGGGCCTCTTTCATGAGTTCCTCTTCACCATCACAGGACTTGAGGACCATGCGGCACTCCTCAAGCTCCTTGCCTGATGCCCTCTTACCCGAGTATACGAGTTCTTCGAGCTTGTAATAGGGCATGGCCTTTTTCATCATGGCGAGCATGCCGGGCAGGAAGGGGATGTTGATGTCCACCTCGGGGAAGCAGAAATACCCTCTGTCCGACCTCATGAACCTGAAGTCACAGGTACAGACCAGGATGGCCCCGTCACCGAAGGCATGCCCGTTAATGGCGGCTATCACCGGTATGGGAATAGTCAGGATACGTTTGAAGAGCCTGTTGAGCTCATACATGAAGTCCTTGATGGCCTGAGTCTCGTTGCGGGAAACGTTGCCCATCATCCAATCAAGGTCAATGCCTAATGACCAGTTCTTCTTGTCGCTGGATGAGAGCACGATCGCCTTGATCTCCTGATCCGCCTCGATCTCGTCAAGGGCCTTGAGCAGACCGGAAGTGAATGATGGATTATGCCTGTTCTCTGTAGTATTCATGATCAGGATGGCCACGGTCCCATCCTTTTTCCATTCCACAACGGCCATTATATCCTCCTGTAGATGTGTTATCAATTCACGTATTCATACCATAGATGCCCTGAATGTGAAAAGTGTTACCCTTTTAAGCTCTGCTGAGGGGGGGTGTCATAAGTAAGTACCTGAAAACTGTCATAAGTGACTTCCGGAAAGGTTACAAAACGGGAAAATGAGAAAAAAAAAGGCCGAAAATTAAATCAAGTTTGATTAACTATTTTCGTGGCGAATATTCCTCTGGTATCACGGGATGTCGTTTGTATGGTTTACAGGTATTCCCGACAATAACTAAAGCTTCAAGTGTCCCTCCCATTGCATTCTGACTTTCATAATTTCCAGCATAATAACCGGCACAGGTAATTGTATGACCTGCATTTATATTAGTGACATCTCCATTAAAAATAAAACTGATATTTGTGGCATCCAGGGGGGCATTTCTATTCGGCGTGAGCATGGAAATTTCAGACCAATGTCCGGATAACCCGAAATCTGGAGGAAGTTCTTCAACTCGATAGATTTTCCCACTTATCTTAAAGAGTTTTCCGAGTGATGAGTAAGGATTTTTCGTCAAAATAGCGGCAGTTATATCTTCTGCATGTTGCCAGACTGTATCAGGTTTCTGGCTAGTGAGTTTCATGGCAGCGACAACTAAATTTCCATTTGATAATGTCATTTTATCTTTAATATTAAAGGTTTTCTGGGTGGGCTCAGAAATACTATTATTATCATCAATAATTTTTCGAGAAGATTGATCACAACCCCAAAACAGTAAAAACAAGAAAGGTACTATAATAATAAGGATAGATTTATTGAGCATGGATACCTCCTCTCACACCTTAATATATAATAACCTTCATTCTGACTTTCGGAAAGGGGAAGTAGGCTCATGAACCGTAATCCCACTCTGCACCCAGCGACTATTGCCTGCTCATATCTTCAAGATAAATCTCGATCCTCTCTTTCCCCTTGCCGATGTTGTTGCGCTTGAGCCTGATCCGCCCAACCTCACCGGTTCGCCTGAGATGAGTGCCGCCGCAGGAGACCTTTGCAAAACCCTCAATCTCCCAGTACCGCTGCTCCTCTCCGCGATCGCTGTATGCACTCCTGATGGGCAGGTCTGCATCGATGATCTTCCCGGCTCTCTTCAGGAGCATCGGGAATGCATCCGAGATCCTGCCCTCCCAGAGGAAATCGAGCCTCGCCTTATCCTCTGAAATGTTCGCCCCGATCTTCATGGGCCTGCCAAAGAGTTGATAAACAAGCTCAAGAACGATCTCTGCTGCAAAGTGGAGCCGCATGAGACAATAGCGCCTTGTCCAATCTATCCTGATAAGCACGTCATCACCTTCTTTGAGGTCATGGGGGCCTTTCAGGGTGTAATAAATCTCAATGCCCTTCTTCTCAGCCCCGAGGACCTTCACCTCGCCGATGGTCCCTGCATCGGATTCCTGCCCACCCGAGGCAGCATAGAAAATGGTCCGGTTAAGGGTAATCGTGTCGCCTTCAACACTTGTGACAACAGCTTGCAATTCGACCAGGTAAGGATCTTCCCAGAATATCTTGTCAACAGGCATGATAGCTCAATAATGACAAGCCGCTATCAAAAATGTCAAGTGAAGTCATGGAAATCAGAAAATCAACAGGTTGATGTTACGAGTTCAGACACTATTCGATAGGTACCTTTTTCTTAATCACTGATCACTGCTAAGCTGTTGACTTGTCTTTTTCTTTATAGGCCGGAAGCAGTATCGTGAAGATGGCACCCTTGCCGGGTTCGGTACGCAACCGGATGCTGCCGTCGAATTGTTTTACAATTGAGTATACTGAGGTGAGCCCGAGGCCGCTCCCCTTACTGTCGGCCTTTGTGGTGAAATAGGGCTCGAAGATATGGGAGGCCGTCTCCTCATCCATGCCCATCCCCGTGTCATTCATGATCAATTGTACATACTCCCCGGATTTCAGTTCCACATACCTGCCCGTTGACTGATTATCAATGCGCACATGGGCTGTGGCAATGGTAAATGTGCCGCCCTTGGGCATTGCGTCACTGGCATTGAGCGAGAGGTTCATGACAACCTGCTCGAGCTGGCTCCTGTCACCCAGTACAAGGCATTTCTTCTTATCGAGGATGAGCTTGAGATTGATCTTGGACCCTATCACGGGCACCAGGAGCTCCCGCATACCCTCAATCACCTCGTTGAGATCGACAGCCGTAGGCTTGGTCGGCTGCTTTTTACTGAAGGAGAGGAGCTGTCTGATGAGTGATGATGCCGAGTTCTTGACATCCCTGATCTTTCCGATGTTCTTGGTCACGGCCTCGGCATTGCCGATCTTCAACAATACGAGTTCGGAAAAACCTTCGATTGCCGCCAGATAATTATTGAAATCATGGGCGATGCTGCCTGCAAGCCGGCCCACTGCCTCCATCTTCTGGGCGCGAAGGAGTTCACCTTCAAGGTACTTGTACTCGGTAATATCGCGGCCCAACCCCAGGATGCATTCCTGGTCTCCCAGGGTGATTGTCACGGCCGACCAGAGGACGGTCCGAAGCCTTCCGGCCTTTGTCCTGAACTTGACCTCTTCGTTTCTTACACGGCCCTGCTCTTTCAGCTTCCCGATAACCCTTTTACGGTCTTCAGGTCTTTCCCAGATCTCGATCTCCAGTGAGGTATGCCCGACCACTTCATCCCGGCTGTAACCGGACCAATAGAGATACCCCTCGTTCACATCAATGTAGATTCCTTTATCCAATGTAGTTATGGACACCCAGTCCGGGCTTGCATGAAAGACCTTGGTAAACTTCTCCTCGCTTATCTTAAGCTCTTCCTGTGTCCGTTTATGCACAGAGATATCAACAACAAACCCTTCAAGAAAAAGAAGCCCTTCTCCAAGCGTGAACACACCGATGCCCTGCTCCCATACCCACTTCAGCTCTGATTTTTCAGTTATAACACGATATACAAGTTGGAAATGATCCCTTTCTTCCAGGGCATTCTGGATCTGGGCCCACACCGTTTCACGGTCTTCGGGGTGGATGATCTGTCCGTATGAAACCCTTCGGTTACCGATGAGCTCGTCCTGGGTGTACCCCGTAAGCTTATAGCAACCCTGGCTCACGGATTCCATGGTCCTTTCGGCATCGTTCCTGCAACGATAAACTATTCCGGGCAGGTTGCTGATAAGGGTGAAAAGCTCCCTTCTATGTTCCAACAGCTCTTTTTCTGCCTTTACCCGTGCAGTCTGGTCCGAGTAGACCTCGACAAGCTCTCCTGAAGGCAGCTTGTAGACAAAGCTCTCCCTCCACCCGGATATCCGCCCGTCACGATAGAAGTAAACCGGCAGATATTCGCCCGTGCCCGTCCTCCACACCCGCTGCAAGGCATCATAGAGCCCTGACTCCCGGGATCCGGGGAAGGTCTGATGCAAGGTCGTGCCGATAACCTCGTCCTTGCTGATGCCGTCAATCTGTTCCGCAGCCTTGTTGAATTCAAGATATTCGAAGTCTTCGCCGCCATGAAGCGCCCTGAAGATCGCCACACCGTTGAGCGTATTCTCCACTATGGCACGGTAACGCGATTCAGCTAGGTGAAACGCATCCTCTTTCTTTTTTCTCTCCGTAATGTCGATGGCCATGGACAGGAGATGAGAAGCGCCTTGATATTCGATGACCTCCATATATACCAGACAATCATGGACTTTGCCCAAGGCATCCCCAAACTTAAGTTCACGGTTTCTCAGAGGGCCCTTCTCCCGGATCTCTTTGAGTATTTCAGCTCTTTGGACCTTGTTCGACCAGAAACGGTTCTCTGAGAGAGGTTTACCGATCACCTCATCTCTGCTGTAGCCGGCAAGCTTGAGAAAGGCTTCGTTCACATCCACGACAATGCCCTCTTTGATGGTTGAAATGACCGCAGGGATTGGGTTCATGGAGAAACACAGGGAGAAGAGATCGGTTGTATCCATACCTCGTTCCTCATCGCGGGGCTGACACTCAGTCCGGTAAAGCATCCTTGTGCACAGGAAGGTTCGGTCTGTATCTGATTCTGCAATACCCGGTCTAAGGGCTCATCTTTAATTCATAACCGGATATGCATATCAGTCAATAGAGATAGAAAGCTTTTTGTCGGATATGAAGCTCCGCGCACCAAACTTAAGCGGAATCATTTCATTGAAGATTGAAGATGGAGCCTTCGATGAAGCGGAGCGAACCTAAGACATTTGACCCCTGCCTGCGGGGCTCAAAGCATCAGATGGTTGCAGTATGCCTCTGAATAGTATCTATCTCTATTTCACTGGTAACACGGCACCTGCCATCTTGTTTTGACTTGTAGAGGGCCTTGTCCGCCCTCTGGACAATACTTTCCAATGATTCTCCCGCCCTGTATTGGGCTACGCCGAAAGACAGATGTACCGGTCCGATGAATTGGTCGCTATCTTTGAATCTCCAATTCAAGCTCCTGAAATAGGTACAAATCTTCTCTGCCAGTATCATGGCGCCATTCAATGGGGTATCGGGAAGCAGGATCACAAATTCTTCACCACCATATCTGGCAACAATATCTTTCCCCTTCACGCTCTCCCTGAGCACCTTAGCAGTAATCCTGAGTATCTTGTCGCCAATAAGATGCCCATAGGTATCATTGATATTCTTGAAATGATCGATGTCGGCAAAGATCAGGCATAAATCGCTTCCGGCATCATCAGCCTGTTTGGCCTCCTCGGGGAAGACTGCGGAGAGATATCTCAGGTTCTTGATGCCGGTCAAGAGGTCGGTAGTGGCTTGTTCCCTTATCTGCTCAAGATTCCTGCTCAGTTTTTCCACTTCGTCGGTTGTTGCCTGCAGGCGGTCTTTAAGCTGCTCTCCAGACAGAACAATGGCCTTGGTTTCGGAAAGAATACCTTCGACCACCCTGGATACTGCATCGACATCGAGATCTTCCTTGAGGTCTTGAGCGTATTTTTCGATCACTGCTCCAAAGCTTTTAGCCCGGCCCCCGGCTTCGAAGATGTGTACCAGGATCTTATCAAGGATCTTCATGAGCTCTTTGCGTATCTTTTCAACAATCAACTTCTGGTCTATGGCAATATACTTTTCATAGAGGCTGATGTTCAGCTCCGGGCTAATACACTGGGCTCTCGCCAGGGCATCATCGATGACAACCCTCAGCTTCTCATTCTTGCCTGAGACATACTCATACCAGACAGAATAATTCGCCGGGTCAAAAGGTATCTGAAACCGGCCCATGTGCGATAATGCCAATCGTAGGTATTCGCTTGATTGTTCCATGGTATCCGCATAATGCATTTTTCTGCCCTCCGATGAGAAAACCATAAAATATCTGATATCTATCGGTAAATGAATCGCTCATCTTGAGTGAATTGAGATAAGGTAAAAATGCCTAATCTTAATTTGTGTGGCTGGGACGGATGGATTCGAACCACCATCAAAGAGATCCAGAATCTCGGGTCCTGCCAGTTAGACGACATCCCATCATGTATGATAATCAAGACCATCTAAAGATATAGACAATATGAGACATATATCAAGACTATTATCAGGCAATAGTTTGTAAGAACAAATCCTTATCTCTTTATTAAATGTATCCCAGGCGCATCATTCCTGGCGACTCCACAACGGACATATCTGTGAGGATCCGGGCTCATAGTTTCTGCACACCCCAGGCCTCGTCTCATAGATGCTGCAGGCATAGCCGCCCTTTTCCCAAGTGAGGAAAGGGCATCCCGTCAGGGGCCTCCCATCACGGGCCGAGACGAGGTGGTCTCCGGCCCAGAATGCCTGCTCATTCTCGATGATGTGGAGGATGTCGGACCTGCCCTGGCTTATCCATCGGTCCATATCTTCCTTTGTGACATAGGCGATCATGTCGGCAAGGCAGCACGTACCGCATCTCCGGCAGGTAATGGTTTCAGGACCGTTCACTTTCAAGGTATATCGTACCATTGCTCCATGTGCAAGCAGGACGTGAAAGAACTAGTTTTAGGTTTTAAGTTTGAAGTTTTAAGTCGTAAATGTGTGACATTTCGCTTTTTCTTTTTCATAAAACCTAACACTTCAAACTTTAAACTTATCTTAGACCGATCCGCGGATCAGTTTACACTTTACATGTTCCCTCCTTTCCTTTATAGAATGAATGGTTATTCATTTCTTAAGGCGAATAGCATGCGCCGGTTCCGTATTAGGCGCTAAATCTAGTCACTAAGGGGGATTCTCATGAAGGATGTAGTCATTGTTTCCGCATGCAGGACAGCTATCGGCACCTTTGGCGGGACACTGAAGGACCTGGGCGGCTGGAATATCGGCAAGGTCGCCATGAAGGGGGCCATAGACAGGGCGGGGATTGACCCTGCATTGATTGATGATGTTCGTTTCGGGTGCTGCATGGAGCCGGTGGACACATTGAACGTCACGCGTGTTGCCGCATTGCTGGCTGGCATACCCGAGACCACGACCGCCGTAACCATCAACCGGGTGTGCATCTCCGGCATGGAGGCGGTACTCAGCGGCATGGCCATGATCCAGGCAGGCATGGCCGACATCATCCTGGCGGGCGGGGTGGAGCATATGTCCGGGACACCCTTTGTATCCCTTGATGCCCGGTGGGGATGCAGGCTGAATGACAAGGTCTTTGTCGATGCCATGACCAGAGGTCTGCACTGCGGGTCCCATGTCCAGCCGCTGGGCGACGACAGCCCCGCAAAAGGACTCCCCCTCTTCGAGATATATAAGGGCAAACCCTACATCATGGGTCTGACAGCCGAATTCCTGGCCGATCTTTATAAAATCACCCGGCAAGACATGGACGAGGTGGCACTCAAGAGTCACAACGGCGCCGAGCGGGCCACAAAAGAAGGCGACTTCAAGGACGAGATCGTGCCGATCGAGCTCCCCCAGAAGCGAGGCAAGCCGCCCATCATCTTTGACAAGGATGAGCACTTCAGACCGGGCCTGACCATGGACGATCTGGCCAAGCTTCCTGCGGCCTTCTTGCCCAAGGGAGGCAGGGTCACGGCGGGAAATGCATCCGGACTCAATGACGGGGCATCGGCCATGATCATCATGTCTGCAGACAAGGCCAAAGAGCTCGGAGCGAAACCCCTGGCGCGGATCGTTACCTCCTCACGGGGCGGATGCCATCCTTCGGTCATGGGCATCAGTCCGGTGCCGGCAGTGAGAAACCTGTTGAAGAACAACCCCAAGTTCACGGTGGACAGTTTCGATCTCATCGAGGTCAACGAGGCCTTTGCATCCCAGTACATCGCCTGCGAGAAAGACCTCAAGCTCAACAGGGACAAGGTAAACGTGAACGGTTCCGGCATTGGCCTTGGCCACCCCGTGGGCAGCACCGGCGCACGTGTCATCCTCACCCTCATGTATGCCTTGAGAAAACGCGGCAAGACCCTGGGAATGGCAACGCTGTGCGGCGGCGGCGGAGTGTCCATGGCCACGGTTATCGAGATACTCTAATATTTTTGAATGAACAAAAATGAACCCCCTCTCCCCGGCCCTCTCCCCCTGTAAAAAGGGGGGAGAGGGTGTGGGTGAGGGGGCCTTCTGCCTATTAAGAACTACTATGTACTGCTAGCTCTCAATACCTTCCCGGGCATCGACACCTTTGGCATAGTAATGTTTGATCTCTTGCATCTCGGTCACCAGGTCCGCGGCTTCGATCATCCGCTCAGTGGCGCCCCTGCCGGTGAGCACGAGTTCCATGCCCTCAGGCTTGTCCTTCATGACATCGAGGACATCGTCTTCGGTGATGAGCTTGAACAGGCATGCAGTGACTATCTCGTCTGCGATGAGGATGACGCACGCATGGGTCTGCATGAGCTCGTGCATGCGTGCAAGGGCGGAACGGGCTCTTTTGATATCCTTCGGATCAGGGGTATCACCGAAATTGCAGAAAGTCGGGTGGCCGAATTGCTCGATGCTGACAAGCCCTCCGGTCATCTTCGCGCCGTCAAGCTCGCCGTAGTGCCGGCCCTTCATGAACTGGACCATACAGGTCTTCAGGCCACGTCCGGCTGCGCGCAGCGCCAGACCAAGGGCAGCGCTCGTCTTGCCCTTGCCGTCTCCTGTGTAGATATGGACGTAGCCTTTTCCGATGGTCTTCATGTCTCTTCAAGTTTATGATTTTGTAGGAGCGGCTTTAAGCCGCGACTTTTTTTCATACATTGTCGCGCCTGAAGGCGCTCCTACATGTTTCTCCGATACTTCCCGCCCACCTCATACAGCGCGTGGGAGATCTGGCCGAGGCTGGCTACGCGAACCGTGTCCATGAGCACCGCAAAGATGTTTCCACCGTTCATCGCAGTCTCCTTGAGCATCTTCAGGGCGGCATCTGAGTGCTTGGCGTGCCTTTTCTGAAACTTCCGGCAGTTATCGAGCTGGGCCTGCTTCTCTTCGTACGATGACCGCGTGAGCGCGATACAGCCGCCTGCACTCTGGTACCCGGTACTCCCGGCATTTGGATTCTCAAAGGTATTGACGCCGATGATGGGCAGCTTGCCCGAATGCTTGAGATGCTCGTAGTAGAGGGACTCGTCCTGGATCTTGGAGCGCTGGTACTGGGTCTCCATGGCACCGAGCACGCCCTTGCGGTCGCTGATGCGCTCGAACTCCTTGAGAACCGCTCCTTCCACGGCATCCGTGAGCCAGTCGATAAAGAACGAGCCCTGGAGCTGGTTCTCGTTCATGGAAGGGCCGAACTCCCGGTTGATGATCATCTGGATGGCCATGGCACGACGTACCGACTCCTCGGTGGGGGTAGTGATGGCCTCGTCATAGGCGTTGGTGTGCAGCGAGTTGCAGTTATCACCCAGTGCGGTTAATGCCTGCAGGGTTGTGCGTATGTCATTGAACTGGATCTCCATGCTGTGGAGCGACCTTCCTGATGTCTGGATGTGGTACTTCAGGCGCTGGGACGATTCGTCGGCACCGTAGAGATTCCTCATGGCAACCGCCCAGATCCTGCGCGCCACCCTCCCGAGCACGCTGTACTCAGGGTCCATGCCGCTCGAGAAGAAGAACGAGAAGTTCTTGGCAAAGTCGTTTATGTTCATACCGCGGGACAGGTAGTACTCCACATAGGTGAACCCGTTTGCCAGGGTGAAGGCGAGCTGGCTGATGGGGTTGGCCCCTGCCTCTGCAATGTGGTAGCCGCTGATGCTCACCGAATAGAAGTTCTCCACGCCCTTAACGATAAAATATTCCTGGATGTCTCCCATCATCTTGAGCGCGAACTCGGTGGAGAAGATGCAGGTGTTCTGGCCCTGATCCTCTTTCAGGATGTCTGCCTGGACGGTGCCCCGCACCGTCTTGAGCACACGATCTTTGAGGGCATCGAGTTCATCGGGTTTAGGCGACCTGCCCTTTTCTTTCTTGAATGCCTCAACTTGCTGGTCAATGGCCGTGTTGAAGAACATGGCGGTCATGATGGGCGCCGGGCCGTTGATGGTCATGGACACGCTCGTGGAGGGCGAGCAGAGGTCGAAGCCAGCATAGAGCTTCTTCATATCGTCCAATGTGCAGATGCTCACCCCGCTCTCGCCGATCTTGCCGAAGATGTCGGGCTTCTCGTGGGGGTCCTCGCCGTAGAGCGTCACGCTGTCAAAGGCTGTGCTCAGGCGTTTGGCCTCGTCGTGACGGCATAGGTAATGGAACCGCTTGTTGGTCCGTTCGGGCCCGCCCTCTCCCGCAAACTGTCTCTTGGGGTCTTCCCAGTCCCGTTTGAAGGGGAACACGCCCGAGGTGTAGGGGAAGAAGCCGGGCAGATTCTCTTTCCGGAGCCACCTAAAGAGGTCGCCCTTGTCTGTGAAGGTGGGCAGGGCGATCTTCGGGATCTCGAGTCCTGCGAGAGATTCCTTGGTGAGTGACACCTGGATCTTCTTGTCGCGCACCGTATATGAGTAGGACTTGGACCGGTAACGAGAGTACTGTTTCTCCCAGCCGGCGATCAGCTCCAGTTCGTCCTTGTTGATACCCTTTTTAAAATCGGAATGCTTCTTGCGCAGGGTGGTTTCGGTCTGCTTGTCCATGGACTCGCCCAGCAGATCCTCGATGGCAAAGACCTTCCTCAGTCTCGCGCCCACGTCTTCCGTCCGGGTATGGTAGCCCCGGAGGGTCTTGGCGATCTCGCCCAGGTAATGCTGCCTGCCTGAAGGAACGATGCCCTCGCGCGCCTGTTCCTGATCCGCCTTGGACTCGGGGAGCACCTGCCAATCGATGAACCCCTTATCCGCAAGGGAATCCACGATATGGGCAAAGGCCTTGTCCATCCCTATGTCAGAGTATCTGCTGGCCACCGTTCCGAAGACGGGCAGCTCTTCTAAGTCCTTGTCGAACAGCTCATGGTTGCGCGCATACTGCTTCCTGACATGCTTGAGTGCATCCAGGGCCTTTTCCTGCTCGAACTTGTTGATCACCACCATATCGGCGAAGTCGAGCATGTCGATCTTCTCCAGCTGCGTCGGCGCTCCGAACTCCGCGGTCATGACATAGACGCGGTAGTCGCTCACCCTGGTGATGGCGGTGTCGCCCTGGCCGATACCGCTGGTCTCCACGATGATAAGGTCATAGCCCGCAGCCTTCACGATGTCCAGCGCGTCATGGATGGCATCCGAAAGCTCATCCTTGGATGCCCTGGTGGCCATGGAGCGCATATAGACCCTCTCGTCATCGATCTGGTTCATGCGTATCCTGTCGCCCAGCAGTGCACCGCCGCTGCGTGAACGGGTCGGGTCCACCGAGATGACGGCAATGGTTTTATCAGGGTAATGATAGAGCGCCCTGCGAAGGAGCTCGTCGATAATCGAGCTCTTGCCCGAGCCCCCGGTACCCGTGATGCCCACAATGGGGCTCTTCGATTCCATACCTTTAAGAAAGGCGCGCATGGGCTCAAAGCCTTTATCCTTGAAAAATCGGGCCCGCTCCGCAGCGCTGATGAGTCTGCCCACGAGCACCGGGCCCTTGGACCGGATGGCCTTCATGTCGAGGGCCACCTCGGGAATCTTCACTTCAGCAGCGATAGCCATCATATGCGAGATCATGCCCTTGAGGCCCATGGCCTTGCCGTCATCGGGCGAGTAGATCTTGGAGACCCCGTATGCCTCGAGCTCCCTGATCTCATCAGGCACAATGACCCCCCCGCCCCCCCCGAAGACCTTCACGTATTCGCATCCTTGCTCCCTAAGCAGATCGATGAGGTATTTGAAAAACTCCATATGGCCGCCCTGGTACGAACTCACGGCAACCCCGTGGGCCCCTTCCTGTACGGCGGCATCCACGATCTGTGAAACACTCCTATTGTGCCCCAGGTGAACTACCTCTGCGCCGCTGTCCTGCAGGATCCTTCGCATAATATTGATAGACGCGTCGTGCCCGTCAAAGAGCGACGTTGCGGTGATGAACCGCAGAGGCTCCCTCGATGTATCCTTTTTCTTCATGTGTCGACTCCCCGGGGTCTACAACTCTTGAGCATACAATAATACAATGTCTGTCCGGACGAAATAGATAGCAGAAAATGAAGAAAAATGCCAATGCCCTTAAGAATAGTATCATAGGGACAGTCCTTGTGCCTGCCCGGCATTCCTGTAGGGTGGGTGGAGCGGTTGGGTGGCACGGGCAAAGCCCGTAGATTGATTTTAGGTTAAATTTTATTATGCTCTACCCATTGGGTAACCAGCGCTTTTCGTACACATTATTACAATTATTGTCACTTTCCTGGCTTCTAAAACTTATAACATATTGATATTACAAAGTCATATTTTCTGGCACAGAGATTGTTAGTTGTTTGGCGATGGTCCAACTACCCAAAATTCACCGGACAGAACTTTGTCAACCTCGATTTATCCATGGTTGCTGGGCCAGATTGAGGCAGGAACTCAATTTGTGCAATCCTTCCAGAAGATGGATGGCACCCTCATTGCTCAAGAGGCATATCGCTCAGAGCAAAAAACCTTGCCGTGCCCCTGGCAGCTTGATTTTATCACCCTCAGGACCAATGACGAGATTGCACGTGCACCCATGTCTGATAATCTATTGCCAAGTAAAGAATGAATCAGGGGAAAATATCAGCAACCATGATATGAGGGCTTTCAAAGTACTGAATAGGTAAGATCTTCAACAGAGATCAACAGAGAAGGAGATACACTTCCTAATGTGGTTTGCAGCATAATCGATACTTAAACCATATAAATTGGTTTATGGGGTGACTCTTATTAAGTGAAGAGATTCTGGGTATTGGTGAAAGAGGGCATAGAATGATAACAGTGAGGTATTCAGCAAATTGTGGTTCATCATACCAGGTTTTCAAAGATAGCGAGCTTATCGGACATGTCCGTATTAAAAGAAGCATGACAAGTGATAAATATCTAGCAGTGATTCAGGGGGAAGGAGAGGAGGATTGCAGCGCAAAGGAATTTGATACCCCTTATGATGCTATGTATTGGTTAGAGAAGCGTAGAGAGAAAGGTAAAGGGAGTTAATATATAATAAAATGGCAGAGACTGTTAAAAACCTCAAAATTCAAATTTATAGATTTTTAACTGATTGATTTTCATACAAATAAACATGCCCATATCTTGTGATTCGGACATTTTCAACAGTCTTGCACGTCATCTATCCTTCTAACGACTAAGTAATTAACTTGTCATAAGTCCGCATCGAGAAAGCCTGCCATAAATCTTTTTAACATCTCTCGTGTAGTTTTTACTCCCCCCACTATACTTGTAAAGAGCCTCATCAAAAGTTCGTGATGATTGTAGGCAATCACGTAAGATCTCCGAACCTATATCATAGTTGTTCTTTAAGTAGAAAAGTTCATGCAGTGTGATTCCCCTCTTTTTCAACTTGTCCTGGTGAACCTGAGGGTTTACCTGCATTGCACCGATACAGCCTGATGAATTCTTAGCATCAGCCCTAAATTCTGATTCAAGATTAGCTATGCTGATCACCTTCAGGCGATCTACATGCCATTTACTTGAATATCTATCAATGTACCTTGCATGGATGGCAGCTATTTCGGGATCAAGGTGTGGCCGCAGGTAAATAATCAAATCCGCGGTTGTAGATGCTTTCACGTAGGGTTCACAATAAACTCCACGAGTAGGGATAATAAACAATATTGCCAAAGCAAGGATCAGGCAAATTTTTTTCATCTTTTGTCTCCTTGGATTAGTTCTTGGCCTCAGTTGCGATTAGGCTGAATTATCATGAACAATACTTAATTATCACACGCTATGACTTTTAAAGCAACAATAGAAATGATTATATATTTTTATATATATTATTCAATGGGTTATAAGAGATCAAGAAGCTGAACTGCCGGCCTCTTCAGCTTCAAGGTATAGATTCTTACGATTTATAGTACGATTTATAGATGGTCTCGAAGAGTCTGAGAACCAATGATCTCCGGATGAGATATATGTAAATGGTTACATCATGTCAGAGTGCCGATCATGGCACGCAACTTATCAAAAACAACCTCTCCCCAGAGTAATGATCACGTGCCATGCACTCCGTATATCAAAAATTGAATATCTCTTGATGAAATATCCGGTTGTACTCCTGATGTGTTTATCCGTTCAGCTCCTCAAGCCCCTCGCGGATGTTGTCCCGGATGAGGTTCAGGACCTCCATGTTGTTCAGAGGGACATCACCGAGCCCTTCACGGAGCTCTCTGGTGTCGAGGATATAGGTATTACCGTCCCTGCGATGGGTATAGATGATGTCAATATCAGGGTTTCCGAGGATGAGCATGGTTATGACCCCTGCAATATCGCCCAGGGGCTGCCGGTCGATGTGGGAGTATTTGAACTCGGCATGGACAACCGTACCCTTGCCGACCTCCGACTGAAGGGAGAATCTGCCTTGTGCCGTGTTGGCCGCCTGCTTGAGCATGGGCAGGCCCAGGCCGATGCGCCTGACCTTCTTGGTGGTGTAAAAGGGGTCCAGTGCCTTCTCCATGGTCTGAGCGTCCATGCCTTGGCCGTTGTCCTTTATCTCCAGGGAAAAGATATCGCGTTCGAGGTCCTCTGCAATGGTAATCTCGATGAGACTCGCTTGGGCCCGGGATGAGTTTTCCGCGATATCGAGCACGTGCAGGGCTAGTTCCAGCATGAACTACTCCAGGACATATCTGCCCATCTGTTTGGAGAGCGCCAGCTTTATCTCGGGGAAGGCAGGGCTCTCAAGAAACATGCGTGTGGATGCCTTACCGATATCGGTCACATAATGGGCATCGGAAGAGGTGATGAACCGGTACCCCTTCAGCTCAGGGTAACGCTGCCGGGCGTTAGTAATCCCCAGGCCGGCCGAGACCTCCAGGGCATCGAAGGGGACATCTGGGGGGACAAAGCCGAGCTGGCCGATGATGCCGAAGGCGGTTCTGTCGATGTGGGAAGCTATTGCGAGGCCCCCCAGGGAGTGTATCAGATCCACTGCCGCATTTAAGGAGATCCCCGTGGCCCCGATCAGGAGGTGCTCGTTGAAGCCCTCCACCTCGCCTGCTTCATTGACAATGGCCTGGATGCCGAAGGCATCCTCATCATTCTTGCCTGTGAGATGCGCATACACGGTCTCCTGCAGAGATAAAAGCTCGTGCACATACTCGAAGAGCGCAACGATATGTACCTCCTCACGGGTGGACAGCTCCATGCCGGGTATGACGACCAGGTCCGTACCGAGGGCCGCCTTGAGCACATACTGCACATTTTCCGATGCGTTATGGTCGCAGATAGCGATGATATCAAGCCCCTGCGCAATGCACTCCCTTACAACGGATGCGGGGTACATATCGAGCTCTGCGCAGGGTGAAAGGCAGGTGTGCATGTGGAGGTTGCAGCGATATACCCTTCCCATTGCCCGGAAATTTAAGCCTTCATCCTTGTGAAGGGTGCAGGAGCTGATAAAGCCTGCCCACCACCTCGAACTCGTTCATGTCGGCCACGAGGATGGGGATACCCTCCTTGGCGGCTTTCTCGATGGTCTCTTTCTCAGGGGTTGCACCATGGACGATGATGATGGCCGCATGTTCTTTCAGGGCCGCAACGGCCACGATATTCTGATGCACCTGCCGGGTCACCCAGATATTACCGGCATTGCTGTTGGCCATGACGTCGCTCAAGAGGTCGCCTGCATATCCTCCGGAGACCTCCCGTGAAAGGTTCTCCCAGCAGCACTTACACTTCAATGAGAGCCGTTCGGAAATGGTTTCAAGTGTAATCACGTTATCATTCCTCGCTCAAGTTCTTTTCCATTCAACATGATGATGCTCTTTACACTGGTGCCCTTGCCCGGTTCCGAGGTTAGGTCTAAATCATCCGAACATTTCTTGATGTTCGAAAGCCCCATACCCGCCCCAAAACCCATCTCACGGATGGCATCGTCCGCAGTGGAGTAGCCTTCCTGCAGTGCCAGCTCGATGTCTTCGATACCGGGGCCCACATCGATAGCCTCGATAATGATGGAGTCGGGCAGGACATAGTAGCTGACAGTCCCGTGCTGTGCGTAGGAGATGATGTTCACCTCGGCCTCGAAGGCGATGATGGCCACCCTTCTGATTACATCCTCGGCGATGCCCATGGATTTCAGGCCCTTCTTGATCTGGCTCGATACGATACCGGCATCGACAAAGTCCCGTCCATGGACCTCGTAGCTGCCCTCAAGATAGTTCTCATAATCATTCATGGGCACTTTTCATGTCCTCGATGAATATCTCTCTGACGCACCCGGTCAGGCCGGCACGGTATAACAGGCCGCAGGACTCGAACATGATGAAGGTAGTCCACAAGACCGGGATTCCGAGTTCGCGGGCGATCTCAACAAACTTGTCGGTCAGGGGTTTGCCCCTGCATATCACGATAGCCGCAATGTCAAGGGCATAGGCGGTCCTTATGGCCTGAAGGTTTGACAGCCCCGTGATAAGGAGACAGCCGGAACGCGCAAAGGCGAGCACATCGCTCATAAGGTCCGCACCGAATGCGGTGCGGATCTCGATGCCGAGTTTATCTTCACCAACGATCACTTGGGCTTCCAAAAGATCTCTAACATCTGCAAGTGTCACAATAGTACCTATCGCCTCCTCAAGGATGAAATTGATATCAGTGTCCTCTTATGATGATTATGCCTTCAGGCAGTTATTCAGGTCCAGTCCTTCGAGCTGGGGCAATGCTTTTATCTTCTTGGCCTCTGTGACGCCGTTTACGTTTGTGATGACCAGGCGGCCATACCCCTTGCCCAAGGCATTTACGAAGTCGTAGACGGCACCCACGACCGTAAGCCTTCCCTCATCGATGAGTGCTTTGTATCGTATCATGGCCGTGGATACCTGGTGCTCCACATTCTTTTTGATGTTCTTCATCAGTTCTTCATCGAAGCTCTCACAAACAGGAACGGTGAGACACGCCTTCAAGTTGTCAAGCTCACATTTGACGGCATCGTTCTCTTTCTCATAACCCTTCATGAAGGCCTTGATGGCGCCGCAATCCGTATGGCCCATAATGAGCAGGACCGGCGTGTGAAGATGCAGGATTCCATAATCCACTGAACCCTGGGCCGAGGTCATCTGGTTGCCGATGGTCTCGATGGTGAAGACCTTGTTGATGGGGTCCGGCTCGATGACAATAGGCTGGACCCGCGAGTCGCAACAGGCGACAAGGGTTATCTTCGGATGCTGGGCCGCCATGTGCGGCTTGAAATATGCTTCACCATGGGAGGCAACGAAAGTACCGTTGTTTTCAATGATGTCTCTGATAATCTCGTTGACCACGGACCCCCCTTGGTAGTGCACTATAGTATAACGTGTATGGAGGAAAACAGCTCAATTGTAAAGGGTGAAGTCTTTTGGATTATCCTTGAGCCTTAAGAAAAAGCGCTTATATACCGGTACACGGTCCAGAAATGGGCAAGAGTTCCGAGCATCACGAAGATGTGGAATATCTCATGGAAGCCGAAGAAATGCGGGATGAGATTCGGTCTCTTCAGGGCATAGATGAGGCCGCCCGTCGTGTAAAGCACCCCTCCTGCAAAGAGCCAGAAGAGCGCACCCGGCTGCAGGGTATGAACCAGCGGCACAACCCCCACAATGGCGATCCAGCCCATGAAGATGTATATGAGGGCTGTAAGCCACCTGGGGGCATGGATCCAGAAGATCTTGAACACGATGCCCATGAGCGCCACAGCCCAGACAGTACCGAAGAGGCTCCACCCCCACGCCCCCCGGAGCGGCACAAGGCAGAAGGGTGTATAGGTGGATGCGATAAGCACGAAGATCATCATGTGATCAATCTTTCTTAAGCGTGTAGTCCCCTCGGGGGAAAGAGGCAGCCAGTGGTAGAGCGTGCTTGCGGTATAGAGCAGGATCATGCCGATGCCGAATATGCAATAGGTAGTGAGGTGCCAGGGCTTCAGCGGGCTCGATGCCTTGATGATGAGAGCCACAAGCCCTGCTACGGCAAGCAAGGCCCCTATGAAATGTGTGAAGCCGCTCACCGGATCACGCAAACTCCGAATCAACCGCGCGATGCCCCTGACTCTCTTCATGGATGCCGCCCTTTCTTACCTATCAATCAAAAGATGATTGAATATCTATCAATTACCATAGAGATAGGTTTTTTGTATGTGAAATAAATTTAAAGGAAATGTCTCTGTTCTGTAAAACCTTTTCCAGGAATCATTTGATAAAAATGATCGGATTAAGAGTAGACCTTGCACGCACATAACTCTATTATTATAAGGATACATCTCATTTGAAAGAAGGATGCCATGGAACCGATACCTGCAAAGCTTGTGGATAAAATTTGGCAGGAGATTGCGCTTTATAGTTCGGAGCGTGCAACCGAGAAAATGTTGGAATTCGGGAAAGTGCAGCCGGATCTTCTTTCTTTCATTCTGGAATTCACTGAGGATCTTGATGAGCAGGCAGGAGAACTGGGCGTCTATATACTCTTTGTCGTGTATCACATCTTTCTGAAAGGATACGGCAAGAAGATCAAGAGGGTTACCCCGGAAGAGATTGTTGCGTGTTATGAAAATAACGAGAGACTCATGGAAAGCCTGGAGACGGCCCATGTGAGGTTTTTTGAAAGGGTAGCCGAGGTACAACTCTCTCCCCAGCCTTATGTGATCAAGTATGTTGTTGATACGTTATTTGAGGTCCCTGATGACGAAGATGATGACTCGAACACACCTCTGAGTGAAGAAGATATGGGATATCTCTTCATGTTGCTCAAAACCGTAATTGATGTGTTGAACCAAAAGACGAATGATTAGGCCTGGTCACTAGTCACTGCATTTTTCAACCTAAATTCCCTGGGTGTCATCCCGGTGTGTTTTTTGAATGTGGTGTTGAACGTGGACTTCTCTAAATAAATATAGTTTTACACCATTTAAGTTAACTGGATCAATTAAAGCTAGGTACCAATCTCAATAATAACACATAACAAAGAGTATATAATGGACTCATTGCTCATAGAAATCTTCACACAAACCTTTCAGTATAGGCAAAGTGTTGGTTATGGCACGGAATCTTCAGTTTGTATCAACCAGAGATTGCCTCAAGAAATACTCAATATGAACTCACCCTAGATCGTGGACTGTAAATAAATACTGTATTATGGAAATATATTTCCATTATTTTCTAAAGTCACCCCGAGCTTCAACCTGATCTATCCATCCTGTATAATATAATCTATTGTTATTACTTGATTATGTATGTGTGGCATTTTAATTGCTTGATTTAAAAAAACATCATTTGTGGATAAACAACGGAGGATAAAATGAAAAAGTCGTTTTTGATTATTATTTTGGTTCTAGCAGTATTTGTATACACAACATCTGTGGCTAGGGCTAGCAGTGTGACAATTAATGGTACGGTATACACTGCTCCAGATCCAACCAAAACTACATCTTATGATAATGGTTTAATAGCGCCATCAGATCAATCATGGGACAGTGGCGTAAACCAAGTCAACATTGTAGACTGGCTACTGAATTCTAAAAATGGCGGCAACTACAACTACACACTAGTAAATACTGGAACCTGGCTCTCCAACGGAGCGTCATGTAAAATTCTTGCAGAAATCGCTGGCAATGCAGGTACCAATACTTTCGGCTATTATATCCCTAACGGAACGAAGCATCCCCCCACTTATGAGCTTTTTACCGGTCCCGATAATAGTAGTACAGCAGCAAAGTCTTTCACCCTCAACTCACCACAAACTTTTGGGTTTTACCTCGGCGCAGCGAGCGGAAACTTTTATACAGATAGCTCGCTTAATTTCAATAACAATACGCAAGCAGTTATCTTCCAGATCGGGAGTACCAACCAATATATCATTGGCTTCGAAGACCTGCCCTATGCTACTAGCGACAAGGACTTTCAGGACATGATTGTGTCGGCTACCATCAATAACAACGCCCCCGTCCCCGAACCCACAACCATGCTTCTTTTAGGGTCAGGTTTACTTGGCCTTGCAGGCTTCAGAAAGAAGATAAGGATAAGTAAATAACGTTACAGTTTTAAGATTGTAAAGAGCAGGGTCAATCTCAGGCCCTGCTCTTTTATTTCATGCTAAGTAAACTCAAGAGTGCATATTCTGCGATTTCTTCTCGGTTTTGAGAAGGCTGAAAACTGAACATCTTGTTTGAGGGTGTCGAAAAACCCAAAGGATGAAAAGTGACAAAAAAACGACCTCGTAGAATGCCCTACGATGGGGAATCTTTGAGCGGGCTTGTGTTTTGATGTTCCAAATTTGATGGTTATTGAGCTTACCGGAGTTTTTCGACAGTCTCAAGACAAGATCTACAAGCTATTTCCTTTTCTCCAGCGGCACGTATCCAAACTCCTTGGGCAGGGAGCTCACATATGCCGGCCGTATGAGCTTGGATTGGATGATCTGCTCGATCCGGTGAGCCGACCACCCCGCTACGCGGGACATGGCAAAGATCGGGGTAAACAGGTCAATGGGGATGTGGAGCATCTTATAGATGAACCCTGAGTAGAAGTCCACGTTCGGTGCCACGACCCGGCCCTTGCGCTCGAAGATAAGCTCACTTGCTACTTCGGCCACGAGCTTCATGAGTTCCAGCTCGCTCTGGAGCTCCTTCTTCTGGGCTGAAAGCTCCTCTGCCTTTTCCAGGAGGATCTCGGCCCTCGGGTCAGAGACGGTATAGACTGCATGGCCTATGCCGTAGATCTTGCCCGTACGGTCATGGGCCTTGCCGTCGAGGATCTTGACCAGGTACTTCTTCACCTGGTTGCGATCATCCCATCTCTTTACATGTTTCTTGATGTCCTTCATCATCATCATGACCGCTTCGTTTGCGCCTCCGTGAAGATGCCCGCTCAGGGAGGCAATGCCCGAGCAGATAGCCATATAGGTGTTGGCCCCACTGCTGGATACGGTGCGCACCGTGAAGGTGGAGTTGTTTCCGCCGCCGTGCTCGGCATGCAGCATGAGGGACAGATCGAAGAGCATTGCCTCCTCCCGGTTCGGCCTTGATCCCTTAAGCATATAGAGAAAATTCTCGGCCATGGAGAGGTCCGGGTCCGGGGGTATGATCCTCAGGCTGCCGCCCTGGCGGTAGCGGGACACCTTGTAGTTGTATGCAACGACCGTGGGTGTCTTGGCAATGAGGTTGATGCATGTCATGATCACATCACTCAGTTCTATGGAGACCGGGTTCGGGTCGCACCTGCTCAAGTGGGATATGACCGAGTGCAGGGCGAACATCTGGTTCTCGTTCTCCGCTTCCTGCGTGATGATGCTCCGCTCGACCTTGTTGAGGGACCTTGTTCTTGCCAGGAGATTGGTGAAATTTGCAAGATCCTCGACACCCGGGAGTACTCCGGTGAGCAGGAGGTAGGCCACCTCTTCGAAGCCGAACCTGCCCTCGGTCTGGATCTTCCTGGCAAGGTTGATGGCGTCATACCCGCAATAGAAGAGCCTCCCGGGTGCAGGCTGGACAATGGTCTCCTGGCCGTTTTGACTCTGTATGCTCTTGAAGCCGAATACGATCCCCTTGGAGGTGATGCCCACCACGACGCCTGTGCCGTCCGCATTGCGTAGGCCCAACTTGATGTCCTTTGCCTTCACAAGTTCCGGAGAGACCTCGTCGTGGTATTGTGCAAGTGCATGGATCTTCTTTATGAAGTCTTCCATTCCCTTCTCACCTCTGTTCTGTCTGTATGTCCTTTTCCTAGTTAAATTCCTCTGCTGAACACCTTTCTTAAGAATATTCTTAAATACCACGGAAAGAGGTATTGGGGCAATGGACTTGCTGTCTGACGACCCCCCTCACCGAAGTTTCTCTTCCGCTAGGGTTCATGGGGAGAAGAAGATCAAAGAAAGAATACGTTGTAGGAGCGGCTTAAGCCGCGACATCCGGTGGAGGGTCGGGGTAAAGGGGTGGCCTGGGCGAAGCCGCAGGCTTGCCCAGGAGAGAACAGTCTCATATCATTGTTGGAATCAGAAAATGGTCGAATTCAGAATTGCCCCCTCACCCTGTCCCTCTCCCGCCAGGGGAGAGGGGACTTGGTAGATCCGAACCGGGTACATAGGTAACAACGATAAGGCATAGCGAGGAAGAGCGCTCTGCCATGGAAGGAGACGGCCCCGGTAAAGGAACGATTCAAGATGGTGTGAAAGAAGGATGAACATTCGTTCTTGTTCAAATACAAAATCAGGGGTTGAAAACGCTACCGAGAAGCCGTCTTGTTCCGGAGCCGCTGCATGCGGTGTTCCAGCGACCGGCGCTCTGCCTCGTCCAGGTGCCGGGATTCTTCGAGGACCCTGTGCACGATCTTAAGGGCCTGCTCGTATTTGCGGGCATGATGCTCATAGAATTTGGCAAGTTCTTCCACGGCAAACACATCGAGCGGGTCTAAGCCGATCATTTCCTTCCAGAGCTCGGCGGCATCATCCCACTGATTCGTCTTCTTGTATATCAGCGACAGCGACCGCCGCGCGCCCTTGGCAACCTCCGCCAGGTGCGATCCTGTCAACGGTGCGAGCATGCGCATGGCTGCCGCGAGATCGCCACGCTCGTGGTGCAGCCTGGCTGCCGACAGGAGATCACCATGGTGGGCATGCGCTATCCCGCTGCCTCCTTCCACCAGGTCTGTCAGGTACTTAAGCAGTGATGCCATGGAGACGATATCGAGCCGGTTGTGCCGGAACACGTCTTCCAGCAGCCTCCCGTCGCGCCTCCGAAGCCAGTCGAAGTAACGCCGGGGGATCTCGTAACCCGGCACATCGCCCTCTCGTCTCACCCCGAGCACGTTTGCCTCAATGGTTACGAGCCGTGCATTCTCCAGACGGCTGCCGAACATCCTCCTGCTCGGATGGAGCAGGTCTATATGCGGCATACCTGATAACACATCCTCAGACCGGTTGAGGATAAACCGGGCCGAAAGGATGTTCAGGTCATAGGCCCTTCCGTTGAATGTCACGAGGAACCTTTTGGCGGATGCAAGATCAGTTAAGCATGTAAGCATGGCTTTCTCTTCGGAGAAATCCCGGGCAAAGAGCTGGCAGGTGATGAATGACCCTTCCTCGAACCACCCGAGCCCGATGAGGAAGGGGAAGGTACCCGTGCCGCCTGCAAGGCCCGTGGTCTCGGTGTCGAGGAACAGGCCGTCTTCTATGGACAGACCCGCAAGCGCCCGGGAACCCGCAAGGATAGCGGCCAAGTGCATGCCGGAGCAGGCAAAGTCGCGAACCCGTGTGTGCCCGTGAAAATCATCAGCCTTCAAGGTGCTGCGGGAGATGAAAAACCTGCCGTGCTCTGTGGCCGCCTCCTCCCCTGTCACCACGTGCTCGATTGGTACCGATCGGCCTTGTACCTGTGGCACATGAGGCGAACCCAGGCGCTCCTTACGGTTCATGACCTCTTCGATTCTTTTGCGGAGTTCGCTGAGCCTTTCCTGTTTCGGATCAGCCTGGACGGGCTTTACCGGCTCCCCGGTGAGACGGCCCAGTCGGTCCTTGATGCTCATGGCTTGTCCATCAGATTAAGGATGAGCAGGGCGGCGTTCTTGGCCGAAGGCCCCACCTCCAACGACGGCCCTACGCACATGGGGCACCCATGCTCGCACGGGCACGAAGAGATGATCGACCGGGCAGCCTGTATCATTTCGTCGTGCCTCTCGAACAGGTTTTCCGAGAAGCCGATGCCCCCGGGGTAGGCGTCGAAGATGAAGACCGTGGGGTCATAGGCGTTCTCCATGACATTTGTGGGCTGATCCGGGCTTGCGGTGATAACGCGACGGTCTTTACCGTAGCGCACGAACCACTCGCCGCTCTTGTCGCCGATGCACCGGTCGATGTCGCGGATGTCCGACATCACGAGCATGGCAGAGATGTGGTGAAGGCAGTAGGCGAGCCCCGCAAGCCCGTCGATGATCTCTTCCCGGGTAAGCCGGAGGAGGTCCAGCAGGTCCCAGGGAATAGTGAACCAGTAGCTTGTCGTGTGCATGTCCTTCTGCGGCAGGTTCACGTCGCCGTAGCCCACATTCTCGCTTGTGTAGAACTTGATCTTCTTGTATCCCACCACCTTGCGCGACACCTGGACTTCGCCGTGCTCGACGATGATGCTCCCTTTCATTTTCTTGTTGAAGTCGTCGATGACACGGACATTGGTATAGGTCATGGCGTCGGTGTAGTAATCAACATCCACCTTCTTCACGTATGCCTTCTTGCGCTCCAGATCGAGCTTGTCCACATGGTACTGCTGGGATTCCACCATGTAGACGGCCCCGTCGTGGACCGTGGTGAAGGCGCTGTCCCAGTCCACCTCGGCAATCACCTTGTGCCCCCCGGTCTCGGTAGTGTCCACGACCACCACGTTCTCGGGATTCACCGTCCTCAGGCTCACCTCGTCTGCCGGGTAGCTCTCGGCGGCCCAGTGCCAGCGCTGATCCACCCGATGGAGCACGCCCTTCTCTTCCAGGTAGGCGAGCATCTCCATGAGGTCTTCTTTGCCGAAGCGCTCACCCTCCTCGAATGGCAGCTCGAAGGCGGCGCTCTTGATGTGGTGCAGCAGGATCAGGAGGTTGTCGGGGTTCACGCGGCAGTGCTCGGGCGAGCGGGTGAAAAAGTATTCCGGGTTCTCCACGATGAACTGGTCCATGGGATTGCTCTTGGCAATGAGGACGGCAAGGCTGTGGCCAGCCCTGCGGCCGGCCCTGCCCGCCTGCTGCCAGGTGCTGGCGATGGAGCCCGGGTAGCCCGCCATGATGCAGGCCTCCAGGTCGCCGATGTCGATGCCCAGTTCCAGGGCGTTCGTGCTCACCACGCCCATGACGCTGCGGTCCCTCAGGCCCTTTTCGATATCACGCCTGAGGTGAGGCAGGTAGCCTCCCCGATAGCCGGTCACATAGTGGTCATCGCCGGGGATCTTTCCCCTGAAGGTATCCTTGAGGTACTTGGTGAGCACCTCCACGTTGAGCCTGCTCGTGGTGAAGACAATGGTCTGGATCTTGTTTCCGATGAGATCGCCTGCCATCTTTCTCGCAGGGGTCAGGGCCGACTGGCGGATGCCGAGCTCGCGGTTGACGATGGGAGGGTTGTAAAGGATGAAGGTCTTGGCCGCCCTCGGCGCCCCGCTCTCATCGATGAGCTCCACCTCACGCTCCAGGAGGTTCTCTGCGTGCTCCTTGGGGTTGGCAACCGTAGCGGTACAGCAGATAAATACCGGGTCGGTGCCATAGAAGCGGCAGACCCTCTTCAGACGCCTGAACACATTGGTGAGGTGGCTACCGAACACCCCTCGGTAGACGTGCAGCTCGTCCACCACCACGTATCTCAGGTTGGCAAAGAGCTTCTGCCACTTGGTGTGGTGGGGCAGGATGCCGGTGTGGAGCATGTCGGGGTTGGTGACCACTACGTGGCCCTGCTTGCGGATGGCCTGACGCGCGTCATCCGGCGTGTCTCCGTCATAGGTGAAGGTTTTGATGTCGGCCTTGAGCTCGCCGATGAGGCCATGCACCTCGTTCATCTGGTCCTGGGCCAGGGCCTTGGTGGGAAAGAGATAGACTGCCCTGGTCTCGGGTTCTTCCAGGATCTTCTGGAGCACCGGGATGTTGTAGCACAGAGTCTTGCCGCTCGCCGTTGGTGTCACGAGGACCACGTCCCTGCCGTTACGTACAAGGTCGATGGCATGGGCCTGATGGCTGTAGAGCTGGGAAATGCCGCGCTTGGCGAGTATTGACCAAAGGCCGGGGTTCACCCATTCGGGATACGGCTTAAAACTGCCCTTGGATGCAGGGATGTGCGTGATGGAGGTTGCATTCTCTCTGAATCGCCGATCGTTTTCAAGGCGTGCCAGCCATTCTGTGAGGCTTAAGTCTGCCATGTCCCTGCCTGATGAGTGTGTGATGCACCCGAAAGTTTTTCTGACTATAGAAACGGGGGTGTCATGTGTCAACCCGGATTTGGAAGACGAATACATTCCCCCTTCCGAGGGGGGCGGGCTACCTTGTTCGAGCTTGAGGGGTGTTTTGTGGCTTATACCATTTTTATCACCTGAGATTTGGTCTGACAATCCAACTGTCGTGCCGTGATACTCTCCATGAAATATTTGATGGCGACCTACCAGAGATCAGCTTAAGAAATATTCATTATGGGCTGAGCGGAGGTGATGGCACGTAAGCTACAGTTTCAAAAACCCTGGGTATCTGTTCGGTCTCTAGGGCTTCGGGATGGTCTTCCAGGTCAGATTCGCACACTTCGGCCTTTCATGCTGTCGAGTAAAATGAGTAAAAATTATGTATAATGGTGCTTCATATTCGTATTTTAGTACAGATATGTATCGTCCACCTTTGTGACTATGAAACCTGATTTCTTAAGTTTGACTTCCATAACCCAGCTCCTACCTCTCATGCCATCAGCAAGTAACTTTATTTCCATCATTAGTATTTTGCTAGGATTTCTTATAGTTTTCAAAGTCACATTCAGGTATCCTGCAACATGGTTAAGGCCTCGATGAATATTAGAATCAAGTGTTGCGATAAAAACGGTTTTACCTGGATTGACCGAGGATGCATCTTTCAGGCTTTGTGTGGCTGAGATATTCCCGAATGATTTTGGATTCATTACTGTGATGATAATGTTTACATCCCTAGCTACACGACTTGATTTGTTTGCAAGTACAATAGGTATCGACCAAGTGCCAGTTTTAGCTATCTTTAGTATACTTGAATCGAATATTGGTCCTAAGTCTGGAGAATCACTTCCAGCAAACATACGCTTAAGTATATCAAATGGCATTATGTTAAATTCAGCACCTACACGTATATAAAATTTACTGTCATCAAGACATTGTACTGGGTCACCTGAAGATTTTGGAATGAACAAGCACACGATACCTTTGGTATCCCCGGTCTTCTCTCTTAGCACGCGACAAGGGGGGCAGTTTTGTACAGGTGTGACAAGTGTTGGAATAGCACGGTCTATTCGAAGAGCAAGTTGTTCGCAGTGACCTATTGGTTCTATTTGAGTAAGTATGTCTAGCCCACTATGAAGTTTGTTCGTCGTACTCACACCAATGAGAATTACCCCTCCTCCTGAGTTCGCAAAACCACTAACCGCGATAGCGAGCTGGTTCTTTAATCCCTTGTCGAGAAGAGGGGAGCTTGGCGCCTTACATTCGAGATATTGGCCTTCTGCTTCACCTGCTGTGATAAGGTCCATAACCTTCTGATATTTGTCCAAGTCAGCGAACAATCCATCTGCAGGTTCCTTCACTATACCCTCCTAAATGAACAATATAATTTAAATATATCATCAGGCTCTGATCATATCTATCATAATATATTGCTCAGCGATTAACCCTAGATAAGTTATCATTGATCTTCATTTGAAACATACTGGGATCACAAGTGCCGTGTAAGTGCCGTAAGCTATTTGTAAATATAGGCTGGGCCTATATGAGCAGAGTGTTCGATTCCCCCCGCCTTTAGGAATTACAGAAAAGGTTTCATTGTTGATTTTCTCAAAGTGTATATTACTGCGATTTCTTCTCAGTTTTAGGATGTCTGAAAACTGAAGATCTTGGGTTGAGACATACACAGTAAGACACATCATATCAGACCGTGGCGATTGGCACGAAAGCTACAGGTATAGTCAAACTTCCACTTCACGATATGTTGCTCAAAAGACGGATGGCTCACCATATTATTCTTCACCATAATGTCCCCCTACCGTGATTTTACCGCTTATCATCGGTACAGTCCATCAGGGGATCATCCTATACCTATATGTACAAAATAGCCTTTATATTTGTAGCGGCAGGTTGCTCATTAAGATTTAGGAATTATTATAGATCACTATGATGGGTAGGAATGAGACAGAAGAACAGCTCATAAGGGAATTAGCAGAAGCTCGCCAACGATTTTCTGAATTGGAAAGTGCAGTAGTCCACTATAAGCAAGCGGATGAAGAGTTGCAGAAAAGCCACGCACAGATGCAGGCAGTTCTGGATGCATCGCTGGACGCCATCACATTAACAAACGAGCAAGGCCTATTCCTCGCCTGTAATAAGGCCCTGTTAGAACGATGGGGGAAATCTCGTGATCAACTGCTGGGGCCTTCTGCCGGCGAGGTATTGCCACCTGCGATCTTTCAGAACCGTATGGATCGAGTACGCCGAGTACTAAAAACCGGAGAGAGCGATCATTTCATTGATGAGTGGGATGGCCTTTGGTTTGAGAATACCATTGCTCCGATCATAGAAACGGATGGTAGTATCAAAACTGTAGCCCTGTTCTCTCGCGATATCACCGAACGCAAGAATTCAGAAAAGGCCCTGCTGGAGAGTGAAAGCAAATACCGTGAGCTTGTAGAAAATTCGAACAGCATCATCTTTCACTGGAACCGCCGGGGTGAAATAACCTTTATGAATGAGTTCGGTCAGAAGTTTTTCGGCTACTCCGAAGCTGAGGTCCTGGGGCGAAACGTGGTGGGTACTATCATTCCTGAAACCGAGAGTACCGGTCGCGATCTACCACCCCTTATGGAAGAAATCTGCCGGGATCCTTTTAAGTTCGAGCGAAACATCAATGAAAATATGCGAAGCAATGGGGAGCGTGTTTGGATCGATTGGACCAACAAGATGGTTTTGAATGATCAGGGTGAGCTGATCCAGATCTTGAGTATAGGTTCAGACATTACTGATAGAAAACGGGCTGAGGAAGCCCTTCAAAAGGCTTATGGCGAGCTGGAACAACATGTCCGCGAACGAACTGCCGAACTTACCTCCGCCAACGAGCGATTACTGGAGCTAGACCGGCTGAAATCAGAGTTCCTCGCAACAATGAGCCATGAACTTCGCACACCCCTTAACTCAATTATAGGTTTTACTGGAATTCTGCGACAAGGCTTTGCCGGTCCAGTCAATGATGAACAATATAAGCAGCTTGACATGGCCTATAATTCTGCGAGACACCTTCTTTCGCTTATTAATGATCTTCTGGATATATCGGGTATTGAAGCTGGAAAACTGGAGCTTGAGCACAAGTCGTTCAACTTCGTTGACATAGTGACTGAAGTGGTTGATAATCTTAAACTAAGGATACTCCAGAAGAGGTTGTCTCTGGTCACTGACCTGCACAGTCAGGCCATCAATATGGTGGGAGACCGCAAACGATGCCTCCAGGTACTGCTGAACCTGGTCAACAACGCCGTGAAATTTACAGATACAGGTGAGATTAAAATCGCCACGAGTATCGAAGGTAAAACTCTAAGGGTCTGTGTGTCAGACACCGGTATCGGCATCAAACCAGAAAACATCAGGATGCTCTTCGAAGCATTCCGACAAGTTGATGGGTCTGCAAAACGAATTTATGAGGGCACAGGTCTTGGGCTATACCTCTGCCGCACATTGCTCACATTGATGGGAGGAAAAATCTCGGTAGAGAGTGAATTTGGTAAGGGATCAAGGTTTACATTCACCGTACCAATGATTTTTGAAACATAATATGGCAAAAATCTTACTTGTGGAAGACAACGAAAATAATAGATACCTAGAACAATTCTTGCTCGAACGCGAGGGTTTTACTGTTGTTACGGCAACGAACGGATCTCTTGCACTTGAAGCAGCGAGCCTTGAGAAACCCGACCTCATTGTGATGGATATCCAGATGCCGGAGATGGACGGTTATGAACTAGCCAAGCGGCTTAAGAGCGACTCAGGGCTTACCCATATTCCAATTGTCGGGGTCAGTTCTTATGCTATGGCTGGTGACCGTGAAAAAGCTATGAATGTCGGATTTATCGGATATGTTGAGAAGCCTATCAACCCGGAAACATTCGGGCAGGAGATAAAGCGTTTCTTTAATAAAAAAGGAGAGCAAACATGAGAATTCTCAGTGTAGACGATAAAACTGAGAACCTATATCTGATGGAGTCCATACTGCGTGGTTACGGTTATGAAGTCGTAGCTGCACACAATGGCATAGAAGCATTGCAGAAGCTTGAAGATCAACAAATCGACATGATCATCTCCGATATCCTCATGCCGAAGATGGATGGCTTCCAGCTCTGCCGGGAAGTAAAAAAGAATGACAAGTTGAAACAGATTCCCTTTGTTTTTTACACTGCCACATATACCGACAAAAAAGATGAAGACCTGGCTTTAAGCCTTGGAGCTTCGGGTTTCATCATCAAGCCGACAGAACCGGAAAAGTTTATGAAAATCATCGCAACGGTGATCCATGAAAACAAAGAAGGCGGGCTCTCGATTCCCCAGCCGGTGCTTGAGGAAGAGATCTATCTCAAGGCCTACAATGTGAGCTTGATTCATAAGCTTGAGAATAAATTGGAACAAATCGAGGCTACAAACAGGGAGCTGGAGGTGGCTCTCAATGAAAAAAGCAAAGAAATAGCCAAGCGCAAGCAGGCTGAGGAGGAACTAAAGAAACACCGTGATGCCCTTGAAGACTTGGTTAAAGAACGCACAGCTGAACTCATGAAGGCAAATGAGCAACTGAAAAAAGAAATACAAGAGCGCAAACAGGCTGAAGAAGCGCTACGCGAGAGTGAGGAAAGATATCGCATAACCCTTCAGAGCATGCCGGATGCTGTGAGTATCATAAAAACTGAGGATGCCAAATATCTCTATGTGAATGATGCCTTCTGCAAGATTACCGGGTATACACTGGAAGAAGTCAAAGGGAAAACACTCTTT
>Ga0187857_10000030_pt1 | contig 181399 bp, 176 predicted proteins | sample June2016WEW_8_10_FD_132984 | JGI IMG/M metagenome (GOLD analysis project Ga0187857, IMG submission 132984) | Peatland microbial communities from SPRUCE experiment site at the Marcell Experimental Forest, Minnesota, USA - June2016WEW_8_100 | ecosystem: Environmental > Terrestrial > Soil >... | reverse complement strand
CAAAGCTGAGTTCGTCCCATTGGGAAAGCCCTCGGTCGATGTCCGCCTGGTAGACGCTGATGCCTTTACCCAGGCACTTCACGATCATATCCTGTGAAATCTCTACGCCGATGCCGTCCACCTGCTTCTTCTCAATGAGGTCGTTCAGCAGCGTGCCGTCTCCACAGCCCAGGTCCAACACCCGGCTGCGGGGTTGAATCCAGCCTTCTATGATATTATGAGTTTGTTCGGGAATTGTAAGCATAGCAAATACTTCCAGCGCCCTCCTTTAGAAACATATATTGATCATTTTCCCAGTTACATCAAGGCTTGGAATGGATCTTTACTATAATTGAAATCTTTTTGAAAGGTTCAGATGGCGCGGAAGAGTGCAGGTTGTCCCTCATCAACAAGCTCAGCCCTGCCTTCATCAATGAGCATTTCCAGGTGGACAAGGATCTCGGAGACGGCAAGGAATGCCTCGGATTCCTCGACGCCCGGAAATACATCGGGCATGATTCCATAGATTGAACTTACTTGCTTATTCAAGACGTGCCATATTTCTTCAGTTCGCTGCTCGTGATGCTTCCGATATCCCTCGATGAGTGTCCCCATGTGGTTGATATACTCTCCATGTGCAGGGAAGACATAGCTTACATCGAGATTTTCAAGCCTCTTAAGCGATTCCATATATGCCTGGAGGCTCTTGTAAGAGGGGTCTTTCAGGCGGGAACGGCTCACCTCGTGGAAAGGGTTGGGGGTGATATGTTTGAGGAGGTGATCACCGCTGAACAGGATGCGGCTGTGCCTTTCGTGCAGGCAGCAGCATCCCGGTGAATGACCGGGGGTGTGGATGACCGAAAGCTCGAAACCGTCTCCGCTGAAGATATCACCATCCTTCATGGGGATTGCATCATCCACAGGATCGCAGAGGTTTTTAAAAAAGAGAGAGCGTCGCTTCATCCGCTCTACTGTCTGTGCAGGCATGCCTACCTTTGCATAGAAACCTTCGGCTTCCTCACTCCACATGCCGTTTCTGATATAATCGCCTGCGAGCCTCCATAGGTCGTCTTCATGGATGTAACAGGGGATGTCATGACCGGATGCGCTGCGGACCTGGCCCACAAGGCCGAAGTGGTCGATATGGCCGTGGGTGATGATGATACGCTCCACGTCTTTCCAGGTGAGGCCTGTTTCATTCAACTGCTTCTCCAGGGTATAAAGCGAACCCGGAAATTTCGGGGCAGTGTCGATAAGGGTTACAGGCCCATTCCCCAGCACAAACATGTTGGAACAGATAAGATCGGGGAAGCCGGGAAGGGGAACCGTAAGGGCCCGGATGGATCCGGTTCTGGGGAAGCTGTTGTAATTCATCAGTTCCTTATTCACTAGTCACTTGCAAGTCACTGATCACTTGTAACTAAGCAACAGCCTTCACTTCCTTGACCTCGGGCACCTCTTTTTTGAGTACACGCTCGATGAGGGATTTCAGCGTCATGGTTGCCATGGGGCATCCGTTACATGCGCCCTTAAGCCGCACCTGGACAATACCGTCTGTAGTGACATCCACAAGCTCTACATCACCACCGTCACCCTTCAAAACGGTGCGGGTCTTTTCGAGCGCCTTTTCCACCTGTTCAAAACTCACGGACATGATCAACCTCCTAAAGGGGTTCATTTTTCATGACAGCCCGATAGTATTGATGGGCATGCATGGAAAAACGTTTCTTTTGTAGTTGATTGAATGGCACGAATCAAGACCCAATCGATGCAAGGCTGTTTTCATTGAGACGATCATCGTGCTATGACGTTGGACTTCAAGCCGACATTTTTAAGACAGGGGCTCATATGGGGGGATTTTTCAAAGAAAGATGGTCCGGCCAAGCGGGAATACGCGAGGTGCTTGTCTTGGCCTTCCCGCTCGTGCTCAGCACCGGGTCATGGTCCATCCAGCACTTCGTGGACCGGATGTTCCTCGCCTGGTACTCGCCCGAGGCCATTGCAGCCGCCATGCCTGCAGGTATTTTGAACTATACGGTCATGAGTTTCTTCATTGGAACTGCCAGTTATGTGAGTACATTCGTGGCTCAGTATCATGGTGCCGGTATGCCACACAGGATCGGCCCGGCACTGTGGCAAGGTATATACATGTCGCTGGCCGGCGGAGTCTTCATCCTGGGCTTGATCCCCCTTGCCGGACCCATCTTCACCTTTGTGGGGCATGATCCTGCGGTTCGTGAAAATGAGGTAGTCTATTTTCAGTATCTCTGCATCGGGGGGGGCCCGGTGATCGCATCGGCTTCCCTGGCCGGGTTCTTTTCGGGCAGAGGAAAGACCTGGCCGATCATGTTGGTGGATGTGCTTTCCACCCTTGTCACTATTGTGCTTGATTATGTGCTCATCTTCGGGAAATGGGGATTTGCCGAGATGGGGATGAAGGGTGCGGCCATTGCCACGGTCATCTCAGCGTTCTTTTCCTTCTTTGCATATGTTGCGCTCATTTTACGCCCCTCGTATGACAGCATATATCATACCCTGTCAGGCTGGAGACCCGACAGAGAACTCTTCGTGCGCCTGCTGAAGTTCGGGGTCCCGGCCGGGGTACAGTTTTTCCTCGATATGGCCGGGTTTACGGCTTTCGTTCTTATATTAGGACGCCTCGGGACGGTGAGCCTTGCGGCAACAAATATCGCCTTCAACATCAACACGCTGGCATTCATGCCCATGATCGGTTTCGGCATCGCAGTCTCAGTGCTCGTGGGGCAGTACCTTGGTAAAAACAGGCCCGACCTCGCTGCCAGGAGTGTTTATTCCGGATTCGGCATGACCTTTATCTATATGTGCACTATTGCTGTACTGTTCGTAACGGTGCCGCATGTCTTTGTGGCACCCTTTGCAGCCCAGACCCATGCAGGGGAATATGCCGATATCGAGCGCCTCACCATCATACTGCTCAGATTCGTGGCCTTCTATTCCGTGTTCGACACGATGAATGTCATCTTCGCCTCAGCCATCAAGGGCGCGGGCGACACGCGCTTCGTAATGTACATGATCGTGCTGGTCTCGGCCTTTGTGCTCGTCATCCCCACCTACGTGTCCATAGTGGCCCTGGGGTATGGGTTGATGGCAGGGTGGACCATCGTCACGATCTATGTAATCGTACTGGGGTTTGCCTTTTTCGGCCGTTTCCTCCAGGGTAAATGGAAAACCATGCGGGTCATTGAGGAGCATGTTGCCATGAGCCCGATACCTCCAATCTGCACCGAATGCCCTGATGCCAAGTTTGAACCGTAGCCGGTGATTGGTGAATAGTGATTGAAGGATGCAAATCGAGTTGGGGTGAGTGTTCAAACCCTAAACAATATTTCCGTAGACCCCGTCAAGGATGGGGCATGAAGCATAACCCACCATCACCTATTTGAGGACAATAGCATCTGAGATGAGCTTCTCTGCCTCTGCAAGTGTTGTCTTAAGGTATTTACTTGCATCTGCATGTTTCGTTGCCTTCATGTCCATGACCTGAGTAATCCCAAGCAGCAGACCCCAGATAATGTCGGAAAGGGCATAGGGGTTGATTTTTTTGATAAGACCTTTGTCGATGGCCGTTTCCAATATCCCCCTGGCCAGCTCGAAATCATACCGACCTTTATTGCTGATGGCGTCACGTGTGTCCTGATTGAGTGCATTGATGAGATCTGCATGCTGAAAAAATGTATTGGCCACCCTGAGGGAATCAGGGGCGGCCTCATAGCTCTTGAGGAAGGCCCTGAAAAAATCTTTCACAAGGGTTTTGCCTGTAGTATAGCGATTTGCATCGAGCTTCTTGCCAATGCGCTCAAAGTGGGAGCCGAATTCTTCAAGAAAGGGAAGCATGAGTGCCGAATAGAGCTCGTCTTTTGTCCTGAAGTACTGATATATTGTGGGTTTGCTGACCTCAGCCTCAAAGGCGACTTCATCCATGGTGGTTCTCTGGTAGCCTTTTGAGAAGAAGACCTGTTTAGCTGCAGAGAGAATCCCCTGGATGCGCTGGTCCTTTTCTCTCTTTTTCCTTTTCTGTATCACCTCTCGATGTCTGTGCATCCGCTACCTCTTTCCTTTATAATCATGCTGATAAAACCAAAGGTAAAAAAACTACTAACAGTTAAAGATAAAACATCGGCAATGGAGAATGTCAAGAAAATTGCAGGCCGATCCTATACAAAACAGACAAAATAGCCTGTGCAGGTATGTTATAGCCTTGACATTGCAGTTAACCGGTGGTTTAAATATTACTGATAGTAGTAATTTTAACTTTAAGTATAAATATCAAAGGGGTTCTCCTATGGAATTTAATCTTACTCAAGAACAGAAGATGTTCAGGGATTCCGTCTTCCGCTATGCCAAGGACGAGATAGCACCTCTCTGCGAAGAGGCGGATCTCAAGGGAGAGTTCAGTTTCGAGATCTGGAGCAAGCTTGCGGAATTCGGGATACTGGGGCTGCCTTTTCCCGAGGAGCTTGGAGGGTCAGGGGCCGACATCGTCACCTGCTGCCTGGCCGGAGAGGCATTGGGGCATGCGGGTGTTGACGGCGGAAGCCTGCTTGCCTGGGGGGCCCATACCTATCTGTGTGCGCATAACATCTTTCATTTCGGTACCGAAGAGCAGAAAAAAAAGTACGTCCCCAAACTTGCACAAGGTGAGTGGATCGGATGTATGGGCCTGACCGAGCCGGGTGCAGGATCGGATGCCGCATCCATCCGGACCACAGCGACCAAAAAGGGAGACCGCTATATCCTCAACGGGTCAAAGACCTTCATTACCAACGCACCCGTCTCTGATGTCTTTGTAGTGTTTGCCAATGTGGATCGGGCAAAAAAACATGAAGGCATTACGGCCTTCATCATAGAAAAAGGGACTCCGGGGCTGTCCACAAGCAAGCCTTTTCATAAGATGGGGTGCAAATGCTCAGCGACTTCCGAGGTTTTCTTTGAAGACTGTGAAGTCCCGGCCGAGAATGTGCTGGCCGGCGAAGGGAAGGGCTGGATCATTGCCCTATCCGGGGTGGAGTGGGACCGCTGCACGCTGCTCTCGCCCATGCTGGGTGCGGCGCTCTATAACCTGGATCTGTGTGCCCGGTATGCCAATGAGCGGCAGCAATTTAACCGGCCCATCAGGAGCTTCCAGGCCATTCAGCACCGGGTCGCGGACATGAAAGTCTTTGTGGAGGCATCCAGGCTCGCTATTTACCGGGTCGCCTCTGCCAAGGACAGGGGCCAGATGCTCAACCCGCTTCAGGCGGCAGTCAGCAAGGTCTATGCCGGCGACAGGGGCTTCGAGATGGCATCGGATGCTGTGCAGATTTTCGGTGGGTATGGCTTCATGCATGAATATCCGGTAGAAAGAAATTTTCGTGATTCCAAGCTTGCAGCCATAGGCGGCGGCACTTCGGATATCATGCGCATGATCGTGTCTCGGATCATGATGATGTAATTCCTTAAAGGGGGTGGACAATGGATTACCAGCTTTCTTTGCAGGAAATAAAGTTGCAGCAGGACCTGGCTGCCTTCTGCCGGGCACAGATCGCGCCCAGGGCCAAGATGCTCGACCAAAGCTCGCGTAATGAAGCATGCACATACATGAAGGAAAACCTGAAGCTCCTCGCAAATGCCGGCTGGCTGGAGGCAGGCTATGCAGACGACAGCCTGGACCTTATCGCGCACTATATTGCCGGTGAGGAGATTGCAAAGGCATGTCCGGCAACGTTTCTCAGCGCACGCGCAAGCGCATTTCTGTGCGCCGCTACATTGAAGCTGCTTGGCACCCCTGAGCAGAAACAGCGATATGTCCCAGCCATCCTCAAGGCAGAGAAGGTGGGGGCTTTTGCATACTCCGAGGAGCAGGCGGGATCCGACATGGCGGCAATCGCTGCCGTGGCGCGAAGAAATGGTGATACGTGGGTTATCAGCGGGATGAAAAATTTCGTGGTGAATGCCCCCATAGCGGACGTGCTGCTGGTTCTTGCATACAATGACAAAGATGCCGGAGCCGAGCAGGGTATGAGCATTTTCATCATGGAGAAAGGTGCTGAAGGATTAAAAGTAGCCGCCCCCATCGAGACTCTAGGTCTGCGGGGTGCCCCTATTGCTTCGGTCTCCATGGAGAACTGTGCTGCAGCAGGGATACTGGGAGGTGTTCCTGGGAAGGGCTATGGACAGATAAATAAGATATTGACTATGGGTGCTGTTGGGATTGCTGCCCTGTGTGTCGGTATCGGAATGGCCTGCATGGAAGTATCTACAAACCATGCCAAGACCAGGATCGCCTTTGGCAGACGCATAGGCATGTACCAGGATGTAGGATTCAAACTGGCTGACATGTTCACCAACAATGACCTGGGGAGGATGCTCGGCCTGCGTGCTGCCTGGTCGCTCAATACCTCCGAACACGGGGCAGAGGAACTGGCTGCCTGTGCCAAGCTCTTTTCCAGTGAGGCTGTAACGAAAATCGCTAACTGGGGGATGCAGATCTTGGCAGGCCATGGATATCTTGCAGGCAGCGATATGGAAAGACTCTACCGCGACGCCAAGTTCGGTGAGATCTGTGAAGGAACATCCGAGATGCAGCGGGCATTGATCTCCCGAACAGAGCTGGACAGGTACGTGCAGGCATAATTTGGATTAACCCATTTACTAGGCCGGATGGTTTACATGCAAGGAATGTGTAACAATTTTGCTGGGAATAAGAATGTACCTCCTCACCCTGGCCCTCTCCCCCTAAAAAGGTGGAGAGGGGATATTTAACCAGACATGAGGGTGTTAAGTTCCCTCTCCCCTGGCGGGAGAGGGATAGGGTGAGGGGGGCGAAAGTATTTTGGGATAAATCGAGTAAGCAAGATGAGGTGAGAAAACGATGGATGTCATAGAAACCAGGATCGATACAAAGTCCGATGGGTACAGGAACAACTTTGAGGCCATGGAAGCCCTTGTGGCTGACCTCAAGGCTGAACTGAAAAAGGCCAGGGAGGAGCGGCCCCAGAAGGACATCGACCGTTTGAAGGCCCAGGGAAAACTGCCTGTACGCACCAAGCTCGACTTGCTCCTTGACAAGAATACACCGTTCTTGGAGATCGCGCCTTTAGCAGCCAGGGGCATGTATGACGGCAGGGTCCATGCCGCAGGTCTTGTGTCAGGTATCGGCATAGTCGAAGGCCATGAAGTATTTGTGGTTGCCAGCGATGCCATGATCAAGGGCGGGGCCGTCTACCCGATGGGGGTCAAGAAGAACCTTCGCTGCCAGACCATCTGCATGGAAAACCGACTTCCCATGGTCAGCCTGCTGGACTCGGCCGGTGCATATCTGCCGCTCCAGTCCGAGATCTTCCCGGACGTCGATGACGGCGGCAGGATATTCTACAACCAGGCTGTCATCTCCAAGATGGGCATCCCGCAGATAACGGCGGTCATGGGCCTCTGTACGGCAGGCGGTGCTTATGTCCCTGCCATGTCCGACGAGGTAGTCCATGTCAAGGGCACAGGCGCCATATTTCTGGGCGGGCCGCCGCTGGTCAAGGCCGCCACCGGCGAGGAGGTGACCGCCGATCAGCTCGGCGGTGCAGAGGTGCACTGCATCGAGTCAGGAGTCTCGGATTATCTTGCCGAGGATGATGCCCATGCCATCTCCATCGTCAGGAAGATCGTCAGTGCCTTGCCCAAGGGCGAGAAGGCACGGCTTACCATGCGCGAGCCCAAACCTCCGATCTACGACGCTAAAGAGATCTACGGGATCGTGAGCAGGGACCTGAAGGTGCCCTACGACTGCCGCGAGATCATTGCACGCATGGTGGACGGAAGCGAGTTCCTTGAGTTCAAGGAGCTCTATGGGCCCACACTCGTATGTGGCTTTGCATACATACATGGATACCCCGTGGGGATCCTGGGGAACAACGGCATCCTGTTTTCCGACAGCTCGCTCAAGGCCACCCAGTTCATCCAGCTCTGCGACAGGCGAGGTATTCCTCTGCTCTTCCTGCAGAACATCAACGGTTACATCATCGGTAGGCAGTATGAGCGGCTCGGCATCACCAAGGACGGGCACAAGATGGTCAATGCCGTCTCCACCTGCACTGTACCTAAATTTACGGTCATTGTGGGGGCGTCCTTCGGGGCGGGCAACTACGGGATGTGCGGCAGGGCCTATTCGCCCCGGTTCCTGTGGATGTGGCCCAATGCCCAGATCGGGGTTATGGGCGGCGAGCAGGCAGCCGGTGTGCTCATCACCCTGAAGAACGATCAGAACGCCAAGGCAGGCCTGCCGCCAATGACTGCCGAGGAAGAAGAGGCTATCCGGAAGCCCATTGTGGATGCCGCCAAGATGCAGGGTGATGCCTACTACAGCACATCGAACCTGTGGGATGACGGTGTCCTCGACCCGGCGGACACCCGCAATGTCCTGGGGCTTGCCATATCCGCCGCATTGAACGCCCCCATCAGGGACGATGTAATGGGGTTTGGGATATTCAGGATGTAGGGAGATACATAAGATGACAATGTTCGACAAGATACTCATAGCCAACCGGGGCGAGATCGCTGTGCGGATCATTGCAACATGCCGCGAAATGGGCATCAAGACGGTGGCCGTCTATTCTGAGGCCGACCGGGATGCCCTGCATGTCCTGGAGGCCGACCAGGCCGTATGTCTTGGACCTTCGGAACCTGTGGAGAGCTACCTCAACATGGACAAGATCATTGCAGCGGCCAAACAGACCGGGGCCCATGCCATCCATCCGGGCTACGGGTTCTTAGCGGAAAACCCTCTGTTCGCTCAGAGGTGCGAGCAGGAAGGTGTGGTTTTTATCGGGCCCCCTGCCCAGGCTATCCGTGATCTCGGGGACAAGACCCATGCCAGGCGTACCATGATCAAGAGCGGTGTGCCCGTCATCCCGGGCATGATGCAGCCCGAGACGGATCCTCATGTTCTGGCCCGTGAAGCTGGCCAGATCGGCTACCCGGTACTCATCAAGGCAGCTGCAGGAGGAGGGGGAAAGGGCATGCGCGTCGTCCGGCAACCGGGCGATTTTTCCGATGCATGCGTCTCTGCGGCCAGGGAGGCAAAGAGCGCCTTCGGCAACGGAGACATCTATCTGGAGAAGTATATCGACAAGCCCCGCCATGTTGAGTTCCAGGTCCTGGCGGACAGCCACGGCAACGTGATTCACCTGCTGGAGCGGGAATGCTCCATCCAGAGGAGGCACCAGAAGATCATCGAGGAGACACCGTCACCTGCCCTAACACCTACGCTCAGGGATAAAATGGGCAAGGCTGCAGTCGCTGCAGCCAAGGCCGCCGGATACGTGAATGCAGGAACCGTGGAGTTCCTGCTCGACCAGGACGGCAGCTTCTATTTCCTCGAGGTGAACACCCGCCTCCAGGTGGAACACCCAATCACCGAGATGATCACGGGCATCGACCTGGTGAGGCAGCAGATCGAGATCGCAGCGGGCAACCAACTGATGCTTTCACAGGCTGATATCGTGGGTCGAGGACACGCCATCGAGTGCCGCATCTATGCCGAAGACCCCTTGAGCGCTTTCCTGCCTTCATCGGGAAAGATCCATTTCGTCAAGGAGCCGCGGGGACCGGGCATCAGGAACGACAGCGGCATCTATTCAGGATTCACCGTGCCGGTGGAGTATGACCCCATCCTTTCAAAGCTCATTGTCCATGCCCAAAATAGACAGGATTGCATAAGGCGGATGATCAGGGCGCTGAAGGACTATGTGATTCTCGGTGTCCTGACTCCGATTCCGTTCCTTGTGGACATCCTCTCGAACGAGGCCTTCATCAAGGGTGAAACATACACCGACTTCATTGAAGCGCATTTTGCTCAATGGCAGCCCTTAATACAAGGCATTGATCTTGTGGCCCTGGCATATGTGGTGGATGCCGTAGCGAACCGCAGGAGACCCACTGCTGTTGCCCAGTCTGATGCCGAGGCCTTTTCTCCATGGCTGACCCTGGGTAATTTCAGGCCATAAGTGTATACGCGGGTAAGAACGGAGACATGAGATGAACTATACCTTACGAATAGCCGGGCAGGACATACCTGTTCAAGCCGATTTCACTGATGAAGGGACAATAACTGCCACTATCAGCGGCCGCAGCCTGATTGCCCATTACCGTGTTATCTCGGCAAACCAGATACACCTCGATGTGGACGGTGCCGGTGTAAACGCCTACCTGACAGATAATCAAGAAGGAAAGCTCATCAATGTGGGGGGCATCACTTATCTGGTCCAGGATGCCGATGCCCTTGCCCAGGCGGGCCCACGCAGAAGGGGCCTCAAGGAGCTGCCCCAGGAGGTCACCCCGCCCATGCCCTCTGTTGTGGTGCGCATCATGGTGGCTGAGGGCAATGAGGTGGAGAAAGGCCAGGGTGTTGTGGTGGTCTCTGCCATGAAGATGGAGACAACCCTCCAGGCACCGTTCAAGGGTCGTGTGCTCAAGATCAATGTTGCAGAGGGAGAAAAGGTCATGCCCGGACAGATCCTGGTGGATATCGAGAAGGAAGAGGAGAAAAAAGATGCCGGATGAACACCTTCTCTACCGTGTGGAAAACAATGTAGCCCATATCACGATTAACCGGGAGCAGCAGAGAAACGCCATTACTCCCGAGGCCATACATCTGTTTCTGGAATATCTGGACAGCGCTGAAAAAGATGCGGATGTCAAAGCCGTGCTGGTCACCGGGGCAGGGGACAAGGCCTTCTGCACGGGTGCACAGCTGGGTGACAGCCTGTCCACAGAAGGCAAGAAGGTGTTTGCAAAGTATGCACAGCTCCTGAAGCGACTCGCATCATTCCCGAAGCCCACTGTTGCCCGGGTGAAGGGATACTGCCTGGCAGGAGGGATGGGTTTCATGCTCGCCTGCGACATCGTCATTGCCGGCGACGACTCGCAGTTCGGCACGCCCGAGGTCAATGTGGGCCTGTGGCCCATGATGATAGGTGCCCTTATATTCCGGAACGTACCGAGGAAGAAGGCCATGGAGATGATCCTGCTGGCAGAGAGGATCAAGGCATCCGATGCACTTGCCCTGGGTCTGATCACCAGGGTAGTGCCTGCAGGAGAGCTGGACAGTGCAATTGACGCAGTCTTGAAAAGCCTCACAGCCAAGAGCCCCATCGGCATGAAGATCGGCAAGGAGGCCTTCCATGCAGCTGAAGGCATGAAGCTGGAAGAGGCCCTGGACTACCTGTCCGGAAAGATCGCCGAGGTGGCCTCCACCGAGGACGCCCTGGAAGGCATTACGGCGTTCATCGAGAAGCGGCAGCCAGTCTTTAAAGGGAGATAAAATTTATGTATTCGAAAAAAGACTGATATCCCCTCCCCTGGTGGGAGGGGATTAAGGGGAGGGGGGTTGAACATGTTGTTTCAGCCTTTATCACCCTCACCCCAACCCTCTCCCGTCAAGGGAGAGGGAGTAGTAGATTCATCAAAAGAAATGCACAGCACATTGAACGGATGTTAGAGGACAAAGGAGGATGCGCATGGGTGTCAATGATCGCAAAAACAGGGACAAGGTCACCATCGCCAACTGCAGCGGATTCTTCGGCGACCGCCTGAGCGCTGCAAAAGAGATGGTGCAGGGTGGGCCTATTGATTTTCTCACGGGTGATTATCTTGCAGAGCTGACCATGGCTATCCTCTTCAGGACTAAGATGAAGGACGTAAATGGCGGCTACGCCTCGACCTTTTTGAGGCAGATGGAACAGATCATGGGTGAATGCCTCGATAAAAAGATCCGTGTGGTATCGAACGCAGGCGGACTGAATCCCAAGGGGCTTGCCGCAGAGCTGACGCGCATCGCCGGCGGGCTGGGCCTGCACCCGAAAATCGCCTATATCGAGGGGGATGACCTCATGCCTCGCCTTGCAGAGCTCCAGGCATCCGGTGAGGATTTAACCCACCTGGACAAGGGGATCGCCCTGAAAGATTCCAAGGCCATTGTCATATCCGCAAATGCCTATCTGGGGTGCTGGGGAATCGTGAAGGCCCTGGAAGAGGGGGCTGATATTGTGGTGGGCGGCCGAATAGCGGACGCCTCTCTCGTAGTCGGCCCTGCTGCCTGGTGGCACGGATGGAAGCAGGATGAGTGGGACAGGCTGGCAGGGGCGACTACGGCCGGGCATATCATCGAGTGCGGGGCCCAGGCCACCGGCGGCAACTATTCATTCATCGATGAGGTCCCGGACTTCAAAAAGGTGGGTTTCCCCATTGCGGAAATCTTTTGTGACGGCTCCTTTGTCATCACCAAGCATCCGGGAACCGGGGGACTTGTCTCGGTGGATACGGTCAAGGCGCAGCTCCTCTATGAGATCAGCGATCCACGCTATCTGACCCCGGACATGGTTGCCCGCTTCGACACCATAAGGGTCTCCCAGCAAGGTTCTGACCGCGTAAAAGTGGAGGGTGTCAAGGGGGAACCACCAACCGCCACGGCAAAGGTCTGCATCAACACCTTGGGCGGCTATCGAAACTCCATGACCGTGATCCTTACCGGACTGGACATCGATAAGAAGGCCCGCATCCTTGAAGAGGCGCTCTTCGATGCCCTCGGAGGGAAAGGGCAGTTCCAGAAGGCCGAGATCCAGCTTATCCGGTCCAACAAGGATGACCCTGATACAAATGAGGAGGCCTTCGCATATCTGCGCATCACCGTTATCGACCCGGACCAGAAAAAGGTGGACAAGATCTCGTCCAAGATCGTGGAGCTTGCCCTTGCCAATATCCCCGGCTTTACCGGTACAGCCCCCCCTGCCAAGGGGACGCCCGCAATCGTGTACTGGCCGGCACTTGTTTCCAGCAGCCGGATTCACCAGAAGGTAGTGGTTCAGGACAAGGAATTCATTGTGGAGTGCGTGAAGTCTGTGAAAGGGTTTGTCGCACCAAAGCCCCTTACGATAGATGTGCCTGCTGCACCCGGCGGCAAGACTACCCGTGTACCGTTCGGACGGGTGTTTGCAACCCGCTCGGGCGATAAGGGGGGCAATGCAAATCTCGGTGTATGGGCAAAGACGCTCCATGCATATGCCTTCCTTCAGAAATTTCTGACCACAGAAAGGCTTAAAAGTATGCTCCTGGACTTGAAGGACTATGAGATCGACCGTTATGAGCTGCCCAATCTGCTGGCCGTGAACTTCTATATCAAGGGTATCCTGGGGGAGGGCGCAGCGGCTTCTTTCCGTATGGACCCCCAGGCAAAGACCCTGGGCGAATATCTGCGGGCACGCCTTGTGGAGATGCCGGAATCCATAGTACCTGTCTGACAGGTGCAGCAACCGGTAAGGGATTAATGCTTAAGAGATTGCACGCTATACTCGCAACTCTACCCATGTGGCTGGATGAAGGGGTTCACTCCGGATACGGCGCTTAAGAAAAAGGGGAGGTCGGGATGTATTTTGACGAGACACACGAGGCTTTTCGGGCTTCTATAAAGAAATTCGTGGACAAGGAAATTAATCCCTCCATGGATGAATGGGAGGAAAAGACTGCTCCGCTCCATGACCTGTTCAAAAAGATGGGGGACCTCGGATTTTTAGGTATCCGTTATGATACACGGTACGGGGGCTTGGGTCTTGACTACTGGTATGAGACCGTCCTGCTCGAGGAGATCGGGCATATCCACGGAATGGGTGTATCCACGGCCATTGCCGTCCAGACGAATATGGCTACACCTGTCATTGCTGCTCATGGGAGCGAGTACCTGAAAGAGACATATTTGAAAGCGGCTATCGCGGGCGACATGGTATCGGCTATTGCAGTCACAGAGCCCGATGCCGGCTCCGATGTCTTTGCCATCAGGACACGGGCCGTAAAGCATGGTGACAGCTATATAATCAATGGCTCTAAAACATTTATAACCAACGGCACCCAGGCAGACTTCCTGACCTTGCTCGCGCGTTCAGGGGATGATCAGGGGTATCATTCGTTCAGTCTTTTTGTAGTGCCGACAAATCTCCCAGGCTTTTCCGTGAGCAAGAAACTCGACAAGGTGGGCCTGAGGAGCAGCGATACGGCTGAGCTCTTTTTCGACAACGTCACGGTGCCTGCCGAGAACCTGATAGGCTTTGAAGGGGAGGGGTTTATTTATCAGATGCAGCAGTTCCAGCATGAGCGGTTTGCAGTCTTGCCGGGGACCTATGTGTGCGTTCGCGACATGATCGATATGACGGTTCAGTATTTGAGGCAGCGGATTGTCTTCGGCAAACCCCTCATTACAAAACAGGTGCTGCGGCACCGGCTGGCCGGGTGGCTCATGAAGAATGAATGCCTGAAACAATTATCCTACCATATCGTCCGCATGAAGATGAAAGGGCTTGATGTCACCCGAGAGATATCCATGGGAAAGCTCTATGCCGGGCAGCTGATCTCCGAGGTGGCAAGCGGATGCCTGCAGATGTTCGGGGGCATGGGATTCATGAATGAGACGCTGATCTCACGCTATTTCAGGGATTCCCGCATCATGTCCATCGGCGCAGGTGCGGATGAAGTCATGTGCGAGATCATCGCGCGCATGGAAGGATTTTAATGTTCACTTGGTTTGTCAATAACCGAACCGAGCTTCCAGGAGGAGTAGTATGAAAACCAGGATTACCGAGATGTTGGGGACTCAGTACCCCATTTTGCTGTCCGGGATGAGCTGGATCAGCGTGCCCAAGATGGTGGCTGCGGTTTCAAATGCAGGCGGTCTGGGGATTCTCGCCACAGGCCCCCTTGACAAGGATACGACCAGAGAATCAATAAGGCAAATCCGCAAGCTCACAGACAGGCCTTTCGGGGCCAATGCATCACTGCTGTTTCCTGGCGCCAAGGAATCTGCAAAGGTCCTTTTGGAAGAGCAGGTCCCGGTGATCAACTTTGCCCTTGGCAAAGGAGACTGGATCGTGCAGGAGGCCCATAAATACGGGGGCAAGGTTATGGCCACCGTGGTAAGTGCCCGCCATGCCAAGCGTGCCCAGGAATACGGGTGCGATGCAGTGATCGCCACGGGCAATGAGGCTGCGGCCCATGGTGAATTCGTCACCACGTTCTGCCTCATACCAAGCCTTGTCGATGCCCTTACTATCCCCGTGGTGGCGGCCGGAGGGATTGCTGACGGGAGGGGTCTCGCAGCAGCGATTGCCCTGGGCGCAGAAGGAATCGCAATGGGAACCAGGCTGATGACGACCAAGGAAAGTCCCCTTCACCAGAATTACAAAGACCTATCCATTAAGATGGATGTCACGGACACCCTCTACTCGAAGCGTATCGATGGGCTGTGGTGCCGCGTCCTCAAGACCGATACGGCCGAGCGTGTCAAACGGCGCGGATTGAACCTGCCCGCGGCATTCATCAATGCGCAGGATATTGCGAAGACGCTCCGCCTTCCATTCATCAAGCTGTTCATCGGCGTATTGCTGTCCGGATGGAAGAACGCAAAGCAGCTTGCCTACCTGGCTAATGCCTCCAAGGCCTTCCAGCTGGCAACCGAAGAAGGCAATCTTCAGAAGGGCGTGCTGCCGGTGGGCCAGTGTACCGGCCTGATTCACGATGAACCTTCGGTCAAGGAACTGTTCGATCGGATCGTGAGGGAGGCCGAGACCATCGAGAAAAGGATGGTAGGGGTCTTCGTTTGAGAGTTACCTGCAGGTACCATAAGGGCTGATACGGAGAGAAGATACCAGGAGGATATTAAGATGAATGCAAAACTTAAAGTCGGCGACAAGGCCCCTGACTTTCTATTCAAAACACCATGGGAAGGTGAGAGAGGTTTTTATGAAGCAATGAACGGTAACCCGGCGGTTCTGGTCTTTCTCCGTTACCTTGGTTGTCCTATCTGCCAGATCGATATGGCAAATCTGAAGCGCGAGATCAATCTCATTGAACAAAAAAAGGCAGTGCTTTTTGTCATCATTCAAAGCTCTCCCGAAACGGTCGCATCAGCCACCAAGAAAGAAGACTGGCCGTTTACCATCATTTGCGATCCAAAGGGTGATCTTTTTAAGCTGTATCATGTGGAGCCTGGCAGTATCCTCAGATATATGCATCCGGCAGGTCTGATTATGGCTATCAAGGCAACCCTTCAGGGGTACAAGCACGGGAAATTCGAAGGTAAAGAGACACAGCTTCCCGCTGTTTTTATTGTTGCCCCGGATAAAACTATCAAGTTTACCCATTATGGAGAGCACTTGAGTGATGTTCCATCAACCGCGACAATGGCGGCGAATATCTAATGTTGGAAATAGCGGGATAAGATAACTGATTTTAGATGATTTAACCCCGTTTGACATCCTTAAGTGAAATAATCCCTGTAGGGCATTTGGTCTTGTTGCAGGGTTTCGTTTCGAGGCACAGCTCACATCTGTTATCGCTGCACCATTGGCAGTAATAACAGTCATCACATGAATGTTTCTTCGAGCCCCCATTATCCTCTGGGACATATACCAGACCTTCAACACCTTTCATCCGCACAAACGCCATGGAAAACCTTTCGGAGAATCAGCGAATTTCATAATATCGAAGATTGCCCCATTACATTCATAACACCTTCCCTGGTGTAGTGAACACTTGAAGCGCTTATTCCGAGCTTGCCCGTGTCAAGACTCAAGCCTGGTATGACCTGGAGCATTTCGGCAAGGCTTAATCTTTTATTCCAATAGCCGAACGCAGCTTCTATCATGGCCTTGGCTAATGTACGGGCATCTTGAAAAAGATTGCTAAGCGTCGTGGACCGTTCATGGCCGTCCACGAGATCGGCTACTTCGATCACGGATGGCAAACGCTCACCCTGTTCTGCATCCCCATAGAAGAGTCCGAGTTGTGAGGAATCTTTGAACAGACCGACACGTGAGCATACCTTGGCAAGGCGATAAGCCGCCATGCTCGTGAACAGCATGTTATAGACGATCTGTCTTCTCAGAGAATTTCTTATGCCCTTTATTGATACCTGGAATTCATGTGAGATGATATCTTCAAAGATGAGTCCTTTCAGATATACTGTCCTGATGAGCCTGTGAAGCTGCATGGTGTTCTGAATGTCGATATCGAGGCAGGTTTCAAGGTGTCGGTGAAGGTAGACGGCATGGGTCCTCTTTTCAGGGGATTTATCATAGTAATTACCCGAGAGATAGTAGATGACCGGGTGAAAGGTGATGTCCAGGGCACAATGTGAGATATACCCACATATGAAAGCTAGATCCTTCAGGTCCTGTGTATGGTCGAGCACCTGCACGATGGTGGTGTTGGTAGGGTTTCCGTCCTTGCCGTGAAATGTCTCGGAGATGCGCCTAAGAGAAGCGCTGACGCCATAATAGCATGTATCCGGGATGATGGAGCCCAAAAGATACTGCCGGATATGTTCAGAGACATCCTTCAGGATGTCCTGCCCCCGGAACTCTTCAAGCAGACCATATGCAAAATGAAGATGGGTGTTTTCTTTGGGCATAGCCCCCTACCGCTCTTTCATGAGTGTACCGTGACTAGTATAATGTTGCCGGACTGACCTGTAAAGATATCCTTGTTCCATCCTGTCAGGATTGACAAATTCCCGGGAAACAGAAAGAATGATATTGAGAGGTCCATGAGTCATCATGTCTAAGCGAGGGGTCACCATGAAAAGTACTATTGAACAAGCAGACAACAATGAAGCGTTTGATCGCATCTTCCATCCCAGAGGCGTGGCCATCATCGGGGTATCTCCCAAGGGCACAGGTTTTGGCAGCGGCATCCTGAGCGCCCTTAACGCCATAGGTTTTGCAGGCGAGCTCTATCCGGTTAATCCGAATGGCGGCCAGATCAATGGCTCCAAGATCTACCGGAGTCTCGATGAGATACCGGGACAGGTCGACTTCGCAATTATCGCCGTGCCAGCGGGGCATGTTCCGCTGACCTTGGAAAATTGCAGGATCATGGGTATTGCAGGCGCCGAGATCCTTTCTGCAGGCTTTTCTGAGGCCGGCACTCCGGAGGGTGCCGGCCTGGAACAAGAGATTAAGGAGATTGCTTCCAAAGGGATCAGGGTGATCGGGCCTAACTGTTTCGGCATCTATTGCCCGGCAAGCGGCCTGACTCTGCTGCCAGGCCCGGACCTCTCCCGTGAAAGCGGGCATGTCGCCTTTATATCCCAGAGCGGAGGCATGTCCATAGATTTTGCCCATATCGGCAAGTGGATGGGGGTGAGATTTTCAAAAGTCGTCAGCTTCGGCAACGGGGCAGACTTGAGAGAGACAGAGCTCCTGGAGTACTTCGGTAAGGACCCCGAGACAAGAGTCATTGCCATGTACATGGAGGGTGTAAAGGACGGCAGGGAGTTCCTCAGGGTCCTCAAACAGGTGGCAGCCACGAAGCCCGTAATCATCAATAAAGGCGGCCTGTCAGAAGCAGGAGGCAGGGCTGTTGCCAGCCATACGGCATCCATGGGGGGCAGTAAGGTAATCTGGGAATCTGCACTGCGCCAGGCCGGGGCCATTCAAGTGGTGGATCTGTGGGAGCTTGCCCAGACGTGTCTTGCATTTTCCATGCTTCCCATAATGAAATACCAGGGCATCAGTGTCGCCGGAGGCGGCGGAGCCTTAGGTGTAAGCGCCGGTGATATGGCCGAACGGTTCGGGGTCAATCTGCCCACATTCGATGATTCCTTGAGCGAGAAGATCCTGGAAGTGCTTCCCAGGCCCGGATCCAGTGCAAGAAACCCGATTGACGCCGCAAACCCCTTGGTGGGCCCGGATGCATACCGGCATGTGTTCCTCCAGTCCGGCAGCGACCCTCGGGTGGATGTCCAGGTACTCATCCAGCTTGTGCACCACTACAAGGCCGTTGCCATGGGATTGGGAATAGACTCGATGAAGCAGATTACCCCGTATCAGGAGCTCAGCAATGCCATGAGAGATGCTGCGGACTCCACCGGCAAACCCGTGATTCTTGTGATGCCTGAGTTCAAGCAGGGCCTGGATTCACTCGATATAACGGATCTCATCAGGGAAGCCAGGCAGGTCTTTCTCGAGAAAGGCATCCCGGTGTTCAGCGATCTCGGGTATGCCTTCAGGGCCCTGAGCCATGTTTCAAAATATTCTGAGTACAGGAGCTCCCTGGCCGCAAACTGAAAGAAGGTAAGGGGAAGATCCATGAGGAAAATGAGACGGCAGTTTGCGAGTGACAATTACTCGGGTATCTGTCCTGAGGCCTTTGAAACCCTTGCGCGAGCGAATACAGGTCACTGTATTCCCTATGGTGAGGATGAATATACTGCACAGGCCTGCAACTTGATTAGAGATTTTTTTGAGACAGATTGCGATGTGTTCTTCGTTTTCAACGGAACCGCAGCCAACTCGCTTGCCCTTGCATCGCTCTGCCAGTCGTACCATAGTATCATCTGTCAAAGGCATGCACATATCGAGACCGATGAGTGCGGGGCGCCTGAATTCTTTTCAAACGGCACCAAGATCCTCCTGGCAGGAGGAGATAATGGCAAGTTATCACCCAAAGAAGTGGAAGAGGTCGCCCTGAAGAGAACCGACATCCATTATCCCAAACCGAAGGTCATCAGCATCACCCAGGCCACCGAGGTGGGCACCGTGTATACGGCGGATCAGCTTAAAGCCCTGGGTGGGCTTGCATCAAGCCTGGGATTGCGTCTCCACATGGACGGCGCGCGGCTTGCCAATGCCCTGGCTACCTTGAAGGTTGCACCGAAGGAGATCACCTGGAAAGCAGGTGTGGATGTGCTCTGCTTCGGAGGGGTAAAGAATGGGATTGCCGCAGGGGAGGCCGTCATTTTTTTTGAAAAGGAGCTTGCCCGGGAATTCGATTACCGGTGCAAACAGGCAGGCCAGCTTGCCAGTAAAATGCGGTTTCTCTCAGCCCCGTGGATTGGGCTCTTACGTGATGAGATCTGGCTAAAAAATGCCGAGCATGCAAACCGCTGTGCCCGACTCCTTCACGAAGAGCTTAAACAAATCCGAGGAATAGAGATTATGTTCCCGGTTGAAGCCAACTCGGTCTTTGTGAAGATGCGTTCATCTGTTATAGACGGTCTCCATGAGATGGGGTGGCGCTTCTACACCTTTATCGGCGAGGGTGGGGTGAGGCTCATGTGCTCGTGGGACACCACAGATGAGGATATTCACGAATTCATCAGGGATATAACAACTCTGGCGCAGCGAATCTCATAAGGGACTATTCCCTTGGACAAGATTAAATTTTATACCTCGAAAAGATTGACATAAAAACGAAACCGGGCAGCACTTTGCTGCCCGGTCTTCTATGGAGAAGTCTCACAGATGCGGAGTCTTCGTTGATAATATTCTTTTCGTCATGTTCGGGGAAAGCATAATACCTTTCTGATAATTGAGATAGTCTTACAATCCGATCTCATACTGACAGAGAATGTGTTGACAACTGATTAAGACTATGATGTTTTATTATACAATATGGTGGCAGAAATTATCTTCAGAGAAAATAGCATCAGGTGCCATGCATGGATACCGATCAAGTAATCCTTGGCTTGCTCATGTCCGGCCCAAAGAGCGGATATAAGATCAAGAACATCACGGGCAAGCTCATGATGGCCTACAACTTAAGTCTTAACCAGATTTATCCGGCGCTGCGAAAGCTCGAGGCAGGGGGGCTTGTACAAAAGGATGTGGTTATTCAAACGGGTAAGCCCAACATGCATGTCTATTCCTTAACCGAAAGGGGCAGGAAAAAATTTTATCAATCTCTTTCTGATCCACCGGTACCTATCGACTATCAGCTGGATTTCCTCACCAGGGCCTTTTTCTTTCGCTTCTTGCAGCGGGATGAGATGTTCAAGCAGTTCGAGCGGGAGATCAGCTCGTTAGATGAGCAGCTTGAGGACCTCGAACAGATACGCCCCGAGGTTGAGGATCTAAGTGATGATGACGGGAGGTTCATCTATTCCACTATCGTGGATATGATTCAGATGCTTAAAGAAAGGTATACAATTGAACTAAAAAGGAGAAAAGGAGAACCATAACAGCTTAAATTATCTGATCAAATAATCTGTATAAGGTCATAACTCATAAACAACCACAGGAGGCGCATCCATGAATAGGTTTTTTAATCCCTCGTCTGTTGTAGTGATCGGGGCATCCAATTCACCATTCAATCTCGGGGCAACAATCTGCAGATCTCTCCATGATTTCTCACCGTTTCAAGGTGCTGTCTATGCAGTAAACCGCAAGGGAGAAGAAGTGTATGGATGCCCCGGGTACACCGATGTTACGGATATCCCAGGCGATGTGGACCTTGCCATTGTAATTGCCCCGGCCAAGGTGGTACCGGGTTTCGTTAAGCAGTGCGGTGAGAGAGGGATCAAGCGGATCGTCATCGAGAGCTCCGGGTTCTCCGAGGGCGGAGAAATGGGCAAGACCCTCCAACAAGAGATCGATAAGATCAGGCGTGCTTACGGCATGCGCATTATGGGACCCAACTGTCTGGGTGTGCTCAATACCGAAAATAAGTTCTGCTGCTTCTACGGTGTACAGAAGGACAACTTCGATACCTTTATCCAGGAAAGCGGTGAGATATCGTATATTATCCAGAGCGGCGGGATTGTGGTGATCGTGCTGGAGTCCTTTATGAGTGAGGTGGTCAAGGCTGCAAAGGTCGTGAGTATCGGCAACAAGAGCGATATCGATGAGGCGGACATGATCGAATACCTCAACACCGATGAAAAGACCAAAGTCATCTGCATGTACCTGGAGAATATCAAGGATGGCCGTAAATTCATGGAGATTGCGAAAAAAGTCCACAAACCCATACTCGCCTTCAAGGTGGGCAGGACCACCGAGGGTGTCCGTGCTGCCCAGTCGCACACCGCAGGTATGGCGAACAATGATCTTATCTTCGAGAATGCCTGCAAACAATCAGGTGTCATCCGGGTCGATTCCATTTCCGAGCTGCATTCACTGCCCAAAATATTTACCCACATGCCGCCCTTGAAGGGCAAGAGGATTGCCATGTTTACAAACTCCGGGGCCTTCGGCGGGATTACGGCAGACCTGCTCGTCCAGGCAGGCCTTGAGATGGCCAAGCTGTCTCCTGAAACCCAGGAGCGTCTTTCAAGGACCGGCCGGATTTTTAATGTTTCGAATCCGATAGATCTCGGACCTGCGCTGTCCATGCAAACCTTTCTGGAGATCTTCGATATCCTCCTGTCGTCTGAAGAGGTTGACGGGCTCCTTCCTGTGCCCAGCCTGTGGCACCCAATGGTCATCGAGGCCATCATGGAGCTTGTGAAGAAGTGCCATGAATACGGCAAGCCTGCAGCCATCTACACTCCCAATGCAGCAGAAAAGACTATTCTCTACCGGAACAAGTACAAAATACCGTTATTCGTATCTCCTGAAGAAGCGGTAAGAGCCCTTGAAGTCTCTCACAGACAATATGGATATCATCTCATGAAGGAGGCGGCACAACAAAGAACGGACTTTGAGAAACGTCTCAGGCGGAGCGACAGTGCCTATGGGGATTATGTTGAAGGGGCATGATTCTTAAGACACCCGGCGATTGATGCCTGGCGTCTATTTTTTGGGGATCAGGGTTTTCAATACATCTTCCTTCCCAACAACGCCCGCTAGGATGCCGTTTGAATCAATGACCGGGATGGTATGGATCTTTTTATCCACCATGAGACTTGCAACTACCTCTATGTCGGTATCGGGGGTTACGGTGACGGGCTTGATAGACATTGCATGTTCCACATTTGTAGCCGCAATCTTAGCCATCTCTCTTTCTACGTGCTTGGAAGAGATGAGGGGGATAATGCCGTCAAGTATGATAAAGAAAGAAGGCAGGGGCAGCTTTTTCTGCTGAGATATAAGATCATCCCTGCAGAGGATACCCACAAGCTTCCCCTTTTTATCCAGTACCGGGGCGCCGTTGATGTGGTTGTCCATGAGGATCTTGGCAGCATCTACAATACCCATATCTTTTGTCAGTGCTATTACCTTGCTTGTCATGATATCTTTGACTTTCATGGCATTGTCCCCCGTGGGTGATCTGGTACTAATCTAGATGGTATGTCCAATTCCAACAGAGTCAAGGGCTGTAGGATCATGAGAGATCCGAATCCAGCAGATTTTAGAAATGAGAAAAAACTGCATTAGTCACTCTTTTATAAATAAATGTTGTTAAAGAATGGGAAGGGTTCTGACGAATAGCATAAGTGATGATAGAATTCAGGTAAAGGTGTACGCATGAAAGTAAAAGACAAAAGGCAGTATACCAGGAAACCTTTGAAGATCGAGGCCAGGTACCAGGACTCTAACAGAAAAGTTCTGAAGGGCACGGTGAGAAACATCAGCATCGGAGGTGTATACGTTGAAACTCCTCATACCCTGGAACGCGGCGATATCATACGCATGACCCTGGATGCGGTTGACGTGGGAAGGGTCATTGATGTGGAAGGTAAGGTAGTCCGCTGTGAGCCCGAGAAGGGGATGGGCATCGAGTTCGTGGATCAGGACAACCGAGAGATTAAAAAGCTCATCAGCACTATGAGGAAGCTCGACCAGGCATCACTTCTTGCCCTGAGCAGATCGGCTTTTGATACTGACCTATAACTGATACCGGCCATATGAAAAAAAGGGCGCTCCCTCATGTAAGAGGGGCGCCCTTATCTTATATTTTCAAAGGCACTGTTACATTTCTGCAAGAAGCCGTTTCGCCCAATCGGCAAAGTACTTGTCGTTGGAAATTGATGCCTTCTGAAGCAGTGATTTAGCCTCGTCTTTATCGCCGGTTTTCATGAGGGTCTCGGCCAAGAACACCTGTCCCTCAGGGTCGTTAGGGAAGGATTTCTGGAATTCCCTGAGATACTTCACCGAGAGTTTTTTGTCTTGCATGGGCCAGGGCAGGACGAACCAGAAGCGGCCCAAGGCCTTCATGGGGCCGCCATCCGTGTACATCTTATTAATCTGGTAGGATTTTTCGAAGCTGTTCTGGGTCTTGTTTTTCAGGCCTTCTTTTAAGGCTGTAAGAACGCTCACGCTATCAGAATAATTACCTACTGAACACCCATACCAGAAATTACCCTCAACACCGTTTGGATTGAGTGCTATGGCCTTCTCACCATATTTCATGCCCATCTTGCCATATTCTTTACAGGTGGCCTTCCAGTTTGGGGTGTTATGTTTCTCGGATTCGTTGGCAAACTCCCTGTATGAGCGAGACGCCTTCCAGGCTGCCTCATAGTTATTGGGGGCTGCCTCAAGGGCCTTTACAAACATGTCACCTGCCTGTTTGTAGCTCTCATAGCTCGTCTTACCCTTATCTAAGAGTGCATTACCCTCGGCCATGAAGTCTTCAGCGAGCAGGGCCAGTGGTAATAGGGAAAATACACAAAGACATAGTGCCAAGTTAAGAACTCTCCTCATATCAGTTCCTCCTTCAGGATGAGATACACATAACGGTAACATCATAACGTTTTATGTTCAATATGATTATATTGAATTAACACTTGCAAATAGGCTTCATGATGCTTATACTAAAGGATGATGCCCTACGAGGATCAATTTTTCCGCTATCCCACTATGAAAGGGATTGCAATTGAGCTTCCCTTCGTTAAGTTCAAGTATGTAAAGGTCGACTGGGGGGAATCGGAAAAGTCCAAATCCGCAAAGAGCATCGACGTAACAATTCCTAGCAAAGCAAATCCTCCCGCAGCACTTTCCCGGGTGATCATATCGAAAAAGGCCGAGGTCACCACACTGGGTATGGATCCTATGATCTCCTATGCATCGGTAATTCATGAGCTGACCTATGGCCGTATAGAGACGGCTCGGGACTTCAAACAAGCCGTATCATACCCAGCCGTTCTCGAATCATCATCTTATTCACTCGATATCATCGTCTAGGGATACCATGATAGGAGTTGTCTCGGACCCACTTTTCATGAGTCATGACACAGGGGGGTACCATCCAGAGGCCCCCATGAGGATACATTATATCCATACACTTTTCGCCGGCAAAGACCCAGATATTGCAATCATCGACCCAGTCCAGGCAAGCATTGAGGACATTGTGCTTAACCATGAGCGATCTTACATAGATAGTGTCAAGCGCTCATGTTCGTCCAATAGATACGTTGATCTTGACCCTGACACGGTGTGTTCACAGGATTCCTATGAAACAGCGCTTTATGCTGCAGGCTCGGTGATCGAGCTGGTCCGTATGGCATTGTCGGGTGATATCGATTCCGGGTTTGCAAGCATTCGCCCCCCCGGCCATCATGCCACCCCTGATGAGGCTATGGGTTTCTGCATTTTCAATAATGTAGCCATTGCCGCCAATAAGGCCATTAGAGCATTCGGAGTAGACAGGGTTATCATCATCGATTTTGATGTACACCACGGCAATGGTACCCAAGAAAGCTTTTATAGCAATAAAGATGTCCTGTATTTTTCATCTCACCAGCATCCATTCTATCCCGGCACAGGAAGACTCAACGAAACAGGATCTAAAAGTGCACAAGGGTATACGGTAAACTGTCCCTTAAGAGGCGGCAAGAGGGACGGGGAGATGGTCGCTCTTTACCGAAGTGTAATGGTTCCCATTATCAAGGCTTTCAAACCAGGATTGATCCTCGTTTCTGCAGGGTTCGACGCTCATGCCATGGACCCCATAGGAGGCATGGAGATCAGCTCCAAGGGTTTCGGCGCTTTGGCCGGGTTGATCCGGGATGCTGCTCAAGACGTGAATTCCCCTATTATCTATGCGCTTGAGGGGGGGTATAATTTTGATGCATTGCGGGATTCCGTTAAGGCCGTGATCGATGTCATGAAGGGGGGGTCTGCACCGAAGATCGAGGAAAAGTCTTTTCCTGAACTTGATGATATCATGAAGGCCCATTCACAATACTGGTCATTATAGCTCAGGTAATTCTTTAAGTTTGCCCTCCCTGATGCCGAAAGGGCTGATATGCTCGATGAAAAACCTATTGAGTCCGTGGAGGTCCGTGAATACAGGACGGGCGAGGTTATCGTACGTGAAGGCGAGCCGAGCCGGTACTTTTATGCGATACTCCAGGGCGAAGTGCAGATCTATCAGCTCGACAAGCCTATCCGCATCCTGTCGGACAGGGATGTCTTCGGTCTGGAAAATTATTACCGGGGCATCCCATACACCACTACAGCCAAGGCCACCAAAACATCACGCGTAGCCGCCTATGAAGCTGAACTCATCGACGAGATTGCCTACGCCAAGCCGGCACTAGCCGCTATGGTTATGCGATCGGCCTTCCTTCAGCTCGAACAGACCACATCTATTGCCGAAGCCAATATCCCCTACAGCGAGACTATCAATCTCGACCTGAAGGAATATGATGACGGCCAGATAATCATCGAAGAAGGCACCAGTGGGATCGAGATCTATAAGTTATTCCAGACCGAAGGCGGGCTCGAGGTCCTCAAGAAGGGTGTCCGTATCGGTGTCATCACCAAACCCGGCGAGTATTTCGGCGAGATGAGCTTCATCCTGAACGAACCGAGAAGTGCCACCATCCGTTCCATGGGTAAGAGTATCGTTGAGGTCCTCCCTGTCCAGGAAGGCGGTCTGGAACGTATCCTCAATGATAACCCCGAGATCGCCAACAAGATTATAACAACACTTGCCCAAAGACTCAAACAGGCAAACCTGCTTATCGTAAAGTAGAGAGTCTTTTTTCTTTCATCATCCTGAGGATCTCAGGAATAGCATCTTGTGCCTTATTTCTCCCTTCCCCTATGGCAGAGGCCCCTTTGGTGAACTCCAAAGCCCCGATGTCTACTACATCCGGTTCGACCAGGATGTCCGGGGGCTCATACCTGAGCATGAGCCGGTTTTTCTGGTACTGCTGGATATTAGTGGTGCTCAGGAGGATCTCTATGATGTTGAGTCTCTGCTCCGAACCCATGGTTAAGAAGGGCTTCGAGATGATCTCGTTGAGTTTTTGCTTGCTTATAATGAGATGGTCTTTTAGGCTCTTGGCAAGATCTATCTCTGAAGCCTTTTTCGTGCGCGGTATATTGACGAGTTTGAGGATATTTTCGGCCAGAGGTTTGAGGCCTGTGTGTATGGTCTGAGTACGGAGAAGTCCTGCGACTCGTTCTATCATGCCTGATGCGAGGTCTTCTTCGCCTGCAGAAGCCATCTGCTCAGCCTTGATGATGTCCCGTCTCTTCTTCGATGAGTATCGAGAAGGCATATGCGGGTGGAGATTGCAGGCAATAGAAATATCAGGCGAGTGAGCCTTGAGGATATCGAGCGGCAAGGGGTCTGACACCCCTCCATCAGTGAGCAGGCGTCCCATATGGACTACAGGCCTGAATACGCCGGGTATGGCTATGCTTGCCATTACGCCATCCGCCAGAGGACCCTTGTCAATGGCAACGGTCTCTCCCGTAAGCAGATCGGTAGCTATGGCAATAAAGGTAATCGGCAGATCTTCGATAAGTACGTCGCCCACGAGAGATTGTATGAACTTGTATGCCCGGCTGCCGGCCAGCAGACCCGAGATTGGAAATACAGGATCCACATAGTAACTCAGTGAGTGGATAAATGAGAGATCGGTGATGAGTCTTTTAAAATCTTGAAGCTTTCCTGCAGCGTAGAAGGCACCTACTGCAGCGCCGGCGCTGGAGCCCACGATGATGTCGAGAGGAATGGAATTCTCATCAAGTACCTCCAGCACACCGACATGGGCACCACCCATAGCCCCGCCACTATCGAGCGCTAAACCTATGTGTGGGTTTTTTGAAGCCATGATCTTTTTGTACCCGAAAGGGCATGCGTAAGCAACGTCTCTGTATGACCCGTAAAGAAAATGATCCGTTTTTCCGAATGAGTGCCTATGGATGCCTATTGGCTTGGAAACTCGTCCCCTCCTGAAGGTTCTGATGTTCATCATGTTCATGCACTTGAAGACACAAAGGACGGCTGCCTGCTTTTTATCGATGACCCCAAGGCGGTGAAGGGAAAGAATACCGGCTCCCGCCGCATCTATCTGGTACATAATGGCAAAAGTCCGAATAGGATGCCTTTAGCGATCATGGGGGTAATCCCGAAGGACGCTTCAGTTATACGGGCTATGGCAACACTGCATAATGAAATGAGGGAATCTTTTGAGGTAGGCGATATGCTCATCGAGTCGCTGAATGAGAAAGATCTTACCATCAAGGAAAAGCAGAGATTGATCCTTCGCGACAGCAAACGGCACAATGCCATCATTAAAAACGCCAACGACCTCATATTTATCCTGGGGCCCGCTGGGAAGATAATGTTCTGCAATGATACATTTAAGAAGTATCTCCAAGGAACAGGTGCATCAATCATGGGCAGATCGTTTGCCGACTTTGTTGTGGAGGAGGATCGCCAATACCTTAAAACCATGCTTGAGAAAGGTTATATCAACAATGTCCCTGTTCGATCGGAAGTGAGGATGCTCCTTTTAAGCGGGAGGACCGGAATCTTTTCACTCCTGAGCACGCCATTGGAGGAAGAAGGGCAAATCTATGCACTATCGGTCATTGGCAGGGATATCACCGATATTCGGGCCATGCAACGCAGACTCACCATTCAGGCAAATGATTTGAGCCAGATGATCAATGGATTATCCCATGAATTACGCAACCCATTAACCATCATCGGGGCATATATCAAACGACTGGAGCGTGAAAAGGGTGAAAAGACCAGAAAATGGGAGCAGGCCCTTTCCGGTATCTATTCCTCAATCCGGCGAATAGAAGACATGATTACCCGCATTGAGCAGTATGAAATGCTGGTGCGGATGGAGCCCTCCTGCAGCCAGGTGGATGTATGCAAGCTCATTTGCCAGGCCGTATCGGCTTTTGCTCCGCCGATCCCTGTCAGGATAAACGCACCGAAAGACATCCATGCCTTCTGTGACACCGAACACGTACGCATCGCGTTCAGCAGGATACTTCAAAATGCGATAGAAACAGGCACTCATGAAGTTATCATCGATATATCCTGTGATAAAAGCTTTGCAATGATATCTGTTCGAGATTTCGGGCCGGGGGTTCGTGACAAGGCACAGACCATCTACGCGCCGTTTTATTCCACTGACCCGATGAAAACGGGCCTTGGCCTGACTGAGGCACGCATAGCCATGGTAAAGATACATGGAGATATCGATGTGGTACGCCAGGCCGACCCGGGCGCCATCTTTACCCTGAAGGTCCTCCTTGACCGCAGACTGAAGCCGAGAAACTGATTTCTGCGTGCATTTAAAATAAGAGATAGACATATCATTTACCACATTGCCCTTGCAGCTGACTTTCGGGTATGCTCCCGGTTCAAAGACCCTTGGATGGTTGAGACAAGTATTTGTTATCCACACAGGGTAATAAGCACATACAATATAGCGGTATCGCCTGTCTTTTTGGGAGGGTATTATGGGTGAATATGTGACCGTAGCAGAGGGGATATACCAGGTCGGAGGTTCGGATCTTTCAGATCCGTATGATGCTGCAGTATATATCATAACATGCGGGGCGGACCTTGTTATGATAGATTGCGGCGCAGGCAGGGAACCCAAGGCAATAATCGATAATATCAAGGAGACGGGACTTGATCCGGCCAGGATCACTACACTGGTGTTGACCCACTGTCATGTAGACCATATCGGATCAACAACATTCTTCAGAGAAACATTCCGGTTAAGTGTTGTTGCCCATGATCTTGATGCGGATGCCATCGAATCCGGAGACCCCGGTCTCACGGCTGCGCGCTGGTACAACACCAAGCTCCCCACGACAGCGGTAGACAGACGGTTGAAGCAGGAACATGAGATCATCACCTGCGGCGCTGACGAACTCCATTGCATCCATACACCCGGCCATACCCCAGGTTCCATCTCCATCTATATGGACTGTCAGGGGGTGCGCATCCTCTTCGGCCAGGACATACACGGACCCTTCACAAAAGAGTTCAAGTCCGACATCAGCCAATGGCGGTCATCCATGCACAAGCTCCTGGATCTAGGCGCCGACATCCTCTGCGAGGGTCACTTCGGGATATACAAGCCAAAAGCACGCGTAGAGAGCTACATCAGAGGCTACCTTGACCAGCACTCATCAGATTATCTCTAAAAAAGCTGAAAAAGGGATTCTCCATTGCCCTTGACTTCATCATCCGATTTAGTATATCGAGCCAGGAATTGCGCAAATATACGGGCACTCTGAAAAGTATATCAGTGAACAGGGGTATCAATATGGCACATTCATACAGCATCGCGGTTCTTCCCGGCGACGGGACAGGTCCCGAGGTGGTTGCCGAAGGTATCAAGGTTCTCAAGGCAGTTGCTGCTGTTGAAGGCATTAAGATTGATTTTACTACCTATGACTTTGGTGGTGATAGATACCTGCGTACCGGCGAGATCCTGCCCGATACGGCCACGGATGAGATGAAAAAACACCATGCCATGTACCTGGGGGCCATCGGACATCCGGATGTAAAGCCGGGCGTCCTGGAGAAGGGCATCCTCCTGCGCCTCAGGTTCGAGCTGGACCAGTATATCAATCTCAGGCCGGTTAAGCTTTATCCCAATGTGGAAACACCACTTAAGGATAAGGGCACTGAACATATCGACTATGTAGTGATCAGAGAGAACTCGGGGGGTGTTTACACGGGCTCGGGCGGCATTACTATGAAGGGCACGTCCCATGAAGTGGCTGTCCAAGAGATGATATACACGCGTTTCCAGGTGGAGCGGTGCCTGCGTTATGCCTTTGAATTCACAAGAAAAAGGAACAAGAGAAAGATCCTGGCCCTGGTCGGCAAGACCAATGTACTGACCTATGTGTTTGACCTATGGGAGCGGGCTTTCCACGAGATTGGTGAAAAAGATTATCCGGATATCAAACGTGAATATTACCATGTGGATGCTACGTGCATGTGGATGGTCAAAAACCCTGAATGGTTCGATGTCCTGGTGACCGAGAACATGTTCGGCGACATCATCACCGACCTGGGTGCCATCACCCAGGGCGGTATGGGCATAGCTGCAGGCGGGAATATCAATCCCCAGGGCGTGTCGATGTTCGAACCCATCGGCGGATCTGCACCTAAATACACGGGTATGAACATCATTAATCCGCTGGCAGCCATCGCATCCGCCCAAATGATGTTGGAGACCCTCGGGGAGGATGCAGCAGCAGCACGTATCGAGCGGGGTATCGTCCAAACCCTTCAGCACGACATCAAGTCTCTGTCTGCAGGAAAGATGGGCCTCACTACTACGCAGGTTGGAGACAAGGTTGCCGGGTACGCAGTTGAATGATGGTGAGCCGTTTACGGATATAAAAGCAGGGGCGGGTCTTCAAACCCGCCCCCTTCAGTGATCAGGGTACTGAGTACTTTTTCAGCTTCTTATGAAGCGTGGCCCGTGTAATCCCTAGCTTTCTTGCAGCCTCGCTCTTGTTGCCCTGGACTGACTCCAGGGTTTTCAAGATGGTGAGACGCTCCATTTCATCAAGACTGATGGCATTTGCAGCCCCTATTTCTTGGGGAGCATTGTACGACTCATCCCTGAAGATGGGGATGTCTCCGTCCGTAAGAAAGGTTGAACTGGATAGGACTACAGCGCTCTCAACAGTATTCATCATTTCGCGTACATTACCCGGCCACGGGTGTTTAATGAGCCGGTCCATGGCTTGTGGTGTGAAGCCTTTCAAGGGTTTGTTGTTCTTGATGGCAAACATCTTTAAAAAATGTTCAGCCAGCACGGGGATATCCTCGGCGCGCTCACGTAACGGGGGTACGGAAAGGTTGATGACATTGAGCCGATAGTAAAGGTCTTCCCTGAATCTGGCAATCTTTATAAGGGTTGGGAGGTCTTTGTTGGTCGCCGCAATGATCCTAACGTCCACCGGTATCACCTCTTCGCCGCCGACACGGGTGATCTCTCTTTCCTGAAGCACACGCAGGAGTTTGACCTGCATGGCCAGCGGCATCTCGCTGACCTCATCCAAAAAGAGACTGCCGCCGTGGGCCTGTTTGAAGCGGCCCTCTCTACGGCGCAATGCTCCGGTGAATGATCCCTTTTCATGGCCGAACAGCTCGGATTCGAGCAGGCCTTCGGATATGGCGGCACAGTTCATCTTTATGAAAGGGTGATCTTTCCGGGGAGAATTGAAGTGGATGGCGCCGGCAATCATCTCCTTGCCGGTCCCCGACTCACCGGTGATGAGAACTGTTGCATCCGAGGAAGCGGCCCTGGCAGTGGTTTCCAGAAGCCGGATCATGGCCGGGCTTCTGCCGATAATGCTCCCGGTGTCGAAGCGGTCACCCACAAGCTCGCGCAGGAGGCGGTTCTCCTCTTTGAGCATGCTGTGTTCCATGGCCTGTTCCATCTTCAAACGCAGCTCTTCAAAGTCAAGAGGTTTTGTCAGATATTCATAGGCCCCTTTTTTCATGGCATCGATGGCTGTATCGACCGATGAATAAGCAGTCATAATGATCACCGGGATAGCAGGGTTGGTCTCCTTGACGACTGCAAGTGCCTTAAGACCTGACACCTTGACCATTCTTATGTCCATAAGGATAAGGTCATAAGGTCTTTCCTGGACCATATTGACGGCTGCCTGGCCGTCGTCGGCCTCACTCACCTCATAGCCCCATCCCGATAGCAAGGTCTTGAGCATAGTGCGATGGCTGAAGTCATCATCCACTACCAATATGTTTCTGTTACTCGTGATTGCCATCATCAAACTCCTCCGGCAGGCATGTTCAGGGAAACCGTCGTCCCTGTACCCGGTATACTTTCCACCTTGATGTCGCCGTCATGAGCCTCCATAATCTTGTGGACAATGGCAAGTCCTAGGCCGGTCCCGGATTGCTTGGTAGTGAAGTACGGGTCGAATATATGAGGCAGGTCTTCATGTGCGATTCCATTGCCGGTGTCTGAGATACGGATGATAAATCTGTTTGGCTTGTCATCACACCTGATAGAAACCGTAAGGGTACCGCCTTGTTCCATGGCTTCAAAGGCATTCAGAAAAAGATTAAGCAGTACCTGGCCCACCTTATCAGGGTCTATTTCCGCATTGCAAGGATCCTGAGGAAGCCCCGTACGGTCGATAGTGATGCCTTTTTCTAAGGCCTGCTTTTCAACCATTTCCACAGAGCGATTAAGAAGCTCAACCAGCGAGGTTGTCTTTATTCTCAGATCCATGGGCCGGGAGAGATCCAGGAGCTGGCTGATCGCCCGGTTGAGGCGTTCGACTTCTCCTACCATGATCCCGGCAATCCTCTGGTCTTCAGGGATATCACGGTAGCGCTCCTGGAAGTAGGTGGCAAAACCCTTGATGGAGCTTAAAGGGTTCCTGATTTCATGGGCCACACCGGCAGCAAGGCTCCCTATGGCCGCAAGCCTCTCTTTACGCTCCATCTCCCTCTTCAGGTGCTCTATCTCGGTGATATCCCGCAGGAGTACTATATGGCCAAGGAAATTATTGTCTTCATCGGTTAAAAAACTCGCGCTCGCCTCATAGACCATGATCTTTTCCTGCAGGGGAACACGGAGGTTTCGCACGGCTATATCACGTGGGTCATGAATATCTTCGATGAGGCTTACGATCTGTTCGGGCAGCACGTCTTTTGCCTTCTTGCCCCTTACCTCGGAAGCCGCGATCATGAGGAGTCTCTCTGAAACATCATTGAGCGTCACTATGCGGCCTTTCTCGCCGATGAAGATGAGCCCTATGGGCATATTGTCCACCAACGTATCTGAAAAGGCCTTGATCCGCGACAGCGATGCCTTGGTGGACCGGTAGTTCTGTGCAATGACGATGGAGACGATCCCGAGCAGGCCATACATCGACAGGATCACAGCCAGGAAGATCTTTTGTTTTATGTTTTCATTAATGATCTGCTCAACGGGTTCCATATTAAGCCCCACATAGATGGTCTGTATGGGGGGCCTTTCAATCTTCGGGATCATATGGGGGTAGAACCAGTCATGGAGGGGTGTTTTGCGCCTGAGGATTATCATCCCGCTTCGGGAAGGATGGAATCTCCGATATACCTCGAATACATGCCTGCCTTTATCATCGGTGAGCACCCTCCACCTGATAATGGGACCTAACCGCGCCTGGTCGATATCGAGTCCATACATCTTCCCGATATTCTGAACCTTGTTGTGGGCAACGATCTTCCCATCCTTATCCGTTATAAGGATATAGAGGATATCCGGCTCCTGCGAAGTCTCCATGATGAGGCGCTGGACCTGGGCCCCGCTCCAACCTATGCCCATCATACCCGTCCTGGTGCCTGCCTCAAATGAGCGCATGAGGGCATCGCCCTTCTCACTGAGCATGTGATACATGTTCTTCCTCTGGGTCCTGATACTCTCCATAGTTGTAAAGATGAAGATAGGTACCATTACGATGAGGGAGCCCATGATCACCCAGGGTGATATCTTGATCCAGGCCTTCCTGGAATACATACCAACGCTATTATCCATAAAATTACCTGGATTATGCTTTTCAACTCTCATGCCATCGCTCCCGGCAAGCAATCTCCCTGTTTGAGAGATGGTGCCATGAAGGGGTAGTGTATATCTTTTATACAACTGTATACCTCCATTGTATATAAAATATACACCTTGAGGTTTCATGGTGAGCACTTGAGTGGGTTAGAATTTGGCTAATTATCAAAATCAACCTGGAAATACAGATTGATAGATGGTCATGAGATATGTTGGCACGACCATTGCTGATTAGGTAGTCATCTGGTGAATAAGGGGATTACGATAACAACAACTAAAGGAAACTAGAAACCGAAGAGAGTTGGAACCCCTCTTCAAAGCCACATAACTCCTAACTACCTCCTCTAGGGATGGCGGGCAATGCCCAAACCGCCATCCTGTTTTTTCTTAAAGTGATAAACATCACCTTCATTGGCGGATTGACTAGCTCAATATTCTCATATAGTAGGTAGGAAGTTGGGGGTATCCATGTCTTTGACGTATCGTGATGCAGGTGTTGATATTGATAAACAGAACACTCTTGTCAGGGCTATCAAGTCAAGCGTGAAGTCCACCCATGGGCCTGAGGTCATAGGCGGTATAGGCGGATTTGCCGGCCTCTTTAAATTGGATATCGGGAATTATCGCGAACCGGTCCTTGTCTCCTCAACGGATGGTGTGGGGACCAAGCTGAAAATAGCATTCATGGCCGACAACCATGAGGGTATCGGCATTGATCTTGTGGCCATGGTGGTCAATGACCTCATCGTCGTGGGGGCACAACCCCTGTTTTTTCTCGATTATTTTGCCACCGGCAAGCTCAATCTGGATCGTGCCAAGGTCATTATATCGAGCATCACCAGAGGATGCCAGGAAGCCGGCTGTGCATTGATCGGCGGCGAGACAGCCGAGATGCCTGGTTTTTACCGCGAGGATGAGTATGACGTTGCAGGCTTCGGTGTTGGAGTTGTAGATAGTGACAAGATCATCGATGGATCTCGCATCTCTGCAAAGGACGTCCTCATCGGGATACACTCCTCGGGCCTGCACAGCAACGGGTTTTCTCTCGTAAGAAAGGTCCTTTTCGAGCGCGCCAAGATGCGCATTGATGATTATCTGGAAGATGTTGGAAAGACATTAGCCGAAGAACTCCTGACCCCGACACGAATCTATGTGAAGAGTGTGCTCAATGTTCTGAGGGGATTTGAGATCAAGGGCATCGTGCATATCACAGGAGGCGGGTTTATTGACAACATCCCCAGAGTGCTTCCTGCCCGTTCGTCCGCAGTGATAGAGAAGGGCTCCTGGGGTGTCCCTCCCATATTCCGCTTCATTCAGGACGTCGGCAAGATCGAAGGTGCAGAGATGTATCGGACCTTCAACATGGGCATCGGCATGGCGCTGGTCGTATCCCCCAAAGATGCGGATGATGTGATGCTCAGGTTGAAAGGGCTCAAAGAATCAGCTGATGTCATCGGCTATATCGAGTCCCGGCCTAAGGGTGGTGAGGCGGTTATCCTCTCGTAGGGGTACACAAGTGGTTCACATTGGCGTTCTGGTTTCGGGTAGCGGAAGCAATCTTCAATCCATCATGGACTCCTGTGATCGCTCGGAAATAGATGGCCAAGTATCAATCGTCATCAGTAATCTTCCCGGTGTATTCGCGCTGGATCGTGCACAGAAGAGAGGCATTCCGACCCGGGTAGTTTCTCACACCCAATATCCTGATAGAGAGAGCTTTGATGAGGAGCTCATTAAGATCCTTAAGAGCTTCGAGATTGACCTGGTGGCACTGGCGGGATTCATGCGTGTGCTTACACCAGGATTCCTCAGGCAGTTTCCCGGCAGGGTCATGAACATCCATCCTGCATTGCTGCCGTCTTTTCCCGGGTTGGGAGTCCGCCAGAAGGCCATAGACTATGGAGTGAGGTTTTCCGGATGCACGGTCCATTTTGTGGATAAGGGTGTTGATACCGGGCCCATAATTATCCAGGCCGTGGTCCCGGTGTACCCGGATGACACTGAAGACATCCTGAAAGAGCGCATTTTGCGGCTCGAACACAAGATTTACCCAAAGGCAATAGAGCTTTTTGCACAAGACAGGCTCACCATTGTCGGGAGAAAGGTATTCATCAAAGGCCTTGATAAGGATGAAGGGGCATGCATCGCCAATCCCCCTTTGGCCGGCTAGAAAGCCCGGTTCTCGTGAGCGCCTGTCTCTTGGGCATCCGGTGCAGATATGACGGATCATCAAAGACCCGCAGGTCCATTCTGGAAATACAAGACATTATCATGATTCCTGTCTGTCCCGAACAGCTTGGAGGTTTACCCACACCACGCCCGAATGCATATTTTGTTGGTGGAGACGGGGCGGCGGTTGTCAGGGGCAGGGCTTTTCTCAGAGATATACATGACCAGGATGTAACACATGCCTTTCTCTTTGGTGCCAGACAGGTATGTAAAGTTGCTCGTATTCTCAGGGCGAGGTATGCTATACTAAAAGAGAAGAGCCCTTCGTGCGGGACCCATACAGTCTGGATAGAAGGGAATTTACAGCGCGGTTATGGCGTAACTTCAGCGATGCTTATAGACCTGGGGCTTAGCCTGATGAATGAAGATGGGCTAATGTTGTGAAAAGGACCTATGACGTATCGCATCAGGAGAGGGCATATCAGGGCTTTTTGCATGTGCGCATCTCACAAGTAAACGATTGACATGTTTGTGGGTTGACAATTCCCCGAACATCCCCAACGACGAGCTCTTGGCAGATACCCCTCTGTTGATTACCGAGACGTTTTCAAGGGGCCTCCTCGAACCGATTCTGAGTAAAATCGATAAACGTCTGATGAAATCTATTGAGCCTGAGCACGGGCTTGTTTTGCAATTGATGGACTCCTTCGAGGCCATCACCAGGGAACCCGGAATAACAGATAGTACCCGAACCAGAGTCAAAAAGAGCAATGAGACATATCTTTCACTGATCAAAAAATCATCTACAAAGCCACAGCGCTACTTGAGGCATCTACGGAGCAGGGCCGTCACACATGAGTCATGGGATGATAACCAAGAGACTGTCTCGGCTTATGCCCTTTCTGTCCGTACCGCTTCAGTCCTTTGAAGTGGTCAATCCCATGGGCAACGATATGATACGCCCCTGGTTCCGTTTTTCCGAAGATGTTAACCCCCCTTCACTTTTTCATTGGCGACGTTATATTACTCCTATTGAGAGGATATACGCCTGTGACCGGGACAAATATGCTTGTCTCGGCAATGAAGGCGATTTTTTCCGGGGTGTATGCATTGCAAATGCTATTTTAAAGGAAATGGGAAGGTCAGACCTCGTTACCATCTAGGATCCCTGGGACTCTGTGGAGGGGTTACCCTTGCAGAGCTTGTGGTGACCCTTGCCATTATCTGTATTATAGCTGCTATTGCCATTCCGGGTCTCGGTGCATTTTCTTCAAGAAAGGCAATTATAAACCAGGCAGATCAGATGGGCGCGTTCTTTCATCATGTGCGTGAGCGTTCTATCCAGGAAGGGGTTCATTGGCGAATTGTATTTATACCTGAAGTGGGGCAATGGAGCGCCTTCGGTGATATCAATGGGAACGCCCGGTATGACCCGGGCGAACAGCGACTTGGGCCATACACACTGGGGCAAGGTATTAAATTCGGATCCCGCGCCCGGGTCGGGCCGAATAATACGTTAATCCCGACTGATGGCATCAGCTTTGTTGATGATCGTGTATGCTTTTCTCCCATGGGCGCTTGCAATGCCGGGACCGTCTATCTATTCTCCAGCGACCGGTCGGTCGCACTGAGAATACTTCCGGCATCCGGCACCGTGTTGGTATATCAATACATAAGTTCTTGGAGGCAGCTCGAATGAAGAAAGGGTTCACCCTCATTGAAGTGTTGATCTCGCTGTGCATACTCATGATCTGCATTCTTGCCTTTACCAAGATGAACCTTGCGTGCATCCATGCAAAGGCCTATGGCGAACGCCTCACCCGGGCCACAGTCCTTGGGAATACAAAGCTTTGTGAATTGCGAGCCCAGAGTCTTACTCTATCGGATTTTCGTGAAGGGTGGCATCAGGATCAGAATAATCCTTTCAAAGACGGTGAAACAACTTTCTACAGGTTCTGGACGGCCCTTGACAGAATATACGGCAAAGATGTGATCATATTTGTAGCATGGGATGATAAGACAAGGACAAAGGCCCGGGATTTCAGTTCCCTTGAAGAGCTGAAATCAAGTTCCTGTGCTTGCATTCATCTCGAAGAGGTTTTCTTGAATCAGAGATAGCGTATGTATCGGAGATGATTTCATATAGGACTTGATCAGCGAGTAGCAGCAATGTTAGCGTCTCCTTGAGGATCAAGAACAATGAAAGTTCTCCATCTATTAAGCGACTGGAAATGGACAGGGTCTTCTGAACCGGTGGTTTCCCTCTGCGAGGCCCTCATGAAAGAAGGGGTCGATGTCAGGATTGCATACAGAAAGACACCCAACCAAAACTTTCCTGAAAATACCGTTGAGAAAGAGGTTAAACAAAGGGGGTTACGCTCTTTTGAGGGGTTCAGGCTTAACCGGTACTTTTCTTTGAAGGACTGGCTTTATGACATAAAATACATAAAGAGATATGTCGAACAAGAAGGGATAGATATTGTCCATACCAATCTTGACCATGACCATTTTCTTGCTCTCCTTTCTTTAAGATTTTATAAACGAAGACCCCTGATCGTGAGGACTGACCATAAAAGGGATGGAATACCGGCCAGACCTTTCATGAAATGGGCGTTATCCGGAACCGATGGACTCGTTGCCTACAGCAAGAAGAACATCGATCACGATACGAAGACATTCGAATATCCTGTGGAAAAGACCTGTGTGATTCCTCCCGGGGTGAAATCGTATAAAGGTGAAATAGAAGATGCACGCCATGTTTTTCATATCGATGAAGATGAAAGGATTATCGGGGTTGTGGGGAGACTGAAAAAAGACCGCGGCTATGACATAATCCTGAAGGCATTCAAGATGGTCAAAGGCCGCATGGATAAAGTAAAACTGCTTGTTCTGGGAAGGGGAGGGTCCCGGGACAATATCGTCATGAACGGTTTGATTAAAGAACTCGGGATAGAAAACGACATGATACTAGCAGGGTACCGTTCAGACGATTATTTTTCCATGATCTCGGCATTCGATATCTTTGTCATGATGAGGGCCGGGACGGATGGAACGGCCAGGGCATTAAGAGAGGTGATGTCCATGGGGATACCGCCTATAGTTTCCGATCTTGGCATGCTACCTGAGTTCGTGGATGACGGGGTCAATGGTTTTGTGGTGAAGCCGGAAGAAGATGTCCTTACGGAAAAGATAATCGAACTCCTTTCAAACAAAGAGAAAAGGCAGGGCTTCGGGATAAAGGCAAAAGAGACTGCACAAACCAGATGGAGCTATAAAAAACAGGCATCAACCCTCATACATTTTTATGAAAAAATCTTGGGTTTAAAATGTAATAGTTGAGATCTGATCATTCGATGAAGCTGCAGTAGTTATGATGCTATCGTACAGTAAAGTGCGATTTGTGATGATCAAGGATCTTGCATCTCTTATAGATCTATATATTGTGCCTCTCTGCTTAACATGTAGAGATCTCCAAATGATATCTTCAATAGTGACAGAGTAAAGATTACCTCATGCTATGTGTACTTTCTGAGAGAATAAACTTGTATAACGATCGTGATACTATATTGACTTTATTAGGAGTTGCTTTCGAGTATAGATTACATCCGAAAACCTCAACTTTTAGGGCTGTTTTGAAAGCGTTAATTTATCGAAGTTATCTACAATCTAACCTTAGAGAAGATGTATCAGGTTGTTTATTAAAAGCAGGGTCTCATCATGCGCCCTTGTATGGAACAATTTGATGATTATATATGTAAGGTTCCAATAAAAGGACTCCCTATTGTTTTGATTTCCGGGTTCATTCAGGGACGTATAGCCTAACAGTGGGAATGCTGATAAAAAATCAGACTCAGGGAAAACGGGTCTATGAGAACAAACATGTTGATTGACTCTATAAGATTAACATATGTCTTCACACAGTACCCTAGTTGTTCTCTGGAACAATAGTTCTTATAATTATTTATGTGCTTTGAAGGAAAGGTCAAAGATGAACCTGCAGGGAGGAGAGAAGAATGAAGAAATGGTTTAAATCACTGGTCCTTCTGTTTGTCTCAATGAATATTATGGTTCTTCCCTCCCTGGCGGCTGAAGAGCCGGCCGTGGTGGTTGGCCGCGTCTACCATATCGAAGGGGATCTGCTCGGTTATGTTCTCGATGAAAAGGACTGGGTGGCTGTAGTCAAGGACGCGCCATTCGGTGCAGGGGACACCCTCTATTCAGGAAGCACGGGGAGGGCAGAGTTGATTGTTCCCAACGGGACCTGGATCAGGACCGGGAACAGCACACAGATCGAGTTTATCGCCCTTGACACAGACCTGTCTGAAATGGACGTAGCTTCGGGCGTGGCTCGATTCTACAATAAAAGCTCCAATACCGCCATAAAAGTCACAAGTCCGTTCGGGTACGTCTTGGCCTATCCGGGCACGGTCTTTGACTTCTACGTGGGCGACAACTCCGTCGAAGTGGTTGCGGTAAGGGGGAAAGTGAGTTTCGTCCACTCGGCAACTGAGGCCAGATACGACGTGGCGGTCGGTTCTCCATCGATACTTGCCGACCAGAACCAGGTGTCATCAGGTGAAGGAACCGTCGATCCGGACTGGGACCGGTGGAACTCCACTCGTGAAAATATTTGGGCGGACAGGATAAGGCATCGGGGGCATTCTGCCGATTATCTCCCGCCTAGCCTCCGGGACGAGGCATATATCCTTGAGGAGAATGGGAGGTGGGAGAGGGTTCCCTATGAGGGAAGCGGGCGCTGGTTCTGGCGGCCTACCACCGTAGCCGTAGGCTGGTCACCTTTTACCATGGGCCGCTGGACCGATTGGTACGGGGATCAAGCATGGATCCCGGCAGAGCCTTTCGGTTACATCACCCACCATTACGGCAACTGGGTTTATGTAAGCGATAACTGGTACTGGGCTCCGCCTGTAGCAATGGTGCAGATAGGTCTTCCCATGCTCAACGTGGGTTTTTTCTGGAACCCCGGCAGGGTTTCATGGATTCACAGCGGGGCCTATGTGGGGTGGGTGCCTCTGGCACCGCGCGAGACCTATTACAGTCACCGCCACTGGGGAGGCCCTCATACGGTGGTTGTGAATAATGTCAACATCACCCGGATCAACATCAACGTCCGGAATTATGCCTACGCAGATCGTGCCATCGTGGTCAACCAGAACAATTTTTATAAAGTGAACAATTACAGAAATGTCCGGGTGACCAACATAAACAACACCACCATCATCAACAACTACCGTGCCGCGCCGGTAGTCAATAATACGGTGGTTAACAACTACGGGACGAACAAGCAGCGTTACAACTACACGAACAAACCGGTAAACCAGAAGCCGCACAATAGCGTAATCAAACGTATCCAGCAAAATGAAACGACCATCCACAAGGGTAAAGAAAACGCCGCCGTGCTTCAGCAGCAAGTAAAGCGCACCCCGGAAGGCAGGGTTAACCGGGAATCCCGGGTTGCGTCGCCCAAGATCACGAACCGTATAGTACCAGCTAAAGAGGTAAATCGGCCGGAATCTCAAGTGCCGTTTCAGCAAAAAGAAATCAAAAAGCGCGGAGAGGCAGCAACAGAAACACGTCCAGTTCAACTTGGCAAGCCACAGAAGCCGCCGGTACGGCCCGAGCAGGTGGGATCAGAACGCGTCAAACCGGCACGGCCTGCTCTGCAGGAAAAACCCGGCAAAGCCAGGGTACCGGAACGAGTCGCTCCGCAAATACCCGGCCAATCTGAAAAGCCCGGTCAAGTCGGCAGGCCACAGAAGCAGCCGGTACGGCCCGAACAGGTGGGATCAGAACGCGTCAAACCGGCACGGCCTGCTCTGCAGGAAAAACCCGGCAAAACCAGGATACCGGAACGGGTCGCTCCACAAATACCCGGCCAACCTGAAAAGCCCGGTCAAATCGGCAGGCCACAGAAGCAGCCGGTACGGCCCGAGCAGCCGGGACCTGAACGCGTCAAACCGGCAAAACCGGCTCCGGGCGTAGCCCCGAAGAAAGAGAATCCTGCAAAGCCGGTTAAACGGGAGAAGTCCAAGGAGGAACTCCAAAAGCAGCAGAAGTCCAAAGAGGAACTCGAAAAGCAGGAGACTCCACATTGATTCAATAAACCGGATTTGTAGAGGAAATACAGCTTCCGGAGCCAGAGAGATTGGGTAAATTGGGGTCAGATATCTAAATGAGTTAATTGCACAAGGGTCTATAAACTAGGAAGAGGGCAAGACTTGAAAAATGCGATGGTAAGAAAAAGATATAGATTCCCACTGATTGGCGTTTTTGCGCTGAAAAGTGGCTGAACAAGACACGGTTCGCAAAAGGACATTTATACTCACTCAGGCGAAAGACCTCAAAGGCGTGTCCTAAAGCAGAGAGGAAAGGGCATTAGACGTGAAACAAACCTTTAATGGCATGAAATTATTCTCCGCCATTGTGCAACAAATAAAATATCATATGCTCCTTGTCTTGATCTGGCTTATCCGATACCTGCCCTACTCCTTTGTTCTCAATTTTTTCCGGTCTCTCGGCGTAATCGCCTGGCTTGTAGATCCGTTCCACCGAAAGATTGCCAGCATCCAAATGCAAGCAGCGCTCGGGCTTAAGCATGTCTGGTACATAGTGCTGAAGGTATTCATAAACCAGGGAGAGATCCTGGTGGATGCAATAAGATATGCCTACATGAGCGATGCTGAGATCAATGCTCGCGTCGAGGTGGAGGGCAAAGAGCACCTGGACGAGGCCCTGGCAAGCAAACGGGGCATCATGATATTCATGGGCCACATCGGGAACTGGGAGATTCTCTCGAATGTCCCGAGGCTTTTCGGCATTCAGCTCTGCCACATGGCAGAACTACGCAAGGATCCGCAGCTTGAATCCATCATACACGAGATACGCTCCCGTTCGGGGATCACCTTCCTGCCGCCCAAAGGCAAGGCCCTCATGCTCATCAGGGAACTGAAGAAAGGGAGGATCATCAGCATGATGGTGGACCTGCGGACCAAGGGCAAAAGGGCACTTTTGTGTAACTTCTTCGGTCTGCCTGCCATCACCAACCCAGGGCCTGCATTCATCGCCCTCAAGGGCAATGCCCTGGTGCTGCCGCTGTACACCGTGAAGCTGAACGGAACTCATCGGATCTGTTTCGAAAAGGCCATGGATCCCGGGTACTTCGGAGAGGGGTATGATGCCATCCAGGCTTTGAGCGACTTCATGCAGTCTTGGGTGGCTTCGATAGTCAGGAAACACCCGGAGCAATGGATCTGGCTATACACCAGATGGCTCAAACGATCGGACATAAGAAGGATCATTAAAAAAAAGTTGGACTTCAAGGAGTATATCCACAGGCAGGTGGAGGCAGTAATGAGTGATCAGAAAAAGTGAATAGTGACTGTGAAATGCGTGCATAGTGATCATATGAAGGAGCCAAGGCCTTTTTATTCAATGGATGAATAACTCAGATATGCATACTACATCTTTCTATTTCTCTCGGAGCGTTGACGGGCAGCTTCTATGATGAGGTTCGCGGTAAAAACTCCTATATATATGAAAAGGGCGGTTCCTCCTTTTAGAACAATTAATCCCGGTTGCATGATGTTTATCATAAAGACGATTGCAACTGTTGCAACGAGAGACACAATTGCGGTAATGACGACAAGCTGAAAATCAATTTTAAACAGCCCCATAGATTCCTTTTCCCTATTTGTTGAGAATACCTTTATTCCATTAAAGGATTCATATGCTCGGGCATCTTTACGGCTACCACTTCACCCCGCACGCACACAATTCCCCGGGCAGAGACCGTGACGGTCACTATGACCTTGCGCCCTTTGATTTCCTTTATCTTTCCCCTGAGTGTAAGCTCCACTCCCAACGGAGTAGGATGCAGATAATCCACGTGCAATGACGCGGTTACGAATCTTATGGCTGGTTCAGTCCCCATTTCGCGGCCTTCTTCCCGGTATGCCGCAGCAGATGCGGTGCCGGTTGAGTGGCAGTCTATGAGGGATGCAATCAACCCGCCGTACACATAACCGGGGATTGCAATGTGATAAGGCTGCGGGGTAAACAGCGCCACACTTTCATCTCCATCCCAGTAGCTCTTGATATGGAGGCCGTGCTCATTGAGGCGGCCGCATCCATAGCAATGGCTCAGGCGGTCCGGATAGTACTCCTGAAACGCCTTTTCATGCATAGAATGCCCCGTCGAATGACTCATTTTAGTCCTTTCAATTTATTTCATGCTCAGAGCCTTTCTGATTAACCGTTTAGAGAAACGATTCAGCAGGGCATGTTGAGTTATGCACCGCCGCCCTGGGTTGCAATAAAGCCCTGGGCCGGTGTCGCGGTATCGGCCGGAGTCCCTGCAATCTGAGAGAGAAAGGCTGCACCGAGCTTGTCAATGTGATCCGCGACATTGTCAAAGTAATTGAAATGGATCTGCTCTTCATCAATGATGGTCTCGAAGAGTTTCATGCTCGTACTGTCGCCGTTCTCCCGGCATATCAGCAGAAACTGGTTGTAAATATCGATGGTGTCATCCTCGAGCTTGGCATCAAAGGGAAAGACCGCCTCGATCTTCTGCCCCTTTTCGACCTTTGCGGCAGCATCTGCGGTGGGTTCACCGTCAAGCTCCTTGATCCTCTCGGCAAACATCTCGGCATGGCGCATCTCATCGATGGCGATCAGCTTGACCTTCAGTGCCAGATCCCCGTAATCCATGTTGTCCAGGTTATAGTGCTGGTTCATGTATTGATAGATAGCCTGCAGCTCCATAGACCGGGCCTTGTTGAGCACCTCGATCACCTTTTTCTTTTTCGTATCCCTGGGATCACGTGCCATTATTTACCTCCCTTTCGATTTATAGTAATAATTAAGTTTTAATGTCATACAGACAAGACTTATGTGTTCAGTTGATATAAAAAAATTAAAAAAACAAAAAAGGTGAACACCTCCTTATAGTCACCATTCACCGGCCGTGGATAAGATCGATCACCGTGACCTCCGGAGGAGAGAGGAAACGTATGGGCGGGCCCCAGGTCCCGGTTCCCCGGCTCACGTAGAGGTGGGACCCTTTGGGGAGGTCATACCATCCTGCAATGTGTGAGAAGAAGAGCTGTACCAGATATCTGAAGGGGAAGATCTGTCCGTTGTGCGTATGTCCCGACAGTTGGAGATCAAAAAGGCCCAGAGACTTTATACGGACAGAGGGTTGATGCTTGAGGAGAAGCGTGAACTTATCCCTCGGCAATAAAGAGAGCAGTTCTTCTTCCGGCATACCTCCGGACAGGCCGAAAGATTTCCCGGTAGGGTCGTCGACGCCTGCAATGTTGATGATGCCCTCGACCGTCACGGCCTCGTTTCTCAAGACGGTAAAACCGGCCCTCCTGGTAATCTCCAGGGCTTGCGGGAGCCCTGCATAGAATTCGTGGTTCCCGGTAATACCATATTTACCGTATCGGGGATGTATCTCCTGAAGTGCCTCAGCCAACCCTGCAAGGCTGTCGATCTGGCCGTCCACCAGATCCCCCGTTGAGACGAGGATATCCGGGTTTGCATCCCTAATCACCCGGAGGATCTTCCTTAATCTCGCTTCACGCACGATGATGCCGAGATGGACATCTGAGACCTGTGCAATGCGCAGGCGGCCGATTGCCTCAGGGATCTTGGATGATCTGAGGGTGACCATTTCCGGGCGGATGTTCAGTGCGGCGAAGTATCCATACAGGGCCAGGCCAAGGGCAAGGAAGAGGGGGACGAGAAAGGCGATTCTTGCCGAGGGCGTGAGCAGGCCCATGTCCTTGCGAAAGATCAGCCCGGCACCGTTCACGAAGAGGTGATAGAGATCGGTCAAGAGAGAAAGGGTGAAAAACAGGAAGATGATGCCCATCCAGCTGTAACCGATGTAAGCCATCAACCGGGCTGAAAATTCATATCCATGCCTTTCCAGTATCCGGACAAAAATGGGGGCAAAGGTCATGACTGCCAAAAAGATTCCCAGCAGGATGCCTATACCGGCCCCAAAAGGGAAGGCGGCCTTCACCTTGAAGAAGGCATAGACGTGCACGGCACTATAAATGCTGAATATGGTGAGCAGGAATAATGACATTATGCTCTCCTCGATTGTCCTATCTCATTTACTCAATCTTTCTTCATTCACACTGCACGCCCTTCCCTTAAGATTGAAGAGCAGGCGGAGTATGGATCTGGTCTTATCAGAGAAGAGTCTTGAAGCAAAAAAATCTCCGGCTGATCGTTTGGAGACCTCTGAGAGGGTCGGGTAAAGGTGGACGGTGCCTGCCATGGTGGATAGTTTCACTTTTCCGTTCATGGCAATGATCCATTCATGGATGAGTTCGCCTGCATGCGCCCCGATGATCTGGCAACCGATCGGAGAGCCCTTGGTGTTCAGCAGCAACTTGATCTTGCCCCCCGGTTCTCTTGCGGCAACGGCCCGATCGTTTTGATCGAAACGCTCTTCAATGACACTATATGCGGTGCCCTCTTTTTGTGCACGCTTCTCATTGAGCCCGATACTCGCAATCTCGGGGTCGGTGTAGGTGCACCACCCGACCTTGGTATAGTCGGCCTTGCGCGGAATGCGCAGGACCGCATTGGCCAGGGCAATACCGCCTTCATAGCCGGCCACGTGGGTGAAGGGCATGACGCCGTTCACATCCCCGCAGGCATAGATGTGGGGGATGTTCGTCTTCATGCGATCATTTACCGGTATTCCTTTACCAGTATACAAGACACCGGCCGATTCCAGGGCAAGTCCATCCACATTCGGTTTCCTGCCTGCAGCGACGAGCAGGGCATCTCCCTTAATTATCTGTGTAGTGCCCTCTCCTTGAGTCGGGCCTATGGTGAGAAGGATGAGGGCGTCCCTTGATTCAACTGTAATGGCTTTTGTATTGGTATGAATCTCTACACCTTCTCCTATGAGGCGTTCTCTGAGGATATCCGCCACATCAGGATCTTCCGGTCCGAGGATCTGATCGAGAAATTCGATTATGGTTACTTTTGATCCGAGGCGCTTAAATGCCTGGGCCATTTCACATCCGATGGGCCCTCCGCCGAGCACGATAAGGCTCTCAGGGAGCTTTCTCTGGGAGAACACGGTTTCATTCGTCCAGAATGGGGTATTGCTCAGCCCTCCGACCGGGGGCAGGGCAGGAGAAGACCCCGTAGCTATAATCCAGCTCCTGGCCGATATTCGCTCTCCATCAAGTTCCACAACATGGTCATCAGCAAAGACCGGATTTCCGAAACGGACGAGCGCTCCGAGAGAACAGAATCTTTCCTGTGAGTCGTGGTGTTGGATTGTATCGATCACTTCAGCCACCCGGTCCATGACGGAACCGAGGTTTACCTGCGGAAGGGTTAACCCCGGCAGGCCGAACTCCCCGGATCTTCGGGCCAGTTGCCAGACAGAGGCGGTTCGGAGGAGGGTCTTGGACGGTACACATCCGAAGTGCAGGCAGTCACCGCCGAGCAAGCCTGACTTTTCGATGATGATGGTCTTTGCACCGAATTGTGCAGCACCCGCTGCCGCCGTAAGGCCTGCAGCTCCCCCGCCGATGATCCCGAGGTCATAGTCAAAATGTGCCATGTGACTCTTCTCCTAACGAAGAGGGTAAAGCGAGGTCGGCATGTCTCTAACGCAAAGCCTCAGTAATAACTTCAATCGCCGATGGGATGTCGGAACCGGCGATGTGAAGTCTGATGAGCTTCCTGCCTGCAGCCTTGAGTGCTGCCGCATCTCCGATGGCCTGAGCCGCCTTGAGGATGCCGAAGGTCATGGACGAGCTGTCGGAGCCGGCTTCATCAGGAATCGGCAGGTCTTGGACGTCGTTACAGGTGATCTGGATGAAGAGACCTTTCCCGGCATCACCTTTATGGAGCTGGCCGGTTGAATGGAGGAAGCGCGGTCCATAACCGAGCGTCGTGGGGATGCGGTATGTATCCAACAGGCAGAGCCTCAATGACTTTAAAGCCTTGTTAACCTCCCGGTCGGGGTTTAAATAGGCCTGTATGGAGATATATGCGCCATCCGGAGCATCGGAAAGAAAACTGTGCACGGCCTGCCTCAGGGTGCTTGATGGTAAATCGGCAAACACATAAATATTTTTATCGATCAAGGCCGGTGCCTCTGTGCTCAGGCGGCCCTGCTTCCGGTAATCATCCATGGCCTTACGGGACAGCACCTTGGCTGATTCGACATCGGGCTGGTCAAAGGGATTAATGTTCAAGACGCTTCCAGCCACGGATATGGCAAACTCCCAGAGGAAAAACTGGGCGCCAAGATCATAGATGTCATCCAGGAAGATTCGTATCACTGGATGGCCCATATCCGCGAGTTTCCCTAAAGACGGCTCGTCTGCAACATCTCCCGGGAGCTTCATGGAGACGAAGACCCTGTCCTTGCCGTACAGTTCAGGGCTGTCGGGTGTCTCTCCGATTACCGGGAGGATGCCTTTACCCTCCTTGCCCGTGCTCTCGGCGATGAGCTGCTCCACCCAGTCGCCGAAGCCTGCGGCCTTTTCAGAGATGAAGAAGGTGAGCTTATCCCTGCCGTTTAGTGCAAGTGCACCGAGTGCCGCACCCAGTTTCAGGCCTTCATTAACCCCGGATAAGGATACATCCGTATTCTCGCATGCCTCAACCATGGCTACTGCCCTGTCGAGCAGGAGTGCGATATCCAAACCCATGAGGGCGGCAGGCAGGAGCCCGAAGATGGACAAAATAGAGAAACGGCCGCCGATCGTTACATCACCTGCAAACACCTTCCGGAAACGGCATTTCTGAGCCAGATCGTTCAGTGAGTTGCCCGGATCCGTAATGGCGATGAAATGATCGCCTGACCTGTCTTTGCCGATGGCTTGAGCCGTCCGGTTATAAAAGTATTTAAAAAACGATAACACCTCGGTTGTGGTGCCGGATTTCGAAGATACGATTGTAAGGCATTTTGCAGGGTCAATCCTCCCGGCTTGATAGGCAACCGCAGCAGGGTCTGTGCTGTCGAGAACAGCCAGGTCGAGATATCCTTCCTTGACTCCGAAAGTTTGGCGCACCGTATCTGATGCGAGCGAAGACCCGCCCATGCCGAGCAGAAGGGCTTGTGTGCAGCCCGCCGAGCGCACTTCATCGGTGAATGCCCTCAGCTCCGAGGTGCGCTGCCTCATGGACATGGGGCTCCTGAGCCATCCGAGTCTGTTGGTGATCTCTTCGGGTTCTTTCTTCCAGACCGTGTGGTCCATGTCCCATATGCGCTCTATAATTCTGTTGCTTCCTATCTTTTTGAGGGCTTCGTCCACAGCTGATCGGTAAGGACCGAGGCTTATCTCACATTTTGCCATGGCTATGAAACCTCATTCTTCTTATTTTTTATACTGTTCAAAAGTGATTCAAATGACCTGGAGAAAAGCCTGACGCCATCCTCTTCAAGCTTTCCGGTGATTACATCCAGATCAACCCCAAGTTTCATGAGTTCGTTAATCTCCTCCTCAGCCTGTTCAAGGCGGGAATCGAGAGAGGATGCGATATGACCATGGTCGAGGAAGGCGCCTAGGGTAATGGGCGGCAAGGTGTTCACCGTATGGGGACCGATAAGCTTATCGACATAAAGGGTATCGGGGTATCCGGGGTTCTTCGTGCCGGTGCTTGCCCACAAGACCCGCTGAACATGTGCACCTTTCCCTGCCAGCCGCTCCCAGCGCTGTCCCGAAAAGATCTCCTTGAAACGCGCATAGGCAATCTTTGCGTTGGCAATGGCGGCCTTTCCTAACAGATTTCTGTTACCAAGCCTTTCGAGTTCTGCATCTACCGAAGTGTCCACCCGGCTCACAAAGAATGAGGCAACGGAAGCGACTTTAGCAATGTCACCACCTGTTGCCAGATACTTTTCCAACCCGGAGAGGTAGGCCTCAGCAGCCTTTACATACTGGTTCACGGAGAAGAGCAGGGTCACATTCACGTTCACCCCGTCTGCGATGAGTGCTTCAACGGCCTGAATGCCGGCATCCGTTGCAGGGACCTTGATCATGACGTTGGGCTTGCCCAAGGTTTTGAAGAGCCTTTTTGCCTCCTGAACAGTCTTGTCGGTATCATAGGCAAGTGCAGGGTTAACCTCAAGGCTTACATACCCGTCGAGCCCGCGGGTTCTCACATATACGCTCAGGAAAAGATCTGCCGTAAGCATGATATCACGCAGTACGAGCTCCTCGTAGATCTCATCCACGGATTTTCCGGCCTTGGCGAGCCTCTTTAAGGCATCATCATAATCATGGCTGCCTGCGATGGCCTTCTCGAAGATAGTGGGATTGCTGGTCACGCCCCGGACGCCCTGATCGATGAGATCCTGAAGATCACCCGAGCTGATCAATGATCTCTGAATGAAATCGAACCAGACAGCCTGCCCGAGAGCGGCAAGATCATGAAGTTTTCCCATGAATGTACTCCTTACTTCTTTCCTTTTTTCTTCACCAGTGCTTTTGCCGCTTCAATAATGGCCGGGGTAGTGATGCCGAATTTTTCGTAGAGCACGCCTGCAGGTGCACTGGCGCCGAAGCCGTCCATGCCGATGATGACCCCGTCCAGCCCCACATAGTGCTCCCATCCAAGCCTCAGTCCCGCCTCGATTGCCACGCGCGCCCTGACCTCCGGTGGGAGGACGCTCACCCGGTACTCAAGGCATTGTTTCTCAAAAAGCTCCCAGCTCGGCATTGAGACTACGCGCACCTTTATCTTCTCATTCGATAGTTCATATGCGGCTTCAAGGGCAAGGCTCAGCTCAGAGCCGGTTGAAAGAATGATGACACCGGGCAGTGTCTTGGCCGACTCCCACAGGATATACCCGCCGCGCTCGAGTCCTTTTGCCTGAGCACATCTATTCCTGTCAATGGCAGGAACGTCTTGACGGGTGAGGATAAGGGCCGTGGGACCCTCGGTTCTGTTAATCGCAATCTTGAGCGCATGCAAGGTCTCGAAAGCATCTGCAGGACGTATGACTGCAAGGTTCGGCACTCCCCGAAGGTTCATGATGTGCTCGATGGGTTGATGGGTGGGGCCGTCCTCACCCACGCCGATGCTGTCGTGAGTGAAGATATAGATGGCACGGACTCCGGACAGGCACGCAATACGTATGGCCGGCCGCATGTAATCGGAGAAGGTAAGGAAGGTTGATGCATAGGGGATCATACCGCCATGCAGCGACATGCCGGTTATAATGGCGGCCATGGCATGCTCGCGAACACCGAAGTGGATATTCCTTCCCTCATAATTCCAGCACTTGCCTACCATACCCTGGACGTCATCGCAGCAGAGCTCGGGACTTTGGAAGTCTCCACACTCCTTTATCCAGGTGAGTGTCGAGGGGTTCAGGTCTGCAGAGCCTCCCGCCAGTGCGGGTATATTCCGGGCAAGCTGCTGGAGCACAACCTCACCGGCCTTTCTTGTCGAGATGGGCTTTTTGTCATTGAAAAGCCCGGAGAGTCCGGCATCCCACCCCTTGGGGAGTTCACCGCCTATTCTCAGCCTGAACTCTTCTGCCAGCTCGGGGTTAGACCTGCTGTAGCGGAAAAATGCCTGTTGCCAGTCGGATTCATGGGCTTTACCTCGCTCTTTGGCCTTGAGGAAGTGCCAGTTTGCATCATCCGGGACAAAGAACTGCCTGGATTCGTCCCAGCCCGAAGACTTCTTTGCAAGACGGAGCTCCTCCTCACCCAGCGGGGAGCCGTGGACCTTGTAGGAACCTTGCTTGTTCGGAGCTCCAAAACCGATCATCGTATCTACGATGATGAGTGATGGTTTGCTCTTTTCTTCCTTGGCCGATAGGAGCGCCATGTCTATGTCAGTCGGATCGTTGCCGTTATAGACACGCTGGGTATGCCAACCGCAGGCCTCAAACCTCATCTCCGTGTTTTCAGTAAAACACAACTCGGTCGAACCGGCCAGCGAGATGCGGTTGCTGTCATAGAGTACGATGAGTTTTCCAAGTCCCAAGTGGCCTGCAAGTGAGCACGCCTCATAGGCCACACCCTCCATGAGATCGCCGTCGCCGGCGAGCACGTAGGTGTAGTGGTCCATGATTGTATGGTTCGGGCGGTTGTACACCGAGGCCAGATGCGCCTCGGCCATAGCCATTCCAACGGCGCTCGATATTCCCTGGCCAAGAGGGCCGGTGGTAATTTCAACACCTGGAGTAATACGGTTTTCAGGATGTCCGGGGGTCTTGCTGCCCCATTGCCGGAACTTCTTGAGCTCACTTAAGGGCAGATCGTAACCTGTAAGGTGGAGCAGGGCATATAAGAGAGCTGATCCATGGCCTGCGGACAGGATAAAGCGGTCTCTGTCCACCCATCGGGGATTGGCAGGGTTGTGTTTCAAGTGTTTGGTCCACAGCACATAAGCCATGGGGGCTGCGCCCAGCGGAAGGCCCGGGTGGCCTGAGTTTGCTTTCTGGATGGCATCTGCTGCGAGAAAGCGGATGGTATTGATGCAGCGCTCATCAAGTTCCGAATTTATTGACATGTATCTGACCTCCAACTGTCCTATGTTCTGTACGACATCTCTAGAAAAGCCTGCCGCATTTATAAAACCGGATTTGGCATTCAAGACAACATGGAGCGGCACACTTTTGGATTCTCTATTACAATAATCATATGAAGCAGTCTAGAACTTAGGTATAGTTTTTTATCAGTTAGGTGACGGGTCAGGGAAAATCCTTAATCCGGAGCCGGGCAACAGGCCTCCTGATCCGGGGAGGAGCCTTTGACATTCCCAATGCCCGTCCTTATTCTTATAGTAAGCTTATTGCTTAAGAGATCATAGCTGGTAAATGAGAAGATAAGGAGAAAGATATGAAGATAGGCAGTGCCATCATGTTGTGTCTGTTCCTATCATGCTGCTCGGGCACCAGGCCATCCATGCTCGGGGTGAAGGAAGGGAAGTTTGCACCATGTCCAGGCAGCCCCAACTGCGTTTCAACCCAGGCACAGGATGATACTCACCGCATCGATCCTATCAGGTACACCGGGACCATGGAGCAGGCAAAGCAGCGGCTTATACAGGTGATATCATCGATGAGAAGGGCAAAGGTCATCACTGATACGGGTGATTACATTCATGCAGAGTTCACATCACGTTTATTCCGGTTTGTGGATGATGTGGAGTTCTCTTTTGATGACACGAACAAGCTCATCAACTTCCGTTCCGCCTCCAGAAAGGGCTACTCCGACCTCGGGGTGAACCGGAAACGCATGGAGGAGATCAGAAAGAGATTCGAAAGTGCTTTGAGCAAATAAGACTGATTTCCTCTTGGCCTGTTCTTGCAATGAGTGTTGTTGATGATATGAAGATAAAAGACACCCTGATCATTTTCACCCGTTACCCTGAACCGGGAAATGTCAAGAACCGCCTGATCCCCGTTCTTGGCAAAGATGGTGCAGCAGCCCTGCAGAACGACATGGTCAAACATACATTGAAAACAGCCCGCGATTTCGCGACAACCGACGGCATTGTCCTTGAAGTTCATTATAATGGTGGTGATGAACGGAAGATGGAGGCCCTTTTGGGAACGGAGCTCAGCTTCATACCCCAGGAAGGTATCGATCTTGGTGAAAAGATGCACGCATCATTCTTAAGGGCATTTACCGGCGGATCGCAGCGTGTAGTGCTCATCGGAACCGATTGCCCCGGCATTACCACGGCCATCCTCAGGCAGGCCTTTTCTGCCTTAAAAGGGTGCGATTGTGCCATCGGTCCAAGCGCTGACGGCGGATATTATCTCATAGGGCTCAAAGGGCCCATACCGGATATCTTCCGGTCCATACCCTGGGGCACCGGCAAAGTCCTGAAACATACTTATGAGATCATAAAAGGTATCGGCCTTCAAGCGGTCCTCCTAGACAGGCTCTCGGACATAGACCGGCCTGAGGACCTTCCCTCATGGCATGAGGCGGCGAAAGCGCGTTCACTGCCCATGATTTCGGTCATCATCCCTGCAATCGATGAAAAGACCTTTATCAGGAAGACTCTAAAGAGTGCTCTTGCAGGGAAGAATGTGGAGGTGATCGTGGCCGACGGCGGCAGCATTGACGGCACACGAGAGCTCTCAGCAAGCTTGGGGGCAAGGGTTGTTCCAACGTGCAAGGGAAGGGCGGCCCAGATGAACGAGGGGGTCGGGCATGCACTTGGCGATATCCTCCTCTTCGTACATGCCGATTCCGTGCTGCCACGTGGATATGATGACGCTATCAGGTCGGCACTGGCCGATTCCGATGTTGCTGCCGGGGCCTTCAGCCTGAGCTTCCATGAGGGCGATTTTGTGATGGATCTCATTGCCTTTGGGGCGAATCTGAGGTCGCGTTACCTGAAGCTTCCTTATGGCGACCAGGGTTTTTTTGTGAGGAAAGGTACCTTCCATAATGCAGGGGGATTCCCCGAAGTCCCTATCATGGAAGATGTGGCCTTTATCCGGGCCATGCACGAAACTGGCAGGGTCGTAACCCTGAAGTCAAAGGTCACAACCTCTTCACGACGCTTCCAGGCCATCAGCCCCTTCAGAGCCTTGGTCCTGAACCAGCTCGCCATGGTGGGGTTCTTTCTCGGCATGCCGATTGATGACCTTGCAGTCCTTTATCGGAGCAGGGAGCGATCCATAGGCATATGGATGAAACAGCTGATCATTGCTGCAAAAAAAAGAATAACTCGCAGAGCCTGAATACGGATTGATTTTTAAAGACAAGGGTATACATTATGCACACATCAAATTCCCCCCTCGATGAGGGAATCCTTGTACGAACGCTGGCATGGTTAGCACTTTTCATCGGCGTGCTTGCATGCCCTGCCTTTTCCGCAAGCGGTCAGGTCTTATTCCGGGAAGATTTCAATGACCTGTCCGCATGGAAAGATGTCTTCTTTCCCAAGATATCACAACACACCGTGTACAGGATTGAAAGATCGGGTGCGGAATCCTATCTGGCGGCCAGGAGCGATGCATCCGCATCTCTGCTTGTCTGCAAGAGACCATTTGATGTCTATGAATATCCGAATATAAGGTGGCGCTGGAAGGTCTCGAACATCTATAAAAATGCCGACCCAAAAGTGAAATCCGGGGATGATTATCCCATCAGGATCTATATCGCCTTTGAGTATGATCCGCAGAAGGCAGGGCCCATCGATCGTGCCATCTTCAATGCAGCCAGGCTCATCTATGGCGAATATCCGCCATGGGGCTCCCTGAATTATGTTTGGTCGAGCAAGGTCCTTCCTGAGAGAACTATTGCAAGCCCATATACGGACCGGAACAGGATGTTATTCCTTGAAAAAGGCAGCAGTCATGTAGGGCAATGGGTCGATGAAGAAGTTAATATCCTGAAGGATTACGAAGAAATCTTCAAAAAGAAGCCGCCCAGACACGCCACCATCGGCATCATGAACGACTCTGACAACACCAATGAAAAGTCTATCTCGTATGTGGAGTTTATTGAGGTATACAGGGCGGACAAATAGTGAGCAGTGATCGGAAAGGAAGCGACTGGTGAATAGTGACGAGAAACTGAATCATCCGACCAGAATGAATAATTGTAGGAGCGGCTTTAGCCGCGACATCCAAAAATGGGTCGCGCCTGAAGGCTCTCCTCCATCTCGATAATATGTTGTATATTGTAGGAGCGGCTTTAGCCGCGACATTGGGAATGGGTCGCACCGGAAGGTGCTCCTCAATTACCAGGCGCCTTTAGTTTTTATTTATACTCGTAGAATCCCTTTCCGGACTTACGACCAAGCCAGCCGGCCTCGACATATTTTCTGAGCAAGGGGCAGGGACGGTACTTGGAGTCGCAGAAACCGTTGTACAGGGTCTCCATAATGGCAAGACAGGTGTCCAGACCGATGAGGTCGGCCAGGGTAAGCGGGCCCATGGGGTGGTTCATCCCCAGCTTCATGACCGTATCAATGGATTCCTTGGTGCCTACACCGTGGTAGAGACAGTAGACGGCCTCATTGATCATGGGCATGAGGATGCGATTACTGATGAAGCCCGGGTAGTCATTGGCTTCGGCCGGGGTCTTGTTGAACTTGAGCGCAAGGTCCCAGGTCATCTTAAAGGTCTCTTCGGATGTGGCAATACCCCTGATGATCTCGCAGAGTTTCATAACAGGCACCGGGTTCATGAAGTGCATGCCGATCACTTTCTCCGGTCTCTTGGTCTTGGATGCAACCCTGCCGATGGGGATGGAGGAGGTGTTTGTGGAGAGGATGGCATGCTGCGGGCAGACGGCATCGAGTTCCTTGAAGATGGAAAACTTGATATCCTCTTTTTCCGATGCGGCCTCCACTACAAAATCGGCGGCTGCCATGTCCTTGAGGCTGGTGCTTGTCTTGATCCTGTCCAGTATGATCTTCGAATCGTTTTCCTTCAGGGTGCCCTTTTCCACCTGGCGGTTTAAGTTTTTGGTGATGGTCTTCATGCCGCCCTGCACAAACTGCTCGTTTATATCGTTCATGATGACAAAAAGCCCGCTTGCAGCCGCCACCTGTGCTATGCCGTTCCCCATCTGTCCTGCGCCGATAACACCGAAGGTCTTTATGTCCATGGTTTGCTCCTTTTATATTTAGAGGGAAACGATATCCACTAACGCCTTACAATCAAAGCCACTGCCTCGCCCCCGCCCAGGCAGAGCGTTGCCAGGCCTATGGTCTTGTCCTTGCGTTTCATCTCATGGATCAGGGTGGTGAATACACGGGTACCGCTGGAGCCTATCGGGTGGCCCAGCGCAATGCTGCCGCCGTTTACGTTCACCTTGTCCATGTCGATGCCGAGCTCACGGATGACCGCCAGGGTCGAACCTGCAAAGGCCTCATTAATCTCAAAGAAGTCCACGTCTTTAAGCCCGATCCCTTCCTTCTTCAATACCTTGGGTATGGCAAGGATGGGGGCAACGAGAACATATTTCATGTCGAGGCCCGCAGTGGCCTGGGCGCCGATGGTGGCAAGGATGGTACACCCGAGTTCCTTGGCCCTCTCTTTTGCCATGAGTACCACCGCAGATGCACCGTCCGAAATAGTGGATGCATTGCCTGCAGTGGTGACGCCGCCCTTCTTGAAGGCGCTCGGCATTTTACTGAGCATCTCATAGGTAGTCTCGCGCGGGCACTCATCCACGCTGAAGATCTTAGGATCTCCTTTTCGCTGGGGTACGCCCACCGGCACGATCTCTTCGGCGAACTTCCCCTCCTTTATAGATTTCAGTGCAAGGCTGTATGACCGCTGGGCATACCGGTCCTGGTCCTCGCGGGAGATATGGTACTTTTCAGAGCAGAGTTCATTGGAGATACCCATATGGAAATCATTCACCACATCCCACAGGCCGTCGTGCACCATATGGTCCTGGATTGATCCTGGACCCATGCGATAACCAAAACGGGCCTTATCGAGGTAGTAGGGTGCCATACTCATATTCTCCATGCCGCCAGCCACTACGACGTCTGCATCGTGGGTCTGGATGGCCTGGACGGCGAGCATCATGGCCTTCAGGGCAGAGCCGCACACCTTGTTGATGGTGAGGCATCCGGCATCCCACGGCAGACCTGCCTGGACTGCCGCGATTCTTGCAGGGTTCTGGCCATGGCCGCAGGGCAGGACCATGCCCAAGATAACCTCGTTTACCTGTCCTTTCTCGATCTTTGAACGTTTGATTGCCTCTTCAATGGCTATGGCTCCATACTTTATCGGGCTCATCTGAGACAATGAACCACCAAAACTCCCATTTGGTGTCCTGACTGCAGAGGTGATGACGACTTCCCTCATTGTGCCTCCTCTCTCACTGGTAAGGTATGCTCAAAGGCATGACTCCTTAGAGTGTAATACACACATAAAACGGGATGGTTAATCCAAACATGAAAAAAAAGCAAGGATGGGATGTTTGAGTGATCAGTGATCACTGTTCACAAAAAAGGGGGGCGTCAGCCCCCCTGACATTTACTTTTTGATGCTGTACAGCACATCCTTCCCTCTGAACACGGACGAGGCCCCGAGCTCTTCCTCGATGCGCATGAGCTGGTTGTACTTGGCAAGTCTCTCTCCCCGGGAAGTTGAGCCGGTCTTGAGCTGGCCTCCGCTGTACCCGACCGCCACGTCTGCCAGCCAGGCGTCCTCGGTCTCGCCGGAGCGGTGGGAAAAGACTGTGGTGAACCCGGCCCTGCGGGCCATCTCAACGGTCTGCATGGTCTCGGTCAGTGTCCCGATCTGGTTCACCTTGATGAGGATGGAGTTGGCTGCCTTTTCCTTTATGCCTCGTGCAAGGAACTTTGGGTTGGTCACGAAGATGTCGTCGCCGACGATCTGGACCTTGCCGCCCAGGCGCTTCATGAGCTTTTTCCAACCGTCCCAGTCTGCCTCGTCAAGGCCGTCTTCCAGGGAGACTATGGGGTATTTCTTGATGAGCTCCTCATAGAAGTCGATCATCTCCTCGGCAGTCCGCTCCGGGTCCTTCTCGGAGGCCAGGATGTACTTCCCATCCTTGTAGAAGGAGCTGGCAGCAGCATCTATGGCAATGGCCACATCCTCGCCGGGCTTATAGCCGGCCTTCTCGATGGCCTGCACAATGAGCTGGAAGGGCTCGGCATTGGACTTGAGGTTGGGTGCAAACCCACCCTCGTCACCCACGCCTGTGGCATAATCATTTTTGATAAGGATCTCACGCAGAGCGTGAAAGGTCTCGGCCGCGTAGCGCAGGGCCTCCCGGAAGTTCGGGGCGCCGATGGGCGTTACCATGAATTCCTGCAGGTCCACATTGTTGTCCGCATGCTTGCCGCCGTTGATGATGTTCATCTGCGGGACCGGGATTTCCCGGGCAAACGCCCCGCCGATGTACCGATAAAGCGGCAGACCGAAGAAGTTCGCAGCTGCCCGTGCCACAGCCACGGACACCCCTGTGGTTGCGTTGGCACCGAGCTTTGATTTGTTCTCGGTCTCATCCAGCTCGATCAGCAGACTATCTATACCCACCTGGTCCAGGACATCCAACCCCACCAGGGCGGGTGCGATCTTTTTATTCACATTTTCTACCGCCTTGGTGGTGCCTTTGCCCTTGTATCTCTTGGGGTCACCATCACGCAGCTCAACGGCCTCACTGGCTCCGGTGGATGCGCCCGAGGGAACGGCTGCCCTGCCCATGTCGCCGGTAGACAGATAGACATCCACCTCAACGGTCGGATTTCCCCGTGAATCAAGAATCTCCCGTGCCAAGACATCAAGTATCTCGCTCATAGTAACTTCCTCCTCATATGGCTGTGTTCGGCTATAGTTTCCGTATGTTTCAGGCTGTTGTTCAAATCTCGGTTATGTATATTACCAAAGAATGAGATTCTTTGCTATGCTCAAGAAGAGATGGGTTTTACAAACATTTGTCTTTGAAAAGACACAATATATGTAGCGATGTACTGTCACTTTGTTATATAAGGATTTAGCCTCTTGCTGTAGTGACTTATCAATATATAAGAAAATGGTTTAAGGGAGAAATATATAAGATGCGAAAAGCTTTATATATGTTTATTGTGTTGTTGATTCTATTTGCATGTTCAAAACAACAGCCAGGCGAGATCTACTTTCCTAAAGCCTCTAATGGAACACAATGGGAATACTTGTTAAAGTATACAACGCCTGGTGGGGTTTATAAAGGAAGGATGATAATCCGTATTAATGGTGAAGAAACCATCAACGGTAAGACGTATTATAAGCAGGTCACTCTTACATCTGGGATTCCCGGCGAAAAGCCACATATAAGTTTCAACAGGAGGACAAAAGAGGGTATCTACAAAATTGATGAAAATAATAATGCACGGCCAGAGTATTTAGTGACACCATTTCCGATAAAAGTGGGAACCACTTGGACAGCACGTACATCAGATGGACAGACACGATATCAAGCTGAGAAAATTGAAACAGTAGAATTAGATAATCGCCAATATAAAAATTGTCTGAAAATGTCTTTTCAGGCTGATAAGAAAATGCAGCACTTCGATGGATTCTCTTATTTAGCACCTGGAGTTGGCGAGGTTTATACTATACTGAATTTTGGGGAAGTTAAAGTAGAGTATGCCCTTGATAAATACAAATTGTGATAAGCTTATTCCACCTGTGATTGATGGTGCCAAGGAGAATTTGATGGAGGACGGTTTATACTAATGTCCACCCCATGACACATAAGCTATATTTATGCTGTCAAGTATCATATTCACATTAAAAGTAACCCCGTGACTTGCATGCGAGTAGACATCAACATAACTTTGTGGGTTAACGTACACATCCATTGGACCCAGCGTAGCAACTCCTAGAACCTGTTTTAAAACTGGAGTATTACCGGTAGTTGTATCGACATGTGGACCTAGTGCAACATCAAATTGCATCTGGTCCATACTGATCTTAAGAGCACCCGGCCCGATGCGGACAAATGTGGTATCGGCTCCATATGGTATGTAGCCGGTTGCTACGTCGATAGTAATCGGCTTCATCATAAGTGAATTGTATCCGTTATAATTGTCATCATCACGGAGCTTGATCTGGAGATTGGTGATGTTGAAATTAGTTAGTCCGACATATCCGCCACTCGTTTGACCACCCCAGATGTTGTTTGACCCAAGGCCGTCTGAATCTCCCCAGGCCAGGACGTCAAAGTGGATATTCATGGCAATATTCGGCATGATGCTTACACCTGCCTGACCATTGACATCTGAAAGCTCGGAATCGGTAAGCGGGGTCATTGCCCAGGTGGAGAATGGAAGCAAAAAGATATATACGATCAATCATGATGATGGAAATATTATTCCATTATTATAGAAGAGAATTACTTTAATCGGCAGGTTACATAATTGAAATATGCATATTTCATCAAAATCACTGCAAAATTAAAAAATGACTATTCGGTATTATTTTTGCAAATCATTTTTGTGTAGAAATTTAATCTGCTTAAAATTATCATAGACATATCAACAAGATCCATATCAAAGAGGAGGTTCCTTATGAAAGCACTAAAAATATGCGCATGGGTTGGAATTTCTTTACTTATACTATTCACCAGTGCCTGTATCTTGGGAAACGTCTCCATAACAATCCTGCAGACCTCGGATGTCCATAACCATGCCGGCGGGTATGGACCGTTTCTCGATTACACCCCCTTAAATACCGCCGATAAAGATCAGGTTCTCGGCGGATATTCAAGGTTGGCCGCCCTCATTAACACAATACGTAAGCAGCAGGCTGCAAATCAGATTCCGGTATTGCTCTTTGATTCGGGTGATTATTTCATGGGGACAGTTTATGATATGACTGCCAAGGATCCTAATTATGGCCCCGCTGCCCTCAAATATTTCACCCAAATGAAATATGATGCAGTCACCTTGGGCAATCATGAGTTTGACTGGTCTGACTCGGGCCTGGCACTGCTTTTGGGAAATGGGGTTAGTAATGGAGGATTTAATGTTCCGGTTATTGCAAGCAATATGACTGTTCCTACCAGTACTCCACCTAACCCAATTCAGTCTCTTATTAATTCTGGTGTTATTGTGAATAAAAAGATCATACAGCTTCCCTATGGTGTGAAGATCGGCGTTCTGGGACTCATGGGCCCGAATGCCGATTCGGAGGCACCGGCAGCACCACCTGTGACGTTTGACCATGCATACTCTGATATTCAGCAACTAGTGAATAACCTGTTGAACAAGGATTGTGTTCAGGTTGTCATCGCCTTGTCCCATGGCGGCATTAATAACCCTCCTAGCGGCAGTACAATCCCTACCGGAGACGATGTTAATTTGGCCAACAACATCACTGGGATCAATCTAATCTGTTCAGGTCATTACCATACTGCAACCCCATCTGCTTATGTCGTGGGGCCTTCGAATACCATAATCTTTGAACCGGGTGCATATGGTGAGTATCTCAGCAGGATAGACATTACCTACAATTATTTTCTGGGTAAGATCGTTAATTACAAGTACACCCTTATCCCAGTGAATGATACCATTCAAGGTGATGCTACAATGCAAGGAATTGTCAGCAATTATAATGCCGACTTAAATTACAGCCTGTCTGCTCTTGGCGTTAATTTGACAGCTCCGATTTCATATACCAGTTCTCCCTTACAAAAGTCAGGCACAGGGGAATCAGAACTGGGCGATCTTTCAGCAGATTCTTTCAGAACCATTGCTACTGCCTTTGCACCGTACACGGCAGAAAAGGCTTTTGATTTCAGTGTGGTTGAAAACGGTGTTATTCGCGACGATATATTCCCTACCCGGACTCCTGCTGAGGCTGGTGATATCACATTTGCAGATATTTATGACGCGTTGCCTCTGGGTATCTCGCCTGACACGAACCAGCCTGTACTCGGTTACCCCCTCTTATCTTTCTATGTAACAGGGGCGGATTTACGCACTATCTGTGAAGCGGGCCTCACCATTGGCCCTACGCTGGGATCCGATTATTACCTCAATTTCTCGGGGTTAAATATAACGTATAAAACGAGTCTTGCGCAGTATTTGCAGGGTGTCACGAATGTTTCTGTTTACTCTCCTGCTGATCCCTTATGCATGGGTCCAACAACACCTGTGGATATTACTAACAATGATCCCACTACAAAACTCTATCATGGTGTTGCGGATCTCTATGCATTGGAGATGATGGGTGCAGTCACCGCCAAATTGCCTCCCGGCATGCAGATTATTCCGCGAGATATGAGCGGGAATCCAATAACCTCCATTACCGCTTTCATGACCTATCATCGTATTTTAACGGGTCAGACGATTTCCGGTACCGGTGGGGATGAAATCGAACTCAAGCCATGGATGGCCTTGATGTATTTCCTTGGCGAAGTATTCCCATTACCAAAAGGTGACCCGGGATTGTATTATAGTGTCGTGGAGAAGCCTAGGATCACTATTCAGTAGAATACTGGACTGAAACGAGAAATATCTATCAGAAAGCAGGGCCTTCCTTCTAGGGAGAAACTTCCTGGAAGGAAGGCCCATTTTGTTATCCATGATTATCTGATTAATTCTTCATGCAGATAATCCTACAGGCTCAGAGTACTGGTTCTGGCACATAATCTTCAGCTGGTGTCAATCACGAGACCATTACCTGGGTCTTACTGTTGGGCTTGGAGCCCGACTTTCAAATTAGCAAGATCCTCTTTTAGAATATCAAGAAATGATAAGCCATGCTCAAATTGATCCTTTGTCAAATTATGAGCTGCATTGAGAAGCAGCATTTTCGCATTCGTTTCATTGGCAATCGTTTCGGCAATCTTGGGGCTTGTAAGCTCTTCATAGTAAACATATTTGATGTTGTCTTTTTTTATCTGCTCCACCAGTTTGGCAAGGTCGTTGGCAGTAGGTTCGGCATCAGGAGAGACACCCTGGGCGGCCAGATAGATCAAACCATACCGGCGAGCCAAATAACCGAAAGCATAATGTCCTCCATAAATGATCGTTTTGCCTTTGTAAGGGGAGAGAGTTGTGCTGTACGTAATATCCATTTCAGTTAGCTTCTTGTTATATTCATCTGCTTTCTCTTTATAAAAATCCTTATTTAAAGTATCCTTGGTTTGTAAGCCCTGCATGATGTTGTTAATCATTATTTTGGCATTATCAAAATCAAGCCAAATATGAGGGTCAAGTGATCCTGCAGGTTCATCTTCATCGTGAAATACACCAGGAATCATCTTCGTGCCTTGGCTTGCATCAATTACAATGAGATTCTTATTTGAAACACCTTTTATTACACCTGCCGCCCATGGCTCCATAAATTTGCCTGTATACACAAAAAGATCCGCTTCATTAATCTTGATAATGTCACTTGGTTTGGGTTCAAATGAATGGGCCTCCACACCAGGAGGAAGCAGCAATGAAACCTCTACCTTATCTTTTCCGACATTTTTCGCAAAGTCATAGAGGGGGAAAAGTGTTGTCACAACTTTAATCTTGTGTGAGCCTTCTGCTCCTGTATGGCTTGAACTATTACACCCAATTGAAAAAATAACAGCACCCATGGTTAGAATAACTATTCCGAAAAATACTTTTTTGTTCATATGTTACCTCCTCACAATATAGTGTTGTCTATTATTTTTCTCTCAACTCAGGATTTCTTCGGTAATACATAGTAATACCATTCCCATGAAAGTCAAGCCTGCCAGAAAAATGGACCTCTAATAACAAGAAGAACAATAATCCAGCTTAACAGGATTTGAGCACACGATGGGTACTTGTTTCTGGATGTTCAACAATTATTATCAACTCAAAAGAAAAGTGAAGGAGATATCTATGCTGAGTTGCGCTACAATGAAAAAAAACGAGATTTACATGTGCAAGGAATGTGGCCTTGAGATTAAAATAGTTCAAGAATGCAAAGAATGTAAGGAGCCAGGAGGCTCTTCTGCTTCATGCTGCGTAAATGGATGCACATTTTCTTGTTGTGGTGAAGAACTAAAGAAAAAATAGGCATAAGAAACTATAAGGTATCTCAAAATACATCCGAGCAACTCAATTTCTTTCTGCGTTCTGATTTTGACAAACCATATATACTGAAATATCTCTGCCGGTCGTATTTGTCTGGGTCTATCTATAGGTGGTTTCTCGGCGGAAGGGATCTCTTTTCCTGCAGGATAATACCAATAGAATGCATCTTTAAATTGTCTCTAGTTTGACAAGATACTATAAATGTCTGTGTTCGGGAGTGTTGAACGTGGGAGTATGGCTAAATTGAATAAATTTGTCATTATATTAGCTTGTCTTATGATACTAGTGTCATCGTTTTTCCAGGTAGGGTGCACCAATGGTAACAACAATCAACAAAAAGATGCAACGGCTTTAGCGCTTGTAAGTACAGATAATAAATATTTTTATATAGATAAGAAATGTAGGATTGTAATCAACAATCCCAAGTTTGAAGATTACAACAGTTTCTCTGAAGGATTGGCAGCCGTAAAGACAGCGGGTGAAAAAGGTAAGTGGGGTTATATCAATAAGGCCGGTAAATATGAGATCTATCCTCAGTTTGATGAAGCTTTGTCTTTCAGTGAGGACCTGGCTGCTGTCAATATTGGAGGTAAAAAAGGGAAATGGGGTTATATCGATAAGGCTGGCGACTATGAGATCTATCCACAGTTTGATGAGGTCGAGGACTTTTCTGAAGGCTTAGCTGCTATTAATGTAGGCGGTGAAAATGGAAGATGGGGATTTATCAATAGAACCGGCAAATATGTGATTAATCCTCAATTTAATGAAGTGGGTGACTTTCACGAAGGTCTGGCAAATGTCAAAATTGGACAAGGAAACAAAGGTAAGTGGGGTTATATCAATAAAGGCGGTAAATATGTGATCCAACCCCAGTTTGAAGATGCCGGACAGTTTTCTGAAGGCTGGGCGCTTGTCGGAGTTGCTGGAATATTAAGTTACCAACAAAAATTTGGTTATATCGACAAGATGGCTAAACTTGTTATCAATTTTCAATTTGATGATGCTGAGGGTTTAGCCGCTGTCCAGGTGGGCGGGGTAGAAGGTAACTGGGGGTATATTGATAGAGCAAGTAATTATGTAATTAATCCCCAGTTTGATAAAGCCTTGGGCTTTTCTAAAGGATTGGCAGCTGTAAAAGATGGAGGCAAAAATGGTAAGTGGGGATTCATCGATAAGACCGGCAAATATGTTATCAATCCCCGGTATGATTTAGCAGGGGATTTTTATTAAGCACGGGATTTAAAGTGCTATTCAGAATAAAGAGGCAGAACAACAGCTAACCTTTATCTAAATCCAACCGTGAGGGTTCACTAAGACCCTCCCATAGTAAATCAATTCATGTATAGATCCCTGCACGGTCACAATCTTCGGCATAAAACAATCTCTGCAATCCAATGCTTGAGAAACTACCTCTTATAGGCCTACGACAAAGCAGGTGAGCCCTTCCGAGGTACATTTCTGTTCATAAGACTTGGCAAGATCGATGGAGGTAAATGCACCGAATCGGACACGATACACGGTGTTACCATAAACCTTTGCCTCCTCGACATTGGCGGTGTATCCCTTGGACTCAAGCATGCTTGCCAGCCTCAATGCATTGTCCTTGGCGGAAAAGGCACCGAACTGTAAGGTATATTTGCCGCCAGAATAGTATCTAGGCATTTCCAAAACCTCGACCTTCACCCGTGCAAGGCCGCAATCCACCATGCCGAGCTGCTGGGCGGCCCCGTAGGACATATCAATGATCCTGTCGCCGACGAACGGACCCCGGTCATTGATGAGGCAGATAACCTGCTGTCCGTTATCAAGGTTGGTTACCCGCACCTTGCACCCAAGCGGGATGGTTTTATGTGCCGCCGAAATACCATACATGTTGTAACGCTCGCCCGAAGACGTGGGCTTGCCATGGAAGTCTTCTCCATACCAGGAGGCCGTGCCTGTCTCCACATATCCTTGACCTGGTCTTTGATAATGGGCACAACCGGAAAGAAGGATTATGATGACAACAACAAAACCAAGATAATTAAACCTCCAGATATCCCTCGATCTCATGAATAAGCTCCTTAATAGGACGTTCATCTATGATGCTGTTCTGATCATCGATGAGCCCTTTGGTCCTGAATGTATCCAATGCCCCTTTATACACCGGCAGGCACAAGGACTCGAACCGCTTGATTTCCCCTTTTTTAAACATCCTGGTGGCATGGCGGTTGATGGCTTTCAGGATGTCCTTATTGCTTACGCCCTTGACCTTCTCGATGTTCCTGGCCACGCAGAGGTATGACTCCAGGTAGTTCTCAATGAGTCCGGCGTACATTTTGAGGATATCAGCGGTCCCGGCGCTTCCTGCATAGTGCCCTTTCGTAGTCTTAACAATCCCTGTTTGGGTCATGAACTGCAGTGCCTTCTCCACGCTCTGTCTGTTGAGAATAAACTCGTTCTCCAGGAGGGCGGCCAGGTTCCTGACCTTTTCCTGAAATGCCTTCTCGACAATTCCATCGGAATTCTTGAGAAGTATAATTGCAACAACCGATGCCGGGACAAAGAAGTTCAGGATGGTATTCTTGTAATATTCAAGGTGTATACGATCTTCACTCTCCACGGTGATGAGGTTCGATTCCGACTCTCCTGAGCCTTCGTCAATGTTGATAAGGCCTTTGCTTTTCATGAGTGACAGCGCTTCACTGAAGGCATCGTCTTCATTGATGAGGGTGGAAGCGAGGTTGCAACCGTGATGTTTGAGGTATTCCAGGAAGGCGTGGAAGCCCCTTTTTAAGGACTCCTCTTCCATGGATGTGTCCGAACTCATAAGAACACACGACAAGAGCGCAAACGGGGTGGCCACGGTCTGCCCATAGATGGCCGAGATGATTTCGTCCGCTACATCGTCGAAGAAGCCTTCTTTCTGCTCGGTATCCATTTCTGAATAGGCTGACCTGCCCTCCATGTATTCATTGAGCGCAATGGGCTTGGCAAAACGGATATACACCTTACCATAACGGTTCTTCAAGACAGAGCCTGCTTTCAGTAACTGCCAGAAGCCCTCTTGCTCCTTGGGTGCGCCTTTCATTTCCCTTATGTACGAGTTCTCCTCCACAACCGTATCGTAACCCACATAGACCGGGACGAAGATCACGTCCCTGCTTACCCCTGATTCCCAGCCCTGGATGATCATGGAAAGCAGCCCCTTCTTGGGGAGCATGAGCTTGCCGGACCGGCTCCTGGTACCCTCTATGAAGAACTCCAGGGGAATGCGCTCGCCAAGCAAAGTCCTTACATAGGCGCCGAAGGTCTGGGCATAGAGGGGATTGTCTTTGAAGGTGCGTTTCATGAAGAATGCACCGCCCTTCCTGAACAAGGTTCCAAGAGGAAAGAATGAAAGGTTGATACCTGCAGCAATGACGGGAACGCTCATCCAGTTCTCATAAAGACAGTAAGATAAGATTAGGTAGTCGATATGGCTCTTGTGGCAGGGTACGTATACCAGAGAACCTTTTCTTGCCATATCCTTGACTAACTGGATACCCTTGGGGTCGATATCCACACCGTCGAATATGTTGTTGAAGACCCAGTTAAGCGACCTGTCGAGAAAGTTAATGGCGGCAGGTGACAGGTCTGCAGCGATCTGGTCGAGGTTGCGTTCTACGGAGTCTTCGAGTTCATTAAGAGATTTTCCTGATTCAAGAGAAAATGACTTCAGGAAGGATTGGAGCATGGGATCGCGGATGGTCTTCTTGATGAGAAAGGACCTGTCGCGGATGGGCGCACCCGAGATATTGCTGCCCAGCACTGCCAGCCGGTGGAGCAGCTCGCTCCTGAGTTCGGTTGCAATCTCTTCAAAAAATTTACGCCCGGTCTGTGCCTGCTTGAGTTCCGCGGCCAGGTTGATGGGCTCGCCATGTTCTACGAAACCATGTTCCCTGCCCCTGAACAGGGTGATGAACTTTCTGAAACCGGTAACCCGCACCTGTTCCTCGTCGGAGGTGTCTTTAAGCTTGAGCGGGGCGCGCTGATAGACAATGCGCTGTGGTACGAGGAAAATGGGCATGTCCGTCTCCCGCTGGATCTTGAGGAGTTCCAGGATAGGGTCCGGTCTTCTCTTGGACGGTTCGCTACCCAGAAAGAGCAGGGATGCATTGTGCCGGTTCTCCATGAAGCCCTTGTAGAACCCGTGATCGAAGGGGGTCGATCCTGCAAGCTTGCTCAGCAAACGTCTGATGACCTTCAGGGAAGGCTGGAACAAAGGGTAGGTGCTCCCGAAGATGATATCAGGGTAGGGCAGGCCGTCCCTCTTCAGCCTGAAGTTGAGCAGCAGGGCATCCATGGCGCTCTGAGAGCCGTGAGCGAACACGATATGGCCCTGAGAGGAAAGCGAAGTGATTGATTCCTTGTAGAGCTCCGGGATGTTGATCGGGGAGAAGAGGCCCCTGATGATGGGCCTCAGCAGCGGCCCATATATCCCCTCAAAGATAAAAGGCGAGTCCTTTTCACTCTCCGTCATGAAGGTGATTATAGAACAGCACTTTGGTAATGGGAAGACGAATGTATATGGTGCAGATATCATGGCTAAGGAGAAGGTGGTATTTTTAGGAGCGCCTTTTGGCGCGATGGATCTAAAGGGCTATCGCGGCTTCAAGCCTATCTACATGTTGCCTGTGAGAAATGACACGATATTCTCGATATCCTTCCTGCTCAAGCCCTTGACCCCCTCCAGGTCTTCCGGACTGATCTGCGAGAGGTCTCTCAGGCGGGAGGTGTGTATGAGCAGGGCCTTGGCCTTCTTGGGTCCGATACCCGGGATGCCCTCGAACACCGATGCAGACTGTTTAGAGCGCAACCGGCGATGATACTGTATGGCAAAACGATGAGCCTCGTCCCGGATCTGCTGGAGGGTGCGCAAACCCGCGCTCCGCTCGGGCATGTGAACCGCATCCTTTCTGCCGGGAAGGAAAAACCGGTCGACCTTGCCGCCGCGGGCCTTGGCTATGGACACCACCGGCATGTGGGGGGCACCGAGCTCTTCAAGCACCTTCAGGAAGACGCCCAGCTGGCCTTTTCCGCCGTCTATCACGATGAGATCGGGTCTGGTCTCATCATGGGTAAGCCTGCGCTCGAAGACCTCCTTGAGCATGGCAAAGTCATCCTGGCCGACAATCGTACGGATGCGGTAGTGGCGATAGAGCGTCTTGTCCGGTTCACCGTCCATGAACACCACGCGCGAGCCCGTGGCCGATCCCCCCTGGAGGTTGGATATATCGTAACACTCCATCCGGTAGGGGATGGAGCCCAGGTGGAACGCCTTGGCAATATCTTCCAGGGCAGAGGTGTCCGAACCCCGGGAATGGGTTCGGGCGTTGTCCCGGGCGATTGCAATCCACTGGAGCGGGCGTCCCCTTGTCGGTTTGGAGATCCGAGCATGAGATCCCCGCATATGAGAAAGGACCTTTTCGAGCATTGTCTTTGATTCAGGCAGGGTATCGGTATAGATCCGGGCGGGTATTCCCTGGTGTGTCAGGTAAAACTGGAGGATCGCACCGGCGATGATGTCATCATCCTCCACATCCTTGAAGGTATAATTGAAGCTGTCGCTCAAGTTTCCCTTTATTATGCACACTACTGCGATCTGTATTACGTTTTTTCTCTGGAAGAAGGCAAACACATCGGTGTCGGCGCCGGTGTGGCCCATCACCACCTGGGGGGTCAGGGTGGACCTGATGGCGGCGATCTGGTCGCGGATTTTTGCAGCCCTTTCGAAATTGAGGTTGTCCGACTCGATTATCATACGTTCCTGAAGCATCTTCTCAAGGTCCCGGTTCCTGCCTTCGAGGAATGCAATGAGGTCCCGCACGGTCTGATCGTATTCCTTATGGATCGTCTTGTATACACACGGCGCCATGCACAGTCCGATGGAGTGGAAGATACACGGCCGGCTCCTGTTGGCGAAGAAGGTATCCGTGCATCTGCGTATGGGGAATATCCTGCCGATGGCACTTAAGGTATTTCTCGTAGACCGTGCTGAAGAGTAGGGGCCGAAGTAGCGCGCCCCGTCCCTGGCGACCTTTCTCGTGATGGAGATCCCGGGCCATTCGCTATTGGTGGTCACCTTGATGCGGACATAGGTCTTGTCGTCCTTGAGGTCGATGTTGTAGCGGGGCTTGTGGGCCTTGATCAGTTGGTTCTCAAGGAGTAAAGCCTCTGCCTCGTTTCGCGTGAGGATGTAATCGATTTTATCCGTCTTGTCCACTATCCGGCCGGTTTGGAGCCTGTTGTCCTGGCCGAGGTAAGATCGCAGACGGATCCTTAAATCCTTGGCCTTTCCTATGTAGATGATCCTGCTTGATGCATCCCTGAGGATATACACACCCGTGGCCTTGGGCAAACCTTTGATGATATCTGCTGTCAGCGCCATAATCATATGATATCATCTAACGTGTTCATAGGCAAAGCGCCTTGATAGTGCAGGATGCCAAGCAAAATACTTCAGTGGAAAGGGTCACCATGAAGCGCATCTTGATGCACCGCAGTGATCTTATAGGTTTTATGGCAATGATATTTTTTGGAGAATGTGGTTCAATAGAAGAGATAAGAACCATAATACTTTAGGGAATTTTGATACGATAGATGAAAGTGATATACGGTCTCGGCAACCCGGGCAGGAGCTATGAACTCACCCGACACAACGCGGGCTTCATGGTGGTGGACCTCCTTGCCCGGAAATGGGGCATCCCCATGAAGAAGAAAAAGGCCGATGTCCTCTACGGAATCGGCAAAGTAGCAGGCACTGAAACCATGCTCGCCAAACCCCAGACCTTCATGAACCTAAGCGGCGCTCCCATGGAAGCACTTGACATCGATTCTGAAGATATCATCGTGATCCACGACGACATGGACATCCCCCTGGGCCAGGTCCGCGTGAAGACCGGCGGTGGTACCGGCGGTCACAAGGGGCTCAATTCCATAAAAGGTGTTCTTTGCACCGGAGAGTTCATCCGCATCCGCTTCGGCATCGGCAGGCCGCCCGAAGGCTTGGACCCCAGTGACTACGTGCTCGGGCGGTTCCTCAAAGAGGATCATGATATTGTGCAGGAACAAATCCACAAGGCCGCCTCTGCAGTTGAACTATGCCTCAAGGGAGATTTGACGAAAGCCATGAACACCTTCAACAAGCGGGTAGCTGGGGAATTAAAAGAGGGTAATTAGAGAATAGTGCCTCGTGACCAGTGGACAGCGTAACCTACCTGCAGGAGCCGAGATAGAGTCGCCTACTTTTATAGGTTGCATCCTTTTCACAGCCCATTGTTCTCACCACGAAGGACTTAGCGCAGCATAGCCGCAACCAAATGAGCTTGGGATTTGAGCAGACATAGAAGTTCTTCACCACGAAGAGCACGAAGGACACGAAGAAAAGAAACCTTTTGAAATAGCGGACCGGTTCAAAGAACCCACGATTGTCTGTTCTGCATTTCTTAGATCTTCTTCGTGCTCTTCGTGCTCTTCGTGGTGAGATATCCCTCTGTGTGCTCTTCAATGATCCGAGCATGCCTTACGGTGATGAACCATTTTTTTAATTGTCATGATATTTCCCAATAATCTACACACGCACTCTAACCTATAAAGGTATCTTTAAGAGAAACCTCACCCCAGTATCCCTGTCTCCGTGGAAGTGGCGCTGGCTGCTGGGAGGTAGAAACGCTCGGCATAATCCTTGACCATGCGGTCCGCGATGAAGCGCCAGCCAAGGCTCTGCATGGCATGCTTCATCCGCTTGACCCAAAGGGATGGGATGCCATGGACGTCTCTCTGGTAGTAGAGTGGGATAACTTCCTTCTCGATGGTTTCATAGAGATACTCGGCGTCCCTGGCATTCTGCACGGCCAGGTCGTTGTGCATGCCGCCGTGGCCGATGGCAAAACCGTTTTGGCCGTCGTAGGCCTCGTTCCACCAGCCGTCCAGCACCGAAAGGTTAAGCCCGCCGTTCAAGACCACCTTCTGGCCGCTGGTGCCGCACGCCTCCAAGGGCCGCCTCGGGGTATTCAGCCACACATCCACCCCCTGCACGAGGTGGCGTGCCACGTTGTAGTCATAGTTCTCCACGAATACGATGCTGCTCCTGAAGTTCTTGCTGTAGCTGAGCTGGGCTATCTTCTGCAGGAGCAGCTTTCCTTCGTTGTCCATGGGATGCGCCTTGCCGGCAAAGATGATCTGGATCGGGCGGCGGGCGTCATTGATCAATTTGGCCAGGCGCTCGGGCTGCGACAGAATCAGGTCTCCCCGCTTATACGTAGCGAACCTGCGGGCGCAGCCGATGGTCAGCACATCCGGGTCAAGGATGTGCTCGATCTGTTTTTCCATATCACGCTGCCCGAGGCGCTCTGCCTGAATCTGCAGGCGCCTCCTGACGAAGCGGATGAGGCGCATCTTCAGGCTCTGGTGCGTCTCCCACAACTCCCCGTCATCTATCTCGGAGATGTTTTCCCAGATATCCGGGTGCACCATCCGTGTGGCCCAGTCCTGACCGAGGCGAGTCTGAAACAGCTGATACATCTGGGGTGCCAGCCACGACAGCACATGAACGCCGTTGGTAATATGGCCGATGGGCACCTCAGATTCGGGTCTCTCGGGCCATAGGCTGTTCCACATGAGGCGGCTCACGGTTCCATGGATTGCCGAGACGCCGTTTGCCCGGCGGGAGCTCTTCAAGGCGAGGACCGTCATGCAGAAGGTCTCTGTCTTGTCATTGGGATCGACACGCCCCAGGGCCATGAACTCTTCTTGGGACAGCCCCATTCTTTCCCGGAAGAGGCCAAGATGTTCTTCGATCAGATCCGGTGAAAACCGGTCGTGACCGGCGGCAACAGGGGTATGCGTAGTGAAGACGGTATAGAGTGAAACCCGCCGGTGTGCGCGCTTGAAAGGAATCTGGTCGTACTCCATGATCCGGCGGACCTCCTCGAGGATTGCAAAGGCACTGTGCCCTTCATTTAAGTGAAGCACTCCGGGAAAAAGATTCAGCCCTTGCAGGATGCGCGCACCGCCGATGCCCAGCAGCAGTTCCTGTCGGATACGTAATTTATTGTCGCCGCCGTACAACCGGCATGTCAATTCACGATCTTCCTGGGAGTTGCCCTCTACGTTTGAATCCAGCAGCATCAGGCGAATGCGGCCCACTTGAATCTGCCAGACACGTGCAAGGAGCGGGGTGCTCCTCGTATCAACCCGTACAATCAATGGCTGTCCGTTCAAATCCATAACCTCTTGCAGCGGCAGCTTGCCGACGTCCAGATTGACGTAATCCTCTTCCTGCCAGCCTTCCTTGTTCAGACGCTGGCTGAAATAGCCCTGCTGGTAGAGGAGCCCGATGCCGACCAAGGGAATTCCTAAGTCAGAGGCGCTCTTCAGATGGTCACCAGCCAGGATGCCAAGTCCGCCTGAGTAGATCTGCAGTGATTCATGCAGCCCGAACTCGGCAGAGAAATAGACGACCGGCCGGTTGTTGAGATTGCCGCAGTGTATTGCGCCCCATGTCTTCTGCAGATCTATATACTCATTCAGCCGTCTAAATGCGTAGTTTATCCGGCTGTGGAGCACCAGCTCGGAGGCGCGCTCTTCAATCTGTGACGGCGTTATCAGATTCATAAAGGCAACCGGGTTGTGTTCGACCTGTCGCCAGAGATGGGGGTCCAGGTCGGTGAAGATGCTGATAACCTCCGGATGCCATGTCCACCACAGGTTGTCAGCCAAGGCACGAAGACGTTTGTAAAGATTGATGTTCGTTTCTGTCATAAGGTAACCCCTTAATAAATATTTTGTTCATTTCTTTGTTCGCCCAAAGAAACGAACCAAAGAAAAGGCGCCCCATCAAAACCGCCCTTCGGGTACACTCACTCGCTTGAAAAATCCGGGCCGCGGCTAACTCGCTTCGCTCAAACAGGAGCCGCTGTTCCCCCGGATTTTTCTGCGCTCCCTCGCCGGTTTTGAAGGGGTTAAAAAAGACTCCGAACCCATGTGACGCCCAGCACTCTCACAACGCAGATCACCGGCCACCAGGGCTAGGCGAGCATTGATGATAGTTGAAATTCTCTTTTTGCCGAGCATTAAGTTTTTGATAGGCAATCTTTTTGAACAACGACATTCTCCTCTTACTTATAATAATTAATATACTGCATGTTTGCAGTATACCCAAGAATCAGCATCCCTTCAGAGGAAGCATAATTCACTATTTATTCATTCTATAAAGAATAACATGCTACCCCTGGTCAATCCAGTGAAATAACATTCTGTTGGATGGGTGTTGAGGTGGGTGTTTAAGCTTTTTAACCCCCTTTGAACCCGGTGAGCGAATGTAGAAAAATCAGGGGAACAGCGGCTCATGCCTGACAATAACTTTGTTTTTCTGTCTTCATCACAATAGCCTATTATGATATGAAAACCCTGTTATGATTGAAAAGATACCGTTCATGCACCGGCAGAGGCTGTACAACATCATCATCGAGGACGACATCACCTTCACGGCCCTGCACCATATCCTGGACGACCTCATCGTTCTTGGAGCATTTGTATCGGACGAAGACTGTGCCGCTCTCTTTACCGTGACCCACGAAGAGGCTTGCTATACTGTCGGGGTTGACGGCATCGATGTCATCATCACGGTGAAATAGAGGTTCGGACCCATGGTTGATATCCACCTGTGCCAGCCTGATGCTATGAAGTCATGCGCTGCCTGCTGCGGGATCTATAATTACACGGACAACACAAGAGACTCACTGGAGCAACGCTTCGGCTACCGTACACGGCTCTTCTTCCGGGTGAGGGAGAAAGCACTGGCCATTGAAGATTACCAGACCATCATCCGGCACCGGGAAAATTCCAAGCGGATCTATATCACTATCTACACCTGCGAGTTCGTGGGTTTTCTGGATGAACGCTTCAAACGGGTAGGGTGCATGCTCCATCCGCTGATGAACCAAGGGAAAGATCTGCGTGTGATCAGTTTCTACGGACAAGATATCTGCAACGGCCACTTCTGCCCGAGCTACCAGAAGCTCGATGCACATGAGGTGCGCATACTCCTGGCTGCTCTTGATGACTGGTATCTCTACGGCAGTACCATCACGGATATCGACTTTGTGAAGACCTTCTTTACCATCATCCAGAACCGGCTCGGCGAAACCCTGGACGTGAGGAAGGTCCGGTCAAGGCCTGTACTCATGCAGATAATCAGGAGCTATTGCACCTTGAAGGTGTCCTGGCCTTTTCGGGATATTGCTCGTCCCCGGTTCGGTAAGTATTATTTTGTAGGCGAGGAATACGATATCGCCCGCATCGACTATGCGTCGCTGAATGCCCCTGCCTCGCCCTATGATGCCGTTTTTATGAGCCTGTCTTCCTCGTTTAAAAATAAGGAAGAGCTGGACAAGGCTTATCAGATAGTGGATTCTCTGATAGAGGAGTTTTGCAGTGGATACAAATGAACTGATCGATGATATCATTCAGCTGGCCCTCGATGAGGATGGGAGCGACATCACCTCCGAAGCCGTCTTTTCGGATGAGAGCAGGCTGCGTGCCTTCATGAAGGCCAAAGCAGACGGCATCATCGCAGGCGTGCATGTGGCAAAAAGGGTCTTTATGCTGAGCGACCCCGGCATTGTCTGCATATTCGAGGTGCATGACGGGCAGGCCGTAACTGTTGGTCAAAAGATTGCCGTCATTACCGGCCCTGCCCGGGGCATCCTGAAGGCCGAACGGGTTGCGCTCAATTTTCTGCAGCGCATGTCCGGAATTGCCACAAGCACTGCTGCGTATGTGAAAAAACTTGAAGGGACAAAGGCACGTATCCTGGACACACGCAAGACAGCGCCCGGCCAGCGTGTTCTTGACAAGACGGCCGTGCTGCTCGGCGGCGGGGAGAACCACCGCATGGGGCTTTGGGATATGTCACTCATCAAGGACAACCACATAGATGCAGCCGGCTCCATCGCCGAAGCAGTGGGCAGGGTCAGAAGCGCCTTCCCGGGCGTATCCGTCGAGGTGGAGGCGAGAAACATCGGTGATGTGGAGACCCTCCTCGCATTGAAGGTCGACCGGATCATGCTCGACAACTTCTCAATAGACGCTATGAAACAGGCTGTTGAGCTTGTTCATGGCCTCATCCCGCTTGAGGCATCAGGCGGAATAACCCTGGATACCGTACGCACGGTGGCGTTGACCGGCGTCGATTATATATCAGTGGGAGAGATAACCCATTCGGTTCATGCGCTTGATATCTCCATGATCGTTGAGGGCGAGCAATGACGGACCGCGAGGCACGCGATATAATAGTTAAGGTTAAACAAGACCTCGGTGCCAGGCTCGTTATCCTGGGCCACCACTATCAGTCAGACGGAATCATCGAGTTCGCGGATTATGTAGGTGATTCTCTGGAGCTTGCACGGAAGGCCTCGCAGATCGAAGCTGCAGAGTACATTGTACTTTGCGGCGTCTACTTTATGGCCGAGACTGCGGCCATCCTGGCACCGGGAAAGTCCGTCTTTATCCCGGATGCCGGAGCAGGTTGCCCCCTGGCGGATATGGCAAGGATCGACGACGTGAACAAAGCTTGGGATGCAATCGCCGGCATTAGCAGCCATGTAATACCTGTCACTTATGTGAACTCCACTGCCGATCTGAAGGCATTCTGCGGCAGGAATAACGGTGCCGTCTGCACCTCTGCCAATGCAAAGAAGGTTCTTGTGTGGGCCTTCGACAAAGGGGCAAAGGTATTATTCATGCCCGATATGAACCTGGGCAGGAACACTGCATATGCCATGGACATGCGCGATGATGAGATAGTCCTCTGGGACACTGCCTTGCAAGATGGAGGTCTGAGGAGAGGAGATATCGAACGGGCGCGGTTAGTTCTCTGGAAGGGCTGGTGTCCGGTGCATTGTCCGGAGTTCAGCGTTTCGGATGTTGAGCGGGTCCGCGATAAATACCCCGGTATCAAGATCATGGTGCACCCTGAGACAAACCCCGAAACGGTCAAGGCGGCCACGTCATCAGGCTCCACCTCGCAGATGCTGGATTACATCTCATTGCTGCCTGATGGTGAGCGTCTGGCTGTAGGTACAGAGGCCAACATGGTCTTAAGAGCGGCAAAACAGAATTTGGGCCGTGTTGAGGTCATCCCCTTAAAAGAGGTATACTGCGATGACATGGCCAAGATCACACTACAGAAATTGGCAAAGACGTTAATGCAAGTGAGAAGTGGTGAAGGCAAAGTTGAGTTGAGCGGGTCCGTCGTGGCGGATGCCAAAAATGCACTCGATGCCATGCTGAGGATTTAAAAAATGAGTACTGAACGCAAAGAAACAGAGTGCCTCGTTATAGGCACAGGTATTGCCGGAGCCACGTGCGCGCTCATGGCTGCTCGTATGGGTATCAGGGTATGCCTGATCACCAAGCGTTCCGATATTTATGCCACCAATACCAACCGCGCCCAGGGCGGCATTGTATACCGGGGTAACGGTGATTCACCCCTGATGCTTGTTGCCGACATCATGCGTGCGGGCAGGGAGATCAACTCGGTAGAGGCCGTGGAGTTCCTCGCAGCAAGAGGGCCCGATGTGGTCAAGGAGATGCTCATCGACGAGCTCAAGGTGGACTTTACCCATATCACCAGCGCCCAGGACGAGGACTTCGATCTCACCAGGGAGGCGGCTCACTCCGTCAATCGCATCCTGTACTCGGCAGACAACACCGGCGCAGTAATCGAGAAGGCCCTCATCAAGGCAGTGAAAGAGCACCCCAATGTAGAGATCATCACCGAAGCCACTGCCATTGACCTCATTACCCTCCATCACCACTCCACGGACATCCAGGCGTCATATCAGCTCGACAACCGGTGCATGGGCGCGTATGTGTTCCTGAACCGCAAGAAAAAGGTCATGACTATCTTGGCCCAGGACATCGTGCTTGCCACGGGCGGTCTTGGAGACATCTACCTGCACACCACAAACGAGAAAGGAACAGTGGGTGACGGCATGGTCATGGCCCAGCGCGCCGGAGCCCGCATGATCAACATGGAGTTCATGCAGTTTCACCCCACCACACTCTATATACCCGGCGCACGAAGGTTCCTCATCTCCGAGGCGGTGCGGGGTGAGGGTGCCAGGCTCAAGAACCTTCGCGGCGAATATTTCATGGAGCGCTATAATCCCGAGCTTAAGGACCTGGCACCCAGGGACGAGGTGGCCCGCGCCATATGGGAGGAGATGCTCCACAATTCCGAAGACCATGTCCTGCTTGATGTCGCGAATTTCGTAAAAGAGGATATCCCTAGCCGATTTCCCACTATTTATACCACATGCAAGGATGCCGGCATCGACATAACCAGAGAGCCGGTACCTGTGGTGCCCGCGGCGCACTACTTTTGCGGGGGCGTACATGTCGACATAAGGGGGCGCACCTCGCTCAAGGGCCTCCATGCAGTGGGTGAGGTTTCATGTACAGGTCTCCACGGCGCAAACCGCCTTGCCTCCACTTCGCTGCTGGAAGGCCTCACATGGGGATACTATGCCGCCATAGATATCACCGAGAGGATCAATGCGGGCAAGACCGTGAGCGCAGCCGTGCTCGGCTCTGCCCGGGACTGGATCCCTGCCGGCAATATTGAAAATGAAGACCCTGCGCTTATCGCCCAGGATTGGATGGCCATAAAGAACACCATGTGGAACTATGTAGGGATCGTGCGAACACCACCCCGGCTCAAGCGTGCCATCGAGGATATGCGGCACATGTACCTGAGGATTGAGGAATTTTACAAAGAAACCCCGGTGTCAAAAGACATCATAAGCCTGTTCCAGGGCACCCAGTCAGCCATTATGGTGGCAGAGGCTGCCCTGAGGAATCGTTCCTCCATCGGGTGCCACTACATAGCACCCGCGCGGGGCCTGGAAGGCAATTTCCCGGCCATCAGATAGTGGCAAAGTATGAATGCGCATGGCCTGATGAAGATTATCCCCAAGAAATTTTTCAATCGGGATCAACCTTTGATTTTGGCAAATAATCTTTAGTCTGTGTCAACCAGATATAACTTCAAGAAACCTATCAACAAGAAGCAATGAAAAGAGCTACAGAAGTACTCGAAGCAACAGAGATAGACTACAAAGATCAAGATATCCGGCCGACTTTGCCTCGAAAAGAATTCATCTAATCTTAATCGTGAACACATAATAAATTCACAATGAGTCATTAGATAATGGATTAAAGGATAATAGATAATGAATGGAGGTGTCTTCATGAACAAAGGAATAGAGCTTTTCAGATATATAAGAAATAATCCTAAACCCATGGGATTCGACAGCGCTCGCTATATTCTGTATGAACCGGTATCAGACATAAACAAGGAATATCCCGTGTCGGATTATGGTATCAGTATACCGCCGGTACCCTCGATGACCATTGATGATTATCTTGAGAGATTAAAGTAAGCTCTCCTGTGGAATATTTCGTGCTGCGCTTATTATCAGGAAACCATCTTTTTATTTGAGTGGTGTTTCTTCGATATTCACCCTTAGCCTGAATTCTCTTTTAAAAGTACGGGAGGTATCATGAAAAGATTAATCTTTGCCGTAGTTTTCTTCATCCTTTCTCTATCCATTACCTGGTTCACGGTGCATGCAACTGAACCGACTGTCTGTAACGCACACGATGAAGTTAACCAAAAATTCATCCCTTGTTCATACGCAGTTAATAATACAGGCATAGATTGGATATATTAAAATAGGGAGCCTGTATATGAAAGAGCACATAAAGAACCCGAGTTTATTTGAAACAGCCTCAATATACTTCTGTAAGATCCTGCTGATTTACCGTACCAGAAATACTTATGGGTATAACTCGGTGTGCATGAGGATATTCCAGCTTATTGCAGGAAGCAGGAGACAGAAACAATTGAGAACACCCAAGATGAGGCTGCAATACTAAACCACAACCCGCTATAAAAGAGGGCAAGAAAGGAGCTATTGTTACCATGAGAAATACAACAAGCTGGATGCGTGATCTCGCATTCCACTATGAATCAATGCGCAAGGTATACCCTCAAGACAGACTTCTGATCGTCTTTGATATTGATGGAACCATACTTGACACACGATACATGATCGTATCGATCCTTCATACCTATGACCGGGAGCATGGCACACGTCATTTCCGGTATCTCGGGGCCGATGATATCCACATTCACGAAAATGAGATAGAAACACTCCTGGACGATCTTGGCATAACAGATCCCGAGAAGTCGAAGATCATTGAATGGTATGTACTCAACTTCTGGTCTGAAGATGCTATTCTCCAGTCACACCACCTGTTTGATGGAGTCCTGGATGTCATCAGGTGGTTCCAGTTGCAGCCAAATACCTATGTGGGCCTGAACACCGGGAGATCCGAGCACATGAGGGACGAGACGCTGCGAGCCCTCAACACCCTCGGGGCTGAATATCGCATTGAGTTTTCACCCCACCTGCTTCATATGAATTCGCTGTCCAGCATTACCGATTCTAAGATTGATGGATTGAAGGCCTTTACGGACATGGGGTACCGCATCGTTGCCGTGGTCGACAATGAGCCGGCAATCTTAAAGACCATTGCGGAGAAAGAGCTTACCAGCGATATTTTTTTGCTGCATGCGGACACTATTTTCGAATCCGCACCTGGTCATATCCCCATTGGTGCAGTAGCCGGCAGCCGTTATGACATTACCGAGTTCATCGGTGAAAAAGGATTGCCCAAGCATATCGAGTTCGTGTGGCATGGTGTGGACGATGAATCCATACTCCGCCAGTTCCTCGTATCGAATGTCCACTGGGCTGAGATGCACGTCCGTATTGACCCCGGTGATAATTCTTTAATCGTCCGCAGGAAGAGCTTCTCTGAGGTACTGAAGACCCAGAATGAGACGGCAAACAAACTTGAATTCTTCCTGTCCGTTCTCAAGGATGCAGGCAGGGGTGTAAAGCTGGACATCAAGGAAGAGGGTTTATTGGAACGTGTGACCGAGATGCTCAGCGATATCGGCTTTACCGAGGATCAGGTATGGATAAACAGAAGCATAAACGAACTGAACTTCGGCGGGCTTAAGACGATCATGGAAAGATTCCCCGGAGCAATAAATCAGTGCCCGGTGGACGCTCTTGGCTACCTGATCGTGTCCTCCCCATCAGAGGCCAGAAGATACCTCACCATGTACTCCAGGTGGGGCATTAACCGGTTCTCAGTGAACTGGAAAACAAGCGAAAGCAGGCGTCTGATCATCCAGCTCCAGAACTGGGGTCTTGATGTGAATATCTATAACGTGCCCGATCTTGAGTCATTCCTTCAGGCTGCCCTTTTGCTCCCTCGCTCCATCACCTCTTATTTTAACTTCCCCAAGTGGTTCTATGCCGGTATGGGAGAAGAGGATCGAAAGAGAGACCCAATAATCCTTCGTGCAGCAAGCTAAAGAGGTATCTTTGAAATATTTCATCGTTTCCTCTCTATTTGATTATTGAAGTGCATATCCTATAAACTTTCCCTAAGATGTATCTCGATACTCCTTTGAAGAGGTCTTGGTTTCAATGGAAAAGGTAGTGATCATTGGCGGCAGTGATGCGGGTATTAGTGCTGCCCTCAGGGCAAAGGAACTCAGTCCTCATATCGACATAACAATAGTTGTTGCAGACCTGTTCCCTAATTTCAGCATCTGCGGCCTCCCTTTCTACTTGAGCGGAGAAATACAGGATTGGAAGACCCTTGCTCATAGAACCACTGAGGAGATTGAAGAAAAAGGCATTCGACTTCTCCTTGGTCACAAGGCGGACATGATTGACCCCCAGCAGAAACAGGTAAGATTTGTCGGCAATAATGGTCATACTCATTTCGTGGGCTATGATCGTCTACTCATCGGGACCGGGGCTGTATCGGCGATACCACCGATCAGGGGGCTTGATGTGCCGGGTGTCTTTTTCCTGAGAAGGATGGAAGACGGTTTTGAGATGCAAAGGTTTCTGACAGAAAAGAAGGTAAGATCCGCTGTGATCATCGGCGGGGGATACATCGGTATGGAAATGGCCGATGCACTAACCTATCGGGGTATTGAAGTAACCGTAGTGGAATATGCCCAAACTGTCCTCACTACTGTAGATACGAGCCTGGGTCGGCTTGTTCGAGAAGAACTCGAAGATAATGGCGTTCGGGTTATAACTGGCACGGCAGTTAAAGAAATCGGCAGGAAAGATGATCATTTGGTTGTTGTGGGCTCGACCGATCTGGAAATACAGACGGACATGGTTCTGGTAGCTGCCGGCTCTCGGCCTTCCGTCGAGCTTGCCAGGGCAGCAGGGGTAAAAATCGGAAGCTACGGGGCCATAGAGATAAACAGGGAAATGAAAACCAATTTGCCCGATGTCTTTGCTGCCGGAGATTGTGTGGAAACCTGGCATCGGTTCCTGGAAAAATATGCCTATCTCCCGCTGGGGACAACCGCCCACAAGCAAGGCCGCATTGCAGGAGAGAACATGGCCGGAGGGAAGGCCGAGTTCAAAGGCTCTCTGGGTACCCAGGTGGTGAAGATCTTCGATCTTGTAGCGGCCCGTACGGGTCTTCGGGATAAGGAAGCGCAGGAAGCAGGGTATGAGCCGATGACGGTTGAATTCGAAACGTGGGATCATAAGGCATACTATCCGGGTGCTAAAAAAATGCGGATCCTTATGAGCGGAGACCGAAGATCTCACGTGCTTCTTGGGGCACAGATTCTCGGTAACAGGAAATCAGAAGTCTCAAAGAGGATAGATATCGTCGCTGCAGCCCTGTTTCATAGGATGAAGGTGGAAGATCTCAATGATCTGGATCTCAGTTATACTCCCCCACTTAGTACCCCTTGGGACCCTGTTCAAATGGCTGCCCAGATATGGTTACATGCATGAGGCTGACAACACATGGACTTTTTGAATGCCCCGGCTTGGGTTATAGTAAGGAAGGAGGTTAAATCGATCCTCCTAGACTTATAAATGCCTCGGCTTGCAACCTTTTGCCGGTTCATGCTTATATGAGTTGTCTCTACCGGACAAATCGTTGTCGCCGTAACACGAGGAGGAGCAATATGAAAAGATCGATCCATCTGGTTATATCGATCTCAGTTTTCTTCATTGCATTCATCATTACCGATGCAATGGCCAATCAATGCTCCGAAGCCGTCATCAAGGCGATGAAGGACGAGGGTTTATCTGCGAGCCAAATCAATAGCATATGTTCGAAAGCAGAGTCTTATGCTCATAAGAAAAGCCCTGTCTTCACCCCGGAAAAAATTGAACAGGACCTTATTGGAAAAAGTGTTGATCCTGATTCTGTTGTAAAAGTCAAAACCAATTCAGGTAATCGCTCCGAAATCGGTGGAAAATCATCATCAGAATCCTCTGCAAATCAGTCTTACAGCGCTTTTGTAACAGTTCCTATGGGGATAATATTCGACGGAACAAATATCAGCAACATCAATATTCTTGATACGAAGATTAAAGGCGATAAAGCACAGGTAGTTGTTCATGTGGATACAGTCTCAACCTATTCAGGCAAACTAAGGCTTCATTATGAATTCATAGCAGGTGAATGGATATTGCAGCAGATTGAAAATCTGAACTTCAAACCGCAATAAGGCTATGCCTTACCTCTTGGCCTATGGATACCTAATCTCAAGTTTGTAACAGGACATTCAAGCAAATCATAGCAATGATCAAACCAGGCACTCTTGTCCCTGACGATATTGGATTTTCATGCGATAGATGAGCATTTTCAAAAGGCATGAAAACTGAAGATCTGCTGATGTTATCCATAGGTAGAGTTGTCTCAATACTAACCGCGCCTTATGGCACATAATCATCAGTTCATTCGTATTAAATATCAAATTGATCTTTTGGAATAATTAACAAATTTACTTTATAAATTATAATAATATATTCAATGAGATATAAAATATGCACTGTAATGAACTGTCAAATATCTTTGCACTCTTCGGAAGGCAACTTAAATTAAAATAAATATATCAGTCTGTTACATGGTGGCACATAATCTGCATGATATTATCTTTGAAATATCAACTAGATCCATCGAAAGAAAGGACGTATTTATGAAACGGCAACTAGCTCACCGTATCCACAAATTACTACCCAGTGCTCTTCCGCTTCTCATCCTGATATTGATTATCCCTTTGACCTCCCACGCCACACCGTATGTCTACACATATACGGATAATCTGTTCACCTCTACCAATAGCGGACCTGGCAACCCCCTGGAGGCGATCGGTGATAACGTTTCAGTTCAGTTCACATGCGATGGAGACCTTTCAGCTTTAAATCAGACACAGACTTTTGAACTCTCACCTCCCAACATAGCAAACATAGTAGAGAGGATCCCCATTCCAGCACTTACTCCGTACATGCGGGGCCTGGACGCGTTTCATTTCGTCTCCGGCTCCAACGGACCTCTACCTTCGTGGTCGATATATGGGGAGCCGGATCAGATTGGGCGGTTAGCGTATGTAAATCAATCCATCCCAATATCGAAAAGCTGGGCTGGGCATACTCGGACCCCTATTACCCACCACAAAGTCCAGGTCAAACGTTTGCCGAGTTCTAAATTAACTCGCGTCGGTCGACCAACGAAAGCTCCACTCCGGAACTCAGGCTCCCAGCCTTGATTTTACTTGGTTATAGATTGGTAGGTTTGGCGGCAACCGGGAAAAGGAAGAGAGTTCATCCAACATGGGAGGAATAAAAAACCCGACATGTATGATGTAGATTTAGAATCCTGGTGCCAGGATTCTTACTGATCGGGAGCTTTTTACACACAATTTCGCCTTACACATGAAAAAAACGAAAGAACAACTGATCTCTTTGTATGAATTGGTCTTCAACAATACGACGGATAATCATCAAGAACAGTTTGAGGAGGCGCAAAAGATTTGCGCAGATATTTTGCTCGAAGATGCTGCGAATCCCTTCTTAATTTGCATGCGAGGCATCATCGACTTTCATCTGGGACAGACGAAAGAGGCAGAGGTCTGGATGGAAAAAGCCTTGATCCTTGCGCCTCAATCGAGTGAAATCATCTATAAATACGGTATGATACTGATGGCCCAGAAGAAGTTTACCGCCGTTTTACCTCTTATGATGCGTGTTGTCGCTCTTAAGCCGGATCATGCCAAAGCCTATTGGCATATTGGTGTTTCTTTAAGAGAAACTGGTGATTCGGCGGGAGCTTTGGCTGCCTTCGACAAAGCGCTGGAAATTAATCCGCAAGATGTTGAGGCTTTGAGCGATAAGGGAACTACATTGCAAGAAATAGGCCGTCTACCCGAAGCGACCACTTGCTATGAACAGGCCTTGACCCTTAAGCCGAACCATCATGGGGTCATCAATAATCTCGGCGTCATCCATCTTCTGCAAAACGATCTGGACGGCGCTGCGGCCTTATATCAGGCGGCTCTCGCCGTTCATCCTGCAAGTCCCGAAGCCCTCTGTAATCTGGGCGCGATCCTGGGATTAAAAGGCGATCTTGATGGGGCTATCCTTCATTGCCAAAAAGCCTTGGCATTACGTCAGGATTGTCCGGAGACACTCAACAACCTTGGCATCGCATTGAAGGATGCCAGACGCTTTGAAGAAGCTATTGTGGCTTATAAAGAGGCTTTACGCCTCGAACCGAGCAATGCAGAGGTTCACAAGAATCTGGCAACGGCCTTGTTGGCTTTAGGGCGCTTCGACGAAGGATGGTGTGAGTATGAATGGCGCTGGAAATCGAAGCAACTTCGCCCTGCCTTCCGGGATCTTGCCCAGCCTGAGTGGCAAGGCGAAGCTGGTGAAGGGCGAACCCTTTTGATCCACGCCGAGCAGGGATTCGGGGATACCCTTCAATTTTGCCGCTATGTGCCTCTCATAAAAGAGCGAGGGCTCCAGGTAGTGGTGGAGGTACAGCCGCCGTTGAGGCGGCTCATACAATCTTTGGACGGCATTGATAAGGTTGTGTCCATGGGTGATAACCTTCCACCTTTCGATCTTCACTGTCCAATGATGAGCCTGCCTCTGGCATTTCATACAACCCTCGAGACTATACCGGCCAAGCTTCCCTATATGAGTCCCGATCCAGCCGATTTGGCCAAGTGGGGGGATCGAGTTGCGGCGTTTGCAAATAACGCTTTAAAAGTCGGTCTCGTATGGGCGGGAAGTTCACGCGCCCACTCGCCCGAACTTATCGCGGCGGACCAGAAAAGATCCGTTGCACCAGAGGTTCTGGCTCCTTTGATGGATGTGCCAAACGTTCAATTCTTCTCCCTTCAGAAAGAAGGAACGCGAGCCCCCGACGTTTTTCATCTGATTGATTGGATGGAAGATTGTCACGATTTTGCCGATACGGCGGCCCTTATTATGAATCTGGATCTTGTTATTAGCGTCGACACAGCCGTCGCTCATTTGGCGGGAGCCTTGGGTAAGCCGGTGTGGCTCTTGAACCGGTTCAACAGTTGTTGGCGCTGGCTCGTTGAACGCGACAACAGTCCATGGTATCCCGGCACGCTCCGTCTTTTCAACCAGAAAGAAATGGGCAATTGGGATGAAGTCGTAATGCGCGTCCGTGCAGCTTTAGCGGAAAGGCGTTCTGTATACCTTCCTGTTTCTCAGGCTCAACCCCAGTTTGGCGACATTATTCAGCTATCAGGTCTTTAATTGCCTAAGCTCCTGTATGAAATCAGTATGGTTAATTGTTCAAGGAAATTGTAGTACCAAATACATAGGTATATTCATTTAAAGTGAATATTTCTCGATTTCATCACGGTTTTGAGATTTTTAAAAAACCGAAGATCTTGGGTTGAAACATACGAAGCCTATCCCTTCATAGCAGACCGTGTCCTATGGCACAAGATCTTCAGTTTCTCAGGACAGGTGGAACCGATCATTTATCGCAGAGATCAACACTATGGGATTATACTGACTAAAAAGATCTTTTCCGTGGGCAAGCCTTAAGCTTTGCGCATGCCACCCAAAGATAACTCTCCAATTCCAATTCATCTAAGCCATAAGTCCGTTATTTTGGAAAGGACAAGGCCGCAGCGATCCTAGGCCTCCATCCGAGCACCTTAAGAGCGAGGATGCATAAGCTCGGGATAGTCAGGCCGGAGACAAAAGAACCGGATTAGACTGTCCACCTATCTTCAAAGCATCCCTCAATATCTTGAGGTTCCACCAAATAGTGAGGCCAAATGAATCATTTCATACTTTTCTGCTATTCTCTCATATTCATCTAACACCTTTTATTAAAGGTTGATTCTCATCTTCTGATCTTCATTCGGCTATTGGCAGGCCATTTGCTCTTACTTTACCACGCCAATTGAATTATTCAATGCGAACGGAGGCTAACATTCCTGAACATACGAATCTTACTGATTCGGATTCTGATGCGATTTTCGTTGGGTGGCAGGAAAATTTGTTGGGAGATTTCTTTCCACTCTACACTATTACTGTCGCAGATCATCCATTGTATAAGTCTACAGTGAATGAGGTGTCCTTATGCAGACTGGGTCTACGAGTTCCGCGAATGCTCTCTCCATATCCGGATATAGAACCATCTCCATAGAATAATGGTAGTCGAGTTGAATCATCCTAAGACTGTAAGAAATGCAATAGAAATGGCCGGATTGGATTACACCGCCTTGAAGAAGCCGCTAGATTTTAAAACGGGGTTGAATCAAGATGCGCATGCAATAGCGCGAACGGATACTGACCAGGAGTACGATGCCCAAAGTAATAATGTAATGAGGTTAAATCTACCTCTTCAAGAATTAAGGTTGTCTATAGGGAGATTATTATGAATGATACTGAAAAAAACCGTAATTATCATATCTTCAAATGTCATTTTCCTGGATGCCACGAGATCATTCCTATCGAAACATTCAGCTCCTCCACTATCCCATCTATGGGTATTTCTTATCTGCAGAATGAAGGGGTGGAATTAAGCCATGATCTTTTTGCAGTCGATGTCCCCTGTCCATACTGCTCTCAGACAAACCATCTTCAGATGAAGGACATGGTCAAGCCGATAAACAGGAAGGAATACGAAGAACTCAGTCGTGCGGTAGAATCAAAAATGTCACTGATACAAGGTATCAACAAGGTTCTGCAAAGTTAATGAACATGCAAGTGGAACTTGCTGATTTCCACAAGCACAAAGGAGGAATACCATGAAAGACAGTACGAAGGACCAGGCGGAAGGCAAGTTTCACAAAGTAAGGGGTAAGTTCAAGGAGATCGCCGGGGAAATAAGCGATAATCCAAAGTTGGAAGCTGAAGGTACCGGTGAAAAGATAGTCGGCAATGTTCAGGAAAAGATCGGCCAGGTCAAGAAGGTCCTGGGTAATTGAACAGTGGGACGCTGTCGGCCTGAATAATTTATTTACCAACACATTAGAAAAGGAGAAAAAAATGAAACAAGAAAGAGTTAATATTTTTTACGTCGTGTGCATGGCCTTGATTATAGGAATATTACCGGTTTCCTCTTACGCGGCCACGGCCAATGAGATCAATGCCAGCGTAAATGCATCCCTCGACCGATTTGTCAAGCAAGTCAAGGGTGCGAAGGAGTTTCTTGACGCCGCCAAGGGGGTACTTATCATCCCTGGGGTTATACAGGGTGGGTTCGTCGCCGGCGCCGAGTATGGCGAAGGCGCCTTAAGGATCGGCGGGAAAACGGTCGGTTACTACAACATCGTTGCCGGATCTCTCGGCTATCAGATCGGAGCTCAGAAGAAGGACATCATCCTTGTCTTCATGGATAATGAGGTCTTGAAGAAATTCCGTACCAGCGAAAACTGGAAAGCGGGTGTTGATGCCGAGGTAACCTTGGTCAATGTCGGTGCCGATGAATCATTAAACACGAAAGAATTCAAGCAACCTATTGTCGGGTTTGTCTTCGGCCAGAAAGGGCTTATGGCCGGCGCCACGATAGAAGGTTCGAAATTTACCAAACTGAAAAAGTAAACAGCTATCAAAGCAGGCAACTGAAGAGGGTTCCCCGGCACTGCAGGATGAATTTACTGCCGGCCACGGGAGCCCTTCTTCAACTGCGGGTTTTGTGACATCACACTGCTCTAAGGGGATGGAGTAATCAATGAGGCATATTGTAACTATTGTTTTAGCAAGGGATGACACCGTCTGATAATGTCATTCGTTGCCATCCCTCCATACCAATATTCCCGCTGGTCCTAATTATGATGGATGAAGGTCACTCTATGAAACTGTTCAAATTGATCTTATCCTTAATAATCATCATCGCATCGGTTATTTTATGCCAGCAAATTATTTCAAATTCAACTTCCAACCAAAAGAACAAAACCTATTATGCTGAACTCAACAATATCAAATATGGTCTATTAAGTGTTGACGAATGGAAACGACAAATTACCGCAATTCTTACCGCGGAGATCAATAAGCTGGATTTGTCAAAGACGGATGAGCGGGAGCTCCGAAAACATGTCGAAGTTCTGTTGAATACACTTATTGATGAAATCGACAAGAAAATCAGAGAAGGGAATTCAGGCTCCGTGAAGGGTTGGGTCAAACAATCCTTTATAAATATTTTTATAAGTCTGGAAGATATTAAAAAAAGTATTCCTGAATATGCGGATGCCATCATTCATGAGATAAAGGAATCGAAAACAAGGGGCCAGATAAAGACCCTGCTGAACAAACAGCTCGAACAATATTCTAACCAAACTTTTGATACACAGGATACATCTCAACTGATTCGCATCCTTATTGGGACTGGTTCTAAGGATATCGGAAGTGCGAGGATCAAGGTCAATAAGGCAATTTTGGTTAAGCAGACCCTGATCTTTAAGGAGTCTATCCTGTTGATCCTTCTGTCGGTTATCCTTTTTAGTTTGTCTGGTTTTAGCAAGCAACCTTTGGCCCCCTCCAGGTATATACTCCTTGTTCTGTCTCTTATCATACTGCTGATAGCCGGAGTAACTACGCCCACGATCGATCTGGAAGCAAAAATCTCACAGATGAGTTTTATGGTGATGGGCCATCCCATCCATTTCGAAAACCAGGTATTGTATTTCCAAAGTAAAAGCATTTTGGATGTATTTTGGATTATGATTACTCATAAGGATCTCCAGATGAAATTTGTCGGAGTCTTGATGATTACCTTCAGTATTGTATTTCCCCTGTTAAAAATAGCCTCGTCACTGGGATATTATTACAATTATCACCAAGCAAGGGAGAACCCGGTGATCAAGTTTTTTGTCTTAAAATCCGGGAAATGGTCCATGGCCGATGTCATGGTGGTTGCCATATTTATGGCCTATATCGGATTTAATGGGATTATTACCAGCCAGTTCGGTCAATTAAGCTCAGCAGGCCAGGAACTAGTGATCTTAACTACGAATGGCACTTCCCTTCAGCCGGGGTATTACCTGTTCCTGACATACACCCTGTTGGCGTTATTTTTGTCAGGATTCCTAACCAGAAAACCTCAAGCATAGGAGAGGACAGATTTAATTTCTATTGGGGCCAATTGTAACATGGACCAGCGGGAGCTAGCGTACAGAAACATACGGTCTCGAAGTTGGAGTAAATCTGAGATCACATAACCGATGATTGAACTAAGCCGCTTCGCGGCAGTCTTCATGTCCTCTGCTTATATTCAAATTTATACGTTGTGATTACACTCAGTTAAAACATTGCTATTCATCTGTCCGGTTGACTAGCACACTCTCGGCTCCTACTCAAGGCAGGGGATTGGCAGGCCTCCGCAAAGGTCTGGACAAACCACAGCCACCGAGGTATATTTTTTTACGTAAAATGGGTGCTCGTACAATGGAAAAACAGGTATGGTTGAGGAGAAAAAACATCACGATGGGCAGTATGTCTCTTAAAAAAGCTCATTTCCTCAGCTACCGAATCATGAATACAAAACCCATAGACGAGGTGTCATCCCGCTCGGAGTAAAGCGGCTTAGCTCAATCTGTGTTATACCATCATCCCTTCCTGCCGGCACCTCGCTCATTTGTCTTTGCTCGATCATCCCCAATTCACCAATCCATCTCTCCGTTCTCGTCGGGATAATGGAATAACACTAATAGATTTCGTGCCACGATCGTCGGTTTGCCACTATTGAATATTCCTTCGATAACTCACCAATCCCATCTTCTGGCACACAACCAGAGATCTCGAAATATAATCTATTGTCTCAGGCCAGATGAAAGTTATCCAGGGCGAGTAAGCAGGAGTGATCCTGAAGAAAGAAGCAGTCAACTTATCTGTATCTGACCATCTTTCAAACTTTGCCTAACAGATACTTTGATGGTAGAGGCGATTATCATGTACAATAAAAAGATTTTGGCCCTTCTTTGGACAACAGTTTTTTTGCTTAGCACCGTATTCTTGAATGCCTATGCTGCAGAGAATAAAGTGGGCGTGGTGTTGCTGCATGGCAAAGGAGGTACGCCGGCAACACCGTCTGTCTCAGAACCGGCAAGCAATCTTAAAAGAAACGGGTTCATGGTTGTAACTCCGGAAATGTCTTATTCCAAGTGGATAAAGGTAAAAGCAGCGAACTGTCGGATTTTACCGATGTCAATCAAGGCAATACATCAACCATCAATGTCACAACCAAAAGCTATTTGAGCTGGTTCAGCCCTGAGGGCGCAGCGGTCATGCCGCGTAATGCCCCTGCGGTTAAACCGGGGATTGCAGTTTTATATGTGGTTGGGAAACAAGATCCGATCTATGAAAAGGGGCGTCAGTTTAGGCAGCTCTCAATGTATTTGGAGATGGGCTGTCTGCCATGGCTAGTATGATAACGTTTAGGAGCTTACCTGCCGAACTATTATTGGTTGACCTAAGGGATTAAGGGGCACTTATGGATATTTCCACCTCACTCCTATTAGGAGTCTTGTTCGGATCATTCGGTATGGGATATATTGTGTATGGCAAGAAGCAGAGGAAGGGTATCGCACTGCTTTCAGGAATTGCCCTTTGTACTTTTCCATATTTTGTTCAAAACATGTATCTGTTTATCTTTACTGGGATACTTCTCATAGTACTTCCGTTCTTATTAAGATTATAAAAGGTATCTCCTGAAGATAATGCTGCGATATCTTCGAGGAGTAATAGCTGTGTCAGCACCTTAATCATAAAGCTGGAAAAAGTTTGGGTAGAGACGATTTTCTCATACCGTTGATTCCTGCAATAATTCAACATCCCTTAATAAAGATGAGCCATCCGGTTGGAATATTGATAGAAAGACAGGTGCCACGGGATCTCCGGATTGACCTTGAGATCACTCTTTCACCTTGTGATACTGCAGAAGTAATAAGGGCTGCAATAGGCACCATGTCTTCGTGTTCAGCGTTTGATATAGGCGTTCAACCCGATAGTAATAGGTTTACCGTCTACTTGAGCAGTGGTAACCACGTTCCCTCGCGTGCTGGCGACTACCAAGGTTTTACCGGATGATGATGGTGTTGGTTTTTCCAGGTCAATTTCAATGAAAAGCTTGTTATCTTTAATCTCGACTTTCATAGCCATGGTTAAGCCTCTTTTTTATTACTGCAACCACAATTGCCCTTATTGCAAAACTTCTTACAAACAAGGTATCCAATGCCAGCCAAAATGCCGAGAACTATGATTCGTATAAATAGCTTTTTCATCTGTACCTCCAATAAAATTTGTTGATAATGAAGGCTAATCGCTGAGATCAGTTCAGTCAAGGAAGAATTGCAATGCTCAATTATGTTTGTGCAAACGCTACCAGCGTCCCTCACAGAAGTCATGTACTGCATGGTGGACCTGTCAGTTTCGCAAGATAATTTCTAAAACAGTTTAGCTAGAGAACGATCTCAGTTCCCAGAACCTTGAGAAACTTGGCAAGCCAATCAGGATGTGCAGGCCACGCAGGTGCGGTTACCAGATTCCCGTCAACATGGGCCTTGTCCATGGGGATATCGACGTAGTTACCACCGGATTGCTTTACATCAGGCCCTACTGCCGGATATGCAGAGCAGCTCTTGCCCTCAAGCACACCGGCTGCCGCAAGCAATTGGGCCCCATGACAGATCGATGCAATAGGTTTCTTGGCTTTTGCAAAATGCTGAACGATTTTCAAAACATCTTGATTCAACCTGATGTACTCGGGTGCTCTCCCGCCGGGGATTACCAGCGCATCATAGTTTTCCGCCTTCACGTCATCAAAGTTCGCATTCAGCGTGAAGTTGTGGCCAGGTTTTTCACTGTAGGTCTGATCACCGACAAAGTCATGCACTGCCGTACGTACCTGCTCGCCGGATTTCTTGCCGCTGCATACTGCATGTACCGTATGCCCGACCATCTGCAGTGCCTGGAAAGGCACCATGACCTCATAGTCTTCCACATAGTCACCAACGAGCATCAAGATCTTCTTTGCAGCCATACTTGCCTCCTATATTGAGAATAGCTACCTTTTCCCCGCCATCACGCCATGATTCCAACTGCCTTGTTCCGTACTGCTTTTTATATAAAGGCAAAAAGTTCGCTGTCAAGGCGCATGCACCGGCATTTGACGTGAGGATCTTTCATGGAGGTAGTATGCCTTAAGGATATGCTATGACATTGCCACGGTTGAGGAGGAGCAGGGGGTCGAATGCACGTTTCGTGGCCAGGACCTGTTCTGCGGCCTGGGCCCCATAACATTTCAGAAAATCGCCTCGTTTTCTCTTACCCGTGCCGTGCTCTCCCGAGTAGACACCGCCCAGGGCTGAGGACTTTTCGATGATCCTGTCGTACACGTCCACCCCCCGGCGTAGCTGGTCTTTTTCCGGGAGGATCATGAAATGGAGATGACAGTCGCCCAGGTGGCCGAAGACGAGATAATCGAGCCCTTCCGAACGGATGAGGGCATGGGTATATTCAAGGAACTCGGCAAACCTCATCAAAGGGACAACCGTATCGGTCATGATGGTATGGGTGCCGCGCCTTGTCACCACCTCAAGCGAGCGTGCCGGCAAGGAGTGGCGTGCCTCGAAGAAGATCGTCCTGTCACGATCCGTCAGGAGAATCATGATGGCATCCTCCCGGATCCGGCACGGTGCATCCTGGAGGATCTCAAGCCATTCCTGCGCTGATTGCTCCAGCGGCTCATCCCGCAAGGGGATCTGTATATAGACACCGACAGCATGGTCGGTCCTGAAAAGCCGGTGCTCGTGGTCCATATATCTCCTGCAATTCGGCCCGAAATATTCAAAGGCGCTGAGTGATGAAAACCGGTCCGGCAGGCTTCCGGAGAGATAAAAGAGAAGCTTCAGGGCATCAGACTCATCAGGCAGTGAAAGGAACAGATCGAGATATTCACGCGGATGATCGGACAATGCCAGGGTGCATCCGGTCACCAGCGCAAATATCCCTTCGCTGCCGATTATCAGATCGACAAGATCGACACTGCCGTGCGGGTTGGAATACGGACCGCTCGCATTTTTTATCGATGGCCTCGAGTACCTGGGAACGGGAACAGGGATCTCGTCTGATCCATGAGTGAAGAGAAACATCCCGTCCTCGGCGACATATTGACCGCGCCCGGCAGTAATGCCCATGCCGTTCATAAGGAGGAACCGAAGAGATCGAACCCAGGAACGCATGGCACCGGTCTCTCCCGGCGTGAACCCGGAGGCATTGCAGGCAATGGCACCACCGACCATGGCATCAAAACGGCTCGTCGGGTCGACGGGAAAGAAGAGTTTCCCTTCACTTTGTTCTAGCACTGACTTCCTCATGTCTTCGAAAATAATGCCCACAGGGCTCACAACTGTTTTCGTAATGGGATCAACCCGTACTCCAGGTATTTTCATCTCCGAGAGGGAGACAAGCATCCCCTCGGGCGGGGTGGCGCTTCCTGTGAGGTTCGAGCGGCCGGCGGATAGAGTGACGGGTATTCGGGATGACCGGCACATGCGAAGGATAAGAGCGCACTCACGTTCGTTCGACGGCCTTGCAAGGGCTGAAGCATTCCCGGGTAGGTTGGAACTGTCGGTCTTGTAGGCCTCAATGATATCCGGGTCGACATCGATCTTCACTGAAAAGTTCATCCTGATGAATTCAGCTATGCCTGGTAAGGCATCCTCACCTTGATTCTCAGATGAGTAAGCATCAATAATCCGGCATTCATCGGGAGAAAGGACCCCATCAAGCGGCACCCTGTTCGAGGACATATGCCCCCCTTAAACGGTATCTTATCATAGGGCTTGATTTTCTAAAACCATTGATCTCTTCGATTTCTTATCGGTTTTAAGATGCCTGAAAACTGAAGATCTTTGGACAGAAGATACGCATAGACCCTATTGCCCAGTGCCTGTTTTCATCTGCCGCGCTTGCGGAAGTGCTGTTTTGCAGCAGCCAGGAATGAGACGCAGCGGCCCATCTCGTCAAAGACCGGAATACCCAGATTCTCAAGGCCGGCCCTGAGCGTCTTTACCCTGTCTCCTACACCGGCAAGCCATGCCACTACAGGTTTCCCGAGCTCATCTTTCAGCCTGCCGAGGTTTTCAAACATAGAGGCCTCGGGCATACTGGCAAAGATGTGGATGATGACCGAGTCCACACGGTCATCGTGCAGGATGGATTCTGAAACAGCGGTATAAACCTTTTGTAAGCCGCTATGCTCGATAGCCGGCCAGATGTCTGTGGGGTTTCCCGGGTCCATCCATGGGGGGTAGACCGCCTTCAAGGCAGTCAGGGTCTCCGGGCTCAACTCGGCGAGGCTCAGGCCCGACTCATACAGGAGATCGGATGTGACGATACCGCCACCCCCTGAAAAAGTAACCACAGCAGTCCCTGCATCTTCATATGCATGACATTTCTTTATCTTGGAGAAACCCCTGAGGAAGTCCATGAGCTCGGTTATATCCGTGACCTCTATGATGCCTGCCTGCTTCATGACTGAGCGCAGGATCGTATGGTCGAGAGCCATACTGGCCGTATGGCTCATGGCCGCCTTTGCCCCTCCAGGGCTGCGACCGCCTTTGAGCAGCACGATGGGTTTATTTGTGCCTAAAGCCAGTTCAAAAAACTTCCTCGGGTCGGCAATGGATTCTGCATAATGTCCGATAACATTGGTGGTGGGATCATTGATGAAATATTCCAAAAGCTCTGTCTCATTAACATCGCATTTATTGCCGATGGAGCACATCTTGCTTATATCCAGCCCGCCACGCTCCAGGATCATCATAAGGAAGCCGGCGGAGAGCATGCCGCTCTGGACAGTCATGGATACATCACCTGGTTTCATCAATGTCTTCCAGGCATCCGTATACATGAAAGAGAAAACATGGCCATTGTGGGCATCCAGCAAACCCATGCAGTTTGGTCCCCAGAGCCTGATGCCATACCTTTTTGCGAGGGCAACACACTCCTCCTGCAGTTTCCTGCCCTCCGGGCCGACCTCTGCAAAACCTGCCGACTCTATGATGATGCCTTTCACCTTCTTCTTTGCACATTCCTTAATGGTATGGGGGAGAGAAGGGGCAGGGATGAAGTATATGGCAAGATCAAAGTCTGCGGGGATGGATGAGACATCAGGGTAGCACTGCCTGCCCAGGAGAGTTTCATACCGCGGATTGACCGGATAGACCTGGCCCTTATAGCTTTGAAGGGTATTGTTGATGAGATGAAAACCGCCTTTGGACTTGTTGTCGCTGGCACCGATTACGGCAATACCATTAGGTTTGAAAAAGAAATCCATAGAAGCGTAAACCCTCGCTGCAAAAAGATGTTCATTGAATAAAGGATTCGGCATCCCTTGTCAATTATGGCCCGAACACCAAACTATGGTGCAAATGCATAAGACCTGATTGAACTTCATATTCATGTGTATTGGGGGGCGGCACATAACATATTAATATTATATTTCATAATTCTGGAATTAAAGGTGGCATGGCATTCGCAATTACCTGAAGAGAACACAGGGCACTCGTATGAGAAAGCAAAATGTAAATTTAAAATTCTGCGGCATATGCAATGAGAGACAATCCATCACTGAGTGTGATGGCTGCCTGAGGCCATTGTGCAAGAAATGCCGAAGCATTGAGATATGGCGCACTGCTCAAGAGGAAGTTGCCATAAGGTCTTTCTGTCCGGAATGCCGGGATAATCCTCAGTTGAATCCACATGGCAGCGGCGGTAAGGTCTTCGGCCTTGGCCAGGTCACGGATATGGTCAACCAGGAGCAGGGCAAGGTAAACAAGTTTAAGATCAGGTTAAAGATAAGTAGGTAATGAAAACCATAGGCTATGGTCCGGCGACCACAAAAAATGAAGGCTGTTTGGGTGCAGCCACCAAAGGACGCGAATAGAATCCAATAATAGAGTCTGTAATCAATGCCTTGAAGATACATTTCCCAGTGGCATATATTTGGCAATATATTGAGTAAAAAAATAGAAAAGCAAAGAAAGGTCAATACTCGAAAACAAAGTTCTTAACTGAAACCTCCTTTTGATGCCAGAAGAAGGGACACACCATTCCGCAACCGTCCCCACACCTGAATCTTCTGGCATTTTTTTTGTCCTTTTTTTAAATTATGGCATGAGGGCTTTGTCGTTTTACTTTAGGTGAATTTAACAATTCCCCAGGGAAATTCCTTGACAACACCGAGCACTTTCATTAATAGCTCTTCATTCTTTGAACAACCATGCTTTCGAGGTGCATCATGTATGCGGTTATAAGGACAGGCGGGAAGCAGTACAAGGTAGAAGAGGGTGACATCCTTCGCGTAGAGAAGCTGGAAGCGGAAAAGGGCGATACGGTCACCTTCGCCGATGTATTGCTCCTCGGCGGTGACGAGTTTGCGATCGGCTCTCCTACGGTCAAGGGCGCCCAGGTCAGTGCTTCGGTCGTCAGACAACTCAGGGACAAGAAGATCCTCGTGTTCAAGATGAAGCGCAGGAAGAGATACCGCAGGACTATAGGCCACAGGCAGTATCTTACCGAAGTGCGTATCACAAAGATCTCTAAAGACTAGGAGGCGTTTACAGGCCATGGCACATAAGAAATCCGGCGGAACATCACGCAACGGCAGGGACTCTGCAGGGAAGCGTTTGGGCGTCAAGCGGTTCGCAGGTCAGCGCGTCAAGGCCGGAAGCATCCTTGTACGCCAGCATGGAACCAGTATCCATCCTGGTGAAAACGTCGGGTGCGGGAGGGATTACACCCTGTTCGCACTGAAGGATGGAGTAGTACAGTTTGAGACGCTCTTAAGCAACAATAAGAAGGTGAAGGTCGTATCAATAGCCGCGTAAGCCTATGGACTTCATCGACGAGTCCAGGATATTCGTAAAGGCAGGCGACGGCGGTAATGGTTGTTGTTCCTTCAGGAGAGAGAAGTATATCCCCAAGGGGGGGCCTGACGGGGGCGACGGCGGGAAAGGCGGCGATGTAATCATCGTTGCGAGTACTCATTATCATACCCTCCTCGATCAAAGGTACCATCCCCATTACAAGTCTAAAAGAGGTCAGCACGGCAGGGGCAAGAACTGCACCGGGAGATCCGGAGAGGACCTTATCATCCCTGTACCGGTGGGAACACAAATAAAAGATGTTGAAACCGGTGAACAGGCGGCCGATCTTGTGGAGCCTGACCAGAGGGTTATCGTAGCCCGCGGAGGAAAGGGAGGAAGAGGGAACGCCCGGTTCGCCACATCCACACGCCAGGCGCCCAGGATATGTGAGCCCGGCGAGCCGGGCGAAGAGAGGTCTTTCCGGCTTATACTGAAGCTGCTGGCCGATGTCGGCCTTGTAGGATTTCCCAATGCAGGAAAGTCGACCTTTATCTCTCACATATCGAGCGCGCGTCCAAAGATTGCAGATTATCCCTTCACCACTCTGGTCCCGAACCTCGGCATGGTGAGGTGGAAGGGTTCCGACTTCGTCGTAGCCGACATACCGGGCATCATCGAGGGTGCACACACGGGAACCGGCCTTGGATTGCGGTTTCTGCGGCATATCGAGCGCACCAGAATTATACTCTACCTGATTGATCTTTCCCCTGACAGCGAGCGGGATGCCTTGAATCAGTTCAAGGTGCTCATCCACGAGCTGGGATCATACTCGACTGATCTAATCCAGAGAAAACAGATTGTGGTTTTCAACAAGTGCGACCTTACCGATGCCGAGGAACGTGCCAAAGAAGCAGTTGCCTTTGTAAAAGGCAAAGGGTATCCTTTTTTCATGGCCTCCGCCCTGACAGGCGGAGGTGTAGATAATATACTAGATACTATCGTGAAGGAATTATATGAAGTCAGGCACGAGGGCGGGTCTCAGGAAGTGTAAGCGAGTCCTTATCAAGATCGGTTCACAGGTGCTCAATACAGGGCACGGGCTCAACAACAGGGTTATAGAGAGAATCTGCGACGACGTAGGGCTCTTGATGGACAAAGGTAAAGAGTTCGCCATCGTTTCTTCGGGTGCCATTGCCGAGGGCACGGCCATCATGAGAATACCGGACAAGAAGACCGCCCTCTCAAAAAAACAGGCGTTGGCTGCCATCGGCCAGGGGAGCCTCATGCGTGCCTATACGGATGCTTTCAGAAGGTACGGCTACACTGCGGCCCAGATCCTCATCACCAGGGAAGATCTCGATAATCGCCGGAGATATCTCAATATCCGCAATACCTTCTCATCCCTCTTCGAACTCGGAGCCATCCCAATTATTAATGAGAACGATACGGTATCCGTAGATGAGATCCAGTTCACCGACAATGACATGCTTGCGGCCATGATCGTACCTCTTGTGGAGCCCCATATCATGATCATCCTCACGGATATTGAAGGCCTCTTCTCCAGAGACCCCAAAGTCCATACCGATGCGAACATCATCCATGACATCCCTGAGCTCAAACCAAAAGATCTGAAGGCATTGAGCGACGATGCCAATCCATTTGGCAGGGGAGGCATCAAGTCAAAGCTTCAGGCCTCCTACCGGGCGTCTTTGCTGGGAATTCCCACAATCATCGCATCTGCCTACATACCCCAAGTCATCAGCCAGATACTCGACGGTAAGGATATCGGCACCTTTGTCCATCCGAAGAAAAAGGCCATGCTCACCCAGAAGGATCACTGGCTCGGTTTTGTGTCCCGTCCTAAAGGCAAGGTCTTCATAGACGACGGAGCTGCCGCTATGGTTCTGAACAAAGGCAAGAGCCTGCTGCCTGTCGGTGTAGTGGATGTCGAAGGGAGCTTCCATGCAGGAGATCCTGTCGAGATCGTACAGAAAGGCAAAGAAATGGTAGCCATCGGGCTGAGTAATTTTGCTTCAGAAGAGATCGTGAAGATCAAGGGTGCCGGCACCAAAGATCTTTCCACTATCCTCGCCTATGATTGTGATGAAGAGGTGGTTCATCGCAATAACATGATCCTGAGAAAGGAGATCCTGTAGTGTCCAGCCAGGTGATTAAGGATATAGCCGCCAATGCGAAGAGGGCTTCCAAGTCCCTTATGGGGCTGCCCAGTGCAAAGAAGACTGAAGTCCTCAGACACATGGCAGCCTCTTTGAGAAGCACGGCCGAGTTTCTCAAAGAGGAGAATGCAAAGGACCTTGATGAAGCCTTTAAGACCGGCCTGAGCAGTGCAATGATCGACCGGCTGACCTTGAGCGACAAAGTCATCGAAGGCATGGCCAAGGCCCTTGAAGAGATCGCCGATCAAAACGACCCGGTGGGCCAGATCACCGGTATGGTCAGACGGCCGAACGGCCTGGTTGTCGGCAGGATGCGCATACCCATCGGTGTAGTGGCCATCATTTACGAATCAAGGCCTAATGTAACGGCCGATACTGCAGGTCTGTGCCTGAAATCAAGCAATGCAGTCATTCTGCGGGGAGGATCAGAGGCCTTTAACTCGAATGCCGCCATTGTTAAAATCCTCAAGGAATCTTTAACACAATCAGGCATCGATCCTGATGTGATCGGCTTCATACCGGTTACCGACCGGCAGGCGATACTGGATATGCTCAAGCTTGAGGACTATATCGACCTTGTCATACCCAGGGGCGGTGAGGGCCTCATCAGGACTGTGGCGGAGAATTCGCTCATCCCGGTGCTCAAACATTACAAGGGTGTGTGCCATATCTTTGTAGACAGGCAGGCCGACCTTGAGAAGGCGTACAGCATCTGCCTCAATGCGAAGGTCCAGCGGCCGGGAGTATGCAACGCAATGGAGACCCTGCTCATCGATGCACCCGTTGCCGGGATCTTTTTGCCTAAGATGGCCCGGATATACAAGCAGAACGGCGTGGAGCTCAGGGGATGCCCGAGATGCAGGGCATTTCTTCCCGAGATGAAGGTCGCCACCGAGGAAGACTGGTATGCGGAATTCCTCGACCTGATCCTGGCTGTAAAGATCGTGGAAGACATCCACGAGGCCATGGATCACATCGAGAAGTACGGATCGAATCATACCGAGGCCATCATAACGGAGAATTACACAAGGGCCATGGAGTTCATCAATCAGGTGGACTCTTCCACGGTTCTGATAAATGCCAGCACCCGGTTTTCCGACGGCGGCGAGTTCGGCCTGGGGGCGGAGGTGGGCATCAGCACCTCCAAGATTCACGCATACGGGCCCATGGGGATTGAAGACCTCACAATCCGGAAGTTCGTCTGCTTCGGGGACGGCCAGATCAGGCAATGAGGCTGGGACTATTCGGCGGCACATTCAACCCTATTCACATAGGGCACCTTCGCGTTGCCGAAGAGGTTCGGGAAGCACTTCTCTTGGATAAGATCATCTTCGTGCCTTCCTATCTCCCGCCGCATAAAGAACTCTCCGATAATGTGGAGGGGTCCAAGCGTCTCGAGATCGTGAGGCTGGCGGTCAAGTCCAATCCCCACTTCGAGGTGTCATCCTTCGAGGTGGACAGCCTCGGGAGTTCGTATTCGATCAAGACCATCGAACATATCCGTGAAACATACGGCTCTATACCATACTTCATCCTCGGCCAGGACGCCTTCAACGAGATATCAAGCTGGTATCAGGCTGAAAGACTCTTCGATGTCGCACACTTCGTCGTCATGTCCAGGCCGGATGCCTTAAAATACCCTCTTGCCGATCTGCTTGGGAAAAGAGCAGAACGCTTCCAGGCAACCCCGAAGGGGTTCATCAACGATTCCAACAATGAAATTATATTTGTAGAAGTCACTGCCTATGCGGTATCATCTTCACAGATCCGTAACCTAAACAAGCAGGGAAGATCCATAAAATATCTCGTTCTTGAGGAGGTGCATGACTATATCAGAAATGAAAGAATCTACACCTAGAATGAAGCCGCAGTGGAAAGAGTATGTTTCGGCCTTGGAGGATAAAAAGGCCGCTGACACCGTAGTGTTGGACGTGCGCGGGGTATGCTCCTTCACCGATTATATCATCATCTGCACGGGAATGTCCGACCGGCAGATCCAGGCCATGGCGGAACACGTAATAGCAACTTTCGGGAAGCCCTACGGCAGGGAGGGAATAGGACAAGGGCGCTGGGTGCTTCTGGATTATGTAGATGTCGTCATACACATATTCCAGGATGATATCAGGCGCTACTATGATATGGAAAGCATGTGGTATGAGGCCAAAAGGGTGCTTTAAGTGAAGATCGTCTTCTGTTTTTCCGGCAAGACCAATCAGGGACCCATAAAGGAGTCAGTGGAAGAATACTTTAAAAGAATCCAGAAGTATGCACCAACCGAGATAATCGAATCCAAGGATCTCCAACCGCAGACCAGGGTAGGCAGGCATATCGTTTTGGTTCCCGAAGGAAGTACGCTGACTTCAGAGGGATTCGCCAAGCTCCTTGAGCGCTATCAGCTCTCCGGCACCAAGAATCTCTTTTTCTATGTTGGGGGTCCGGAAGGGCTCCCCAAGACCGTTCTGGAAAATGCGGACATGTCATTGTCGCTGTCCTGCATGGTATTCAATCATCAGCTTATCAGGGTAATGCTTCTGGAACAGGTCTACCGTGCCTTCACCATCATTCGGGGTGAACCGTACCATAAATAGCATAATGATGATAAACGATCTTTCCCAGGGAGGGGGTTCCAATCCTCCTTGAGGTTTTGATCGTTGCGCTTTTGCATGGAATCAATGTATTATAAAAAGAAATACGACGGGTCTGGCCGAATCATACGCCCGGTATACATGCGAATGGAGGAGTCATGCTTTATTTGAAGATTATGGAAGTTTTGAAAACCGATGCCGAGCCGTTGTCCAGAAGGGTTGTCAAGGATCTCCTGACCAGAGGAGAGACAGAGTACCATAAAAAGTATTCTGAAGAGATCATGTATGAGCGGGTATACGATGTATACAGCAATTTAAGTTACTGGCTGGACAGGGCCCGTCCCAAAGAGGAGATCCACAAGCGTTTCAGTGAGATGGGGAAGAAACGTTTTCAAGACGGCATCCCGCTGCATGAAGTGGTCATGTTTCTTATGCTCATCAAACGGCATCTCTGGCTGTATCTCCTGGAGAAACACTTTTTCGAATCATCCTATGAGCTCATGAAAAGCCTTGAGATGAACAACCGCATCGTACTTTTCTTTGATCGTGCCATCATTGCCGCGACCGTCGGATATGAGGAGGAATTGGTCAAATATGTAAAGTCCAGTTCTGAAAGTCTGCTGAGCAAGTTTTTTAAGAAGAAGTAGTTGCTTTTTTTAGACGGGAGGATCCCGCCGGCGCTGGAAATGGTTTGTTCTTTTTAAGGAAGCATCAGGATAATTACACCCATGAGGGAGGCCGTATGATATCGGAAAAATTAGTTGATATGATTAAGGATAACGCCGACACATTGACCAACCGCCTCTGTAAGGACCTGCTCAGCAGAGAGGAGACCAAGGGCTATCGTAAGCTGAATAAAGACAGTGTCTATGACCGTGTATATGATGTTTACAGCAGGCTTGATTCTTGGCTCGTGGGGGACAGGGTAAGGGGTGAAATCAAGGACCATTACCTGAAACTTGGAATTCAGAGGTTTCATGAGGGCATCCCCTTAAGCGATGTTGTCATGGCTCTAGAGCTCATCAAACGGCATTTGTGGCTCTATGTACAGGAGGCGAACTTCTTCGATTCCTCTTTCCAACTCATGCAGGCGCTTGAATTCAACAACCGGGTGGTGTGGTTCTTTGACCGGGCCATATACTTCACCTGCGTCGGGTATGAGGAAGAGGAGAAGAAATACCAGGGTAAACCTAAACAGAGCATCATCTCAAGGGTGTTTAGATAAGGAAAGCGCTACTCAATTTCCAAGGCTACCCTGATCTTGAAGACCTTCCGGGCAGGCAGGTTAATGATCTTGATATTGAGGGCATGTTCTATCTCGGAGATGATTTCGCTGATACGATCCGAGCTTGGCGCAATGAGTGTAAACCAGCAGTTGGGGTATCCTTCCCTCAGGTAGTTGTGGGTCACCTCATTATATCTGTCTATGAACTCGGCAAATTCTTCAATGCGGTCCATCGCCACATCAGCTGCGCATAACGTGGAGTTCCAGCCGATGGTGCGTGGATTGATGGTCGCGCCGATCCGCCTGATGATGCCGCTGGTCTTCAGTTTTTTTAAGCGGTCGAGCACCTCTGCTTCGGACATGCCCATAGTCTCGGCCACGGCCAGGAACGGCCGTTCGGAAATGGGGATTGATTTGTTGATGATACTGAGGATCTTTTTGTCTATTCTATCCATGCATAGTTTCCATTACTACCCACCCTACATTGCTACTTCGGATACCAGCAGATGGAGTCAACCTCCATGGAATCACCGTGTACCTCATATGCCCTGGCACGGCAGCCCCCGCAGACCGCAACGAATTTGCACACGCCGCACTTCCCCTTGAGCCGCCCCTCATCCCTCAGCTGCCTGAGCAGAGGGGATTGGTCCCAGATTACGTTGATTGATTCTTTCCTGATATTCCCGCAGTCGATCTGGAGGAAACCGCAGGGCCGGACTGTGCCTGTAGATGAGACGAAGCCGAACCCGGTGCCTGCCAGGCAGCCTTTGGTAGGGCTTGATCCTTCCTTCTCGGCGAGCATCCTATAGTACTGCGGGGCGCAGGTGGCCTTGCATTCGATTTGAGATATCTTTGAAGCTGCATGGAAATCTTCAAGCATGTCCCTGTACTGCATTGTCTTGGCCGGTTCCACGTTCTCTCCCCTGCCTGTGGGCACCAGGAAGAAGACATGCCATGCCATCACCCCCAAGCCTTTAAGAAAGTCAGGAAAAAGTTTCATCTGCGAGATGTTCATTGCTGCAGCTGTGGTATTCACCTGGACGGGTACTCCTTCGGCGACGAGTATCCTCATGCCCTCGAGCGCCATGTTAAAGGCTCCCGGCAACCCCCGGAAGGTGTCATGGATATCGCTCGTGACGCCGTCCAGGCTCACGGAGACTCGGACTATACCGGATTCCTTCATCTTCCCTGCCACCTCGGGCGTCACGAGAGAACCGTTGGTGGCAAGGGTCATGCGTAGTCCCAGCGATGTCCCGTATGCTGCGATCGTAAACACATCCTCGTGGACCAATGCCTCGCCGCCCGAGAGGATGACGAGCCGGGTGCCGCCTTTGGAAAGGTCTTTTAACAAGGCAAACCCTTCATCTGTAGTGAGCTCATCCGAGCATGGTTTGTCCGTGGCGGAGGCCCTGCAGTGGATGCAGCTCAGGTTGCATGCCTTGGTAAGCTCCCAGGCAAGGATATGCGGAAGCTTCATGCAAGCAGCTCGGCGAGTCTCGGTGCGAAATAGGAAATGATAATGTCCGCACCTGCACGCCTGATTGCAGTGACAGACTCAAGGATGCACGCATCTTCACTGAGCCAGCCCCTCTCGCAGGCGGCCTTGATCATGGCATATTCGCCGGAGACCTGGTATGCGGCCAAGGGGGAGTCGAATTCATCCGCAATGAGGCGGATTACATCCAGGTAGGGCAGGGCAGGCTTTACCATGATCATGTCCGCGCCCTCCTCGATATCGTATGCAGCCTCGCGCATAGCCTCCCGGACATTGGCGGGGTCCATCTGGTAGCCCTTCCTGTCGCCGAAAGAGGGAGCAGATCCTGCCGCCTCACGGAAGGGGCCATAGAATGTGGATGCATATTTTACTGCATAGCTCAGGATGGGAATATGTTCGAACCCGTTCTCATCCAAAGACTCACGGATGATGCCGACACGGCCGTCCATCATGTCGGATGGTGCGATGATGTCGGCGCCTGCCTTGGCATGGGAAAGGGCAACGGTGGACAGGACCTCCAGGGTATCATCGTTGCTCACCTGTCCCTTGTCATCGAGGATGCCGCAATGCCCATGGTCGGTATACTCGCACAGGCACACATCCGTGATGGCCATGAGCTCAGGTGCTGCATCCTTGATGCGGCGCAGGGCCTGCTGGACCACCCCGTCTTTTTGATGGGCCGAGGTCCCCGTGGCGTCTTTTTTCCTGGGTATGCCGAAAAGGAGAATCGCCGGGATATTCTGTGCAGCAATCTGTTTGGCCAGCTTGGGCAGCATGTCGGGTGAATATCGGAACTGGCCCGGCATGGTATCGATGGGCTCTTTCAGGGAGGAACCCTCCTTTATAAAAAGCGGGTAGACGAGGTTGTCCACATGGACACGTGTCTCCCTTACCATGCGCCTGATAGTATCCGTGCGTCTCAGCCTGCGGGGTCTGTTTTCTGGAAACATAGTATTCCTCCGGATATGGTTGCGAATGTATGGGTTATATATCCTTAAGCCTGCCTGATGCAAGCAAGGTAAATTGAGAATCGAATAGATCCCCTCCGATATCTTTAAATATTTTGTAGGAGCGCCTTCAGGCGCGACCTGGCCATAGTGTCGCGGCTGAAGGCGCTCCTACGGTTAGTTTTCATTGCAGTCACTCTATGATCAACTCGTCACTACATTCTGAACACTTTTTGGAGTATAACGATCCAATTCTACAGTTACGAATATACGGATTCCGATAGTGGATAGAGGAGGGACACTATGGCTCTACAAGTCGTGATCATGGCGGGGGGCAAGGGGGAGCGGCTGTGGCCGGTATCATCTGCTGAAATGCCGAAGCAGCTTATCCCGTTTGAGGGTAACAAGAGCTTGTTGAGGGCTACGTTTGAACGATCCGTGGATATGGCGCCTCCTGAAAATATCTATGTGGTCACCTCAAAGAACCTGGCTTCAAAGGTTGCGGAAGAGCTGCCCGAGATACCCCGGGCCAATATCCTTGCCGAACCGGTCGGGCGCAATACCGCCCCGTGCATCGGGTATGCGGCGGTGGTCATCGCGAAGAAGGACCCTGAAGCCATAATGACAGTGTTCCCATCAGATCACCTCATCCGTGAACCTGCGAAACTGAAAGAAGCCATACTCTTCGGGACCAAGGCACTAGAGTCGCACGCTGATCTCCTTATTACCCTGGGTGTTGTTCCAGAAAGGCCGGAGACCGGTTACGGATATATAGCACCCGAGGTGGTTCTCCTCAGCCAGGGCGGCCTTACCCTCAAGAGGGTAAAGTCTTTTCATGAAAAACCTGCCCGTATCCTTGCCGAGCAGTATCTCAAGAGCGGTTACCTGTGGAACGCGGGTATGTTCCTCTGGCGGGTGGACACCATTCTCGACATGTTCTCGCGTCATATGGTTGATCTCTACGATGAGCTTATGAAACTCAAGTCTTGTCTTGACATCGATCCTGACTGCATCGAGCGTTTCTATCAGGCAGCCCCCATGGTCTCCATAGACTATGGTATTATGGAAAAGGCAAATCGGGTGGCCGTGATCCCGGTAGACTTCGGCTGGAGTGATGTTGGCAGCTGGGATGCAATGGGTAATCTCTTCGCCACAGATGCAAAGGGGAATACCGTTCGAGGTTCAGCGGAGCTCATCAACGCCGAGAGTAATGTGATATGGTCTACGGACAAGCACATCGTTCTCATCGGCGTGAATGACCTGGTTGTGGTGGAAGGCCCTGATTCCATCCTCGTGTGCCACAGGGCCTTTTCACAACAGGTAAGCACCATAGCCAAGAAGTTCACGAAGGGCGACAGTTGAATATAGGGTTATTGCCCACAACCGATTCTCTCATCAATGCAAAGATAGAAAGCCCTCGTCTCTGAGGCTATCGAAAAGTCCTGATTAAATGTAATCAATTTCAGTTGCAGCTCATAAAAACCGAAGAGAGAGGAAATCAGTTCGAACAATGGTGTGGAAAATGCACATTGTTTGAGGTAAGGGTACCAGAGTAGATGAAGATCGAAATACTCGGCTGCAGCGGATCAATGATGCAGGGTTACAATACAACCAGCATCCTGATCAACGGCAAGATCCTGATCGATGCAGGATCTGTCGTATCAGTGCTCCCCGAGAGCAAGCTGGTGGGGATCAGGAACGTACTGATCACACACCCGCACATCGATCACATCAAGGAGCTTCCATTCTTGGTAGACGCCCTCTTCTCGTCACATACCCATGGAATTCGAGTCATGGGCAGCCGGACCACCATCGAGGCCCTACAGACCCATATCTTTAACGGGCTTATCTGGCCTGATATGGCAGAGCTCGATGTCGACAGCTCGTTCTTAAGCCTTGAGCATGTTCCTGATGACTGGTTCGACCTTGACGGCATCCGTGTAAAGACCTTTGCAGAGAACCATATCGAAGGCTCACTCGGCTATGTGATCGGTGAAGACGGAAGGTATGCCCTGTTCACCGGGGATACCGGATTCCATCAGGGGCTCTTCGATCTCATCAAATCTCTCGGCTCCGACCTGAAGGCATGCTTTATCGAGGCATCCTTCCCAAGCTCAATGGGCAAAATCGCTTCAATCACCCAACACCTGACTCCCGAACTGATCGTGAAAGGCCTCAACGGGGCCCTTTCCCCCTCCACCCGGATGATCATCTACCATATCAAGCCCAAGCATATGGAAGAGGTCGTAGCAGAGCTGCCCAAAAGTTTTGAGTATATCCGAGGGGGGGAGGTAATCACCATTTGACCGAAGTCTTAGATATAGCCAAAAAGGACGGGAGATGGTCCGAATGCCCCTCCTGCTCCGAGATCATCATCACATCCAAACTCGTGGAGAATAAGTGGGTCTGCCCGCACTGCGACCATCATTTCCGCATGAACGCAAAGGACAGGATCGCGCTTGTGTGCGATGAGGGGTCATTTGTGGAGATTGAGGCCGCTCCTGTACGTGCAGAAGAGATCACCCCTGCTTCCGATGATGCGCTTAAATACGGAAGGGCTACGATTCTCGGTCAGCCTTGTGTCCTCGGGGTAATGGATTTTTCCTTCAAAGGCGGGTCCATGGGTGTGATTGTCGGTCAGGCCGTTGTGGATATGATGCATAACGCCCAGCGCAAACAGATTCCCCTGGTTGTTTTTTGCGCCTCGGGCGGTGTACGTGTACAGGAGGGTATCTGGGGGCTTCTTCAGATGCTTCGCACGGTCAATGCCAGGACGTCGACCCAGGATGTTCCCATGATCACCATCTTCACCGACCCTACAACCGGTGGTGTAAGTGCAAGCTTTGCAGGGCTTGCGGATATAATGCTTGCAGAGCCGGGCGCTCGGATAGGTTTTGCAGGGCCGCGAGTCATAGAAGCTACCATGAACTGCACCTTGCCTCCTGACTTCCAGGATGCCCTCAGGTTGATGGCGAACGGGTTCATCGACATGATCGTACACAGGCACCGGATGCGCGAAGTCATTGCCTTCTTCCTGAAATGGTTCTCTTAGGACTGGACCAGTACAAGTGGTCATTGGGACTTGAAAGGGTAAGAAGGGCCCTTGATATTCTCGATCATCCTGAACAATCCTATCCCCATGTACTTGTAGCAGGGACGAACGGAAAAGGATCCACCTGCTCCTATCTAGAAAGAATCCTCATGAGCACAGGCCGCAGCGTCGGTACTACCATGTCTCCCCATGTAAGCAGGTTCACGGAACGATTCAGAATCAATGGGATCGAGACGAACACATCGGAGCTGAAAAGGTTGCGCGAAGGATTGGAGCCCAAGCTAAGCGATCTGGGGCTTACCTATTTCGAGTGGTGTGTGATACTTGCTGCAGCGTTGTTCGAGCGGCGCAAGGTCGATGTGGGCATCTTTGAGGTCGGGCTTGGCGGAAGGTATGATGCATCCAATGCCCTGAACCCGGCCGTATCACTTATCACCGAGATATCCATCGACCACACGGACTATCTCGGTGATACCATTACCGCCATCGCCCGGGAAAAGGCCCAGATTGCCAGGCCCGGAAGGCCCCTTCTTACATCATCCACAGGTGAAGCCCTTGAATTGATCAGGAAACATGCACGCTCTATCGGGACGGTTCTGCATGAGGTGCAAGATCCGGTTATCCTCCCTGTGGCACAGGCCGGGGCGCCACAAGGGATGAATGCGGCGCTGGCACTGAAGGCTGCACATATCCTCGGTGCATATCCTGATGATACCGGACTCAACCATGCACTCATGACATCTTTCCTCCCGGGCAGGATTGAGAAGGTAGGCAGGCGTATTATCATGGATGTGGCGCACAATCCATCATCTATGCTAGTTCTTGTGGAGCACCTGAAGAATTGCGGCTTTGATGGGGTAGCAGTAGTGGGTATCCTTGCAGACAAGGACTACCTGAAGATTGCCACAACCCTGAAAGAAGTATGCTCACACCTCTTCATAGCCCCGGTGCAATCGCCGAGATCGTGGGGAGAGCCCGAGTTGAGGCGTGTGGAGGCCCTTGGCTGCATCACCGTGTGCAGAAGCATCATGCAGGCCTTTTTTGAGGCGCTACAGACCGGGTGCGCCATCGTGATCACGGGCTCATTCTATACAGTGGGAGAGGTGAGGGAATATCTCGTATGCAGAGGCTGGTCTTCCTGATTGCCCTAATCTTGTTTTCTCTTTATGGGCTCGCTTATGCCAAGATGCTTGACGTAGAGGCTGATGAGATGTTCAGGACCGGTCCACGCATCGAGGCCTATGGGAACGTGGTGGTTACAGGCGATGATCTCACTTTAAAGGCCGATTATGTTGTCTATGATACCGTAAGTGAGGACATCTGGGCCACGGGTAATTGCAACCTGAAGGAGGCAAAGGGCGAGGTCAATTCGGAAGCCCTGTCTTATAATGCCAAGAGAAAAGACCTGCATGTTCAAAATGGGTCAATACTCGGTTATAAGCCGGCTGTGAAGATCTCCGGAGAGTCCATTACCCGTTATAGCGACGATTACATTACCGGACGATCCGTTGAGTATACAAATTGTCTTGGGAGCCCGCCTGACTGGTCCATTGATGCGGATGAGCTCGATATACCCGTGGGGGGATATGGAGATGCGAAGGATGCACGGTTCAAGGTCCACGAATGGACCTTGTTCAAGAGCCCGTACCTGTTATTCCCTGCCGAGCTTAACCGCCACTCCGGCCTGCTTTTCTCCGAGATGGGCCATGGTTCCGATTACGGCTATCGCTTCGGCGTCCCTGTATATATCGTGCTTGGCAGGTCACTTGATGCCACCATTACCCCGACATGGCTCTCTACGCGCGGCCTGCTCATGAAAAACGAATTGAGGTACAGTCTCGACTATGATCAGAACGGTATCATGTATCTGGAGACCCTTCATGACAGACTGGGAGGAGAAAAAAGTGATGGAGGTGTCCTTAAAACGATACCGGATGACAGGTGGTTTTTCAAGTCAGAACAGAGCGGGAAGTTTTTGAACTGGGATATTAATCTCGTAAGCAATCCAGACTACTTCAGGGATATCGGGACATTTTACGATTCTAAATTCATAAACCCGGGGACATCTTCCGGTGAGATTAATCAGCTCGATGATTCGAAACTGGATGTGCTTATTTCCCGTGTCCAGTGGGTGAATTCTTATCAAGGAATTTCACTTGCCTTATCGGGTCAATGGAAACAGGATTTGACCCAGGATGACAACGGCAAAACCCTCCAGGAGCTGCCCAGATTGACGGCAAGGATGAGGGAACGGGCCATACCAGATACTCCGCTGCAGACCTCAGCAGAGTTCACATCCGTAAGCCTCTACACACAGGATTCGATAGAGGCCCGCAAGGACAACGGCCAGATTGAAGTATCATGGCCTTTCTATGTATTCCCCTATTTTACCTTCAGGCCGTATATGAAGGAAACCTATCGCGATACGGTATTCTCCGAGAGAAAAGACCTTTTCAGCGATTCAACATATGCCGAGAACTGGGAGGAGAGGGGGGCTTCACTATCTACAACATTCTACAGCTCAAGGTTCGGCAGCGGCTTATATCATCAGGTTATACCCCAGATCTCTCTGGTATACCTGTCGCGTTTGGGGGGCAATTATAATGCGAATAACCCTGGTGATACATTCCCTCAGCTCCTGACAGGTGATGACCTGGCTAAAACATACAACACGGTCTTAAGCTTGTCCAACTACATCAGAAACAAGGACGGCCTGTCCTTGGCGGATGTGACCGTGGACAGCTATTACAGCCATATCGAGAAGCAATGGAACGAGATCGATGTCAGAATAAACCTCCATCCCTTCCCATGGCTGACCGCATCCCATATCGATACATTGAGCAAGGAGCCGGGCAGGCCTTTTGCTACTTCAGAGCACTCATCGGCAATCACGTTCACTGATACGCGGGGCGATACGTTTTCCTTCGGTGAAGAATATAATAATCCGGCTGAAGAGCTCATCACCTCAGGAATTCATGCAAAACTGGTTCAGGGTCTTACTGCCGGGTATGATGTGAAGTACGACTCTGTTAACCATCAGATTGATGACCAGACACAGGCCTTAAGTTATAACTCGCAGTGCTGGGCCATTGTAGCTGAAAGGCGTGTTGAGCTAAGCCAGAATCTGATGCCCAGGAAGACCACATGGTCATTGAATGTGAAACTCCTCGGTATAGGTGATGTCTTTAATGCAAACACTCCTACAACGGGGACAACTTCAAAGTGATTCCCTCATATGATGAAGCGTGGAGGATCATCGAAGCATGTCGTATGCCGGATCATGTACTTCGTCATTCTCTCATGGTGAGACGTGTGGCCCTTGTTATCGGAAGCCGGCTTAATACATCCGGCCATGAAATAGACCTTTACCTTGTGGATAGGGCATCGCTGCTCCATGACATATGCAAGATGGAATGCATCGGGACCATCAAAGATCATGCGCTTATAGCCAAAGAACTCTTGTGTGCCGAGGGCTTCTACCGTGTAGGTGAGGTGGTGGCCCAGCATGTCAGGCTTGATTCATATGATCTGGACGAAGCCATGGTTGTCAACTACGCTGATAAGCGGGTGATGCATGACAGGGTCGTCTCTCTCACGCGGAGATTTTTGGATCTCATGGACAGATACGGCACGGACGATTCAAGACGTGAACGGATATTGATGCATCATCAGACATGCCTGCACATCGAGGAGATCATAGCGAAGAATTGTAATGGAGATCTGGAAGGACTTGAGACCTTAAACCTCATACCGTGCGATCAGCCTTTCTATGGCCGATGAGGTCTCCTGCGAGATTACGGACCTGTTGATGAGCAGGATCAGGACGAAGATCTTGAAGGGGAACAGCAATACAAGCCTGCCCTGATCGATAAAGGTCACCTTCTTTGGTCTGTTGGGGCTGAGGTCACCCAGTGCCTCGGGGAGATTCATATAGAACTTCGCTACAAAAGATAAATTAACCTCTTTTGATATGTTGCCGCTCTGGTAGAGGATTTCCTGAGCGGATTTTACTATAGCGATGCCGGTGCACTCATTCAAAGAGGAGAGATTTTTCACGAGCGCACGCGTAGATTCATCCACTGGTGCGAAGTCGCTGTCCTCTATTTCTCCACGTTCCAAGGCGAGACTCATCTCGTCGGCACGGCGCATACCCTCGATGAGGAGGTATTCCCAGTTTGTTGCGATAGTGTTTCTGGGGGCCTTCATGCCGCCCATGAACTTAAAGCTCCCTGTGGACCAAGACAGGATAGTGAAGAGTGCTTCCTCACCATCGATGGCTCCGACCTCTGCATGGGTGATCTGGCCGTCTTCGAAATAGATGCAGCCTTTGCGCTCGTCTTTATTCACGAATAAGGCAGTTGTCATCTGGCTCAGGCAGTTCATCTGGATAAGGTCGGGGAGCTGCAGGCCGGTGATGCTGCCTGCAAACCCTCGTGCAGCGTCTTCTTTGAGGGCCTTAAGGATGAGCCCTCTCATTTGCTCGATCTCAAAGGGCTTCTCGATGTAAAACAAGGACCCTCGTGCCCTTGCCTTTTCCTTAACATCAATAGACCCATAGGCAGTCATGATGATGACCTTTGTTGCAGGCTTCTTTTCCTTGATCTTCACCAGCACATCAAGACCGCTTATGCCGGGAAGCCTGATGTCGAGCACCACAACGTCGAATGTTTGATCTTCAAAGGTGGCAAGCGCGGTCTCGCCGTCATTGACGGTAGTCACCTCATAGGTCTCACGGTCATGTGAGAGCGATTTTGCAAGTGACCAGGTCAGGGTTTCTTCGTCGTCTACGATGAGCACCTGCTTGGGCATGCTATCTCCTCGATATCCTTTCGAGAGCCATTTCCAAAGATGTTTTCAGCCGGAGATACGACTCTGTGAACGCCTCCATCTCCTTGCCTTTTACGTCCTTGATTCCATGGTCGAAGTCCCCCAGGCTCAAGGCCTCGAATGCATCGAGGGCATTGTCAGTCGGTGCTACAACGATCCTGGTGATTATAAAGGCTATGAAGACTGTTATGCAGACTCCGATGATTAAGAAGATGCCGAGCATCGTATAGAAGCCTGAAGTGGTTTCCTTGAGACGACTTTCATACTCCGAGACCAGGCCGTTTTCCCATGACTTCGGCTTCAGGGCGATAAGGGACTGTTCGGCATTGAGGGGTTCTATTACTACCATATAATCTTTGAGGCTCAAGATTGACGGGTTCTTCGACTTAATTGCATTTACTATTCCCGAACCCTGATCCAGAAGCTGTGGATGGCTATACAGGGCGATTCCTTTATGGGCCGGATTTGTGGAGGTGGTGAGCTTGAGATCGCCGTTATTCACCACAGAGATTTCAGCCCAAGATTCGGGCAGCTTCAAGGTTTCAATCTTCTCAAGGGGAATCGTGGACAGTATCCATGTCAGCACCTTGGAATCCTGTTTATAGAGAGAGTCAGCCAGTGGGGCCATATTTACACCCTTTACGGCATGCAACTGGGAGTAGACAAGAATGGATGACACGGTCAACATCACTACGGCGCCGATACATACAATTAAAAATACCTTTATCTTCATGGGAGATCAAACCTCCGCTTTGAGCCAGTCAGTCATGGCATCTAAGAATTTCAACGACATTCTCTCATTAGGTATTTTGCTGGACAGCGTCTCAATGAGGAATGCCTTCTGATCGGTGCTGTCGGAGAGGAGATCCGCCTTCAGCTCGTCGGCCGTCTCTACAATGATATGGGGTGCTATGGGGCCCATAGCCTGAGTGAGGGCTTGTTTGAGGGAATTGATGAAGTCGGTCTGGGGAAGATCTACCGAACGGCGCTGCGCATTGGCATCCTGCTGGACTGCATCACGGAGTAACCCCATCCGAAGCAAGGTGTAAAGTATCTTCATGGTGTCAGAGACCCCGATGTTTATGCTCTGTGCTATGTCTGCAATGGATTTTTTACCGTCTATCGTACTCAACACCCTCCACTGAATGGACTTGAGCTGGATCTCCTTATCCCTGATTTCCGGCTCCAGTGCATAAACGGCAGATGAGGACGTGATGAGGGAGGTGATCTTGTCCATCTGGCGCAGATGGTTTGTAGTCTCCGTGAGGACCTCATCTATGCCCATGATTACGGTTTGCATGTCTGCAGGTTCATCAACGAAGAAGCGATATTCGCCGGAGTTCCAGACTGCAATCTCCTGGACGGCCTTAATGCCGTTTAAGGAGCCGCACTGGGCATGGATGACCTCGCCGTCTGTGAAATAGATATTGCCGGCTTCGGATCCGTTGGTGAGGTAGAGCCTCCCTGTCCGTTTGCCCAAGGAGAGGATCTTGATGATCTCCGGGCACCTGGTGTTCTGAAGATCGCCGCTGATATCCTGCTTCATACTGCTACTCCTTGCTCATATTCGCAATAATTAGCTTGCCGGTCATCCTAAGCAAAGCCTGGTTAACCCTCAGGCTCGATAGAACCATCAGCATGGTGCTGCCCGAGAGGAAGACCGTAAGAAGCACATCATCCAAGAGAATTTCTACGGTATTGCCGGGGCGGTCGTTGTCACTTATGAGGTCCTTATAGAGGATCATGAGTCTGTCTTTCGCCCCTGAAAATTTGTGTTTTCCAGGCAGCTTGATCTGCATACCTTTCCCTTGTCCTATAATATAGCCTTGCACACCTGGTATCTGCAAGAGGTCTTTTATAGAGCCTTTCATGTCAATTGCCCTATCGGCACAGGGGCCTTGATTCTTTACGGAGAGGGTACGCTCAAGGTTTAGTCCTCAAGGCCGATAAGTCACTTATCAGAATATGTATCCGGCAGGGATTAAAACATGTTTACATGGATGTTACATGTGCTCAGGAAATACTGGAGGCGGATAACGCTTAATCCGTTCCAAGGTGTTGAACTTTCAATCATCACCAATGAAGAACTACAATTTGATCCCGACATAAACAGAATGGTCAGTGAGTGCGACCTCGATGAGATGTTCAGGAGCTTTGGAAGCCTGGAGGAATACAATAAAGAATTCGTGAGTTTCTTTAAAGCACATCGCAGGGAATTTCTTTTAGACTACTCACAAAGAGACGGCCACTTCAGGGTATAGCAGCACTCACTTTTCAAGATAGCATACAGCCTATAACTCTTTCTTTCTATAATTGCTCAAATCAAGAGATCCCCGATTTTGCATAAATTACAGAAGAGAAAGCATCCTCCTCATTTCGGAGTGTTAAATATTTAAGAGGTACCCCCAATGCTTGCATGGTATTTTGATCCTTGTGGTAAGGGCCTTTCTCACATATTATGATACAAGTAATTACCAAAGCCTGAGGATTAACCATGGAAGATAAGATCTATTCTATTTTTCTCGAGAGCCAGGAACTCCATGGGCGGCTTAAGTCGCTTGGCCCTAAGATTGCACAGGCTGCCCGCATGATGATCGAATGTATCGAGGCGGGCGGCAAGGCAATGTTTGCAGGGAACGGAGGTTCGGCGGCTGATGCTCAGCATCTTGCAGCAGAGCTGGTAAACAGGTTTAAAAAAGAACGTAAGCCTCTTGCAGGACTCGCACTTACCACCGATACATCGGTAATCACTTCCATTGGAAATGACTATGCCTTTGATGAGATATTTGCTAAACAGCTCATGGCCCTCGGCAGGGCAGGGGACCTCTTTGTGGGTATATCCACAAGCGGCAATTCAAAAGATGTGATCAGGGCCATAGAGACTGCCCGCACTATGGAAATCACAACTATCGGACTCACGGGCGAGGGCGGCAAGATCAAAGACATGGTGGACTGTGCCCTTTGCATTCCATCAGCCGACACCCCGAGGGTGCAGGAGGCGCATATCCTTATAGGCCATATCCTGTGCGAACTCATCGAGGATGCCTTTGGCTGAGCCGATTTGACAAATTCAAGCAGTGATACTATTGAATATAAATAACCCACGGGGGCGTAATGGGTTCGACGGGGGCAGTTGATGCCCGAGGAGCATGCCGAGTTCTGCTGACTCGTAAAACAGGCAGAGACACGATAAGTGCCGACGATTACAACTACGCAATGGCTGCCTAACGAGTAGCCCGTCCGGCATGACCCCGCTCATCGGGTCATGTTTGGATGTCAAATTATGATGGGCAAACCTTTCAGTCAGACCCCTGGGCTGTCAGGGTAACAAAGAGGGGTTGGGACCGGGAAGCCTGTCTGTGGGCAGAACGAGTCCGAGACTTTAATACACAGACTAAGCATGTAGATGCCTTTGGTTGAAGGTCTTCGGACGGGGGTTCGATTCCCCCCGCCTCCACCAAGAATGAAGGGTGGTCGCAATGCGACTACCCTTTTTTTGTTTGTGTAGACATAGGGAATCGAAGCGGAGCGAGCGCAGCCGGTGGCTGAAAAGTGGACAGGATGTCCGCGTCAGCGAGCGGAGGGGAGCCTACGCAGGAGCGGTCAGGATGAGCGCGACGTAGTAGGCGATTTCCCCCGCATTTTATTATGTAACATCAATGATAATATTCCCGGATCGTTGTGAGATATTTCTGTTGGGCTTAATCTTGCTTCAGACAGATCCGAAAATTTAGGCCATGGAGAAAAATCCTTCTTGCATCACGCCAGCCTTATCCGAGACACAATATCATGGAAGAATTCCTTCGACCATATCGACAGCGCTTCGGGGTCCTTCACAAATGGTGACACCTCACTTCGTGCCTTGTTGATGTCGAGTGAATCTATAGCTGCATGAAGCGCCTGGTAAAACGCTTTGCTTGTTAGTTTTTCTGCGCCATGCCAGTCACCGGTCTGCCGCATTCTCTGCTCAAGGTGTGTAAGGTGAAGCTCTGGATGGTTGGTTATGTACCATACAAGGTCGTACCAGTCTCTTCCCTTTACCCGGGTCTTCCACCTCCGGCACAGCACGGCATGCATCTTCCCTGCGAACAGATCCGGCAATACAAGCACCCTCACGGAAAATGGAATGGGGGCCAGCATGTACTTTGTTTCGGTGGAAAAATGGGGAGGAGGGTCTGTATCGACCTCCAGCTTGATCTTAAGTAATTGTCCCTTGGGGATTTCCCGGAGCATCTCTTCACCAATTTCGATAACAAGCATCTGGCTAAAGGTCTCTGCCTTGAGAAATGCGGATTGCACAGGGCGTTGAACAGCCCTGTTTTTCTGCTCAAGATGCATATCAAACCCGAATGCCTGGAGCTCTTTTTCAAGGGATGAACCGAAAGAACCGAGATCGAAATCACCCATAGGCTCAAGCAGGGTGAAGTCAAGGTCTTCCGAGAATCTGTCAAGTCCATAGAGAATTCTCAAGGCCGTTCCTCCATAGAATGCCGCCTTGTCAAAAAACTTGCTCCGCCACAGACCGAGCAGGGCAATCTCCTGGATGATCTCCCGTAGTGCCTTGACATAATCCTCAAGCCTGGTACACGGGTACTTCTGAATCATCTGAGTCACCGCCTCATGCATAGCCCGCCTCACTCTCTTGTTTCTGGATCTTCCTGAGAAGATTGCCCAGGACACGTAACTTGGACGACCGGTAACACGCTGCAAACTCGAAGGCTTGGCCGATATCAAGCCTGCCTAAGAGAACGGGGTCGATACGAAGATTCTCAAACAAGTATTCCTCAAGCCCCTTGAGCGTTCTCATCTCTGCATCACGATCAATGAATATTTTATCAACAAGGGCCTTTTCCCGGGTGGCAATGAGGAACGCCCCTCCATCATCGAGCTCGATTCTGGTCATACCTGTTTGGAAGGCGGGAAGGGGGATCATGCGGTAGGTGAACAGCCCCACAGGTGTGGTGAATATCCTCGACCGTCCCGTTGTAACCGAAGTGAGAGATTCGACTCGTTCCGGAATCAGACCATGGTAAGACAGGGCATATTCAAGAGAGATATACGAGGGACCATAGATAAGGTTAGCAAGAATCTCCCGAGAGTATGGCCGCTTCCTGTATTCCTGTCCGAAGATGTACAAACCCTTCTTGACCCTAATGATCTGCTTTTTTCTCATAAGATCGGTAATTTTGTCCCTCGGGCGTGAGTATCCCTTAAGGCAGGTCATGAGCACCTGATAGTCAAACTCCTCTCGGTTGATAGCCTTCCTGATCTGTTCGATCATTGATGATATCTTTCCTCCTTCCCACTCAGGTCATATCAGTATTAAACAAGATGCCCATTGAACTATGCTTCTCTTTCTCGTATGGAGTAAGCTCTTTGTGACCTGAGAAATCTTGACCCTTTTTCTCATTATCATTTTCTGCATAGTATGTCGACATTTTATCGACATACTATGCAGAAATATCAAGATGTCCTTGATTGCTATGCCGAGATCAACAGACAATACTTAGATCCTATGATGATTATATCGGTGTTTTTTATTGTAATAATTGTTCCTGACCGCGTCCATATTTGTGTAAAACGTGTGTAGCATGATTATAACATATTATAATCACGATCTAAAATCTCTATAACGGGGGTTCGATTTCCCCCGCATCCACCATCCTTCGTTTGCTCGTTTTACTCGCAAGCTACGGATGGCAGGCCAATACAATTTCTATCTGCGTTCATTAACTAACCAACGAGCGAAGGATGGCTTATCTGAAAGATAGTAATAAGATATCTGTGATAACCCGATGACCTGAGAGTATGGATTCTGTGATAGGGATCATCATCTGCAGCATCAATCCCCACGGTTACACTATTTATTGTGTGGAACTCCCCATGAGAAAATTAATAAATGTATAGAGAAAAAAGACCGTCATGGCCACTCCAACAACTAAAATGACAGTTCCGGCATCACCACCTGTTAAAATGTCGGAAGAGGCAACGGCAAGCAAATGGATCTGATGAGGTGTCATTGAGGTGAGCTTCGATGCCACCTCATCTGGACAGAGCCCATAGGCTTTGAGTTTCTCCTGCACGATCTTTGTTTCCAAGGCTTGCTGGACCGTGTCCATATCTCTTTGGAGGGAACAGCTCGTTTCCTGGGTCGATGAACCCAAAGATGGTATCAGGGATGCAAAAGCCGGAGAAGTTACAAACAAGAACATATGGAAGGTTACAAACGCTGCTAAGATACGATTTCTCATAATGGATATCATAGATTACCTCTATATTCTCTCAAGTGGTATAGGGTACCAACTATTATTAATAGGTGATGAGAGATTTTCAAGGGATTGATGTATGTGTGTCCCGACCCTTTAATAATAAATTTATCCAGACCTGTCTTCAACAAAGCATCCAAAAGATCTGATTCGCTTAGTTCGATAATCATAAGCAGGTCATGCCTTTACAAATATTTACAGTCTTCTTGTAAACGATAAAGTCCCCAATACGTCTTAACAGTCAACATGAGAAGAAACATGAAGGAGGGTATATGAAAAGTGCCCAAGGGAAGAATGGCATAACAAAAATTGAGGGGATGATAAATATCCTTACCCCGGATCAATTTCAACAGCTCCACAACATGATGAAAAAGAGACACGGCAAGGCAGGCCAAGGTTCATGGGGTGGCGAGCAATAATAAGACCAATCTACCGCTAGAAAGAACATGAATAACCACTCATAATGACCAACTCCATACATAAGCTATACCGCATAATTACCTCCCCTTTGGGGAGCTGCAATGGCTCCCCGATTTTTTTAAAAGAAACGGAAGCTCTATCAACATACCCTACAATCTTGGGATTCGTTCTTGGTTTGCTCCGTGTAATGGGAAAGGATAAACATCTCTATGGACTGTTGAAAGGATATATCACCTTGACAGGTTTTTTTTACAAGTACCTATACTATAGATGAACCTAATAATTACCAGTCTGTCTCTAATAATATAAGAATAATGAGGCATAAGATCCATGAAAAATCTAAAATCCAAAGACTGGATGGTGATTGCAGGTGAAGCAGGTTTGTTCATTATTGTCACCATAGTCCTATGGCTTGATGAGTTTGTGGATTTGCCATACCGCTTCCTTGGGGCTCCACAAACACCATACAGGCCCCAGGAATACATCCTGGAGACGGTCTCGGTTTTAATTGTTGCAATAGTCGCTATCACTATAACTTTTATCTCACTACGAAGAGTTAGGCGGATTGAGCGATTTTTAAGGGTCTGTGCCTGGTGCAGGAAGGTATGGGTGGATGATGAATGGGTGAATTTCGAAGAATACGCACTGAAAATGCATTCCCTGAAATCCAGCCACGGCATCTGTGAAGAGTGCGTAACCAGGCTTGAGAAAAAGAACGATCAAAAGAGGGCCGGACAACCTGAAGTAATCACGAATAAACCACCTCGACACCTGCGGATGCGATACCAGAAGCCGTTACAATAGATAGACTATTTTCACTTGGTATTTTGTTATTCATCTTTTTTGCGTCCTTGACATACAAGCACCAAGTACTTCATTATCCAGGACAGCGACGAGTGTGGTTATGAAGAGCAGATTGGTAGGTGTATGAGATGGGTACGGGTATGCAATCCAGAATTCGTTGTGTGAATATGGGGATGCTGTTGGTTTTCACCACTATCTGTATACTTACTCTTCCGATCCCCGCATCAGCAGCTCTTGGAGAGAATGTAGGATCGGTGCAGGCCGATCAGGCACGCATGAGGGGCGTACAGAGAACCACGCGCACCGAGCTGTACACGGTTCACGAAATTAAGGCGTCGAGCAGCACCATGGTGAGGGAATATGTTTCTTCTGCGGGAAAGGTTTTTGCCGTGGCATGGCAGGGCCCGTTTCTTCCAGATCTTCGCCAGCTCCTCGGAGGGTATTTTGGCCAGTTTTCACTAGCATCGCAAACCCGCAACAAGAACCGCCCCCGGATCCGCGGGCCGATCCAGATCCAGGAGCCGGGATTGGTCGTACAATCCGGCGGGCATATGCGGGCGTATTTCGGCAGGGCTTACATCCCTGATCAGGTGCCGAAGGGGGTGAATATCGAGGAGATACGATGAGGAAGGTCATCATCCGGGGCTCATTGATCCTGGCCGTATTCGGCATGTGGGTATTATTCACGGAATGCGGGGGCGGGGGCTCAGGCGGCGGATCCAATACGAAGGTGAGCTCCGCTGAAAACGTTCAGCCGATCGTGGTAAATGGCGGCCCGACTGCCGATTCTTCCTCGGGTAATACCTACCCCAACGCTGCATTTACCAGCGTTACAGTCTGTGTTCCCGGCACTACTTCCAACTGCCAGACGATCGACGGCGTATTGGTGGACACCGGCTCAGTAGGATTGATGCTGTTGTCTTCCGCTCTTACACTTTCTCTTCCGCCGCAGACCATTGATGGTAATCCCCTTGCTGAATCTGTCCAATTCGTGGATGGATCTTATGTTTGGGGACCCATACAGATTGCCGATGTGAAGATGGCTGGTGAGTCGGCGAGCTCAGTGCCCATTCATGTGCTCGATCACGATTTTTATCCCAATAATATTCCAACTGATATCTCGAGTGGCGGTGGTCCCGAAATAGATGATCTGCAGAGCTTGGGTGCCAACGGCATACTGGGGGTAGGGCAGTTACAGCAGGATTGCGGCAACTCATGCGCACAGAGCTCCGGAGGGGCGTTGCTGTCGACTGTGTATTATGAATGCTCCTCCGCCGGCTGCCGGCCGGTCTCTGTCGCCCTTTCTCAACAGGTGCAGAACCCTGTTGCCTTGTTCCCCAAGGACAACAATGGTGTAATCATCACCTTGCCGGCAGTCTCGAATGCTGCGCCAACGGCAAAAGGATCATTAGTCTTCGGCATTGGCACGCAGTCGAATAACGGGCTCGGCAGCGCAGCCGTTTATACGCTCAACCAGAACTCCATCACCACGATCTATAACAATCAAACAATGCCGTATAGCTTTATCGATAGCGGTTCAAACGGCTATTTCTTTCTGGATAATACAATACATCAATGCACGCAAGGCTATGTCTCAGACTACTACTGTCCATCTGAAACACTGATTCTTTCCGCAACCAACCAGGGGGCAAACGGAACGAGTGGCACGGTCAGATTCAGCGTGGGGAATGCTGCGATGATGTTCAGCGGTTCAACCAGCAATTATGATGCCTTCAGCGCCCTTGCCGGGCCGAGTAGCTCCGCTGAGGGCTTTGACTGGGGCCTGCCTTTCTTTTATGGGCGCACTGTGTACACTGCCATCGAGGGAAAGGATACTCCCGCCGGTCCGGGTCCGTATTGGGCATACTAGTCCTGGCAATGGCTAAGTGATCTCTATGAAAGAAAAAGTATATAAACAGATGACAGTTCGGGGGCATTCATTTGTGTTAACAAAATAATATCGAGTTTGAGGAGGGAGTATGAAAAGGATTTTTAAGATCATCCCGGCTCTTCTGATAGCCTGTCTGGTATTCGGCTGCGCATCATTCAAGCAGGGCATGTATAATTTCATGATCTCTTCAGATCGATCCAGGTCTGGTCTTATGTTATCGTCAGTGAGCGTCAATGGACATACCATGTCCTATCTGGAGCGACCCGGTAAAGGTGAAACCATAGTGCTTATCCATGGATTTACTGCAAACAAGGATAACTGGAACCGCTTCGTTCGATATATACCCAAAGAATATCGAGTGATCGCCTTTGATATGCCCGGCCATGGAGATAGCGATAAATCTGTCGAACAGACCTACACCATCGACTATATGGCATCAAACCTTGATCAGGCAGTAAATACCCTGGGTATATCAAAGTTTCATCTTGCAGGAAATTCCATGGGTGGATGGATCTCCATATTCTATGCTACCCGATACCCTCAAAAGGTTATATCCCTATGCCTCGTGGATAATGCCGGTCTCCAGGCTGTCTCTCCTCAGCCGAGTGATCTCCAGCTGGCAATGCTCAAAGGGCAGAGCCCATTAACACCTTCCTCAAAAGAGGAATATGACGAGTTGTTGAAATACGTCTTCTACAAACAGCCTTTCATCCCTTGGCCTATAACCGCTGTGCTTGCTGATAAGGCAATTACCTCATGTGAATTCAACAAGAAGGTTGGGAAAGAATTCACTACCCAATCTACTGACATTTACCCTCTGCTGGCCGGGCTCAATGTACCTGTATTAGTGATTTGGGGGGATAAAGACAGGATACTCCATGTGTCCACCACAGAGGTGCTGAAAAAATCACTGCCAAATTCAGAGATAGTCATCATAAAGGATTGCGGCCATTTGCCCATGCTGGAAAGGGCCAAGGAGACAGCCGGGTATTATGTGTCCTTCTTGAATAAGCATAAGGGCATCCAATAATCCTTGGTGGTGCTATGTTAATGAATAAGGTGATTTTTCTGAATGCCATGGTAATCAAGACTTGATTACCAAAGGGATGTTTTTTTGACTTAAAGATTATTCACATAATGGTAGATCATCTCTGTGAGCTCTTCGATGAGCTTGTCCTTGTCCAGGGGCGAATCGAGAAACTTCACATAATGGGCAACGTTCTCCACTGCACTGTGGATCACCTTAGATACTTCCTGAAGGGCCAGCGGGTTTTTGTTTTTGCAATAGGGTACGAGGAGAGAGCTGATGATGCCAAGCTGCTTCTGCTCTACCTCGTCGAAGAGCTTCCTCACAGCAGGGTCCGAGAATTTCAGAACAAGCGCTTCCTTGTGGAAAGAGGGGTGGATGTCAAAGGTCAGGAAACCTTTGTGGATATGGTCTTTGATGAGATCCCTTAAGGGGATTGAATCGTCCGGCTGCAAGGTGTAGATGCCGGTTATGAAGTTATCGAGGTGATTCTTCAGAATCTCGAGGAACAGGGTCTTCTTGTTCTCAAAGTAGCTGTAGAACGTACCGATGGAGACGCCAGCCATCTGCGCGATCTCGTTTGAACTCGTCCCGTTTATCCCCTTGTTCGCGAACAGGTCCAGGGCTGTTTCCATGATTCTTGATCTTCTTTCCCTGCTCCTGCTCTGCTTGGGAACCCTGACGCGCATCGATGCCCCTTTCTCATCATGAAAAAAGATAAATGCTTTGCGGGTCTAACTCATAAAGCTCGTTAAAATAAAGGAGGATATCATGCATGATTATTGTAGATTAATAGCAGTGGAGCACCGTGTCAACATCAAATATGAGTAATTACTCATATTTGATGTTGACACGGTGAGCCTTTACTCATATTATACAGTAATGATGTCCGCGGGCAGGATTTAACTCAGACCTGAGATTGCTGCCGGGGTGTAATCGAAACATAGTATTGCTTCTGACATCGCTGTTGTTTAATGAGACAAGCATAGGGGTGGTGATGAAGGCATTAGTCACAGGGGCGACAGGTTTTATCGGGTCAGTCCTCACAAAGGAGTTGGTAAAACAGGGCATAGAGGTTCGCGCTCTGGTCCTTCCGGGTGAAAACACGTATGCGCTTGATCAGCTTGGGGTAAAGATTTATCGTGGCGATTTGTCCGAGCGGGAAACACTCAAGGGCATCTGTGATGGTGTCGATATCGTGTTCCATCTTGCAGGCCGTGTCACCGATTGGGGAACCAGGGAGCAATTCTATACCGCCATCTATGATGCTACGCTTCACCTCATGGAAGAGGTATCAGGGAAAGCTTCACGGTTCGTGTATATAAGCTCCATAGCGGCTATCGGCCTCGGCCGCCATATGAAGGGCATCAAGGAGACCGATCAGGCCTTCAAATCCGGCATCCCGTACAACGATGCCAAGCTCGATGCGGAAAAACTCGTGATGAGCGCTCACAAGAGCGGCAGGATAGCGTGCACCATCATCCGTCCCGCCAATGTGACAGGCCCGGGAAGCGCATGGGTGAGGGACATCGTGGAAAAGATGATGGCCATGCCCATGCCGCTCGTAGACAAGGGGCGGTACAGCTCCAGTTTCATTTATGTGGACAACCTCGTGGAAGGCATCATCCTGGCCGGCACGAAGGACATCGGCAAGGGAAAGATCTACCAGCTGCGGGATGACTGGGATGTCTCATGGAAAGAGTACATCACCGATCTCGGGTCATTCATCGGGAAGAAACCGTTCGGAAGCATCCCCTACTGGCCGGCACGAGCGCTGGGAAGCCTTTTCGACCTGGTCTGCACACCGCTTGGAATACGACCGCCCCTTTCGCGCATGTCCATTGAGATCACAGGCAGGGACCTTGATGTTGACAACTCCCTGGCCAAAAGGGAACTGGGCTGGAAAACAACGATCTCCTATCCTGAGGCTATGGAGAGGATAGGGGCATGGGTGAAGCAGACCTACGGGAATAGATAACACCAAGGTGATGCGCTGCCCGGCATTGAGTCGGGTCAACCTGGGTGGTGTTTTGCCTTAACTATACATTACTACGATCAAGGGGGTGTCCATGAAATTATCGTTTCTCCTGTTCGTGTTATACCTGAAGCTTTCAAGGGCTGCCAAGGCGAACAAGGCCTTCCGGAACTACATAGGCAACCTGCAGCTTCGGATTCTCATCAAGACGGCTGACAGGAAGAGGGGAAGGCTCTTCATCTTTGATAAAGGAAAGGTATTGACGCAAAGGGGCGCCAATCACAAGTGTGATGCAGCGCTCGTCTGGGCCGATCCCAATACCGCCTTCAAGGTGATGCTCGCAGGGACCGATGAGGCCTCATTCCTGGCTGCCGCCAACGGCAAGCTCAAGGTCGAGGGGATGGCCTATTTCATCCAGTGGTTCAACGACGCGGTGAAGCTCATCATGTAGATGCCCCAAGCGCCGCACACCCTATTGGCCCATATGTTTATTCAGGAGATCAGGTTAACGGTTCCAAAAACAATTCGGGGGTATACTTATGGCAATGATACTTGGCGGTCACCTGGTTGGAAAATATCTGAAGGAAGTGGAAAAGGTCGATACGGTCTTCTGTCTGTCCGGAGGCCATATCGAGGCGATCCTGGACAGCTTTACTGAGTATAAGATCCGCACCATCGATGTGCGTCATGAACAGGCCGCAGCCATGATGGCCGAGGCCTGGTCCATATACAGCGGCAAACCCGGCGTATGCCTGGTAACGGCCGGGCCCGGATTCACCAACGCGGTAACCGGCATTGCCAATGCCTACCTGGATAATGCACCTTTGGTTGTGCTGTGCGGCAAGCATCCTCTGCGGGACGATCTGAAGGGAGCCCTGCAGGAGATAAACCAGATGGACATAATAAAGCCCATTACCAAATGGGCGGCGACCTGCTATGACACGAAACGGATACCCGAATATCTCTCTCTTGCCTTCAGGCATGCCGTATTAGGAAGGCCGGGTCCGGTCTTCCTCGAGCTGCCACCGGATATCCTCAATGTGAAGATCCCGGAGGAAAAGGCCCCCATGCAGACACGCATGACGCACAAGTACACCGTACACCCGGATGAGTGGGACCTAAAGCAGGCAGCCGATGTCATAAACGCTGCAAAAAAACCCCTGTTCATGGGCGGCAGCGGCGTGGGCCTGAGCTGCTGCGGCATTGCGCTCAGCCAGTTTATCGAAAGGTCGGGATTTCCCTTCTTCCTCATGAACTTCGGCAGGGGTGAACTTCCGGACAACCATCCCCTTTCCCTGTGGGATATCGGAAACGTGGGGCTGCAGCTGGGCATAACTCAAGCGGATGTCATCGTTGCCGCGGGTCTGCGCTTCAACTGGCTCTTGCAGTCAGGTGCCATCATTCCTTCCCAGACCAAGGTCATCCGCATCGACATCGATCCGCACGAGATAGACAGGAACAGGGTTGCCGACGTAGGTCTGGTGGGAGACACGACATCGGTGCTCAACCAGCTGCTTCCACTCATCAAGAAAGGTGACCACAGTGCCTGGCTCAAGACTCTACGGGCCGCCAGCCATGCCTTTATCGAACCCGAGCTCAAGCTGAGGGAGGCACCTTCCAGCCCCATCCACCCCATCCGCCTGGTGGCACAGATCCAAAAGGCCCTTGGAGATGATACCGTCTATGTTATTGACGGCGGCGATACCCAATATTTCGGCCTCGTCGGGTTCACCTCAAAGGAAAAGGCGGGTGTTGTAGCAACGGCTGCAGGGTTGCTCGGTTGCCTCGGAACCGGGATCCCCTTTGCCATGGCGGCAAAGCTGGCCAGGCCCGACAAGAAGGTCCTGCTGCTCCAGGGTGACGGCTCTTTCGGTCTCAACGCCATGGAATTCGATACCATGGTCCGCCACAACATCCCGGTGGTGTGCGTGGTGAATAATGATACTGCATGGGGCATGATCAAGCACAGCCAGGAGCTCTCCATCGGGTGCGACCGGCTCCAGTGTTCAGAGCTGGGTGAGCGCCACTATGAGAAGATGGTCGAAGGACTCGGCGGTTACGGTGAATTCGTCACAAAGGATGAAGATATCATACCGGCAATAAAACGGGCTTTTGAGTCGGGAAAACCCTCATGCATCAATGTCATGACCGATCCGACGGCAACGAGTCCGGCGACCCCGCTGTTTTACCAGTCGCTCAAGATGGATTGATGCTATGAAAGCCCTGTTATTTAATATTACGGTTCCCAACTATCTGGTGCTCCAATTTATGGGGCGCTTGAATAAGAAATTCTATTATGATGGACCCTTCTCCACGGTGAGGCTTGCAGATGTACCGGAGCCCACATTGCCCAATCAGGAATGGATGAAGGTGAAGACACGTCTGTGCGGCTTCTGCGGGAGCGACCTGAACCTCGTTATGGTGAAGGATTCGCCCATGGCATCGCCTTTCACCTCATTCCCTTGCATCTTCGGGCACGAGGTATGCGGTGAGGTGGTGGAGGCAGGCAGCTCGGTAAAGAATTGTGTTATTGGTGATCTGGTGACCATCAATCCCAGCTTGAGTTGTGCAGCCCGTGGGATTACCCCTGAATGCCCGGTCTGTGCTGCAGGCCGGCCAGGCAATTGCGAGAAGCTTGCTGAAGGCGGCTTTTCTCCAGGAATGTTCACCGGAATCTGCAAGGACATCGGAGGCGGCTTTGCCGAGTATATGGTGGTGCACAAGAGCCAGGTCTATAAAATACCTGAGGGTGTCACTCCGGAATCGGCGGCACTCACCGAACCTCTGGCCGTGGGACTTCAGGCGGTGCTGGACAATAAGCCAAAAGATAGTGACAGAGTCCTTATCATCGGCGGAGGGGTGATCGGGGCTATGATCGTCAAGGCCATCCGGGGCCTTGGTATCGGATGCACTATCACGGTTGTGGAGCCCTCGGTCTTCAATGCCGAATACGTAAGGAGAGCAGGGGCCAATCATGTGATTGACGGCGGGATCATCGAGGCTGCCGAGAAAATCACCGGTGCAAAGGCCTACAAGCCCATGCTGGGCGAGCGCATTGTTCAGGGCGGTTTTGACAAGGTATTTGATACGGTAGGCCATTCGCCCACCCTGCAGATGGCCCTCATCGTAACGGCCGGCTGCGGTACAATAAGCCTGGTGGGCATCGGCAACAAGGTGACCTTTGATCCCACCCCCCTGTGGCTGAAGCTCCAGACCATCAAGGGCTGTTACGGCCATGGTTATAATGATACTCTCAGCGGCAGGAAGCATGCCTTTGATATCGCACTTGAACTCATGCAGAACAAAAAAATACACCTTGAGGACATGCTCACGCATACGTTCGCCATCGAGCAGTATAAGGAGCTCATTGAGGTCAACATGAACAAGGGAAAGAACAAGGCGATTAAAACGGCTATACGGTTTTGAAAAAGTAGTATTCAAGGAGTCAGGATTCAGTAGCCGGAATTGAAAGAAGCAGTAGTCCTGACTTATCCCCCTTGCAACATAATCCTAATCGCGATATTACGCACAGTAATGTTCTTTTATTGACGGATTTTCCATGCCCATAGGTGATTTGTGGATTTATATGGGATGATGAGGCATATATGAGTGATGTCATCTTTTCCTTTTTTGAAAGCTTCCGGCCGCAGGACTTTTTCGATATCTTCATCATCTTCTCACTCATCTATGTCATCCTCATCTGGTTCAAGAATACGGCCTCACAGCTCGTATTTGTGGGGATCAGCCTGCTTGGCGGTGTTTACATCCTCGCTCGTCTGTTCAACCTCTATCTCACCACCCTCATCCTACAGAGTTTTTTCACCATCCTTATTATTGCGCTGGTGGTTATCTTCCAGGAGGATATTCGAAGATTCTTCGAGCGGCTTGCCATGTTGAGATCCATGGGCAAGAACCACAAAAAGGGCGATCTGGTGGATGAAAACACAATCTCTGCCATCGCCGAGAGTGCGGCGGAATTTTCCTCAAAGAAAGTTGGGGCATTGATTATATTACAGGGCCATGACCCTCTCGAACGGCAGATAACAGGTGGATACCAGCTCGACGGATTGGTCACGAAGCCCTTGCTGGCGAGTATTTTTGATATCCATTCCATCGGCCATGACGGTGCCGTCATCATCAGCGATAAGAGACTGTTGAAGTTCGGGTGCCATCTTCCCCTGTCAACATGCACGGATAAACTTGGAGAATTCGGCCTGCGGCACACTGCAGCCTTAGGACTTTCCGAACGATCCGATGCCCTGTGTATCGTCATCTCCGAGGAGAGAGGGACAATAACTGTTGCGCTAAACGGTGAGATAAAGTCCCTGAAGAATGCCGCCGAGCTTCGTTCCTTTGTCGAGAAGTTTTACCAGGCTAAGATGCCACAAAAAGCAAAGATCCTCTCGGGCCAGTGGTTCAGGAAGAATACACTGGAGAAAGGACTGGCGCTTGTACTGGCCTTGGGACTATGGTTTGTATTCGGGTACCAGAAGGAATCCGTGCAGCGTGATTATACCATCCCCATAGAATACCGCAAGATCTCCCAGGAGTGGGAGATCGAGGAATCCAGGGAGACGGAAGCGACCATTACCCTCATGGGCTCTTCCCAGGCCTTCAGGCTCTTTGAACCCAGGACACTCAAGATATCCATCGATCTCTCTACGATTATTGAAGGCAGGCAGGTCATCAAGCTCTCTGCCGACATGGTAAACATCCCGTCAAACCTGACACTGATGAAGATAAAACCGGAGAAGATTGCAATTGTTGCCCACCGGCTCTATCCGAGGGAAGTCCGCATCTCAATCGATACTTTAGGCCACCTGCCGAACGGATATTCTCTGAAGAAGATCAATATCGAACCTCAATCCGTGTGGGTGCTTGCCCCCTTCTCACTTCCCGGCAACAAGATATTCATAAGCACCGAGCCCATAGATATCTCGGGGATCACCACGGCACAGACAATAAATGCAAGACTTGTATATCCAAACAAAGTGCGGTTCCGAAATAACCAGGTACCTACGGTAAGGGTGAATGTCGAGGTGGAAAGGATCCTGGGTGTGAGGAAATGAAGAACCAAGAAAATTCCGGCTCAGGTCATCCTATGATGAGATAGACGTCGTCACCGACCCTGGTCTTATCCTTCACCTTGATGCCGATGAGATCGCCTGCCTTGGCCTCAGGCACGACCTTATTGTCGATCTGCATGGATTCAATGTTTTCTTCGAAGTTCGTGGTGGCGCCCTCGATGGATATCTTGTCTCCCACCTTGAGAGTTTCGCTGAGCTCGATGCCGGCTACGCTGATCTTGCTGAAGAAGTGGGTAACCTTCCCGATCAGTTTTTTCTCACCCGCCATAATACACCTCCTCGTCCTCTTGTATACACGCTATCATACAGCCATTTCATGGACGATCTCAAGGAGAAAATCACTTGTGATCACAGGGAGATCAGCACTTCATGCATCTTTGCCGGATACGTAAATTTAATTTATTCCTATGAATCGGATTCTCTCTTTTCATACTTCCCATTGCAATTTCATAGAGTTTGACTACAATAAGGAGTTGAGCTCAATGGGCTGTGCTCCTTCATGGAAGAGTGTTTATCTCGTTTCATATCTTCACAAAGGCGCTATACCGAGGCGGGAATGATTTTGAATGCTTTTTAGACATGATGTGCCCGGTCCTAAAGTTATGCGATCCACACAAAACCCTATTTCATGGAGGATTCTATGTCATACCGGTATGATACTCTTTGCGGGCTTTTTCATAACCAGGCGCTCCGGTACGGTGAAGATCATATTTTTTTGATGGGAAAATATGATGACTATGGAAAGCCTATTCCGAACTATCGGAAAATAACCTGGAGACAAGCGAGGAGACAGGTCCTGGACCTTGCCAGGGGGCTTGCCGCACTGGGACTGAATAAAGGTGACCGGTGTGTACTCTTTGCCGAAAGCAGACCGGAATGGGTTATAGCTGACCAGGCCATCCAGGCGTGCGGTGCGACAGGGGTACCGCTCTATCCTACCTTGAGCAGGGAAGATCTCTCCTACATGATTCAAGACAGCGATTCGAAAATGGTCATAACCTCGAGTCTTGCCAAAGCCGAGGAGATCACCCGTCTCAAGAATGAATTGAAAGAGCTTAAGGCATTGCCGGTCATCATCATGGAGTCCTTTGATGGCGGACCTCAGAAAGATGTCTACACCTTTGCCGATGTCGTACAAAAGGGCAGAGTATCTGTATCGGAAGATGAGATCGAGGCACGCATCCGATCCGTCACACCCGATACAATAGCCGCCATCATCTACACATCGGGCACTACCGGGAGATCGAAGGGGGTCGTGCTGACACAATCCAATTTCGTGACAAACATTCATCAAGCCTCCCGTTCCGAGCTTATGGTGCGTATGAAAAAGAAGGATGCCAAACTTACGGCCTTGGTGCACCTGCCCTTGTGCCATGTATATGGACGCTCGGGTGATTACCATGTGATAGGCCTTTACCTTGGAGGCACCCTTGCCTTTGCAGAGAGTTACCGTGCCATAGCACAGAACCTGCTGGAGGTCAGGCCGAACGTCATTACTTCCATCCCCATGTTTTACGAGAAGACCTATGAGACCATCAATGCGGTTATAGCCAAGCAGAAGCAGGTCTATCAAAAGCTGTTCAAATGGGCCCTCAGGAAGGGTGAGATCTACACCGATGCCATGGCAACAGGAAAAAGGATATCCCAGTTAGATCTTACAGGGTTCGGGATAGCCAACATGCTCGTGTTCGACCGCATGAAAAAGATGATGGGCATGGACAGGCTCGTTATGGCTCTCTCCGGCGGGGGCAAACTCTCAAAAGAGGTGTGTGTATTTTTCAGGTCTCTGAATATCCAATTAAACGAAGGATATGGACTCACAGAGACCAGCCCGGTGATCAATTTCAATGAACCGGAGATCATTGATTCCGGGAAACATGGGAAACTTTATCAGTGGTTTTTCGACAAGGTCATGGATACGGTTCTGGATCTCATGGTGGTCAAACAGGCTCAAGGGATCTCCCCCTATGCAAACCCCATCTCTGCCGCCAAGCTCGGATTCTGCTACTCCACCATACTCTATAAGCTCAGGGTGAAGCCCGGCACTGTGGGCAGACCCGTGGCCTGGACGGAAGAGAAGATCGACGAAGACGGCGAGATCCTGGTGAGAGGGCCCCAGGTCTTTAAGGGATACTGGAACATGGAAGACGCCACACGGGCAGCCATCACTGAGGATGGTTGGTTCAGGACCGGCGATATCGGTCGCTTTGATGAAGAAGGCTTTCTCATCATCACGGACCGAAAAAAAGACCTGTTTGTGAACTCGGGCGGCAAGAACATTGCGCCGCATCCTATCGAGGTTGCCCTGCAGGCAAGGTCATATATCGAACAGGTCTGCCTTGTGGGTGACGGCAGGAAATATCTCACCGCCCTCATTGTCCCTGACTTTAAAAGCCTGTCGCACTATGCAAAGAAGAACGGGATCGGCTTTACGGACAACAGCAACCTTGTGAGTAATGATAAGATCCGCTCCCTCATTCAGACTGAGGTGGATGCGGTGAATGCTACCTTGGCGCATTACCAACAGGTCAATTATTTCGCTTTGCTGGACGCCCCCTTCAGTGAAGAGACCGGTGAACTGACACCCACCATGAAGGTGAAGAGAAAGGTGGTTCTGGAAAAGTACAAGGACAGGATTGAGAAGATGTATCAGAAATGATTGCTTTATAAATATCGTTGCCCCAGGTACTCCCTGCTGCTAAATAATGGAAACTATGTTTACCTATTTAAAGGGAAAGCCGGAGATACACTATCCTTGCAGATGGGTCTACAAGCTTTTCGGCACGGATCAGGAAAAAATGCGCGAGGCCGTCGTCCGGACCATCACCGGCTCTGATTACACCTTAACCCCCTCACGCAGCAGCAGACACAAGAAGTACCACAGCATGAACTTAGACATCATGGTAATGAATGAACAAGACCGGACCAAGATCTACCAGGCACTGGTAAACCGCCAGGCCTTTGTACTGATATTGTAGAGATCTTTTTATATATATTAGCTGCAGTCTGATCCCGCAGATAAGGAATACAAGCTCAAATAAGATCTTACATCTTCTTCCGCATTGAATAGGAAGTAAATACTTCGTGCCACTATGTGGATTCTGATATAGTTTGCTTTTGAGTGTAGCTAGCATTCGAGAATCTTAACTTTTCAGCCCGGTATGAAAGCTTCTATTTATTACAGAAATCAAAACATTTATACTCGCTGCTTTATAGGCGATGGAAGATCAAGCGTGTCCTATACCCTTTTCGAGGAGAATAGCTATATAAGACAACATTTCTTCGGCGCTACGGCCTTCATGAAGGGAAAGCTTCGCGCCGTATTCTGCCAAACCCATGAGTATATATGCCACTAGGGTATTGTCGACTTCTCTACGGACGAGGCCTTTCTGCTTCAGGTGCTCTAACTCCCGGATCATGGGTTCCACCATCTGCCATAAGAGCTGTCTGAACTTTTCCTTGAAGGAAGGGTTGTCACCAACCGAAAGGCTCCTCACAAGGTTCATCATATCGATCCACCTGGAGAAAGAGGAAAAGAAGGCCTTCCCCCGTATGGAAATCCTTTGTGCCATGTCCTTCTCCCCTTTGATCTCGGTCCAAACGGTTTCGTACAGGCCGTGAAATATCCTGTCTGCACAGGCCATGAAGAGCTCTTCCTTGCTCCGGAAATTCAGGTATATGGTTTCCTTGCTCATGTGCGCGTGGCGTGCAAGCTCAGAAATGCTCATGTCCGCATAACCCTTCTTGAGGAACAGTTCTGTGGCGGCTGACAAGATCTCTTCACGCTTGCCCGAGGGTTTGTTCGAATGGTCTGTACTCGACTCATGCATAGGACCCTTACGTTGTATCTCCTCGTTGATCGTACTCGATGACTCGCTTTTCATGCCCTGTTTCTTCCTGATTAATTCTAGGAGTTCAAGATGGATCTCCGTGTAGTATTCCCTGGCTTTACCGGTTTTAATGGAAGGAGGTAGTAGACCCTCCTGGATGTAGTGCCGTATCTTCGAAGTGGGAATCCCGGATTTCCTCGAAAGCTCAGACATCTTGATAAGATTTCCATATGACTCGGCTCCCCCTGTCACTTTCAAGCCTTGACCTGATGAAAGGGCATGCAGGACCATAACCCAGGCTTTCGCAAGAAAATCATCTACATTATTGTCCAGATGGTTCTGTATATAATAGGAGCAGTACTCAACACCGCCCATGAAGAAGTGAGCGAGCACTCGGATATCATTGAAATGGATTTGACCCTGCCTGCTTGCCATGAGGAGATCCGCCTCGATGGGGTTTATGAGGTTCTCCATGACCTTTTCGAGCATCTGCTCGAACCGGCTTTCCCGGTTCACCGAAACCCCCCGGGCCAGATTGAGCATGTCAATCATGTGAAGGTTATTATGGAAGAAAGAGTAGCCCCGGTTCCAGAGGCGCTTCAGGCCATCCAGTTCATCCCTGATGGAAGGGTCGTCTTTACCGATGTCGTAGAAGACATGGTCAGCGCACTCGAGAAAGAGTTCTCTCTTGTCTTTGAAGTACTGGTAAAATGTAATCTTGCCAATCCCGGCCCTGACTGCAATGTCACGTATGGTTGTAGAGTTATAACCCTTCTCACGGAAGAGCTCGACCGCCGCCTGCATGATGATGTCTTTCTTGCTCTCATATACCGCGTCGGATTTCAGCCCATCATAAGAAGCAAGACTTTCATCTTTCAAAATATCTGAAATGGCGGCAAGCGATAGTCCCTTTTGCTTGAAGGAACGGATCTGTTCGAGTCGTTCGAGGTGTATGGGAGTATAATATGTTACTGTCCTGCCGTACTTGACCGGCCTTGGGAGAAGGCCCATCCTTGTATAATACCATATGGTGGCTGCCGGTATCCCCGAATGTGTGCTCAGCTCGGATATTTTCATGTATTCTGGATGGTTTTTCATGTAATCATAAATCCTTCTTTTTCAGCCTTTTATTAAGCATAGACACCTTTTGCCTTACAAGGGAAGAATATCCGATATCTATTCTCATCCTATCCTTGTTTCCTCCAGGGCCATATCAAAGTAATGGATATTTGCTCAAAAATCCCCTCTGGAATGTGCGGACTTTGCAATCCTTGTTTATCCTCTCTATTAGGCAACTTATCACAACTTCCTTTGCCAATGTTGTCATGAGCCTTTTTACCCCTTGACAAAGAACCTTTGCCCTGTTACTTAAGTATATGAACCGTACGGTACGGTTCATATACTTCAGTGATGAACATTTTTGCAAGATGAAAATTCAGGAGGTGTTCCTTTGAGCAAGGGCAAAATAGCTATAATCGGTATTGGAGAGGTCCCCACCCGTAACATGCCGGAGCGTACCCACTGGGACATCATTTATGACACCTGCATGGAAGCGGTCAGGAACTCGGGCCTGCACAAGAATGATATCGAAGGCGTCATCTCTGTGACCCCTCAGGCCCAGTCGAAGATAGCGGCAGAGCTCTCTTTCGGCAAGCTCCCCGAAGAGCTCGGGCTCAAGGGCTGCAAGGACGCGGTCAGTTGTAATGCAGGCGGTGCCTCCACCTCGAACTGCCTGCGGCTCGCCGAGCAGTGGATTGAGAGCGGTGTTGCCAAAGCCGTCATTGTCCAGCATGTGACGCTGCATTCAACGATCCCTCTTGTTGACCAGATCAACTTCTTTGCCAAGGCAGGGGTGGACCTCCAATGGGAATATCCCTACGGCACCACCTACAACATCATCATGGGGCTTATGGCCAATCGTTACATGTACGATTCGGGCTGCACGCCCGAGCAGATGGCCTCGGTGGTTACGGCGCTCAGAAGTTGGGCTTCCAAGGACCCGAACTCATTCTTCTACGGCAAGGACGTCCCTTCAGTGGAGAAGGTCCTGGCCTCCGATCTGCTCAACACGCCGCTGCACAAGCGGGAGAGCAACGTGCTGGGCGACGGCGGGTGCGCAATGGTTGTGGTCTCGGCCAAGGATGCCAAGAAAATGAAGCGCCCGGCTGCATACAAACTGGGCGATTCCGTGCGTTACTTCAGCGGCACCTGCGTCATGCGGGATTTCAACAAGGTGGCGGAGGGTTTCAGTGTCACTGCCAAAGAAGCCCTGGCCCAGGCAGGCATAACCAAAAACGATGTCAGCCTCTGGAACTGCTACCTGGCCTATCCCCTGGCCCATCCGCTGATAGCCGAATTGCTCGAGGTAGCCCCCCCGGGTCAGGGAGGCAAGTATTTCCTGGAAGGACGCATGTCTTTTGGCGGGGATATCCCCTGGTCAACCATAGGCGATGCTCCTGGCAGGGGGCATACCGGATCGGGTGTCAGTGCCGCCACCTACGTAGAGACAGCCAGGCAGCTCATGGGAAAAGCAGGGGAGCGCCAGGTAAAGAACTGTAAATACGTTTACCAGAACGCAGGCGGCGGATCGGGATTCAACAATATCGCCACCATTTGGGGAAAGGAGATCTGACATGGATTTTGATATGACCAAACCCGTCCCCGAGACGCAGCCATGGTCCGAGAAATTCTGGGAGGGCACAAAGCAGGGCAAGCTCTTCATCCAGTTCTGCAAGGACTGCGGCTCGAACATATTCTACCCCAGAAAATTCTGCCCCGAGTGTTGGTCAGGCAATCTGGACTGGAAAGAGGCCAGCGGCAAAGGGAAGATCTTAACCTTCTCAACGGCATACAGCATGGTGGAGCCCAAATTTATGGACGAACTGCCCTATACGATAGCCTATGTCGACCTGGATGAGGGTATCCGCATGATGACTAGGATCGTGGAGTGCAAACCCGAGGACATCAAGTTCGACATGGAGGTCGAGGTGGTTTTCCACGAGCGCGAAGGTTTTTTCCTGCCATATTTCAGGCCGGCTAAGAAGTAATTCAGGAGGTACTCAGTGGAATATACTACCATCCTTTATGAGATCAACGTCCCAGTCTGCTCCATAACGCTCAACCGGCCGGATAAGTACAATGCCATCAACCGTGAGATGGCCTCGGAACTCCTGGATGCATTCCGTAAGGTAAGAGATGAAGCCGATGTTGCGGTTGTAGTTCTCACCGGGCAGGGCAAGGCCTTCTGCACAGGCGGCGATCTGAGCGTGTTCCCATCCCTTGCCGAGCACACGGAATCCATGAACTGGCTTGCGCATGATGGTTACGGTATCGGCAAGGCCATCGAGCTCTGCGAGAAGGTGGTCATCGCCAAGGTAACAGGCCACTGTCTTGCAGGCGGTCTCGAGCTGGCGCTTATGTGTGACCTGATCTATGCCAAGGAGTCAGCGAAGTTCGGCACCACCGAAATCAACATGGGTATTCTGCCCGGATGGGGCGGTACGGTGCGCATTGCTCGTGCCATGCCCATCTACAGGGCACGCGAAATCATCTACAGCGGCCGCAAGGATTTCCTGGCCAGGGACATGTACGAGATGGGATTCCTCACCCGCGTGTTCAAGGACGACGAGTTCGAAGCCAAGTTCAACGAAGTAGTGACGAACATCAGCTCCAAGAAGGTCATTGCCTTGCGCATGGCCAAGGAGGTCATGGGGCGCTCGCTGGAGTGCGGCAGCCTGGATGCGGCCCTGGCTCTGGAACGCAATGCCATCCAGTGGCTGATCTATTCCCCTGACATCCAGGCGGTGATGGACACCTTACGCGAAAAGCCTGAGGTTCTGGTGGCCGCTCAGAAACAGGCCAATGTCGCCTCGGACAAGAAAAAGTAAGGAGACCCCAAAGGATGAAGGGATTGCCTCGATATGATCGAATTGAGGTTATTGAGGAGTAAGGTGAACTATTAATGCTCACACCAAATGGAAGAAAAAAAGCTGTGATCACCGGTGCAACAAGTGGCATCGGTGCCGCATATGCCCATGGTCTGGCAGAACGGGGTTACGATCTCATCATCACCGGCCGGAGAAGAAATATCATCGAGAACGTCGCACGTGAGATCGAAAAAAAGTTTGGGGTGAGAGTTAATGTAGTAATCACTGAATTATCAGATGAAAGGGATGTTGATCTACTCGTTGAGCAAATCAAGAAAGATTGTCCAGTCGATATCCTGGTAAACAACGCCGGATTCACTACAAAGGGCTTCTACTACCAGGAAGACATTGTTGAGCAGGAAAAGATGGTTCTTGTACATGTGGTTGCTATGATGAAGCTGACCCATGCAGTCCTTCCCGGCATGATAGAAAGAAGATCCGGGACTATTATCAATGTGGCGTCCCTTCAAGCGGTTACTCCCATGTCCCTGAGCACTACGTACAGTTCCGCCAAGGCATTCATGAAAAATTTTTCCATGTGCCTCCATTGTGAGGCAAGGGCCTATGGAGTGAAGGTTCAGTGTTTGCTTCCCGGCTTCACGAGAACTGACCTCGGTAGAGGCATCGATGTAGACATGAATGTAATAGAGGACAAACCCACAAGAAAATGGATGCGGCCTGAAGAAGTCATTATCGCTTCATTGCGTGAGCTGAAGAAAAAGAACAGCGTGTTATGTATTCCCGGTGTGGGGAATAAAATTGCGTATGTGGCAGCGAGGATAATGCCGGAGCGTCTCTGGTACATGATCGAACCGAGCATTGTGAGAAATATGCCTTAGCCAAAGAAAGATAGGAGGAAGGCCATGGATTTCGGATTTACCGAGGAACAGCTCCTTGTGCAACAGACCATGCAGCGGTTCTGCGCGAAGGAGTTAAATTATGAATATGTGAAATGGATGGATGAAAATGTTGATTTTCCTCCGGACGATCTTTGGCAAAAATTCGCTGATTTAGGGATGTTTTCCGCAGCGGTGCCGGTTGAATACGGGGGGCAAGGCCTGGGGATGATCGACGTAATGGTAGGCTTTGAGCAAATCTGTAAGGCGTCCATGTCTGTTGCTTTGGCGGTAGGCACTACAGCGGGATTTGGTGTTCGTTTCATTGGAGAATTGGGCACAAAGGAGCAAAAAGAAAAGTATCTGCCACTTATAGCTGAAGGCAAATTCAAAACTTGCATGGCATTGACCGAACCTGGCGGCGGCACGGATATCCTGGGGGCTCTATCTGCTTTTGCCGAAGACAAGGGTGATCGGTGGGTCATCAACGGGCAAAAAATATTTATCACCGGGGCTCATGTGGCGGATTCCCTGATTACCGTCTGTAAGACAGAAAGAGATGCCAAAAAAAGTAAATCATGGACTACAATAATGGTCCCTCGCCAGACTCCAGGCATAACGATTCGAAAGATTGGAAAAATCAGCTGTCATCATTGTGAAAGTGTGGAGATATTCTATGACAATGTGGAAGTTCCCAAGGAAAACATGTTGGGCACGCGCGGCAATGCCTTCTACGAGATCATGACCGTGCTCAACCCGGAACGTATCGGCGTGGCCATGATGGGTGTCGGCATCATCGCCGCCATCTATGATTTCTGCTTCAAGTACGTCAAGGAGCGTAACGCCTTCGGCGGGCCCATCAGCCGGTTCCAGATCCTCCAGAACTATCTGGCGGACATGTACATCAACCTGGAGAACTCACGCAACCTGACGTACAAGGCCGCCTGGCTCTGCGATAACGGCAAGCCCTATCACCTTGAGGCCACCATGGCCAAGCTGGTGGCCGCGGAGGGCGCGCGCCACGCCGGCACCTATGGGGCCGAGATCTTCGGCGGCTATGGCATCTGCAACGAATACCCGGTGTCCATGTTTTTGCGCGACGCCTATCAGATCCAGTTCTCGCCCATCTCGAACGAGATGAGCCGCAACATACTCATGCAGTTCCAGGGCCTGCCCAAGTCCTGGCCGTGATTAAATATGCATGTGGGGGGCCGCGAAAGTGGCCGCCCCCAGAAGAGGAGGCGCACGATGTACACCCTTGGTGATATTCCCCGCACCGCGGCGGCCTACTATCCGGATCGCATCGCGGTCGTGTTTGAAGGTTCACGCTGGACCTATCGCCAATTCAATGCCCGCATCAACCAGTTTGCCAATGCCCTGATTGCACTGGGATGCAAGCAAGGCGATCGCATGACTATCATGGCCGACAACTGCGCCAAGTATCTGGAGGCCTATTTTGCGGCCGCCAAGCTCGGCATGAGCGTCACTCCGCTCAATACCCGCCTGGGTGACGAGGAACTGGTGTTCATCATGAATGACAGCGAGGCCACCCGTCTGGTCGTGGGCGACGGGTATGAGGAGAAGGTACGGAACTTCAAGCCGCAGTTGAAAAACATAACATCCTGGATCAGCTTCGACAAGCCCGTGGATGGCTTTCTCGACTACGATGCTCTCCTGGCCGGGGCCACGGATGACGAACCCGACCCGGACCTCTATGATGTACAGGAGGACGACCTCGCCATCCTCATGTACACCGGCGGCACCACCGGCCTGCCCAAGGGAGTGATGCTTTCGCACCGCAACGTCATGCTCTCCGGCACCATGGCCGCCTTGAGCATGAACCTGAACCGGGACGACGCAACCTGTTACGTGCTGCCCATCTTCCATGTTTCCTGGTGGCCGATCCTGGCCATCATGAACGTGTGCGGTAAGGTCTGCATCAACCGCAAACCCAATCTCGACACGATCTTTCAGCTCATCCAGGACGAAAAATGCACGCACATGAACCTGGTGCCCACGATCTACGGCTGGATGGCGGACTATCCCAATATCGAGAAATACGATCTGTCCAGCCTGCGTATCCTGTCCTATGCGGGCAGCCCTTTCCCGACCGAGGTCCTGATACGTTGTATTAAAAGGTTCGGCAACATCTTCGGCCAGGGCTACGGCTCCACCGAGACCGCGGGTGCCCCCGTGACCATGCTGAGCTGGGATGATCATTACCTTGAGGGTCCGAAAGCCAAATACCTTACCAGTGCCGGCAAGGCTTCCCCCTGCTCGCGTGTCAAGGTCGTGGACGAGGATGACAACACCCTTGGTCCAGGTGAAATCGGTGAGATCTGTGCTCGCGGCAAACACATTATGAAGGGGTACTGGAAGAACCCGAAGCTGAACGCAGAGGTGCTTAAGGGTGGTTGGTACCATACCGGAGACATGGGTTACATGGACGCGGATGGGTACATCTTCATGACCGACCGCAAGGCGGACATGATCATCTCGGGCGGCGAGAATGTCTACCCGAAAGAGGTCGAAGATGTGATCTACGCCCACCCGGCGGTGAGGGAGTGCTCTGTAGTTTCGTCCCCCGGCGAGGGGTGGGGCGAGATCGTGCGCGCCGTGGTGGTATTGAAGCCCGGCGCAGAAGCAACGGAACAGGACATCATCGACCACTGCAAGAAAACCTTGGCGGGCTACAAGTGCCCCAAGGCGGTTTCCTTCTGGGAAGACCTGCCCAAGACCATCATCGGCAAGATCATGAAGAAGGAGATCAAGCAGAAGTTCTGGGAAGGAAAGGACCGGATGATCAGCTGAGCAGTTTCGGTAACATGAACAACATATCAAAAAGGAGGCTACAACATGTCGAGCAAAAGTGAATTCAAGCACATCCTGTCACCTATTAAGATCGGTCCCATCGATCTGAAGAACAGGATCGTAATGGCTCCGATGAACGAGGCATTATCAGGGGCGCATGGTGAAGTGGGGGAACCGTATATTGCATATTTTGGCGCTCGTGCAAAAGGAGGCACCGGACTGATCACAACGGGTGCGATCATGGGCACCAAGCTGGCGGGAGAATTTCCAGCGGGCAGGAATCCGCATCTCTACCATCAGGGACACATGCATGGACTAGGCAGCCTGACCGACAGAATTCACTATTTCGGGTCCAGGGTGGCGGCTCAGATGACCATTGGTTTCGGCAGACAGGGTCATTCTTATGATCACCATATGCTGGCCCCGGCTGCGACTGCCGGTCTGCCCTATGAGATAGCAGCTGAAAAATCGCCCAACCATCTCGCGGATCTTTATAGCGCTATTGAATATACTAGATACTATATGACAGGGCAAATGACGCGGGAGATGTCCATAGAAGAGATCCGCAGCGAACAGAAGGAATTCGCCAATAGCTGCCAGCTCGCAGTCGTCTGTGGGTTCGATGCCATAGAGATTCACGGCCCGCACGGCTATCTCGAGCATCAGTTCTTATCTCCTCTTTCCAATAAACGCACGGATATGTACGGCGGAGAATGGCGCAACCGCAAGCGTTTCCTCATGGAGGTCGCCGAACAGATCCGCTATGCCTGCCCGGGTGTTGCCGTCGGGTGCCGGATTAGTGCGGAAGAGCATATGCAGGGCGGCCTGACGGAGGAAGAGATGATCGATGTTGCGAAGGACCTGGAGGCTATCGGAATGGATTATATCAGTTTGTCCGACGGTGCCGGCTACGAGGAAAGCGGCCACCTCATCACGGACATGGACCGTTCCAGGCACATCCCCGAGCATGGAGAGGCATTCAAGAAGGCGCTCAAGATCCCTGTTATTGTTTCCTCTCAGCACGATCCGGTCAAGATCGAAAAGAACATTGCCGAAGGCAAGTACGACCTCCAGGCAATGGGAAGGCAGCTTTACTGCGACCCGGAATACGTGAACAAGCTTGAAGCCGGAAAAGAAAAAGAGATCGTCCGGTGCTCGCGATGCAACACATGTGTCATGCGCTTCCTTGCTGCGCTTACTCCCGCATGCACGCAAAATCCGAACTTGGGCAGGGAATATGCCATGGATGAATACAAGATCGGCCCGTGGCAGAAACATGAGTCTCTTATCCCCGAGGGTGTGATGAGAGCGCCTATGCCATCACTTGATCGTCCGTGGTGGAGGAACGAATTAGGCTATATCGAAAAGAGCTGGAGGCCGCTGCAGGGGCGTACGCCACGGTAGGGACCGGAATGAGGTAAGCATTCAAAAGGAAGAAAGTTGAATGACTCATGAACAAACATAGGAAAAAGGAGTTATTATCTATGACTACTGCTGCCAAAGGAACAGACAATTATTTCAAGGTCGACCCGGAGTGCCACCTCATCGGGGATATGGATCATCTGAACTATTTCCCGGGTGTGCAAATGTGGTGGAGGGCCATTGAGAATATCAAGAGGCCGCTCATGACCGGAGCCCCGTGGGAAATGCTGGCACCGTATGCCGAGGGTATGGAAGAACGAGAAGCGACCAAGGATGCTTCACCTGAGAACATTATCTGGGCCATGGACAAGTACGGTGTCGACATCGCCTGCCTGCTGCCCGAATCCATGATGGACTCCACCGGATACACGGCCCGTTGGGTGACCAACGGCCAGATGGCCAAGATCGTGGAAACCAATCCTGACCGGTTCATGTATCAGCCCAATGTCTCGCCCATCAAGCACAAGGGTGTTCAGAACACCATCAAGGAGATGACCTACTGGGTCAAGGAGAAAGGCGCGAAGATCTTCAAGTTCTACCCGCCGGAAGACACATACATGAACGACCCAGAGATATGGCCGTTCTATGAGAAGGCCCAGGAGCTTGGCATCGTGCTCGATATCCACACAGGATTCTGCTGGGTGCCGCCCGGAAAGAGCAAGTATGCCCTGCCGGTCCAGCTCGATGACGTGGCCCGTGATTTTCCCGAGCTCAAGATAAACGCCTTCCACATGGGGTATCCGTACAGCGACGACCTCAACATGATCGCCATGCAGCACCCGAATGTCTATATCTGCATGAGCCTGCTGGTGCCTTGGTCCGTTACGGCGCCGCGTAAATTTGCCAAGCTTCTGGGCGAGGCCATGAGGTGGGTCGGTCCGGACAAGATCACCTGGGGCACGGACTATGCCGGGTATGCCGCCCAGATCAGGGGCGCGGTCATGGGTCTGAGAGACTTCCAGATCCCCGAGGACCTGCAGATGCAGTACGGGTATCAGCCCATCACGGACGAGGACAGGGCAAAGATGTTCGGCGGCAATCTGGGTCGTCTTCTGGGTATTGATACCTCCAATAGGCGAATTAAAAGTACTAAATAATTCAGAATGCTTAGTGGAGCTATGAAATGTGAAAAGATGCAAGCAAAGGTGCTAGAGGGAAAGACTGCACTCGTGACAGGTGCATCACGCGGAATCGGCCGGGCCATTGCTCTGGCCCTGGGAGCTGCCGGTGCCGCTGTTGCCGTGACCGATCTTCTGGTTGAAGACGCCAATTATGACAATCAGAGACTCAGCACCTATAGCCCTCTTGCAGGCCATTTTTCACAGAAAGGCGAGATAAAGACCATCGCTACGGCCAAGGAAATCATTGTCATGGGATCGAAGAGCTGCGCAAAAAAGATGGATGTCTCAAATTTTGAGGAAGTCGGTACAGTGGTGCGCGAGGTGGAAGAAGAGCTCGGCCCGATCGATATTCTTGTGAACAACGCAGCGGTCATGGACAACTTTGGAAAGTTCGAAGAGCAGGACCCCGAGAAATGGGAGCGCGACCTTAAGGTGAATCTCACGGGTTCATTCAATTGCACAAGCGTTGTCTGGAAATCCATGAAAAACAAGAGGTGGGGGAGAATCATCAATGTCTCTTCGATTGCAGGCCTCATGGGGGCATGGCTCCAGCCCTCATACGGGGCCACCAAGGCTGGCATCGTTGGTCTGACGAAATCACTCGCCATCGAGGGAGGTAGACACGGAATTACCGTAAATGCTGTATGTCCTGGATTTATCGCTACCGAAGCAGTAAAGCTCTATGATGACAAGATGGTTGAACGGATCGAGAAGCGTACTGCCCTCAGGAGAATGGGCACCCCCGAAGAAGTTGCACAGGTAGCTGTTTTCCTTGCTTCCGAAGCGGCTTCGTACATTACGGGCGCCGCAATCCCTGTTACAGGAGGGATTGATCTTCTCATAACTTAATTGATGCAGATAGCGTGAGGATCTTCAAACCAAGATAAGACCGGGAGCTTTATTCAATCTCATCCGGATATCATAGCTTCTAAAGCTTTGAAAAATTACTCATCCATTACAGATATCGATACTGATGTGCGAATCAGCCGCGGCGTTAGCCGTCGGCTGCATTGTCTCGTTGGGCGGTTATATGGGTTTTGCACTCAATCACATTTCAAGAATGTCCTCACCGCTTGCTCAGATTATTCAACCGCATTTATCTCTTTTTCCTCATTTTTCGGTACGTTCTGAGAAATCATTTGAGCTAACCATGCAGTTAATAGATTGCCGCTCACCCCGCCATCCCCACCACTAACCAGAACCTGGGGCACGATCTGAATCTTACCAGCCGCTATCTCTTGAATGAGTTTGATTATCGCTACATTCTGCTGACCAATGGCATCCTTCTGGGCATTGTAGGCAGCGGCAATACCGTCGCCCTCAATCTTACTTTTATAAGAATTGCCGTCAGCCACCAGAATTGTAGATTCTTTAGTACCTTGCGCTTGGAGAATCACAGAGCGCCTGATACCGTCAGCCTCCTTAACTTTGGCCTCAGCCCTATCATTATTGATATCTATAGATAATTTGGCATCAATAACATCTTTCTGTTTATCCGCCCGGGATGATTTTTCCATGACCGCAATGCGTTTTTCCTGAGCTAGCGCCTCCTGGTCATACTGGGCTTGCTGCTGATTGGCAATCTCCTTCTTGGTTTGTGTATCCAACAAATCCTTAGGTATATCGATATAAGCAATGAGTAAGTTTTGAGCCTCTACGTTGTACTCAGAAAACCTTTCTTTGGCGTGTGCCAGTGCTTCTGTCTGCAAGTCCGTCCGGCTTTGGAAAAAATCAATCGCTTTCTTCTCGCCGGCTTTATTTCTGAAAGATGAATCAATCAGCGGATGTACTATTTGATCAATCAGATTGGCCACTGACCCGAATCTAGCTATTATGTAAGCCGCATTACCAGGTTGAATTCGAATCACCATTCGAACATTGACTTCCAGTTGAAAGCCGTCTTTAGAAGTCACCTTCAAGGGATCAAAACTGTATAGGACCGCCGCAGCTTTAGTCTCCGGTGATTTAACACCCTTTACCTCTGTCCCGATTCTTCCCTCAGTTGCCCAATCAATAGTTACGGCGGAAGTAGGCACTTGATATGCTGTGAAAGCAACCGAATTCAGATTGTATTTACCAGGGGCTAAGGGCTCTCTCCAAATACCACGAGTGTATTTATCGGTTATCAGTATTTTCTCAACATCTTCATGGATCGGACCGCCGAGTTTCCCTTCTTTGGTAGCTAGCTCGGGCCCTTCGAGTGTCCTCTCCAACTCCAACCCAACGTTGGACCTGATTACTGCCACATATCCCGGAAGGACCTCGGCGACATTTGCAACCTTAATATCAAATAAGTTCGGATTGATAAAATATATTCCTGGTTGCAGGGTATCCAATTGCGGCCCCCGGTATCCTTTGCTATCGATAAAGAGCTGCCCATTTTGATAAGCTCTGTGGTCTGCTTCGGTACCGTCATCATTTTGAGCCTTCGGGGCGAGGACATAGCCAGTCGGTAAGGGAATACCATCTTTAGCAACGGCGATACCAATGGTATTCTCATCTATTTTTACCGCGGGAGCTTTGGTAATATTGAAAAGTCGGGAATTGATCCGATAGGTGCCCGGACGTAAAATTCCAACCTGCGGTCCCTTCTTTCCATGGTTGGCTAAGAACATCTCTGCATCTTGAAATTGATTACACTCGACTTCGTCGGCTAATACTCTACCTTTAGGAAGTGGTTCGCCGTCAATAGATTCGACGATACCGATATTAGCAATATCTACCGTCACTACCGGAATTTTTGTAAATGACCAAATTATAGGCATCTTCCAGTAGAGCCCGGGCATCAAAGTCTTCGCCTGAACTCCTATCTCCCCATGACGCGCGATGATTTGTCCTTCAGGCATTTTTTTGCCAAACATATTTTTAGTAAGAATGCCTACTTGATTGGGGCCAATCAAACAAAAACCGCGAATGATAAACAGTAGAGTAAAAACAACAAGACTTAAGACAATCAATCCCATCAATCCTATCATTTCTATCATTGTTGTGTTTCTCCTTCTTATTTATTCTCCATGTCCTTCGGGCTTAGAGTATTTGCTCCAGTGAGATTGAAAGCTCAACAATAATTATACTGCTTGCCGTGTTTTTGAAAACACACACCCATAATATTATCTCGGACTGCGAATGGCTCAGATAATTTGCAATAAATACGTCTAGATCTCCGTGTTTGGTCCATAATATATACCCAATACGGCAAGCAATATATCCTAACTACTTAACTACTTAATTATAAGAGCTGAAATGAACCATTCAAAATCCCTTCCTGAATTATAGCAATACCTTCTTTCGCGAAAGATATCCACGAGAAAACAGTGATATTTTATCCTTTAGAAAGTACACATAGCGTGAGGTTATCTCTAGTCAGTTAATACTGAAGATATCATTCGGAGATCTCGACACGCTACGTAGAGAGGCACTGTATATAGTTCTATAAGGTATACAAGGTTGGACACCTCAATTTATACAATATACCATCGAAGATATTTTGTAAGATCAAATCTTAATTTATACAATTTATACATTTCATAATACATCTCATTTTCCACGACACGGCCCATGGGGTCGGAATTCATGCTCAAGAGTTTCCTGAAGGGACCGCTTTATGTTAAAACCGCCCTGGTGTCCGCCTCCATTTCCTGCCGCAATTCATGCATACAACCCGCTTGCGATTGAAAAGAAAAGGAAGGCCGAACAGTAAAAATGAAAGAACCGTAACAGGCGAAGAAAATCTCGCACGGCTGATGTTTGAACTGCCGCATGCAGGACATGTAGGGGCAGTCGTATCAAGAGCCGGACATTCCCGTTGTATGGCAGGCCCCTCCTCAGCAGTTGTCTCCAAGAGATGAATCGCCCTTTCGCTGTCTTCTTCTCTTACTTGCAGTCTCACTCCGCCGAGTGAACTCGAATATATCCAGTTTATACTGGCTGTCTGATCATCCAGGACAATGGCGTAGATCCCTTCAGATTCCAACTTTGCTCGGGCCAAGTGGGCCTCCCAGGCTCCGATGTATGTTGCTATAGTGACATACTTTTCTGAATAACCCGGCAACGTCACTGCCTCCTTTGAATTATTAGTCAGGTGATCGGGGCTATTCCCGGCACTCTCTGTCGGGACGATTGTTCAAAGATATGAATATCTTCATAGAATTTTGCAACACTTACCATAAGGTATGGCCCGATCCAGAGGAAACCTATCCCAAGGGTAAATATACCTAATAGTATCCAGCCGGTGAATCTACCCAACAGGCAGGATAGCCTCCACCTGTGCCCGTACATCATGGCTTTGCTTCTGCGGATAGCTTCAAGACCGTCAAGTTGCATATCATCAGCAAGGATAAAGAATGTCATGGAATATGATAAACCGGCCATGATGCCCGGCACTATGAGCAGCAGAGTCCAGAGGCAGGTAAATACTAAGGCCAGGATGTAGGCGACAAGGCCGTTCGCAAAGAAGGGGAAACCATCAAAGAGTTGCCCTGTTTTTGCTTCTTTGTTACGGACAATGGAAAGTGCAAAGACATGCAGGCCGACAAGGAGCGGGCCTGCGATTATGAAACCGCCTATCCACCCAATGACGGGTATTAAATCCAGACCGAACGTTATCACCAGGTATACCAGGAAGGTTGCAACAGGCACGCCCCATTTCCCTCGAAGCCGTGTTATCGCAAAGGCCATTATGTCGCGATTTTCCATAGGCATAAAGATCCTCCTGACTTGTGATTCTATGATCCATCTAATTTCATTTATGCATATTCTCTATTTAGGTTCACCCTCGATGCATTCTGTCAGATATTGCTCCCGGTGGAGCAGGAAGTCGCGGTAGATGAGATAATAATCCGTGTTTTCGTATGGAATCATCTTTAACGTATGATGATCAAATGACACGATGGTGGCGCCAGGGCAGCTCAGAAGGATGGGCGAGTGTGTTGCAATGATGAACTGGGCATGGCCGTCGCGGCTTTGGCTGGAAAGAAGTTGCACGAACTCGATCTGTCTGCGGGGGGAGAGTGCCGTCTCGGGCTCATCCATGAAGTAGAGCCCTTCGATTTTATAGCGTGACCGGAAGAATGCCATGAACGATTCGCCATGGGACTGGGACATGAGGGATTTTCCTCCGAAGTAGTCCAGCAGCCTGGGGTCGGAGATGGCCCACTCGTCAATGATCTTGGCCAGATGCTGGTATCTCTCTGATGAGAAGTATGCCCCGGGTTTTTTATCACACGTCCAGGAAACATCGATATGCTTGAACAGATCCTCTTCATAGGGGTTGTTGCCGAAGCGACCGCGGTCCTCCTCCCAGATATGGATGCCGCTTCTCCTCGCAATGGCCTTTAAGAGAGTGGATTTGCCCGAACCGTTCTCACCGATGAAAAAGGTGATGTTTGTCTCGAAGACAAGATCCAGGGTGTTGTGCAGGGTCTGGAGATTGAAGGGGTAGATGTCGTTAACCGGATAGCTTTCAGGATGGAATGTCACCTTATTGATGTGCATGGGTATATCCTCATCAGGCGCGGACTATTGAAGATTAAGCATTAATTACCACGGGGTCTGCACATGGGCAAGGCATAAGGTTCCCTTTGGCCCTTCAGAGCTGGTACAACACCTCTTGTTTACCTCAACAACGTTATTATTTGTTTTGAAACATGATACAATAGTCATGACAGATAAATACATTGGGTGTATCTCGGGACGTAAAGAAAAAGGAGGCAGGGATGAAAAAGGTGTTCATTGCGCTTGCGGTCATACTGGGTATTGCCGGCTTCTCAGTCCTTCATGCAGCCGACCTTCACGGTATTGTAACGGATAAGGACGGGAAGCCTGCAGTGGTAAAGATAGTGCTCAAAGATGCCAAGGGCATCCAGGTCGGTGAGCCGGTATCAACTGCCAAGGATGGTTCTTATGCATTCAAGGACATCAAACCAGGCACATATATTGTTGCAATCAAAGAGAAGAATGAATGGAAGATCTTTGTCGGTCCCGGGGAAACAAGGCGCGATTTTTCACTCAAGTAACCTGTCAGAGGCACTATGGATATTTTCGAAGCAAAGCATGCAGATGAGAAGCACACGGGAGAGATACATGAAAAGAAGGACATATGGGATATCTTGAAGTCACTCGGCCCGGCATTCCTCGCTGCCGTGGTGGCCGTCATGGGCGGCTGGTACAATCTGCAGCAGACCCAGCTCAACAAGGCTTCCGAGATGCGGCAGGTGTACACGAATATCATGACGGAGCGTGAGAGCTCCGACAACACCATCCGGGCCAAGATGTTCGAGATGCTTTTCAATGCCATGTTTGCAAAGGGGTTTGTATCCAAGGATATCAACCCTGATGATGTCCACACAATCAAACAGCAGGTAATGTTCCTCGACCTGCTGTCCCGCAACTTTGACACGGTAGACATCAGGCCGCTTTTCGAGGATCTCGACACTGAGCTCACCAAGAAGATCTACGATGAAAAAGGCTTTACGGTAGGGCAGCGTGGCGATTACTTTGCCATGCGCGCAGAGCTGCGCAGGGTGGGCAGGAACCTCTCGGTCAAACAGCTCAATGCCCTGGCGTCCCTTCCGGGGACAGTCGTGCAGGGGATCGTCGTATTGAAGGACAAGGACGGCAATATCCAGACCATAAAGGATGAATCCGTTTCAAATGGAAATGGGTCCAAGATCCCGGTGGAGATCAAACCCGACGATATCTCCGACGGCATGGTGGACATCTCGCTGGAATATACCAAGAGCAAGTCATCGGATCAGGCATTCAAGGCCCCTTCGTTTGTAATCACCTTTTATGATTTGCCGTACATCGACAACAGCGTCCTTGACATGGACATGAGGGTAGGGGTTCTCCTCACGAAATATGTTTCCATCCGCGATCTTGATATGTTCAGGGACAGGCTGGATAAAAGGCTCATCAAGGATTACCAGGATCTGAAGGATGGCGGAATAACGCAATATGCCGAGCTGCGCATCATCAAGTTCCCTGTCAAGTATATCGGCAGCAGGGACAGGCCCTATCTCCAGGAGATCATCCAAACCCTGGTCGGTGATCAGAAGGAAAAGGCTCAAGAGGAAAAGACGACAACGAAGTGATCGACGTACAAGATCGTTGGGAGCCTTTGTACAGGCGGGCATAAAGCCTCAGCCCGATTTGAACACTATCGAGGAAGATGGTGTTCTGTGTTATTATCAGGTACGGGCATAAGGTCTTAATTCTTTAGTTTTGCCAAGATATCCTTTGTCTTCTCAAGATTCGGGCCTTCTTCCTGACCTACCAGCTTGTAAAACTCACATTCCAGGCAGTTGGATAATTTAGCTGCAAAAGTACCCTGTATTTTACCGCCGCATAATGTGCCTGATATTGCCCAGCATGCACGGCCCCCGTTTTGCCCGCTGTTGATTCTGTTTGCACGGTCCTCAACGGCTGCAGGGCATACACCCAGTTCAGGAACCTTGGCTCCGCCTGGCTCACGTCCGCATTTTTTGAATTCCCAGCAATTCAGCTTGGCCATGTACTCTGTCTCCCCTGTGCGCTTGTTCTATAAAACATTGTTGATCCCTCATCGGTAAAATGCGAATAATTAATGAATAAGAGTCAAGATTACCGAACTGCTGCGATGAACCAGGATCTAAAAATCAGGGGGGTGCACCGGCAAATCGGGATATTACTTATAACACTGTTCGAAACGCTGTCTCTGCGAAACGTCTCCATCATTTGGTCAAGGGGCACATCCCGAGAATTATCCTCGATGCTTGAGATATTCCATGTGTTTGTTCCTTTTGAGGTCAAAGGGGTAGTAGATCTTACGCCCTTTTTCACTCTCGATCTTTTCTACCATGATCTTTGAGAGGTTGATCCCACCAGGCCCGGCATGCCTGCTCGATCTCCCTCGACGAGATCAGTCCCCGTGAATACCCCGGCAGTACCACCTTCAGCAGAATACGGGGATCATATGCCCGCCGCCCGGTCTTATCATTGCGGTACTTCTCATCGAATATGCTCACGTCCATACGCTCATCTGCAAGCGTCTGGATCGCGAATTCCAAAGTCTCGGGCATAAGCTGTTCCTTCCAACGATACCGGTATCAGCATGTCCTGTGCCTGGGTGTAAGGCTTGTACTTAGCCATGGCGTCCTTCTGTTTCTGAAATGAGGAGAACGGAAGAATCTTGCTCTTTATGCAGATCCTGTAAAAGAAAACTATTGACTATAAACTATGCTTAATATATAAATAAATAAAATAGTACTAGATTATATATTTAGAAAAGAAGAGATCAAGACCTGTAGTTCTTTGTTATGAGTTAAGAAATTAATTTCTTAAAAATTAATTGATCATATAGGAGGTGTCAGATGAAAAGAATCAAATCATGGTTCGCTGTTCGTATCACTGTCTGTTTGGTATTACTTGCAATGGGATCAGCTTGTGTTCTTGGTAATTTTGTCTCCGTACCATGGATACGGATTGCCACCCGAAACGATGTCGTTAATATAGGAGATTCCATTTATGCCCTGACCGGAGGGATTCATAATTATTTGCAGTTGTTTGCCTGGCAAACCTTCCGCAATTATTGCGTTGTGGGCGCTTATATGCAAGGTGCCAGCTCGCTTACTTCTACCGATATTGAGACGGAATATGCCATAGCAAGAAGTGATAGTAGCAATATCAAGACAATTTTCATGGACGGTGGAGGCAATGAAGTTTTATTGCCTGCCATCCTTTTTGATCCTTATCAATGCAAGACTTACCCGGGGCACACACTTTCAGCGACATGTACAGCATTGATAAACGACGGATACGTTGAACACGTGAATTTTTTGAACCAGATTGGCAGAGACGGCGTGAAGAATATCATTTTTTTAGAATATTATCATTGTAAAGACGGTATCTTGGGAAACTTGTCAACATTAAACACGGCAGTCGATTACGGGGATACAATGATTGTTAAGGAAGTCACGAACGCGACTGCTGTAAACAATTACCGTGTATGTGTTGATCCCCGGCCGTACATCAACAACTCGGATATCCTCATCGACGGGGTACATCCCGCTGATTCGGGCTCATACAAATGCGCATCCTTGATCTGGCCCTATCTCAAATCCGTTCTTTAATAACGGAGACGAGAGCATCATAACCCGGATGTGAAAGACCGGGTGGCTGACGAGTAGCTTTTAAGGCAGTTCGAGGAGAAGATGGAGACATGCGGGTGGAAGCTGTGATGGCTGTGAAAACGGCAATCAGGGCTCGAGAGCAAGGGAGTGGCGATATAATAACAACGTGCACTTTCTAGTTAATACCGAAGGGTCACGAGAGCTTTTAAAAAGGATCGTCGTGACCCTTTTTTTATTTTGCCTGCACCTGAATTACACGGAAAAATTAGTATAGAGCGTGCTGTTTCCTCGTAACCCGTTTGGAGAAGAAAGTAAATATGGACAGAAAAACCAAAATAACTGCTATATCAATCAGTATTGCCGCAGTCGTATTGCTCATCGCTTTCGGCTATTTTTTCATCATACACAATACCCATGAAAGGCCTGCTCAGTCTAAAGTAGTCCATAAAGAGAGCGTAATGGCTCCTCTTGCCCTACTACTCCAGAATGATTCTACTATTGACAAGATGGTCAGCCAATTGAAGAAGTACTATGGCAAACAGATATCGGATAAAAGCCTTCAAACGAGCCTTATCAGTTTAAGGGATTTCATCCTGGGAACTCACCCGGTGAACGGGAAGGCCTTTTTCTACGATATTCTTAAGCGTGCATTTCCGGATTATGCCGACGATATCATGAAAACATTGGATAAAATGGATCAGTACAACCGTTGGCTTGAGGACAATAAAACGATGCTCTCTCAAATGACCGAGGAGGAGAGGGCTGCTGCCTTATGGAAAAAGAGAAGGGAACTTTTCGGCGATGATGCCGAGAAAATCTGGACAGGTGAAATGCTCTCATCAGAATTAAGAAAAGCAAAGTTTAAAGATACCCTGGCCGTTTTAGGTAAATCCAACGATACGACCCTTGATGAGAAATTAGAAATGTATCAGGGCTCTCTGCATGAAACGTTTAAAGGTGCTCCGGAGGAACTTATGCTTGACGATCCGAATATGCTCTCCAAGATATTTTTCAGCATTGATTCCGTCCAAGATGTACTGAAACAGATGAACCCCGAGCAACGCCAATGGGAAATAAACAACATCCGCAGGAAGATGGGAATCCCTGAGCAGCAGATTGAAATTATGGCAGCACACGACGCAGACAATGACCAGCGCTGGCAGGTCGGCCTGGAGTATATGCAGAAGCGCGATGAGGTTGTGCAGACATACCAAGGAACGGAGCAGGAAGAGCAATTGAACGCGTTGAGAGGGCAATACTTTAATGATGAGGCGAATACCATTGAACTCGAGGAAAAAGATAATTTCTTCCGATTCAAGAGGCCGCACATATATGGGAGAAATTAGCCCGCAAACAGGTAAGGCCTTTTCCGAACAATTGTTTCAGGATATTTCTTTATGAATAGGGAGACGGATCTTATGAGAACAGCCTTGCGTCATGTTCAATGCGAGTCCGTGTGAAGATATGAGAATAAAAATATTTTCTGTCTTTCTGATTCTGTTCTTCATCATATTGTTCTGGTATGGCTCTTATCACGCCAAAACCGGAACCTCTGCCTCACCTCATATCTATATACCCGGGGAATATTATGAATTTTCGCCGGTTATCGAGGGGGAAGAGGTGCGGCATGACTTTGTTGTGCTGAATAAAGGGACATCAGAGTTAGACCTGAGAGACGTGAAACCCGACTGCGGGTGCACGACGGTCTCTTATTCGAGGCAGATCCCCCCCGGAAGGGAGGGTAAAATAGCCATTAAGCTGGATACGGGAAACTATGGCGGGCAGCATGTTACAAAGACCATATTTGTACGGACAAATGACAAGAAGAAGTCTGAATTCAGCCTGGTGATTTCAGGGGTGGTAAGACCTGTTGCAGACATCACCCCAACTGAGGCACGGTTGACCGGCAATGTCGGTCAGAAAATCAAGCAAACGGTGACCATAGCTCCGAGGAGCGAAAACCGCTTCAGGATATTGGAAGTGAAGGCGGAAAAAGGAGATAATATTCGATGTGACCTGGCTGAGACGGATCTACCGGACGGTATAAGATATCAACTTACCATTTATAATGTGAAACAGGAAAAGGGTTGGTATATCGACAACATTTATCTGAAAACGAGCAGTAAAAAATCGCCTGTTCTCAAGGTCCGCGTCCTTGGTTATATTCGTAATGGATTGTAAACCCAAGTAACCTGCTTCGTACATTCGGCGTGTCTTCCCTCATTGACTGGCCGCTTCTCAATCGAGAATTTGATCTTTCAGCTTATTATATTTCTAACTGATTGATATTCTCAAACATAAAATATCCTAATTCCATGATTGAACTTTTCCGCACGCAACTAAAACAACAAATCGAAACGCTGTTCATTGACTTCAACACCCCACCGGGATCCTCTGAGTTGTTCAACGAGCTTAAAACCGGACTTTTCATAAAGATGTCTTGCCGCGTCAAGACCTTCAAATGTCCAGAGGTACGCTCCTTTGTGTCCGGAGTTCCTGCAGAAGTCTATGGCTGAATCGATGAGCCGGCTGCCGACGCCTTTCCCACGCAAGACATCTGAAACAATGAAATACCGAAGATGTGCACCCTTGCTTTCTGCATGGATTCCGTCGATGGTAATGTGGCCTTCAATACGGCCATCGAGCAAGGCAGTCCAGAAACCGTCGCGTGTTTCATCATATCGTTTGAGGAAGGCTGAAAGGTCGGTTGCCACCATCGCCTCGAAGATAAGCCCGAACCCCCAATGCTTGTGGTAGTAGGAGCCGTTAAGCTCGGCAACCCGGCCTATGGCTCCGGGGATATAACCTTTTGTGATCTTGACATCGGACATTTGAGGTCTCTCACCCTCGTGCTGATTTTCTTGTTTCCGAGCTCCGGCTTCACTCCATGTTCTCCTGCTCGACTTCGCGGTCGAAGTCCGCAGTTTCTTTCCAGGATTCGTCTGAAGTATATTCTCTACGAAACGTCTCCATCATCTGGTCAAGGGGCACATCCGCGAATTCTCCTCGATGCTTGAGATATTCCATATGTTTGTTCCCCTCGAGGTCAAAGGGGTGGTAGACCGAGTCTGTAAGACCGTCAAATTCAAGGGGCTTGAACCGGAATTTCTCGCAGAGTTCGATATTGAAGGCCGGTGTGGCCTTGATCCAGGTTCCATGCAAATATATGGATGTGTACCCGTGCCAGTAGAATATGTCGGTCTTCATCACCTCGCGCATACGCGCAGTGGTAAGGTGATTGCGCACATCGGCAAAACCGAGCCGTGCAGGAACCCCTACAGACCGGCAGCATGCTGCCAGCAGGATTGCCTTGGCCACGCACCAGCCCCTGCCTGAACGCAGTGTGGTACTTGCCCGGAGCCCTTCGATCGAGAGGTCGAGGGTATAAGGATCGTACCGGATGCCGTCCCGCACGGCATAATAAAGGCTGACAGCCTGATCCTTCGGGTCAGGGGAAGTGCCGGAGTTGTTCAGGGCGAACTCGACAATCGCAGGGTTGTCGTTGTCCACGGCCGGTGTAGGTTGAAGGTATTGCATCATTTCCGGATTCATGCAGTCACATCTACTCCCGGGGAGACTGCCGGTCAAGCCCAGCGGCCGTGTGTTCGTGATTTTCACTTATTGTATGATCTTGCATGCTTACTTGGCTCATTACCTTACTGCATCTCCCATGCGTCTAAGCGCCTCGGCCAGGACACTGCGAGAACAGCCGAAATTGAGGCGAACAAAGCCCGGGGCTTCGAAGTCCGCACCGTTTGACAGGCCGACCCCGGCGGCATCAAAGAAGGCTGCAGGGTTTGCAGCACCCAACCCACGACAGTCGATCCAGGCAAGATAGGTGGCCTCGACATGGTGCAGACGTAAGCCGTGTGCTCGTAAAACAAAATTCTCCACCATGTCCCGGTTCTTTCTGAGATAGTCAATGAGGGCCAAGCGCCAGTCCTCGGAGTCGCGATATGCAGCCAAGGCAGCGGTATAGCCGAAGGCATTTACATGGGGCACAATGCCATTCATCACCTTTCTAAAACAAGACCGAAGATCTTTATCCGGGATGACGGCAAAGGAGCATCCAAGGCCGGGAAGGTTGTAGGTCTTGCTGGGGGCGAGCAGGGTGATGGTCTTAAGGGCGATCTCTTTATCAAGGGAGGCCAGCACGATGTGGTTCTTGTCATGATCAAGGACAAGTCCGCAGTGGATCTCGTCTGAACAAATAATGATATTATAACGAAGGCAGATCTCGGCCAGAGGCAAGAGCTCATCACGGGTAAAGACACGGCCGGTGGGGTTCTGCGGGTTGCAGAGGATGAACATCCTTGTTTGCAGTGTCATGACCCGCTCGATTCCGGGAAAGTCGAAGATATATCTGCTGCCGTCATCCACATGGGCGACAGTGATGAGGGAGCGCTGTGAGAGGGATGGGGCGCTCAGGAATGGTGGGTAGGCGGGGGTGGTAGTGATGACCGCATCACCTTGCTCCCCCACGGCACGGCAGGCGATGTTCAGGCCGCTCACAAGGCCGGGCAGCCACACGATCCATTCGGGTTTCACTGTCCATGCATGTGTGTGCTCCAACATGCACATGACAGCCTCCAGGAGGTCCTCGGGCGGCATGGTGTAGCCGAAGACACCGTGATCCGCGTGCCTGTGCAGCGCCGTGATAACGGCCGGAGGGGACTTAAAATCCATATCCGCCACCCATAACGGGATGATGTCCCGGCCTTTATACTTGTCCCACTTGAGGCTCGCAGTGTTGCGGCGGTCTACAGGGGTATCGAAGTCGAAGAATTGCTCAGGATGATTTGCCATTGCGCATGTAGGTACGGTGAGTTCTGCAAGCAGTCAAGGCAAAACTTACCCATGAATGTCGATCAAGGGCATTGACAAGACATTGAACAAGAAATGGCTGATTGATTTTTCAGCCTACATTATTCAGGAACAACCTTTGTTTCTGTAAAAACCGCTCGCAGTATATACAAATCACCATATGGCATTCTTCTGCATTGCCATGTGAATTGAAGATGCAAAATTCTTCCCCGCACCTTATGCATCCGTTGCACTGTGTGCACGTATCACTGGACGCTTTGATGGTGTTATCCTGATAAACCATAATGAATGCCTCAATACATGGTTACAGCATCCCCTGACAAGAATTGATTCATAGAGGACATCAAGGACAGCTTTGAAGGAGACATGATCCAACGACTCAAAATCAAGTATTTATCCTAACATTCCTAACATTCATATGCAGAATGCACACGACCTCCATCCTACCGGACTTCCAGAAGGATGAAGGCCGTGTCTTGAAACGATTTTTCTTAATGTAATGTTGTGGTAACAACCGATTTGACGTTCTTATATTTGTCTTTCTTCACCATCTCCCGCATGCCGGCGATGGTTTGGATACTCAGGTTCTTAGTGAGGAGGTTTACGAGAAAAGACGGGAGGTTACCACCCGGATCCGCCAAGGCTATATAGGTGACCTCGGTCTTGTCGGGTCCTTTGGGCACCAGGATATAATCCGCAATCAAAAAAGGCATCCTGACCTTTTTCTTATCCATTTTATAATCTGACTTGATGCCTTCTGCGTGAAGATAGACTGTCCCGGTTGCCTTGTCGATGGACCAGTCGGCCTTGCCAACAACATCCCGATCGCTCACCGGATACGTCATGGAGGTGACATTATAGAAATACTTGGTATCCGCGGTGTTCTTGAGCTCCGGGGTATTGACTTCCGAGGCCTCCTTGCACTTGTACATGTATTCAGTCCCCGCCGGCGTGTCGCGGAGGAGCGCCTCGATGACAGCCACAGGTGCCTCAATAATACCAACCCCCTTTATCTCCTCAACGCTACTCTTGGACGTTGGCCTGGTGTAACCTACAATGCCCTTTGACTCTCCGATCTTTTTCCAGCCGGTGTCGTCGGCCCATAAACCGGAAAAACACACACCGACGATGAACATAATGATCATGTTGACCTTGATAAATTTCATTTTGTTACCTCCTATAGAGAAATGATTTGCCTTATCAGTGAGATTCAGTTTGCTCATTTTATAACCTCCTCATATCATTTTATATAGTTCCTTAACAATATCCAGAAGAGTAACGGTAGGATCAATAATATTTCGGACTCTTTGATTTGGGTCTCTGTCCTCACCAATATCCGTTCAAGCCTCTTTAACAGTGTCCATATGCGTGAGCGTAGATTGCGTCTGGATGCCGCGCTTACTCTCCTTCATTAGTTACAGGTTAATTACATGCTACGTGTAAGCTGGCTCTGATCAAAAAAGGTCTCATTATCCTATCATGGGGCGACAAGGGGGATGGGTTCCTTCATGATGGGTATTATTCCATAACATGAAGGAATGGAGCATGAGCATGAACGGATCAATGACAGTGGGTTATGCCTGTTGCTATGTGCCTGTGGAGGTGGTCATGGCTGCAGGTTTCACACCAAGGAGGCTCATCCCTCACGGAAAGTGTGCTGATGCGGACAGCCGGATTTATCCCAACACATGCTGCTATGTGAAGAGCCTGTTTGCCGATGCTCTGGGTGGTGCATTCTCAGATATGGATGCAGTCATCCTTGCAAACTCATGCGATGCCATGAGGAAGCTCTACGACCTCTGGAAGGCAGGTGTCAAGAAGCCGGTGGCACTCTTCATGGACATCCCCAAGAGAAGAGATGCCGATTCGATTACCTTCTTCACATCCGAATTCAGGAGGCTTGCATCCCAGCTTGAAGGGCTTCCCGGCGGTACACCCGTGACAAGCGAAGGGCTGGGTGCGGCCATAAGACAGATGAATGATCTCCGCTCGGCATGGATGGAATTGTACCAGGCACTGAAAAACCATGAAACCACTATCCTGGGTTCGGATGTTTTTACCCTGATGCACGATGAGTCAGGGCTTGATCCGGCAGGGCTTAAAGAAAAAATTACAGGCCTTTTGCAGGCACATACGGGCAAGACATCGGCCAAAAACGGCAAGAATATCCTTGTGACCGGCAACATCCTGAACAGACCGGAACTGGTCTTTATGATCGAGGCAGCAGGGGGTGCAATAGTCGGGTTTGATACCTGCTTCGGCATGAGGCATTACGAGCTGATGGTGGAGGAGGGCACGCAAGATCCTTTTGAAGCCCTTGCCGGGCGCTATCTGTTGAAGCCCCAATGCGCCAGGATGATGGGCATTGCGGATCAGATCGATTACCTAAAAAAGGCCATAGAAGCAACTAAGGCAGATGGCGTGATCGTGAGCAAGGTGAAGTTCTGCGACAACCTCACGTATAATGTTCCAGCATTTCAAGAGGCTGTTGCTGCCGCAGGCGCCAGGTGTCTTGTGCTGGAGAACGATTACGAGTGGTCGGATGTTGAGAAGGCGCGGATTAAGGTTGAGGCATTCCTTGAGATGCTTGATTAAGGGAGGGTGCATATGTTCAAGGCCATGCTGGAAAATATGACACAGCTCATGGAAACAGGGCTGAAGGAAAATAAAAGATTTCAAACCATGTGGTACAAGGAATGGTTCAGCCTCTTCCTGAAGGCATACGAACCGGACTCAAGGGTCATTTATACATCCATCTATGCATTCCCCATGGAGATTCTGGCCGCGTTCGACGTCATACCCTTTGATTTTGAGCTTGCAGGAGCCCTGATGTCCACCATGAATCAAGGGGTCCCCCTGATGATAGAGGCCGAAGAACGGGGATATTCCCAGGATATGTGCGCGTTCCATAGGGCAAGTCTTGGCGGATATTTCAAAAATTATTTACCCAGGCCTGACCTGCTGACCACCACCTCCTATTACTGCGATGGCAAGGGCAAGACCAATGACATCCTCTCATTTCTCTGGAAAAAAGAATCCTTCTTTCTCGATGTGCCCCAGGAGATCACGAAGGATTCCGTGCTCTACGTGGAAAAACAACTCAGGGAAGCAGCCCGAAAGGTAGGCGAGGTCGCCGGTCAAAGGCTTGATATGGACAGACTGAAAGAGGCGATACGCAGCTCCAATAGGTCCCGAAAGCTCCAGCTTGTGATTCTTGATCTTCTCAAGACCAGGCCCGTGCCCATGAATCCCAGGGATATGATCGGCTACTCTCTCCACGGGAATCTCTTCTGCGGCAGTCCGGTCAAGGAGATGCTGGATAAACAACTCATCGATGAGATCAGGGATAAGATGGCAAAAGGGATCAACAGGCCTGAGAAGCACCGTATCTTCTGGTTTGCCTGGCTTCCCACCTATCAGGCAAACGTATTCGAAATCCTGAAGAGCCGGCAGGTTGGCATCCCCCTGTGCGAGACCTTCAGGGTATTCTGGGATGAGATCGATGAGGACAAGCCCTTTGAGGGCCTGGCCTTGAAGTGCCTCAGGAACCCGTTCATCGGCTCTGTGGGCAGAAGGACAGATAGTATGAAAAATGTGGTTCAGGGGTATGGAATCGATGGTGCGCTGTTATTTGCTACCCCTGCCTGCCGTCATTCCAACAGCACACACATGCTGCTTAAGGATACCTTCGCAGAACTTGATATCCCCTTTCTCATGCTGGACATGGACATCTCCGACCCGCGCGGATATCAACCCGAACAGCTCAAGACGAGGCTGGAAGGGTTCATTGAGGTAATGGATGGTAAGAGTAACCAGTGATCAGTTAACAGTGATTAGTGAATAGTGATTAGTGATTGCTGAATCCATGAGGGGTGTAAGGCTTACTCCCACAGCCTTGCATCACAAGCCGTTTTAAAAAAATGAATTATGGACAAAAGTCTTGCAAGTTGTTATGAAGCAAAACAGAACTCATCTGCATTCCAGTGTTTAGGCGGCACCCCTGGTGCTCATGAGGGAGGGGGATGGGAAGATTTAAGTTGCGAGCCGGTATCTTGGCTATTCCGGTAATACTTATTTTCTCAATCTTTCTGTCTGGTTGTGCAACCCACAAGATGGTAATTCCTCCATACCAAACAAGGTTCAAGGCAAAGCCACAAACCTACACTGCCCCCCAGAAGATGGGCTATTCCATCCAGGTCGGGGCCTTCTCACAGGTGGACAATGCCGCCCGACTCACCAAGAAATTGGAGAAGCAGGGGCTTGATGCATTCTATTTCGCCCACAGCTCCGGGCTGTACAAGGTCCGATTCGGGAACTATGCATCCCAGGGCAATGCCATTGGCGAGGCCCGCAGGCTGCAGCAGCTCGGCATTATCGATGTGTTCTATGTAGTGAAACCCGGCGAATATACAATCGCACGCGGCAGACATTCCGGTGAAGGAACCGTCAGGGATGAACTCGTGGATACTGCACAGAGCTTCATAGGCCTGCCCTATCAGTGGGGGAGCTGTTCACTCAATGCCCCGCTTGACTGCAGCGGGCTTGTGATGGCCGTCTACCAGCTCAACGGCTTAAACGTGCCGCGCACCTCTGAAGAACAGTACAAGAGCGGCATGCCCGTCGCGAAGGACCAGCTGGAAAAAGGAGACCTTGTCTTCTTTGTCACATCCAGCAGCGGCCGCGTCAGCCATGTCGGCATATACATTGGTGATGACAAGTTTATCCATGCCCCGGGAACAGGAAAGAACATCTGTGCCGATTCACTTACCAGTTCCTATTATCGCGACCGCTTCTATGGGGCTTGTACATATCTTCGCTGAATCGGCAATAGGCAATACTGAACTATCAAGCCGATATGTCTAACCCATTTCCCACAGGATAATTTTACTCTTGAGATGTTTTTATTTAGAGAAACAACAGTCAACCCTTGACTCAGAGCGAATCCCCTTTAATTAAGTATAAATAGTTTTTTCTCATTTCCTCAAGGGGATGCGTATAGAATTTGATGATTGTATGATTCACATAGGGAAGGAGGTATCCAGACACCCATGGGTGAGCAATCGAATACCGGAACTGTAGTCTCCATTCGGGGCAGTGTAGTCGATGCCCAGTTTCCTTCACATATACCAGATATCTACCATGTGCTCCTCGCCGGTGATAACAAGGATATTGTTATCGAAGTGAATACACACCTGAGCGAAAACCTTGTCCGCGGCATAGCGCTCACACCCACCCAGGGGCTTGCACGAGGGTCGGTGGTTCTTGATACCGGAAATCCTCTCCAGGTCCCGGTGGGGAAGAACCTCCTGGGAAGGGTTATAAATGTCTTCGGCAAACCCATCGACACAAAGGGCGATCTTCAGGGGGAGTTGCGCTCAATCCACCAGAAGACGGTCCCCTTGACAGAGCAGTCCACGGTCTCGGAGATATTCGAGACAGGCATCAAGGCCATCGATGTTCTGGCCCCCCTCGAGCGTGGGGGCAAGGCAGGCCTGTTCGGCGGCGCAGGAGTGGGAAAGACCGTGCTCATCACCGAGATGATCAACAACACCGTGAAGAAGCATCACGGGGTCAGCATATTCTGCGGTATCGGCGAGCGCTGCCGTGAGGGTGAAGAGATCTATCGCGACATGGTGACGGCTGGTGTTCTCGACAATACCGTCATGGTCTTCGGCCAGATGAACGAACCGCCCGGTGCCCGGTTCCGGGTCGGCCATGCGGCGCTTACTGCTGCGGAATACTTCCGTGACGATATGCACCAGGATGTGCTCCTCATGATGGACAACATCTTCCGTTTCATCCAGTCCGGCTCCGAGGTGTCAGGTCTCATGGGGCAGCTTCCCTCAAGGCTCGGTTATCAGCCCACCTTGGGAACGGAACTGGCCGAGCTTGAGGAGCGTATCTGCAACACATCTACCGGCGCCATCACCTCGATCCAGGCCGTCTATGTCCCTGCCGATGATTTTACCGACCCATCGGCAGTCCATACCTTCGGTCATCTCTCCGCCACCATCGTACTCTCCCGCAAGCGTGCAAGTGAAGGGCTTTATCCCGCCGTCGACCCCCTCCAGTCGAACTCAAAGATGCTCATGCCGAGTACCGCGGGTGAAAGGCATTACCGCATCGCACAGGAGATCAGGAGGACACTGAATATATACGAAGAGCTTAAAGACATCATCGCCATGCTCGGCATTGCAGAGCTATCCCGCGAGGATCAGCGCATTGTTTTCCGCGCCCGAAGATTGGAGAGGTTTTTCACCCAGCCGTTCTTCACAACAGAGCAGTTCACCGGTCTGCCCGGGAGGATGGTATCCCTGGAGGATACCCTGGCCGGGTGTGAGAGGATTCTCAATGACGAGTTTGCAAATCAGAGCGAATCGAGTCTCTACATGATCGGAACCATCGACGAGGCACATAAGGATGAACTGTAAGATCCTGCTCCCGGCCGAGGTTTTTTTCAACAAGGAGGTGGCCAAAGTAGTCGCTGAAGCAGGTAACGGCTCGTTCTGCCTGCTACCGCAGCATATAGATTTCGTCGCAGCGCTCGTGCCCGGGCTGCTGCGTATTGTGGGTATCGAGGGCAATGAAGAATTCTATGCAGTCGATGAAGGGACCCTGGTCAAGAGAGGATCCTTTGTAATGGTATCCACAAGGAATGTCATACGGATCCCTGATCTTGGACAACTCAAGCAGGTGGTGGATGAGCAGTTCAAAACCTTGGATGACAAGGAAAAAGCTGCTCGCACCGCTGCTGCCAGACTCGAGGCCGACCTTGTCCGCCGTTTCATGGAGCTGAGGAAATATGGCTGATTCAAGCAAAAGACGTCGCGAGATCATGAGAAAATTTACCAGGGAAGTGGAAAGGAAAGAAGCACTCATGATCCGTGGAAGAAAGGAAAAAGGGGAGACCGTATGGTTCGGCCTCGGCATGTTCGGTATTGTCGGCTGGTCGGTGGCCATTCCCACCCTCATCGGGGTGGCTATCGGGCTCTCAATCGACAGGGCATGGCCGAGCCAGTTCTCATGGACCCTCATGCTCCTGATCGCAGGCGTCATGATCGGCTGCCTGAATGCGTGGTACTGGGTACGCAAGAGCGGAAGATGGGGAGAGAAGACGGACAGTGATGAGGAAACATAAAGATAGTGACCAATGAACAGTGACTAATGACTAGGATGCAGAGTGGGTGGAGCGTAGCGTAATCCACGACAGGGCTCAAGGGAATTGCAGGTGTGCCTTACATCGCAATTACAGAATAAGTGCAGGGGATTTGATTGAATGGGCGGAGCATATTATCTCGTATTTACTTTTGGGGCGGGCATGGCACTGGGGGCATTCTTCTCGCTGAACCTCTGGTCCTCGGTGCGAAGGATGACCGATGAACAAACCCCGTGGTATTTTATGTACAGTAGTTTCATGCTCAGGATACTGGTGGTGGTGCTCGGCTTCTACCTGGTCATGGCGGGCCGGTGGGAGCGCCTCGTCGCTGCATTTCTGGGCTTTGTCCTTGTACGTGAGATCATGGTCCGCCGTCTGGGCAGGAAGCCCAAGGTGTCGTGAGGAAGTTGCATGGAGATCCTGAGGCTCAACCAGATCAGCCCTGACCAGATCATCCTCTGGCAGTGGTGGTTCGTCAAGATCAACGCCACCATGATCTTTACCTGGCTCATCATGGCCCTATTGCTCTTTTTCTCCTGGCTTGCCACGCACAGGCTTTCAACGGATATCCATATCACGCGCTGGCAGAACCTTCTCGAGGTCATCGTATCCACCATCAGGGACCAGATTAAGGAGATCAGCCAGGACAACCCGGACCACTACCTGGCCTTTATCGGGACGCTCTTCCTCTTCATCGGGCTGTCCAACCTCCTTGCCGTCATCCCCGGATATGTAGCACCGACCTCATCCCTGACGACGACAGCGGCACTGGCCATATGTGTATTCATTGCCGTGCCCCTGTACGGGATAACAAAACGAGGGCTGCTCGCATACCTCAAGGAATACTTCCAGCCCACATTCATCTTCTTCCCCTTCCATGTCATGGGGGAATTCACCAGGACGCTCGCACTTTCTATCAGGCTCTTCGGGAACATCATGAGCCACGACAAGGTGATCGGCATCCTGCTCGCCGTCACCCCGCTCTTCTTTCCCATTGTCATGAATGCCCTGGGTCTGTTGATCGGCATGGTGCAGGCATATATCTTCGCAATCCTCGCCATGGTGTATATCGCCTCGGCAACACAGGCGCACGAGCAGGAGACACTCAAAGAAAAGCACTAGGTTTAAGATAAACGTTTAAGTGAAAGGAAGGTATAGTATGGACAGCCTGACCGTAATTGCAGTTGCTTCAATCGTTGCCGCCGGCTTGACCATGTGCATCGGCGCCATAGGGCCGGCCCTCGGCGAAGGCATGGCAGCCAAACAGGCGGTAAGCGCCATAGCCCAGCAGCCCGATGAGAAGAACACGATCATGAGGACCTTGTTCGTCAGCTTGGCCATGATCGAGTCCATTGCCATCTACTGCTTCGTGATCTCCATGATCCTGATCTTTGCCAATCCGTTCTGGGATCACTTCATCACCCTTACCAAGGCCGTCACCAAGGGGGGTTGATAGATGCACATCGACTGGTTTGTTCTCCTCGCCCAGATCATCAACTTCCTGATCCTGGTATTCCTGCTCAAGTACTTTCTCTATAACAGGATACTGGGTGCTATAGATGCCCGCGAGTCCAAGATCGCCTCACAGTTCAGCGAGGCAGAGAGGCTCAAGGCCCAGGCCCAGCAATCTGCAGATGCCTATGATGAGAAGAACCGGGAGCTTAAGGACAAGGCCGAGGAACTGATGAACCAGGCACAAAAAGCCTCTGAACACGAAAAAGAACAGCTCATGGACAAGGTGCGCGAGGAAGTGGACCAGGTGAGACGGCGCTGGTATGAGACGCTCAGCCGTGAGAAAAAGGCCTTCCTTGAGGATCTGCGCCGAAGGGCGGGCACATACATCTATGACACCATACGGCATGTTCTTACAGACATGGCAAACGAGGACCTGGAGGAAAGGATGGTGCAGGTCTTCACTGAGCGCATACGCGAGATGAGCCAGGAGCAGCAGGATAAGCTCAAGGATTCGCTGAAGGCTGGAGGTTCTATCATCGTCGTGCGTAGCGCATTTGCGCTGATCCCTGACCAGAAAAAGAGGATAGAAGAAGCCATAAGGCCCTATGTTGCTCCAAAGGTGCCCATCAGATATGAGGTCTCGGGTGCCATCGGTGCAGGGATCGAGATGATGGCCCATGGGTACAAGGTTTCCTGGAGCATCGAGGACTACCTGGCGAGTCTTGAGGAGATGTTCGTACGCGCCCTCAAGGAAGAGATCCGCTTAGATGAACAGGCTATCTGAATACGTTGAGAAGGTCATTCCCCCGATGGATGAACGGCAAAGGATGAAAGGGAGTTCCAATGGATAAGACCAGTGACGAAGGGGCCCTGAACGTGGTTCTTAACGACACCTTTGAAAAGCTCGATGGCGCCCTTTCAGAGCACAAATTCGAGCTCAAACCCGAGGAAGTGGGTATTGTCAAATATGTCGGTTCGGGCATAACCCGTGTTACCGGAATGGACAGCGTAAAGGCCGAAGAGCTCGTCCGTTTTCCCGGTGATATCTATGGCTTGGTTTTCAATGTTGACCCGGATGAGATCGGCATCATCATGCTGGATGCATCCGAAAATATCAGCGCCGGGGACGAGGTGATCCGTACCGGCAGGGTGCTGGATGTCCCGGTGGGGGATGCCCTGCTCGGCAGGGTGGTGGATGCCCTGGGACGCCCCTTGGATAATCTCGGCGACATAGCCTCATCCGCACGCTTGCCCGTGGAGAGGGAGGCGCCTCCCATCATGCACCGCGACCCGGTCACCGTACCTCTCCAGACGGGTATCAAGACCATCGACGCCCTGATCCCCATCGGCAGGGGCCAGCGTGAGCTGATCCTGGGCGACCGCCAGACCGGCAAAACTGCAATCGCCTTAGACACCATCATCAACCAGCACGACAAGGATGTCATCTGTATCTACTGCGCAATCGGCAAGCAGTCATCAGATGTGGCCAAGACCATAGCAGCACTTAAAGAGCAAAACGCACTCGGGTACTCCATCGTCGTGGTGGCAGCCGGGGAAGAGCCGCCCGGGCTCCAGTTCGTTGCAGCCTATGCAGCCACCTCCATGGGGGAATATTTTATGGAGCACGGCCATGATGTGCTGGTGATCTATGACGACCTGACCAGGCATGCACGGGCATACCGGGAGCTTTCACTCCTGCTGCGGAGACCTCCGGGCAGGGAGGCCTTTCCGGGTGATATCTTCTACATCCATTCACGCATGCTTGAGCGCTCCACCCATTTAAGGAAGGAGTATGGGGGAGGCTCTCTCACCGCCTTGCCCATTATCGAGACCGAGGCCCAGGATATATCGTCGTATATCCCCACCAACCTCATCTCCATCACTGACGGACAGATCTACCTCTCGCCCAGCCTGTTCCAGAAGGGGCTGTTGCCCGCTATCGATGTAGGGAAATCCGTGTCAAGGGTGGGCGGCAAGGCCCAACTGCCTGCGTACAGGGCCGTGGCAGGGGACCTGCGCATTGCCTACTCACAGTTCGAGGAGCTGGAGAGCTTCTCCCGTTTCGGGACCCGGCTGGACGATGACACGCGCAGGCGCCTGGAACGCGGCTGGCGAGTGCGGGAGATCTTAAAACAGCCGCAGCTCAAACCTATACGGGTTGCCGAACAGATCGCATCCCTGCTTGCTGTGACAGGCGGGGCGCTTGACAGTGTCCCCATAAACCAGATCAGCAAGGCCGAGCAGACGGTCCGCAAGGATGTAACCGAGCATTTGCACGACCTCTGTGTCAGGATCGAGACCGGAGAGAAACTATCCATCGACAACTTCAATACCATATTAAATACCGCACAAACCTCGGTTGCACCCATGGGAGAAAAGACGGATGCAGACCATTGAGTCATTGAGGAGGAAGATCAAGAGCACCCAGGACCTGCTCTCGGTGGTGAAGACCATGAAGGCCCTGGCTGCAGTGAGCATCCGACAATACCAGAGGGCAGTTGAATCCCTGGTGGACTACAATGACACCGTGGAGAGAGGTCTCCAGATCGTATTGCAAGCCCAGGAGGAGGCCCTGATAGCCCCACGGCCGACCCCCATGACCAAGGTCGGGGCCATCGTATTCGGTTCTGACCAGGGCCTGTGCGGCCAGTTCAATGCCCAGGTCGTAGCCCATACTTTAGATGAGCTGGATGCATTCGGCGCCCCGGAAGAGGGCCGTTACATCCTGACAGTGGGCGAACGGGTGAAGGACCATATGGAACGCTCCGAGGCGGACATCTATGATAATCTTCCTACTCCAAGCTCCACCGCCGGGATTACACCCATGGTGCAGGAGATAGTCATGATCCTCCAGGAATGGCACTTTGTGCTGCATATCCCGCACATCTACCTCTTCTACAACCATTACCTCTCAGGTGCCACCTTCAAATCGCATACCTTGCGTCTGCTGCCGGTGGACCGCACCTGGCTCGAGAGCCTCAGGGTCAGGAAGTGGGAATCAAAGACCCTGCCGCTCTTCACCATGGACTGGGATGTGCTGTTCGCATCTCTCATCCGCGAATACCTCTTCGTATCCATCTACCGTGCCTTCACCGAATCGCTCGCCAGTGAGAACGCGAGCCGGCTTGCAGCAATGCAGAATGCCGAAAAGAATATTCAGGAACACCTGGAAGAGATCTTTGCCGACTACCACCGGCAGCGGCAGATGACCATCACTGAGGAACTTCTCGACATCGTATCAGGCTATGAAGCTATGAAGGGTGATACCCGGCTGGACAAGCAAACAACAAGCACCACATCTTAAGTAGAGTATCTCTAAAAGTATGTCTATTCATGCGTTCTTGTGATGCATGAAATGGAATGAAAAAAAGACATCATTATATCAGGATCACCTATGTTCTTTTGGTATCGGGATTGACTTCTCTTAACTACCTAGGTAAAACCCCGGACAAATGTTGGGACAGGATGAGAATCGATTGATGAAAAGGCAGTTCCCAATTGATGAGTATCCATCGTTAAAGAGAACACGGAAACGAAGGTTTATCCGTCTCCGGTATATTCTCCTCCTCATCTTGATCTTGGTATCGCTTTTCTTTTTTTCAGGTCATAATTCCGTGAAGAAGATCTCGAGTGTGCCTGTCCCAGCAAAAAAGATTGAACCCGCCAGGGAAAGTGTATGTGTTTTCACAAAGAAAGATCTTGTCCGGATCGATCAGAATACCATAAAAAACCATAACCTTACTATTGACTGGGATCTTCAGCAGTTCATCGCTGAAATTGCGGCCAAGTATAAATTATATTACGGCTCCATAGTCGTGATTAATGCTCAAACCGGCGATGTACTGGCCCTCTATGGCCAAAATACATCAGGCCAGGATTGCAGTATCGGCCTGGAAACAGATCTTGCTGCAAGTATTTTTAAACTGGTAACGGTCACAGCGGCAATGGATCAGAGAGGATTTACGAGTCGGAGCATGTTCTATTACTCCGGCAATGCCCACACTCTTTATAAGAAACAACTCACAAACAAGAGAAATAAATGGTGCATGGATATCTCTCTGGCCGATGCATTTGCACGCTCCAATAACATCGTCTTTGCCAAGCTTGGAACTATGTATCTGGGTGTGGAACCTATCGACCTCACGGCCAAGAAAATGGGGTTCTGGAAATCACCCCTGAAAGAATTCGAAAGCGCGCCCAGTAGCATTTTAATACCAAAAGATGATTACAATCTAGCCGAGCTCGCATGCGGGTTCAACAAACAGACACGCATATCACCTCTCCATGCAGCCCAGATGGTCACGGCCGTTATGAATGGTGGCTGCATGGTTACCCCTAAGCTTGTACGGACCCAGAATGCGAATGTGATGAAGATCCAGGTCATGAAAAAAGAGACTGCTCAAGATCTGAGTGCTATGATGGAAAGGACAGTAAGGGCAGGTACAGTTGCCAAGTCCTTTCGGAGAATCTCCTCAGACAGGGTGCTCAAATATCTTGACATAGGTGCGAAGAGCGGGAGTATCGATGGAGATCAACCTAAAGGGAAAAGAAACTGGTTCGTGGGGTATGCCAAAAACCGAAATACCGGTGAAGGTATCGCTATCGGATGTCTTCTCGTTCTTGAAAGTCATTTCCGGATCGAAGCGGATATGTTTTCCCGATTGGTCATCAGGCACTACTTTTTAAAAAGATGAATGTTAAGTTTATTGCTGTTTCTTTATAATCAATCATCTCCGTATAGCTTTATTGTGGTGAGGATGTGAAATTTATGGAAGTGATATCTCTATTACTGACACCAACTACAAGCTTGGGAGGAGTGAATGTGTAACCGGCAAGAGTGGGAGTTATGTTGTACGATCCATTTGCAAGGTTCTGGAAGCTGTAATTGCCGCTTGAGTCAGAAATAACACTATCAGAAATAACACTAACACTTCCCGAAGCCGTACCACTCAAGGTCATGGTTACACCGGCCCTTACTGCACCGCTAACCTTACCTGAGATACGGTAAACAGTTGTAGTATTGATAAAGTTAACACCCGTGATGTCTGTACCGTTAATTGTTTCGGAGCTGTTCTCCGGATCAAAGGTTTCACCTGTTTGGGTCGGGGCGATGATGTACGTTCCATTCGCAAGACCGGAAAAGGTGTATCTGCCTCCTGCATCGGTTGTCACCGATTCTATGCCTAAACCGCTCAGGCTCACGGTAATGCCCTGCATCCCTGCACCTGATGAGGTTACAGTCCCGGAAATGATGTAGGTAGGAGTCGGATTTACTTCGGCCGTGAAGTTAAGTCCGGTGATATTTTTTCCACCTATGGTTTGTGAACTGCTGGACGGATTAAAGACATAGCCCGAGAGGCTTGGGATCAAGGTATAACCTCCGTTGGCAAGGCCACTAAAGGTGTAGGAGCCGTTTGTGTCGGTCGTTACGGTTCCTGAGTTTGCGCCGCTCAAGGTCATGGTCACATTATTCAGGGCTTCACCATCATTATCACTATTGGTTACGATCCCGGATATGCTATACAAAGAATCTGCGCTTGTTGCGGATGTAAAGTCAATGGCAGTTGCATTTGCACCGCTTACCCTAATGGCCCGGCTGGTTGATGTGAATATATAACCGGCAAGAGCTGGTGTGACGATGTAAGAGCCGTTTGCTATGCCAGTGAAACTGTAGTTTCCACCTGCATCTGTAGTCTTAGTACCGGAACCATCACCTGATAATGTAATGGTGACGCCTTGTTGAATATCGCCGCTCACCGTGCCGGATATGTTGTATATAGTAGCTGAACTCCCGCCTCCACTACGGCATCCTGAAGATAAAACAGCAAGAACCGATAGAAAAACGACAATTGTTGTGAAAAATATTCTCCACAACATCTTGAAATGATTCTTGATAGCTTCCACTTACGCTCCCTTGATGTATCTACTATATCGCTACTTAAGATTTTTTTTGAGATACCACATTTGTTTACAGCAGATGGCAAAGATTTGTAAAGGCTATATCCGGAATAGATTAATGAATTATCTAAAAATGCTATTGGTATTTATATTCACCGTACTATATTATATCGACTTGATTAACCAACGTAATATGCGTGATAGCGTTCTTAATGTTTGAGAATCGTTTTTAGTTCTCATACTTGAATTGGTCTTGCATCATAAGATATTCTAAATTATCTTTTATTTATAATTGAACAAAGCAGATTCGCGCCTGGTAATATACTTAAAATATTATTGTTGAAAGGATATGGAATGGAATCAATGAAGATGGGCAAACGTTCCATCCTTGATGTATTTAAAATCTTCTGGATCAGCCTCTGGGCGGCCATTGCAACCCTCATTGTGTTTTTTCCGGTTACCATTACAGCCATGCTGAGCAAAACAGGAAACCTTGCATTCACCCTCTCAAAGATCTGGGCGTACATCATGTTGAAGGCCACATGTGTTCACCCGGTAATTAGGGGAAGAGAAAAGATTGTAAAAGGGAAGTCTTATATCATCATCAGCAATCACCAATCGGAATACGATATCCTGGCCATTGTCACTAAGCTCGGCATACAGTTCCGCTGGATCATCAAGAAGGAACTCCGCAAGATACCTCTGTTCGGCTATGCCCTCTATGAATCGCGCAATATCTTCATCGATAGAGGTCAAGGAGAAGCTGCAATGAAGAGCATCCGGGATAGCCTGGAACGTCTTCCTGAAGGGGTGAGTGTTATGTTCTTTGCCGAGGGTACGCGCTCGGAAGACGGAACCATCCAACCCTTTAAAAAGGGTGGTTTCATCATGGCCATGGAAAGGGGCATGCCTGTCTTGCCTATAACGGTCAACGGCAGTCGAAAGGTGCTGCCCAAGAAAAGCCTTGTCTTTCACCCAGGCACTATAGAGGTTATAGTATCCGATCCTATAGAGACAACAACCTATAGCAATGAAAACATCCAGGACCTCGTTGATAAAACGAGAGCGGTAATCATCTCGGAATTCAACCCGAATTTTCCGGATGCAGCAAACTGAATAGTAATCGAGAAACACGAAAAGAGTGCCTCGTGAAGAGCCGGTAGTGACGAGCAAAATTATTCAGTGATCAGAATGAGCAAGAATTTGTTTGCGATTAATGGTTACTCTTTACTGCTTTTCCCAATACGGCTTGTAGCTTTCATTTATCGCAATCTTCCGGTCAACCATGAATTGCTCAAAGATGTCGGAGAGGTAAACGAACTTGTAAATATCATTAATGCGCGAGCAGAGCTTCACGGCCCGGGGGCGTGATATCTCCACAAGTGAGCTCATTGCGCCGCCCTTTTTTAAGTGTCTGCCCAGATCGTACTTTGTAAGCATGCCACCCATATGAAAATCTTTCTGAAGGTACAGGACTCCATTCTTAGCGTTTGCATAAACCGGCACTGCGCCGTAATGTGTAGCGTGATGTCGTATGTCCAGCAGGTTGTCGCAGTCATTAACCATTGAACTGATAGCGATGTAGTCCTTATGGCGATTGAGCTTGAGCCAATATCTGAGGTCCGAGGGGCTCATGGCGATGGGTTTGGTATGGTCCACCTTGATGGGGGTGTAATTTGAGCGGTTGAGCAGCATAAAGAGCTCATTTGCAACGGCGCAGACAGCTTGATAGAGATCGCCATGAAGGGCGTCAAAGGCCTCCTTGGCCTCGAACACTCTCAAATCGAGACTGGTACCGCCTTCGATGCTGGAAGAGAAGAGTCTTTCCATGGTATCGATCTGGTAGAAGGAGCCTGCAAGTTTCACCTCTACGGTATAATGGAGTAGTTGGATATATGAGATATCCTTCTCTTGTCTCGGTAAAAGTTCGGGTCCCTCGATGTTTAGATAGTTTGCAATATCGAAATCGGCAGCCAGTTCCCTCAGGCCCCACCAATAGTCAAGAGCGGTGAGGTCTTTGTACTTCTCCTCTTTGTCCTTGCCGTGGCACAGGTGGCGGTCTATGGTTTGAGGCTTTCCCATATAAACTCTCCATGGGGCAGTGATCTCTCAAGGCTTGTGAGTACTCACGATCCCCAGCAATTTCTGTATATGGAAAGCAGAGACAGTGCAAGAGGATACAGAGCTGTCAATCCCACAGGCTTAAAAGTTTAAGACACAAAGTGCCGGATCATGGGGAAACCTTCTTTGCCTGATACATCATGTCAAATACCTCATACTTTCTTCCCAGTCAGCTTGACTGAATGAGATGATATGGCATACTTTGTATTATGGCAGGCTTGATAATATTTATCGTTAAATCTTAAAAAGCAGCTGCCGGAATGTAATCAACTTCAAGGAGGAGATATGCCCGAGAACGAATCATACCGGAGCATACCAAAAGTGGATATAGTACTCAAAGAGCCTATCTTGCAGGAACTGGGCTATGATGAACGGATCGTCAAGAGGCTCATCAGGGAAAGACTCGAATTCATAAGGACTGCCATAACTCAGGGCAGAGCCGCAGTCAGCCCTGATGCATCAACAGTGGCACATGAAGTGGCGGAACATATCCGATCCATTATGGAATCAGGGCTTAAAAGTGTTATCAATGCAGCAGGGGTCGTAGCCTTTACTAATCTCGGCAGGGCTCCACTGGCCAGGGAGGCCATGGATGCGGTTCTCCAAGCAGCACGGACATATTCCGACTTGGAATACAACCTTGCGGAGGGTAAGAGGGGCTCCAGGCAGGAACATATCCGGATCTTGACAAAAGCCTGTTTTGGTGCCGAGGATGCCCTTGTAGTCAACAACAATGCCGCGGCAGTCATGCTGGTGCTTGCCAGTCTCGCTCATGGCAACGAGGTAATCATCTCCCGGGGCGAGCTTGTGGAGATAGGCGGCTCTTTTAGGATGCCAGAGGTGATGGCAATAAGCGGTGCAGTCATGAAAGAGGTGGGAACGACAAATAAAACCAGGATATCTGATTATAAAAATGCCGTAACCGACAGAACCGGCCTCATTATGAAGGTTCATAGGAGCAACTTTTCCATTGTGGGGTTTACCGATGAGGTGGGTATTGATGAATTGGCCTGTCTGAGCCGCGACCTTGGCAAACCCCTCTTTGTTGACATGGGCTCCGGAGTACCCTTTGACCTTGGCGCATGGGGTATTCAGGGCGAGTGGACTATTTCGATGTGTCTCCAGCAAGGGGCGGATATCGTAAGCTTCAGTGGAGACAAGGTGCTCGGTGGTCCCCAGGCCGGTATTATTCTCGGCAAGACAGATCTCATTGAGAAGATGGCCAGACACCCCCTTCACCGGGCCATACGGATCGACAAACTCACCATCGCAGCCCTTGGTGCAACATTGAGGCTTCTTGTCCAGGGAAAGACCGATCGCATCCCTGTGCTGAGGATGATCACCGAACCGATTCTCGATGTGAAGAAGCGCGCCCAGCGTCTTATGAGGCTCATCAAGATCAAGGGTGCCCGGATCATCCCTACAAAGGCGGTCATCGGAGGGGGATCGGCGCCCACGAAAAGTTTTCCGTCTTATGGTGTGTTTGTGAGAACACCACAGGCCCAGGAGGCCCATATAAGGCTCAGGGCGTGCCGTCCTGCGGTACTCTGCCGCATAGAGGAAGACAGGCTCACCTTTGACCTGAAATCCGTGGACCAGCAGGAAATCGGCGTGCTGGCGCGCCACATCAACGAGGTGCTCTCCCATGAAGCTTAAAACGGCGTTTGCCCTGGGTGGCGGTGGGGTCAGAGGACTGGCCAACATCGGGGTCATGAAGGCACTTCTGGAGGCCGGCATGGTTCCGGACATTGTTGCAGGTACGAGTATGGGCGCCATTGTGGGTTCGCTTTATGCCGATAGCGGCGATATCTCTCATGTTGAGCGGACCATCAAAGGGATGTTGAATTCTGAGGAATTCCGTCAGAAGCTCCACAAACTTGCCGGCTCATCAGAGATGGACCGGGGTTTTCTCGACAGGATTTTTGAGACTGTTAAAAAAGGGTACTTTTTTTACCGTTTTCTCTTCAGAGAATCGGTTGTTTCTGCTGAGGCATTTTTTTCCGAGATAGACCGGATCATCCCTGATAAGCAATTTTCACAGCTCAAGATCCCCTTTGCCTGTATGGCCCTGGATATTATCTCCGGCTATCCGCAGATCATTCATTCGGGCCAGGTAAGGCAGGCAGTCAAGGCATCGAGCGCCGTACCCGGCATCCTTCCTCCGGTTCAGATCGATGGCAGGATGTGCGTGGACGGAGGTTGGGTGGAGTCGGTGCCTGTTTCTGCAGCCAGGGTGCTCGGCGCAGGGTTTGTCATCGGAGTAGACGTGTCACGTGAGACAACCCCCATCGATTACAAGGAAGAGATCAAGAACAGCATGGACATCCTGTTCAGGGCCGGTGACATCACGCGCTCTCTCATGAATACCGTGCGGATACGTGATGCGGATTTTGTCATCAACCCGATTGTAGGTGACGCTGAATGGTCGGAGTTCGAGAACATAGGTAATTACATCTCTGCCGGATATTATGCAGGTACTCAGGCCGTCCCGTCATTGAAGAAGGCATTAAGGGCATCCAAAATCAAGGCACTGCTGTGGATGAGAAGATAGAGATCGCGGCTACACGTGAAGACAACAGTCTCCGCTTGGATGTTTTCCTTACCAGGCATTTCCCTATAAGCCGCTCCTTTGCCGCAAGACTCATCGATGAAGGCCGCGTGATGGTGGATGGGAGTGTGAAAAGACCATCCTTCAAGCTCAAAGATGGCATGAGGGTGTATGGGGCATATAGCCTATCTGACCTCAATACTCCGTTGATGGCATGTGAAATTCCCCTAGACATAATTTATGAAGACCCATCCATTGTAGTCATCAACAAACCTGCAGGGCTCACGGTCCATCCGGGTGCGGGCAATGTTAGTTGCACCCTGGTGAATGCCCTTCTGGCTAAATACCCGGAGATGAGGGATGTGGGTGATCCCAACAGACCAGGGATTGTGCACCGGCTGGACAAACTGACTTCAGGCGTGATGGTTGTGGCAAGAAGCAGTGATTCTCACAATCTCCTGGTCAATGCCTTTAAAACCCATGAGCACCGCAGAGAATATATGGCAGTCTGCTATGGGCATTTACCTAAGCCACAAGGTACTATCGAGACCTTCATTCAGAGGAATCCCCGAGATAGAAAAAGAATGACCTCAAGAGTTGATGAAGGGAGAAAGGCTGTAACCCATTGGACAATGATCAAACAGTGGAAGGAGTTCTCCCTTCTGCTTCTCAGCCTCAAGACCGGAAGGACCCACCAGATTCGCGTGCACCTCTCTGATATGGGACACCCTGTTGTTGGGGATGCACAGTACGGAGGGAGAAAGAAGGCCAATTCCATTGCTGATGCATATCTTCGGCATTATATAAAAGCCTTGGGCAGGCAGATGCTCCATGCAGCACTACTCGGAATTATACACCCGCTCACCAAAGAGAAAATGGAATTCAAGAGCGAAATCCCGGAAGACATGAAGGAACTTATCCGGATTCTGGATGAAAGAGAACGAGAAATGCTTAATTAGTGCCCATCCGGAAAGTATAGTTAGTTGAAATAATTGAGTAAAAGAGCATTTTCTCATTGGAGATTTAGAGAATATCTGCTATGGTTATCATGCAACACACTGATATTCCAAAT